>Ga0265780_10008739_pt1 | contig 12262 bp, 12 predicted proteins | sample P1T30metagenome_FD_192432 | JGI IMG/M metagenome (GOLD analysis project Ga0265780, IMG submission 192432) | Plant litter microbial communities from East Loma Ridge, Irvine, California - P1 T30 | ecosystem: Environmental > Terrestrial > Plant litter > Unclassified | place: USA: California... | reverse complement strand
ATTGCCTTACCGGGTGTACATAATCCAGCTGAAAGGTATGCTCCCTGGCACCGGCATCGTTCACTTGCGTATAATCAGGATTGGTATAATTAATCCTGTTTATGGCCGTTATATTATTGTTTTGCCCGTTCAGGTAATAAGAGTACAAGTACGATGCTGTTAATAACCGATCTTTTTTGTGCTTGAAGCCCCGCTGGTAATTCAAGCCGGTTTCTATGCCATTCCAATTAGAGCCTCCATTATTTAACAATAAGTAAGATTGCTGTATGGAGGTGTAAAACTGCGTATTCCGGCTATACTGCCGGCTAAAGTCACCCCAGCTGTAGTTAATATTGGCTGTTAAAAGATTTAGCGAATCAAGTTCATAACTCATTTCGCCTCCGCCATATACACTTTTACCACCATTAGCAAGGGCCACCTGTTGCTTAAAAAGTGATGTAGGCACGTTGGGTTGCTGCGCATTAAATGTTTGCCTTAAATTATCGGCAGTTACATGGGTGGTGGTTTGCCGGCTTATTCCAAAAAAGCCTGATGCTCCAAATTTGCTGCTCTTAACTGTTCCAGTACCGCTTAAGCTTGGGCCATAAGGATAGTTATAGCGGGTATTTAGTGTAGCGTTATATCCATCGGCGGTGTTCTTGTAGGTTATAATGTTGATAATACCGGCCAAACCCTCACTATCATATTTAGATGGCGGTGTGGTGATCACCTCAATCTTCTGTATGGTGTTAGCCGGCATGGATCGCAGCACATCTTTAGGACTGTTTGCCAGCAAGGCCGATGGTTTACCATTAATGAAGATGCGGTAACTGGCGCTGCCTTGTAATTGAATATTATCATCACCGTCAACACTGAGCAGAGGTACGCGGCGCATCATATCCATAGCGGTGAGGGCTTTGCTATCGGGGTCGGCCTGTACATCGTAACTTAACCGGTCAATTTCCTGTTTTACCAGTGGGCGCGATGCCGTAATAGCTACCTCTTTTAACTGGTTGGAGATTATTGCTAAGGGAATATTGCCTAAATCTATCATTGGGCTTGCACCCGTACCCATTGCAGGCACATTAATTATTTTAGACTGATAGCCTATTGCCGTTAATATTAACTGATAACGTTTAACAGGTAATTGATTTAGCTCAAATGTGCCATCAGTTTTAGTTAAGCCACTTTTTATAGTTTGCTGCGTTACAGAATCTTTTAATAATAAGGCTGTGTAACTTAAAGGTTTTTTCGTTGCCGAATCGGTAACCGATCCCTTAACAGTTGCAGGGCCGGTGTTAGGTTGAGACAGGGCAAAAAAAGACATGCACCCGCAAATTGCAGTGAGTATTAGTTTCTTCATAAGGGTTAAGGCTAAATTTTAGCTTGTGTATAGTTAAGCTGCTAAGCGCAAAGGCCTAAGCATAATTTCTATTATATTACACAAGACACATGAATATTTTCGGCGTTGCATTTTACGGTCTGTATTTTTTAAAATAAAGCTTATACCACCTCATTACCAAACACATTAATTAAAATGCTGTTGTTTAATTTATATTGGTTACAAGCTTTTTTACATGCCGTTTCTTAAAAATAAACTCACTATATTCTTTATAGTATTAGCTACTTTTTGCCTGCCCCGTACAGGCCAGTGTTTCTCCATTTTAGCCCATGAGGCTATTATAGATGCCGAATGGGATATTACCTTAAAACCCTTGCTACTTAAAAAGTATCCTGAAGCTACGCTTGATGATTTAATTAAAGCACATGCTTATACCTATGGCGGCAGTTTGGTAGCCGATATGGGTTATATGCCAGGTGGCGATTCTTACTTTACCGACTTGCTCCACTATGTACGCAGCGGCGACTTTATTATTAACTTACTTGGTGAGGCTACTAATCTTAATGAATACGCATTTGCCTTGGGTGCATTATCGCACTATATGGCCGATAAATATGGCCACAGTTTGGCTACCAATGTAACGGTGCCCGAATTATATCCAGAACTTAAACAGAAGTTTGGCAAGGTAGTAACTTACGAAAACGACCATACCTCACACAGCCGTATGGAGTTTGCGTATGATGCCGTACAAGTGGGCCGCAGTAATTATGCTTCGGTGGCCTATCATGATTTTATTGGTTTTAATATTGCCAAGCCAGCTTTGGAAAGAGCCTTTTTTAAAACTTACGGGCAACATTTAGCAATCATTTTTAAAAACTTTGATGCAAGCGTATCTACCATGCGCTGGGGTGTTAAAAACCTATTCCCCGCCTTAACCAAAAAAGCATGGAAAGCCAAGAAAGATGAAATTGTAAAAGCAAACAGCACTGCCACAGTTCGTAGTTTCAAGTATAAGATGAGCAGGCGCATGTACAAGAAAGAATTTTCGGGAAAACGTAACAAGCCCGATTTTAAGGCCAGAGCTGTAGCCTTCTTTGTAAAGATTTTACCCAAGATCGGGCCGTTAAAAAATTTGAAGTTTGTTTACCCTGGTGCCGAGGGCGAAAAGCGCTTTACTCATGTTTTTGATACCATTATACAAAAATATGCTATAGCCTCCAAGCAATGGGATGCGCAAACACTGACCTTAAACGACATTAATTTAGACACCGGCTATCCATTGGCTTATGGTAAATATCACCTGGCCGATGATACTTATTGCAAATTAGTACTCAACTTACAGCAGGACGGCTTTGCCTGCCTTACTACCGTATTGCAGGAACACCTGGTGAAATATTTTGAGGGAGCTTTACTGCATGAAACTTATAAAGAACACCCCGAAGATGAAGCAGCAATGCAAGAGGCCTTGCATCAAATGCGCCATTATAAGCCTGTAAATGAAATAAGCATTACTGCCGGTATATAAATAATAAGGCCCTTTGCTTATAAGCAAAGGGCCTTATTATTACTTAGTCTTTCTTTTTAGAGGAAGATTTCACACAATTAGGAACAGTTTTACCGCCCTTTTCCTTAGTTCCCTTTTTTTCGTAGCCGCTCCAGCACGAATCTTTTTTTCCTTTGGTTGGCATCATAATAAAGTTTACTGTGAAAAATTAAGGCCGCCTTTTTGAGGCGGCCTTATATACCTGTTAAAAGCTTATTAGGCTTGGCTGTCGCGCAATGCTTTAATACGGTCATGAGCCTGGTTAATGGCTTCTGCTTGTGTAGATACGGTTTGTATGGCTTCAGAAGCTAATCCGCTTTCCGGAGATAAAGCCTCTCTGTATGCTTTTTTAATGGCATCCTCACCGCGTTCGCACTCCTGTAAAACAGCTTTACGATCATGACCGCTAAATAGAGCTTTAACTTCGATCCAGGCACGGTGAATTGTACCTGTTGCACTGTTGCCTGTTTCGGTATCAGCACCACTGCTTGCTACAATAGCGGTTAGTTCTTGAGAAAACTGACGGCTTTGTGCGCTATATTCTTCAAATATTGATTTAAGATCCTGATCACCATCTCCTAAATCTTTTAATGCACGTTCAAAACCTGCACTACGATCATTATTAATTTCAATTAAATCATTCAGCACTTCTGCTGAGCTTGTTGTAGTTTCCATAGGATTTTCAAATATGTTAATTCATAAGTAAAACTCTTAATAATAGCTTTGGTTTTAATAATTATAATATATATCAACATCGCTAAAGGATACAATTATTTCATAAAGGTTAATATATGATTCACTTAGTGCAACATTAGGAGACACAATGCCACTTAATTTAAATTATATAAAGTAAGTTTGTATTTGAGCACAATTAATTTAAGCATCATGTGGGGAGTTAATAAAGTGGTTTTAGTTGGGCATTTAGGTAAAGACCCTGAGATACGTCACCTGGCCGATAATGTTTCTGTAGCAAGTTTTCCATTGGCCACTTCTGAGCAGGTAAATACAGATGATAGCCGCGTAGAAGAAACAGAATGGCATAATGTTATTATGTGGCGCAGTTTGGCAGATGCTGCTTATAAATATTTAAAAAAAGGAAAATTAATTTATCTTGAAGGTAAGATACGTACCCGAACATTTGAAGATAAGCAAGGTATACAACGCAGCATTACCGAAATACTTGCCGAAAACTTTACAATTTTAGGCCGCAGCAGCGACTTTACGCCAGCCGAAAACGTTACTTACAGGCATAGCGAATAATTTGCCTGCGCTTTTTTGAAACTACAGCCTTTTGCATGTGTTACTTAGATATACAAATTAATACCGATGCCATGCCAGAAGATAAAATAAAAACTACCGGAGACGAGGGATCAGAAAACCTGCAAACCGAAGGCCCTGTTGGCGAACGCGACGAAGTGAAACAAGCCGAAGAGCGCACACGCAAGCTTCATGAAAAAGCACAGCATGTTAACGATAAACATGACGACAGTCAAACTGACGATTAGTAAGTGCTGAAATTATAGCAACTACTAAAAAGATCAAGGTGCAATAGCTGCCATTAGCAATACACCCAAAGCCACACCCAGCCAGGTAACATGGCTTAAAGAATTAATTTTGAATCCATTATTATTATCAAAAAAGTGCAAGCTCTTTAAGGCTTGCACTTAGTTTTTGTATATAGTTCAAAAATTATGGAAAGGGAAATACTAAAGACTAACGGTTATCGTATTGCTCTTCATAGTATTGCTGGTAATGACCCGATGTTACATCGTTTAACCACTCTTCATTACTCAAATACCAGTCTACTGTTTTTTCTAATCCTTCTTCAAAGGTTATGCTTGGTGTCCAGCCTAATTCATCCTTCAATTTAGTAGCATCAATAGCATAACGCAGGTCATGTCCGGCACGGTCGGTTACGTAGGTAATTAACTGCTCAGAGGTGCCCGGCTCACGGCCTAATTTGGTGTCCATTACCTTACATAAAAGTTTAATAAGGTCAATGTTCTTCCATTCGTTATGGCCGCCTATATTATAGGTTTGACCTGTTTTAGCCTGGTGGAAAATAACATCAATAGCACGTGCATGATCTTCTACCCAAAGCCAGTCGCGTATGTTCTCCCCTTTACCGTAAACCGGAATAGGTTTATTTTGCTTGATATTATGAATAGAAAGCGGAATCAATTTTTCAGGAAAGTGATAAGAGCCGTAATTATTTGAACAATTAGAGATCACACAATCCATACCGTAAGTGTCCTGGTAAGCACGCACCATATGGTCCGAACTGGCTTTAGAGGCAGAGTATGGTGAATGCGGGTCATAAGCGGTTTCTTCGGTAAACATACCGTCTTCGCCTAAAGTACCGTACACCTCATCGGTAGATACATGGTAAAAACGGGTGCTGTCATATTTACCTTTCCAGTGGTAACGCGCAGCATTTAATAAGTTAACTGTACCTACAACATTGGTCATCACAAACTCCAGCGGATTGGAGATAGAACGATCCACATGTGATTCGGCCGCCAGGTGAATTACTGCATCTGGCTGTTCGGCAGCAAAAAATGCGTCGATAAAAGCAGCATCAACAATATCGCCTTTAACAAACTTGTAATTAGGCTCATTCTCAATATCCTTCAAATTAGCCAGATTACCGGCATAGGTAAGTTTATCAAGGTTAATGATCTGATACTCGGGATGGTATTTAACAAACCTGCGCACCACATGCGACCCAATAAAGCCGGCACCGCCGGTAATGATTATTTTTTTCATGTAATTAATTGTCAATTATAAAGGCTTACTCGCAATGGCTTTTTCCCATGCCCAGGCCGAGGCCATCATGGTATCTACATCCAGCTCGGCTTTCCACTTTAGAACTTCCGAAGATTTGGTTACATCGCCCCAAACCTGTTCTACATCACCTTCACGGCGTGGGCCAATAGCCCATGCAAATTTAACACCCGTGCTGCGCTCAAAGGCATCAACAATTTCTAAAACGGAGGTACCTTTGCCAGTACCAATATTAAATACATCGTAACCTGCAAAGCTATCCTGCTCCATATATCTCAGGGCGGCCACATGTGCCTTAGCCAAATCTACCACATGGATATAGTCGCGTATGCAGCTACCATCGGGAGTGTTGTAGTCGTTACCAAAAACAGTAACTTTTTCGCGCTTACCAACAGCCGTTTGTGTAATAAAAGGCACCAGGTTTTGCGGAACACCAATAGGTAATTCACCAATAAGGGCCGACTCGTGTGCGCCCACAGGGTTAAAATAGCGCAGTGAAACCACTTTGTATTTACTGCCTGAGGCTATCATATCCTTCAATATCTCTTCGGCAATTTGCTTGGTGTTGCCATAGGGCGATTGTGCAGCTTTTACAGGCGCATCTTCGGTAACGGGCAATTGGTCGGGCTGGCCATAAACGGTACAGCTCGAGGAAAACACAAAGTTTAATGGCTTGCTGTAATAAGCATTCAACAAGTTTAGCAGTGAGTAAAAGTTGTTACGGTAATATTTTAACGGAAACTGAACCGATTCGCCTACTGCTTTAAACGCAGCAAAGTGAATAATCCCTTCCACATCGGGTATAGAGGTAGCCAGATTTTTAACGGCTGTTTCATCGCACAAATCAACCTGGTGAAAAACTGGTTTGTGTCCTATAATGGTAGTTAACTGATCTAATATGCTAATGTGTGAGTTAGAAAGATCATCAATAATGATGGGTTCATAACCTGCATTTACTAATTCAACAACGGTATGGGAACCTATAAATCCCAATCCGCCTGTTACTAATATTTTTTTCATAGAGATATTTTGATCAAAAATACGACTATTTATTATACTGGGTAAACTCTTTGTGTTCGATAACGTGCTGAGGGAGCGACTTGAAGTATTCGTAGGTGATCTTCAGTCCTTCGGCACGGCCTACTTTGGGCTCCCAGCCTAAGATGGCCCGGGCTTTGGTAATGTCGGGCCTGCGCTGCTTGGGGTCGTCCGTGGGCAGGGGCTTACTGATAAGTTCCTGGTCGGTACCGGTCAGCTTGATGATCTCCTCGCCAAATTCCTTGATGGTGATCTCATCAGGGTTACCGATGTTCATCGGCTGCACATAGTCGCTCAGCAGCAAACGGTAGATACCTTCTACCAGATCATCCACGTAGCAGAACGCCCGGGTTTGTGAGCCGTCGCCGAACATGGTCAGCGGTTCGCCCCTCAAGGCCTGGCCTATGAAAGCCGGCAGTACGCGTCCGTCGTTCAAACGCATCCTTGGCCCGTAGGTGTTAAAGATGCGGATGATGCGGGTCTCCACGCCGTGGAAGGTGTGGTAGGCCATCGTGATGGCTTCCTGGAAGCGCTTGGCCTCATCGTATACGCCCCTTGGCCCTACCGGGTTCACATTGCCCCAGTATTCCTCGGGCTGCGGGTTCACGTTAGGGTCGCCGTATACCTCGGAGGTACTGGCTACCAGGATGCGTGCGCCTTTGGCCTTGGCCAGCCCCAAAAGGTTATGGGTACCCAGCGAGCCTACCTTGAGCGTCTGGATGGGGATCTTCAGGTAATCTATAGGTGATGCCGGTGAGGCGAAGTGCAGAATATAGTCGACCTCGCCCGGCACGTGCACGAATTTGGATACGTCGTGGTTATAGAACTCGAAGTTCTCCAGCTTGAACAGGTGTTCGATGTTCTTCAGGTCGCCGGTGATGAGGTTGTCCATCCCTACCACCCGGCAGCCTTCTTTGATAAAGCGGTCGCATAAATGCGAACCCAAAAAACCTGCTGCCCCTGTGATGAGTACTCTTTTACCCGTTAGTTCTTGGTTCATAGTTGATAGTTAATGGTCTGTAGTCCATGGCTGATAGTCCATAGACCATAGAATGTCTTGTTTGTTTTTAGTATGGTGTATTTAAATCTGGAAAGCCGGTTAGTCCCTGATCTTTCTGACTTACGGAATAACTGACTCTCCGGACTTCTTTACGCCTTACTTTACTTCTTTCCTTCCTATCGAGTTGTAGTAGTAGCCGCAATCGATCATCTTCTCCAAATCGTACAGGTTACGGCCGTCGAAGATCACCTTGGCTTTGAGCAGGCCCTCGATCTTGTTAAAGTCGGGTGTGCGGAACAGTGACCATTCGGTCACGATCAGCAGGGCATCGGCACCCTCAAGCACCTCGTACTGGTTTTCGGCATAGGTGATCTTATCGCCCAGCAGGGCTTTCACATTGGCCATGCCTTCGGGGTCAAACGCCGATACCGTGGCTCCGGCCGCAAGCAGGGCATCAATGATATACAGCGCCGGAGCTTCCCTGATATCGTCTGTCTCGGGTTTGAAGGCCAGTCCCCACAGGGCAAAGTGCTTGCCTGCCAGATCACCCTTATAGTATTTCTTTACCTTTTCGGTTAAAACGGTCTTTTGGGTCTCGTTCACTTCCATCACCGAGTTCAGGATCTTGAAGTCGTATTTATTTTCTTCGGCCGATTTGGCTAATGCCTGTACGTCTTTAGGAAAGCAGCTGCCGCCGTAGCCGATACCGGCAAACAGGAAGCGCTTGCCGATGCGCTCATCGGCACCTATGCCTCTTCTTACCATGTCCACATCGGCACCTACCAGCTCGCACAGGTTGGCGATCTCGTTCATGAACGATATCTTGGTGGCCAGGAAAGAGTTGGCGGCGTATTTGGTGAGTTCTGAGCTGCGCTCGTCCATAAAGATCACGGGGTTACCCTGGCGCACGTAAGGGCCGTAGAGTTCGGCCATCAGCTTGCGAGCACGCTCGTCGCGTGTTCCTACCACTACCCGGTCGGGTTTCATGAAGTCTTCCACCGCTACGCCTTCTCTCAAAAACTCGGGGTTGCTCACCACGGCGTATTCTACGCCTTCGGCTGCATGTTGCTGCATCACCGCGGTTACCTTATCTGCCGTGCCCACCGGTACGGTCGATTTGGTCACGATCACTTTATAATCGGTCAGGAGCTTGGCAATGTCGCCTGCCGCGCCCAGCACGTAGCTCAAATCGGCTGCGCCGTCGCCGCCCGGAGGCGTGGGCAATGCTAAAAAGATGATCTTGGCATCCCGGATGCCTTCGGCCAGGTTAGAGGTGAACTTCAGCCGGTCCTGCGCTATGTTCCGATGGAACAGCTGCTCCAGCCCTGGTTCGTAGATCGGCAGCTTTCCTGCCTTCATCATCTCTACCTTCTTCTCATTAATGTCTACGCATATTACCTCGTTTCCCGTCTCTGCCAGACATGTCCCGGTTACCAAACCCACATATCCCGTTCCTACTACGGCTATTCTCATTTTTGTTGATACTATATGGTGTATTTACTACTTTTATACCCTACGAATATAAGAATTTGATATCCAAATGCTTCTAATATATAATTTTGGCATTCATGTATATTATTTTATTGCCATAATTGCATCAAGTTTTAATGCCAAGGCTAAAGCTTGGGTAAACGGGCGCAAAGAGCAAAAGGTTACAGCTTTTAAAAAAAGTATCTGGTTTCACTTTGCTTCCCTGGGCGAGTTTGAACAGGGAAGACCGGTTTTAGAGGCAGTTAAAGCACAATATCCTAACCATCCCATTGTGGTTACCTTTTTTTCGCCCTCCGGTTACGAAATAAGGAAAAATACGCCTCTTGCCGATGGCGTGTATTACCTCCCGCTTGATACACAAGCCAATGCCTTAGCGTTTATTGCAACTGTAAATCCTGTAGCGGTTATCTTTACCAAGTACGAGTATTGGTATCATTATTTTAACCAACTACACCAGCAGCAGGTTCCGTTGTATGTCATATCAGCCATTTTCAGGCCCCAACAAATCTTCTTTAAATGGTACGGCACTTTACACCGAAAGATGCTAATCAAAGCAACCCGACTGTTTGTGCAGGATGAAAATTCGAAACAATTATTAAATACGATAGGCATTACAAACACACTGGTAAGCGGCGACACCCGCTTTGACCGGGTTTACGCTAATGCTCTTCACCCAAAAGCCCTCACATTAATACAAACGTTTAAAAATAACCAGCCTGTTTTTATTGCCGGTAGTACCTGGCCTGCTGACGAAGAATTGATTATAGATTTAATTCAACATCACCCCGGCTGGAAATTTATTATAGCGCCTCACGAAATTCCGGAAGAAAAAATAAGCAAATTAATTAGCCAATTGCCTGCAGGTAAAATGGCACGCTATTCAGGCATTGCCGGGCTCCAAACTCCGCTGCAGAACTATCAGGTACTGGTTATAGATAATATTGGAATGCTTTCTTCACTCTATCAATATGGCGAAATTGCTTATATAGGCGGAGGCTTTGGTGCGGGAATCCACAACACGCTTGAAGCTGCGGCTTTTGGTTTACCGGTAATTTTTGGCCCTAATTATTCAAGATTTAAGGAAGCCCGGGAGTTGCTTGCGGCACAAGCAGGGTTCAGCATTAATGATGGTGCTCAACTATTAGCCATAGCCAACCGTTTAATTACCGATGAACCTTACCGAAAACAAGCAGGAGCCATTGCGGCCAGTTTTGTAGCACAAGGCAAAGGCGCCACGGAGGTGATACTGAGCAATATTGAGATTAAATCTTAACCGTTGTACGCACTAAAGCCAACTTAGCATCATAAAAACGAGATTGCATCTCATTAATACATCTACGTATTACTCAATAACCTGTAACTTACTTTTCTTGGTTATATTTATGGGTTGCGGCACTTTTACATAATACCCGGTACCATCGTAAACACGCTTACGTGGATGGCTTTGGCATTCGGTTGAGCAGGCACCTTCCAGTTGGGTACCACACTCATCGCACTGGGTGAAGTGTTCATTGCACTCTGGGTTGGCGCAATTGATCATTTTATCGGTATGCTTACCGCAGTTACGGCAGGTAGAAATAACTACCGGGTTTACCTGGTTTACATCAACCGTTAAGCGGTTATCGAATACGTAGCATTTACCTTCAAAGTCCTCACCACCGGCTTCTTTACCGTATTTGATAATACCGCCGTGGAGTTGATATACGTTTTCAAAACCTTCGTGTAAGAGTAATGCCGAGGCTTTTTCGCATTTGATGCCGCCGGTACAATAAGTCAAGATCTTTTTGTCCTTAAATTGAGCCAGTTCGTTGATCTTTGACGGAAAATCGCGAAAGTTCTCAATATCCAGCGTTACTGCATTTTTAAACTTACCTACCGAATGCTCGTAATTAGAGCGTACATCCAGGATCACCACATCATCGCGGTCTTTCATGGCTAAAAACTCGGCTGGCTCCAGGTGTTTACCGGTTTGCTTTTTAGGGTCAATAGAGTTTGGATCGCGCAGGCCGGAATGTACAATTTCCGATTTATACCGGCAGTGCATTTTCACGAACGAGGGCTCATCCACCTCATCAATTTTAAAATCGGTGTGGGCAAAACGCTCATCTGCGTGGATGGTGTCCATATAGGTTTGGCAGGCTTCTGCAGTACCCGATACGGTACCGTTAAGTCCTTCTTCGGCCACAATAATGCGGCCGGTTAAACCTAAGCTTTTACAAAATTTAAGATGATCGGTCGCAAATTGCTCCGCATTGGTTATTGTTGAATAACAATAATATAGTAGGGTATTGTACTTTGCCATAATAACATTGATACTGCTTCAAACAGCGTTTAATGAGGTGCAAAGATAAAGCTTTGAATATAGATGTGCAAATGTTCAGCAAGCACAGTTTTGCCGTTTGTTATTGTTCAAATTAATTGAACTTTTCATTCAAAAAGTTCAATTAATTACCTATTTCTACATTTAAATACCTGCACGCATATCGGCTTACCTCAAACCGTAAAATATCCTGATACCTTGTAGGGCTTTACGGTTACCATCGAACGATACACCATAATCAACCCGGAAAATAAAGCGTTGCACACCTACATAAAATTCGGAATAGTTACCCTTTACTGGTTGTATGAGCGTGTTGTTGCCTACTCCTGAATAGGTACTGTGCTGTGCCTGGGTAAGGTAGTTTATACCCACCACTTCTTCCAGTTTTAGTTTGCGGATGAAAGGCACTTTACTCAGGAAGTTTCCGGCAAAGTTATGTTCGTAATGCGCCTCGAGGAAAGACCTGTCGGTACTATAAGCATAAAATGGCAGGAAGTGAAAACTGCCAATTGTTGGATTAAACACCGTACCCTGGTTGCCAAAGAAGTGGTTATAATCCATAAAGTAAAGGCTGCGATGGTTCAGGAATGTACCCGCAGTGATCTTGAAGGCCGAAAAACCTGCCAAGCCTATTTTCATCCGGTCATCAAACACATCCAGCGAAGCAAAATCATAATTTACATCTGAACCGAAAATACCGCTTACCCCTTTACGGTAATTTAAACGTATTTTAGGATATTTTGACGGCTCGATGTACCGGCCATA
>Ga0265780_10008738_pt1 | contig 12262 bp, 7 predicted proteins | sample P1T30metagenome_FD_192432 | JGI IMG/M metagenome (GOLD analysis project Ga0265780, IMG submission 192432) | Plant litter microbial communities from East Loma Ridge, Irvine, California - P1 T30 | ecosystem: Environmental > Terrestrial > Plant litter > Unclassified | place: USA: California... | reverse complement strand
GCGCACCCACAGGCCCAGGCCGACCAGCAGCGCACTGGCCACGAACGGAATGCGCCAGCCCCACTGCAGGAAGTCATCGGCGCTGAGCAGGCGGCCCAGGATCAGGAAGATGCCGGCCGACAGCAGGAAGCCCAGCGGCGCGCCCAACTGCGGGAACATGCCGTACCAGGCACGCTTGCCCGGCGGCGCGTTTTCGGTGGCCAGCAGCACCGCACCGCCCCATTCACCGCCCAGCCCCAGGCCCTGCCCGAAACGACACAGCGCCAGCAGTGCCGGCGCCCACAGGCCGATCTGCGCATGCGTGGGACGCAGGCCGATCAAAACGGTGGACAGGCCCATCGTCAGCAGCGCCGCCACCAGCGTCGCCTTGCGCCCGATGCGGTCGCCGAAGTGCCCGAACACCGCCGACCCCACCGGCCGGGCGATGAACGCCACCGCGAAGGTCGCCAGCGACTGCAGCATCGCCGCCTTGTCACTGCTGTCCGGGAAGAACAGATGCGGAAACACCAGCACCGCCGCGGTGGCGTAGATGTAGAAGTCGAAGAACTCGATGGTGGTGCCGATCAGGCTGGCCAACAGCACGCGCTGTGGCGAATTGGCCGGCGCGGACGGGAACGTGGCGGGTGCAGCAGTGGACGACATGGGCAGGATCAACAAGCAGAGAGCGTTCCGGATTCTGCCACGCCCCTCTCGAAGGGGGGCAGATTGGTTTCAGCCGACACCGCCGGTAGCGCCGGGACACGCCCGCTTCTGGTAGCGCCTAGCCATGCTCGATTTTGGTAGCGCCGAGCCATGCTCGGCGAGCAAGGCGGCCGCCCCCGAACCACCCAACGAAACTTTCCGCCCTCACGCCTACTCTCACCCCGAAGGTAACCGCATGGATGCACAGCCGATGTCGACCCTCGCCCTACCCCGCCCATCACTCCCCGACCCCGCCCCGCACGTGATCGCCTGGGCCCTGGTGATCGCCGTGCATGCCCTGATCGGCTGGTGGCTGCTGACCACCACCGGCGCCACCCTGACGCGCAACGATGCCCATCGCACCAGCGTGCGCTGGCTGCCGCCGCCACCGCCTGCAGAGCAGCCTATCGCACTGCCCAGGAGACCCGACGTTACGCCCGCGCAACGCAACCGCCGCATGGTCAGCCCGCTACAGCCCGTCATTGCCGCACCCGATAAGGCCAACCTGGTGGACATCGCCGAGCCCGTTGCGCGTGCGCCACTGGACCTGCACCTGCGCGGCGATGCCGTCAGCGGCGGTGACGGCATCGACGCCGCCACCCTCGCCCCGAAACTGATCGGACGCCGCACCGTGCATGCGGCCTTCCAGGAACGACCTCGCTACTTCCGCATGCGTCCGCAGATGAGCCCGCAACAGATCATCGCCGGGGTGGCGCAGTTCCTTGGATTGTGGCCGCCAGGCTATACCGACGATCCCTGCGGACTGGGCAAGCAGGACCTGCAGTACTTCCAGGATGCGGTGGACGAGCGGGATCGGCAGGCGCTGCGCGATGCGATACATCAGGTCAGCGCGAGCTGCCGTTGAGGCGCGCGGTTTGTCGCGGCGGACGCATTTTGCAGCTTTCCCCATGTACGTCGCCGGGTCGCGTTACGCACCATGGCGATGCTGGCGACGTAGAAGCGCCAGCCGGGATTGGCATCCTGATACGTGTGGTCACTTGCTCTCTCTTGCTGCCCCTCTTGGGCCCGGCGGAGAATGCATCACCTCGCCGGAAATACGGCGGGCGATGCGTGGGGATTTGATCCGCCGGTTTTTTTGATCACACGGCCGGTATGCCAACCCGCACCGCCCGCCACCCTGCGACTTGGCAGGGGGCCCATCCGGCTACGAGGTTGCCCATGTCCGATCACACCCTAAGCGGTATGCGCCTGTATTCCCTCCTGGGCGATGCCATGCATGACCTGCCGCCGCACTTCATCGACAAACTGGAGCGGATCCTGCGCGCCAACGGCGTGCCGCATCCCGTGTTCCAGGACACGCCCCGCCTGCGGCTGGTGCAGCCGCTTGCCGACCCTCCGCCTGCCGCCGCAAAAGCACAGGCCAACCAGCAGCCTGACACCGGCAGTTCCCCGTCTACAGCAGGCAGCAGTGCGTAATTGTCATCCTGGACATCCTGCATGCGGTGCATGTCAGCCACACCAGCGGCAACCACGTGGTGGTGATGAACGAAGAACTGGTGGAAGGGCTGATCATCGCGGCACGGGAGCTGATCCGCGAAGCCTGAAAGGGCGATCCCTCGTCATTTGCTACTCGCCTTCCACGTCACGGTCTTGCCGTGCTGTAAAACAGACCACAATGTGGAACCCGTGCTGGGCATGACTCCCAAACAGGCTTCAATGGCCTACTGCGTAGTGCTCCCTCCAAATGAGCAGCTAACTGAACGGCGAAACTGGCAGCACGTGGGCACGGCCTGAAGCAGGTCACCGCACCTCAGAGTGATTCAGTCGCGAGCAACGACGCGTCGTACCACACGTCTTCGTAGCCATCCGCGCCAATCAGGAATCGCCACCCCGGAGGCAGTGCCAAGTAATGCGCGAACACCATCTCATCCGATACGGCATGGCTGACGTGCAACGGCTGAAAGAACTCAGAATCTTCGGAGTAATCACCGGACCACACGTACCAGCCGGACATATCGCCGCTTGGCGGATGCCGCAATCCGCTGATAGGGATAATCCCGCATGCCGCGGCCTGAGCCAGGCCCAGCTTGGACCCCGGTTCGGGCATATGGATTTCCGTGCCGTATCGCCTGCGCACGTCCGCCTGCTGCACCACGTGTGGATCCTGCATTCCGACACTCTCCGTTCGATTCACCCCAACGGGTCCGCGTCATCCGCGCAGTAGGGACGCGAGCGCATGATGCATTCGCAGGCCAAGGATTCTCATCGCTAGGCCAGTTAGTAGAACCTAGCGGAGCTGGCATCAGGAGCAAGCGGCGAGCCCTCTCCCCACCGGATGATCTCAAGCTCGTAAAGTCGATTGTTTTCGTCTGCGTATAGCACGGCAGTCAACTCTGCGCCGTCTGCGTCTGATAGGCGAATCTCAACCGGATAGCTGTGCTGGCCCTGGTAAGACGGTCGCTTATATCCCGCGATAGCGAACACAACCCTTGAACCCGGCACAGCATCATCGGCTACAGCAGCGCGTTCCAGGTCTGCCGTAAGCCCTGAGGCCTCAAGGGGAGCAAGTCTGCTCGCGACGCCCTCGATCAACAGCCTTTCGAGATCGGTGATCTTTCGCATGATTGTTCCTACTACTCTACGAGCGCGAAAGCCATGAGACAAACACCGCGCTGTAGAAAACACTCTTGGCACGGTGCGAAATTTTCAAAATTACGTACAGGACAATCTATTCAACCTGATGAAACGTAACGCTAACCTCTGAGCTATCACTATCGCTCAACAGTATTAGGTTGAATTTTAACCGCGGAAACTGGGACGCGAGCTTCGCGGCCCATGCGTTTCGCAGAATTGCGCCGACGCACTCGTTGAGGGAGACCTCAATCCCCGGGAGGAGGCCATCAATATTCAAGTGATTGCACCAATACTCGACTTCCTTCCCAGTAACGCCCTGCGAAACCAGCTCGCGTACCCGGTCACCTCGCGACTGTAGGGTGACGAAGCCGTCCACCTCGACGAATGAAGGCCATACCAGAAAAATTACCGACATCAGTACATCAGCCGTCAATGCCCCTCGCAGAACCTGCGCACGGATGTAGTCCGCAAAATCAAATGAGGATCCATTTGCAGCCACCCATTGCCTAAAGTCAGGCATATATTCTATGGGATCATACTCTGTTGTCATATCATTCATATTCTAGGCATATCACCTCATTACCAGATATCCTTCCTTGCAGAATCCAGAGCGGCGCCCGGCCTGCGCGCAACCACACAAGAATTTATCGCCTGGAAATATGAGCCATATTCCTGATAGAAACTACGAATCCAGATAATGGGTCGTTAACGAAAAAGCCGGTTCCCTGTGTCTGATGGACTTGAAGCTTGCCGGCCAACGGCCGGCACTACCCTTGGATTTCGCGCAGATTTGTTCAGGCTCATCCCTAGCGGATCAATCGTTCAGCATCTTCAGAAACGGGACCGCGAATCCCTCAAAATAGTCCCGATTTTCCTTCAGGAACTCTTCAACGAACGCCCGGGCTTCATCCTTGCGACACATCAGGTATAGACACGCTGCAACCCGCTCTGGGTAGGCTCCCAGCATCGGCACCCGATCAAGTAGCAATGGCAACAAAAGCTCATAGGTACCTATCGACAAAGCATACGAAAGGCCAGCATCAGTATATAGGCGCGCCAGTCGGGCCGCCTCGGCCTTAAGGTCGGTTTGCTGCGTAAAATGGAACGCCTGTGCGTTCGGCGTCAACTGGCCCATATGAACGGCGAAGGTGGCTACACGCCGATCATACTTCATCGGATACTTGCCGACTTTTATTGATATGAGTTTTTCGACTGGGACGACATGCACGCCGACAAACGGGTTGACCGAAATGTATCCAGCCTCTACCGTCGCGTTGAGCCCGACCCAGCAATGCACGCCATGCTCCATTGGCCAGTCCACGCCTTCTTTGCGAAAGCGAGTAAACCCCGCTTCCGCCAGCGCGTCATAACAGTGCTGACGCACAACCTGCTTGTATGACGCATCGCAGCGTTCGCTCACGTTCATTGACAGCGCTTCACGTCGTAACACTTCATTTGTGTCGGCACATTTGGCTGAAGACCAGCATCCAAAGCATTCCTTCCTCTAGGCGTAACCGGGCGACCCGCCTCGACATCAGCCTTGATGGCTTTTTGGCCAGAACTTAGTTTAGCACCGCCGCTCTTCACCTCCACAACGCCCTTATGTGACGTCACAATGTCCGCCACGCTGCGTTGCCCCGTGCTGGCTTCCAACGTGACGCGTTTGCCGGCGACTTCGGCACCCATCTCTGCCGCTACCTTTGCTTCCGCCTTGGCACCCTGCGCAGCATTTTTTGCCAGCTGAGCGGCTGCTTTGGCCTCCACTGCAAGCGGCCTAGCCATTCGAGCCAATGGCGCAACTGACAGTTTACTAAATCCAGAGCCCTGCGGTCCCAGCGCAGTCATGAACTGATCGACGGCCTCTAATCCATCGGCCGCCCACCCCATAATAGTGGCTGAGTCCTCGATAGTGGGCTGAATATCGCCCGGGCATGCCATCGGGCAGCGCCCATCCGGATCGGTGAATTTGTACGGATTATTGTAGGCGTAGGCGTAGACATTGAAGTGCCTCATATCACCGCCATGAGCGGTCACCGGATCAGTGCTGAGGAACAGCCCCACCTCCGGATCGTAATACCGCTGCTGCATATAACTCAGCCCGGTAGCCGCATCACTCACATGCCCCGTATACCCCGGGCCGTCAGCCACCGCACCACCCACCACGGCCCCATACGGCTCGAACGTAGTCCGCTCGACCACGTTCCCATTGCCATCGGTCTTCGCCACCACCGTACCCAGCGCATCGGTGTGCAGGTAGCGCACTGTTGTCTGCGCCTGGGCAGGCGCCATACTTGCCACGGCCGCCGTGATGGCCAGCAGTCCGAACGCCTTGAGCAGCTTCGTCATCAACCTCGCTCCAATGCTCACGGGATCACATCGCCTGGATTACGCGGCGGCACGCCAGGTCCACCACCTCCAGGATGCGGTTCCTGTTCGAAAGTACCGGTGTAAGGCGGAGACCAGGCCGAGCACCCAGCAGAATTACAAGCGCGTACCGTGTAGCTGGGCGCGCAGTAATCTGCGGTGTACATGGGGGATGTCACTCCCGTAGCCGGGCCTGTGTATAGCAAGTACAAACCGCCGGGGGCAGTCAGTTCGTAGTACTCAGTGTGGGGCGACTCAGCCCATTGCACGTTGCACATCGAGTACTCGCTGTTATAAGGGCCAGCATAGTAGTTCCGCTGATGGGCATAGCCGACGCCAGTCGCTCGCGGGGGCTTGACCACGTTTACGGTCTTTGTAGCCGAATAGCTTCCACAACCCGAACTGTTACAGGCCTTGACCCGATAGCCGTACTGCCCTGTCTCTGCATGATCACGGCCGATGCTGGTGTTGCCCGTATCCTGCTGTACCGTCCACGCGCCGCCATTAACCCGCTGCTCAAGGGTGTAGCGCGTCGCCGTGGAGACGGCGCTCCAGCTCACGGTGTAAGCAGCGCTTGTGCCGACTGGTGCCGTCAGTACGGGCGTGCCGCTGGGCTTGAGCAGGACCGTCGTGGCGGATGTAGCGGACCATGCGCCGCACCCTCCTCCATTGCAGCCCCGGATTCTGTAACCGTAGCTTCCGTTTGTTTTGCCGGTGAAGGCAACGCTGCGAGTGCTGGTCGAGGTCACGTTCCCCCACGACCCGCCATTGTTTTGCGCCTCGACCGTATACGAGGTGGCTGTCTCTACCGCGCTCCACGTCAGGGTGTAGGCCCCCGTTGTGTTCTGGGCCGGCAGTGTAAGCACGGGCGATGCGGTGGGAGGACGCGTCACCACCGTCGTTACGATCGGCGAATACGCTCCGCACCCGCTGGCATTGCAAGCCCTTCCGCGATACGCATGGCTGCCCGTGCCGCGCCCGCTGGTCGTCCAATTCATGGCCGCACCCGTGTAGACATTGGTCCATGCGCCACTGTTAATCCTTTCCTCTAGTTGGTAAGAAGTTGCAGTGGCCACAGCCGCCCAGCCCACCGTCCACGCACCGCTATTGTTGGTGGCTGGCGTGGTAACCGTGACGGCGCCTGGCACAAGCAGCACAGTGGTGATCTTCTCCGCCGACCACCCGCTGCAGCCCCCGCCATTGCAGGCCTGTACGCGGTAACCGTAGGTGCCGTTTCCCTTGCCGCTGATCGCGCGCAGCGTGGCCGCTTCGGCCTGCAGCGCGCCCCAACTGCCGGTACCTGTGCGCTCTTCCAGGCGGTATTCCACCGCACCGCCCACTGCATTCCAGCTGACGTTGTAGCTGCCGCTGGTATTGCTTGCCGCCAGGGTAATTGCAGGCGCTGCGGCAGGCGGCAACAGCACGGACGTGGTAACGATGTTCGACCACGGGCCGCAACCGGCCGCGTTGCAGGCCCTCACTTGGTAGCCATGGCTACCGGTCGGTTTGCCGCTGATGCTCAGCGAGGTCGCCGTTGTGTTGGCCAAGTTGGTCCATGCACCAGTCCCCAGCCGTTCTTGCGGCTCGTACCGGGTGCTGCCGGTAACGGCGGTCCAGGTCACGATGAAGGTGCCGCTGTTGTTGCTCGTCGGCGCGGTGATGGTAGGCGCGGACTCCGACGGATAGATAACGGTCATGGCCTGTTCGGCAGACAAGCCGCTGCAGCCAGACACGTTGCAGGCCTGTCCACGGTAGCTGTACGCACCAGCGGCTCGACCGCTCAGTGCCACACTCAGCCCAGCCGCATTATGGACGGATGTCCACGCACCCTCCCCGGCGCGCTCCTCGATGACATAGCGCGTGGCCCCGGTCACGGCCGGCCAGCCGATGCTGTAGCTGCCATTCAAACCGGCAGCCGGCACCACCAGGGCAGGCGCCGAGGCAGGAACCGGTACGACCTGCACCACCAGCGTGGCACTCCATCCGCCGCAGTTGGAACCCTGGCAGGCACGCACCTGATAGGAGCGCGATCCAGTGGGTGCGCCAGTTACCGCATGCGATAGGGCGGTTCCGGTATAGGCCGACGACCAGCTGGCCCCTGCGTTGCTGGAATGGCGCAGCTCGTAGCGGTTTGCGTTGCCAACCGACGTCCAACTGACGCTGTAGCTGCCGCTAGCCACGTTGGCCGGCCCACTCAATGCCGGGACAGCCACCGCTACCGTGCTCTCCAGCTCTGCGATCAGACTGCTGCCCAGGCTGACGTACTCCAGTTCCTTGCCGGTGCGCTTGTTGTGCTGCCGGCGCAGGACCCCATCGTTGCCGTAGAACGACAGGATGTCACCCAGCGAGGTGCTGTAGTTGCCGACCCGGCGGCCGTGCGCGTCGTAGGCATACAGCTCCTTGCCCGCGCCGTCGCGCAACCGATTGCCGTAGTCGAAGCGGAACACCTCGCCGTTCTTCTTGGCCAGGTTGCCTTGGACATCGTAGTCCAGGCCCATGATCGCGCTGCCGTCGTCGCGGTTCACCGTCGTCATGCGGTTGCGCGCGTCGTAGTAATAGTTGTGCTGCTTGATGGTGCCCAGCTTGGCGCTGCGGATGTTGTCCAGCACATCGTAGGTATAGCGGAATACGCCACCTCCACCGAACGCAGCCGAGGTAGCCTGGGTCAGGCGATCAAGCGCGTCGTACTGCATCTGACGCGACTTGCTGGCTTCCACCGCATCGGTCACGGTGGCCACGTTGCCATTGGCGTCGTAGGTGATCGTGTTGTCCAGCACGCCCGCATCGATGGCGCGTGCGGGCAGCGCACGCGCATTCTGGGTCATGCTGTGGGTGACACCATTGCCATAGGCGAACGAACGCAGCCCGCCGTTCGGGTAGTAGCGCACCGCCGATGCGTGGCTGCCTACCTGTGTCGGCTGGCCGAGTGCGTTGGGCGCCAGCGTGACCTGCAGGCCACTGGGGTACTGCAAGCTGGACATGGCCGCGTTGGCATCGTAGCCGTAGCCCATTGTCCAGATACCCACGCCTTGTTGCTGCATGGTTTCACCGGTGATCAACCCGCGTTTGTTGTAGGCGTAGGTATTGATCACCTGGCGGCTGCCCGCATTTTCGGTCACCACCTGGGACGGCTTGCCTGCCGCGTTGTAGCTCCAGGTCTGGTTGCCATTGCCGTCCGGGAAGCTCAGCTGATTCAGTCGATTGCGACTGTCGTAGCTGCGGTCCACGCGACGACCGGAGGCCTGTGCCGTGGCGGTCTCGCAGCCGTTTGCGGCGGTAAGTGCCAGCCCTGCTGCGCTCCAGGCCAGATTACCCGCTGCGTCATAGGCCATCGCCGTCGCACCGGACTCGGGCTCGACCGATTTGCACAGTTGCTGCTGCCCGTCATACACGTAGGAGCGGGTGATGGCGACGCTGCTGTCTGCATTGCGGCGCTTGATCGATGTCGGCTTGCCGAAGCGGTCGCGGGCGATCTCGGTAAAGGCGCCAGCGGGGTGCTCTATCCGCGTCGGTGCGTCGTAGTTCGGCGTATCGAAGGCCTGGTGGCTGGTGATCGTTTTCTGCCCGCGCGGGTTGGTCGTACGCGTACGCAAGCTGGACAGGTATTCGGTGATCGTGGTCAGCAGGCCCAGTTCACTGTCAGCCGAAGTGGACGTCGGACGGCCCAACGCGTCGTATTCACTCCACTGGCCACTGGTCAGGTTGGTGGTTGCACCGGGATACGACTGGAAGGTGGTGCGACCGGCATGGTCATAGCTGAAGCGCTGGTAGCGGTCGGTCTCGGCGACGTTGCCGGCGTCGAACTCACGGGTGATGAGCGGGCGCCACATGGCATCGAACCAAGTGGTCTTGCGACGGTTGCCGGTGCTGCTGCTCAGGCGCCAGTGGCCCGGTGCAATGCCATGTTCATCGGCATCCACGCGCTCGAACACCTGGGTACTGGCATTCCACGCGACCGAATCACCGCTGGCGAATACTGTCGCGGTGATGCGCCCCATCCCATCGTAGTCATAGCTGGTCTGGTAACCCAGTTCGTTGGTGACCGAACGGATCCATCCGTTGTCATCGACCGTTGCACTCATCCCGTTGCCGTCGGCAAAGCGGATGGTCTGCGGCGTGCCGCGTTTCCAGTTGTTGAGCGTGGTGGTGTTGCCACGACCGTCGGCAAAGCTGGCAACCGCGCCATCGGCGTGATAGTTCAGCGTCTGCACCAGCTTGCCGAATTGACGCTGCTCCACTGGCACCGCCATACCATTGAAACTGGTCTGGGATTCCACCAGGCCGGTATCGTTGTTGGTCACGCTGGCGGTCTGGCCCAGCAGCCAGGCAGAAGTGTTGTCGTGGTAGGTAGTGGTATCAGTCCGGCTGTGGCCCAGCGTGCTGCTGCGGGTGACCTTCAGCGGCCGTGCCTTGGCATCAAAGACGGTAGCCTCCCAGGTCAGCGTGGTGCCGTCGCGGACGATGACCTTCTTGGCAAGCGGACGCACCAGCACTGATGATTCGTCGTTTCCGCCCCAGCGTGATCCGTAGCTGTCCGGGAAGGGCATCGCCGCTGCTTGTGCGGTGCTGACATAGAATAGGTCTTCGTCTTCAAGCACTGTGCCATTTGGCGCCAGGATGCTTCGTCCAAGCATTTTCCCTTCATTGAGGGAATAAACCGTGCCGAAGGACTCCACCACCGTACTGCCGTCGGGCTGTTGGATGCTTACCACTTTGCTGCTGCTACACGTCAGGCAAGGGGCGACAGTCCCAGTCCAAAGCGTCGACTCTGCGTTCGCGCCCTGGTACCTCCAGGTGAGCGGAGCGGACAGACCCGGACCACTGATCGTTTTTTCCGTCAGCCCCAGTACGTCGAAATGGATCGGCACAGCCAGATGGTGCGCAATACCGGAGCCGCCAAGCACCGGCCCACTCACGGCCGTGCCTTGGCAGAGAACGCTAGGCACGCCATCACGGTAATGCCGTTGATGGTCAAAGCGGAATACTCCGACAGCACCGGATGGATGCGTCATCTGCACGCTGTACGTCTTCGGCGAGAGCGGTGCGACGTTGCCGCAGCCTTGACCCGGGTCCTCCGTCCACGTCATGTAAGAGACGCGCATGTCCGCCAGATGACTTATCTCAAGGCTGGCCTGGTCCGGCTGCGTAATGCGCTGCAGCGTGTTGCCGGTGTAACCATAGGTCCAGGTTCGACCATGGGCACTGGCGCTTGCCAGCCTGTCCCCACTGTACTGTAGGGTGATCGATCGCCCGTCGCTGGCTGTGATTGACGCTGGATGGCCTGACCCGTTGTAACTGATGCTGACGGAATTCCCGAAACGATCGTGGATACGACTTGCCAGCAGGATTACTTCGATCCGGGGGCGCGAGCGGCCGCTTGCAACATCCTGCCCCATCGAGCCCGCGCTACGCGTAGTAGCGACGTCGAAGGTGTACGTGATCCCATCGGTGGTCTGCAGGACGAATCCTTCGCCTTCATAACCTTGGACCGACGCGATACAGGAGACCGAATCCAGCGCACTGGTCGTCCATTTACTGTCCTGCCTGTTGTCCGGTTTGAACTGCGCAGGTGGCAGAGCAATTAATGAGCGCGCCCCCTGACCAGGCAGGTTCAGGCTGTAACCAGACCAGATTTCTTCAATCCGATGCGGAGGGGTGGTATGCGGATAGAAAGTATCAGTGCAGCGCTGCCGACGAATATTCCCGCTGGCTACATTCCAGCCGAATGACGAGTCGAAAACGCCTGAAATGTAAGGCACGTCGATGTTCCAGTCTGCGGCACCGCCATAGATCTGCGGAGGCGTCCCGGAGAACGGAATCGGGCGTACCACTAGTTTTCGAGAGAGTCTGACGGGTAATGCGTTGGTCCCCGGCAGATCGATGTCTGTCTGTTCGAACGCGACGCTCTGGTCGTACACATTGACGGCATCGCCGAACAGGTCCGAGGTCAGCGCCCCCACCTGCTCAGCGGAGCGCAGTCGCTTGTCGTATTCCTGATAGGGCTGCATCGGCTGGGCTGACGCCACTGCCACCATGCCGGCGCACACAATGACGATCCCTGCCCACTGGCTTGCGCGCACGCACGCCACGGCCGCACCTAAGCGGCCCTGCTTCACGATCTGCATCCTTGCACCCCTGTTATCGGCTAGCTGATAGTCATCGCTGGTTCAGACTGAGTCAAGCCCGACGTTGGGCTCGGTGTGCCGATGCTTGCGCGGACCGCAGAGAGTCACTTGCACGTACCGCTCATTCCCCGCCTAAAGTCACGCCAGCGCGGCATATCCCTACGCTACAGTCAGAAAAACCGCCGCCGTTCCGGAGCCCGTCATGCCCTCCCCGACCCCGCCGCTCAACGTCCTGGCCACCACGCAGCCGGACACTCTCGACGCCTTCTGGATGCCGTTCACCGCCAACGCCCAGTTCAAGGGCGCACCGCGCCTGTTGGTGCGTGCGCAGGGCATGTACTACGAGGACGTGGAAGGCCGGCAGATCTTGGATGGCACCGCTGGGCTGTGGTGCTGCAATGCCGGTCATGGCCGCAAAAAGATCGTGCAGGCCATCGCCGAACAGGCCGGCACGCTGGATTTCGCACCCACCTTCCAGATGGGCTCACCGCTGCCGT
>Ga0265780_10008736_pt1 | contig 12267 bp, 16 predicted proteins | sample P1T30metagenome_FD_192432 | JGI IMG/M metagenome (GOLD analysis project Ga0265780, IMG submission 192432) | Plant litter microbial communities from East Loma Ridge, Irvine, California - P1 T30 | ecosystem: Environmental > Terrestrial > Plant litter > Unclassified | place: USA: California... | reverse complement strand
TCCACCCTAACCACACACCCCTCCTCCCCCTGAAACTCAACCCCCAACCCCAACGCCCTGGGAATCGCGCGCCCCGTCGCCGTGATATATACCTTCTCGCCCCCCACCCCACCCTTCCTCCTCGCCAATTCATCCACAATCTCCTTGTCCACATCCCCATTCTTCAGCCCCGACTGCTTCTTGCGCTGGGACTGCTTGTTCCGCTGCTGGATCTCGGTGAGCAGTTTGCGGATGCGCTTGAGCGCGGGGACAAAGGGCGTGGAAGTGGTTATGTAGAGGACTTTGGGCGCAGACGAGGAGGCGAAGGGTGTGGGGAGGGAGGGGTGGAGGAGGGGGCGGCGGGAGATGGTTGTGTCTGGGGAGAAAGAATTAGTATGTATCGAGTGTGAAGAGGAGGGGAGGGAGACGCTTACTAGCTGGAAGTTTGGGGAGTTTGCGGCGTGGCTGTTGGGTGTGTGGTTGGTTTGGCTTGGGTTTGGGTTTTGAGGGCAAGGGGTTTGGGGGGTCCATGGCTGTTTTGGCTTCTTGGGTGGTGTGCGTGTTGGAGGGAGAGGTTGCGGTGGACCCGCTTGTGGCTGTTTGTGGTTGCGCGCATGGAGGAGTGGGCTGTGCGACGGGATCTGGGGTTTGTGGTTGTTGTGTGGCATTTGAGGGCTTGACTTCGCCGGTCCTTGTTCTCTTCTGGCCTGCCATTTTTGTCGCTCAGTGTGTGGAAGTCAATACCAAGCTGTGTTTTGTAGCTTCAATTGTCGCGACGCATGGAAGATGTCGACGCGCCCCAAAAGTTTTGGGCCATGGCTATCGATAAGCTCGACGCGGATATTGTCGGTCTTTAGCTGCCAGCGTCTCAACCACCTTGACACCTCAATCATGTACGACAAACACTAAGAATCATGGCGAGCCCGGCGCGGCATACGCTTCTCCGGCATATCCACCTTCCTGGGCTGATTCACTACCAACGCGCCGCGGCGCTCCAAGAGCATCTCGTCTCGCGCTTCCTAGCATCTAAACCGCCTGCAAACAATCCAGCGCCAGCACCACATATCATAACCGCTGAGTTCACACCCGTATACACATGCGGACGTCGCGAAGTCGGGAATGTGTCGTTAGAACAGCAGCAATATCTCCGCGCAGATGGCCAAGCAGACTTCATCCAAGCCATGCGCGGCGGGCAAACCACCTTCCACGGCCCCGGCCAACTAGTCGCCTACCCGATCGTCGACCTGCGAACGCACAAGCTCAGTCCGCGGTGCTACGTCGCCATGTTGGAGAAGAGCTTGATAGCGATATGCGCGCGGTATGGCATCGAGGCCATGACTACGAAAAATACAGGCGTGTGGACGAGCGAGGACGATAAGATTGCTGCGATTGGCGTGCATATGCGGAGGAATATCACTAGTCATGGGGTAGGGCTGAATGTGAATACGGATCTGTGGTGGTTTGATAGGATTGTGGCGTGTGGATTGGAGGGAAAGAGGGCGACAAGTTTTGTGAAGCAGGGTGTTGAAGGGCTGGACGTAGAGAGCGTAGGAGGCTATTTTGCGAAAGAGGTCGCGGATAGACTGGAAGGCATACAGGGCGTTGAGAGAGTGGAGGAAGATGAGGTCAGCATGCTGCTGGCTGAGGCGAGTGCACGATAGCATCAGTACATGCCACCATGTTGAGCTCTGTCAAGAAAGCAAGAGCCGCAAAAGGAAGGCTTTGCGCATACATCGCACAGTGGGCTTCAGAGTGCACTAGATTATTGACTCTTGAGAAATCTTGCCGTGAGCCCTTTATAGCTATTTATGTACAGCATATAGCTCGGAAAGCGCGTGCGGGTTTGAACCAAAATAAGATTGCCATCATTCAGAAAAAATGCGAGTATCAACATCACGATGCTTTCGTGCTCGCATCACAGTCAGGCAGCGCGTAGTTAGACTTCCTACTTTGGAAGTGACAATCCCGGTAATTACTTCCTGCCCACCTATCGAGACGCGCACACATTATTGTGATACAATCAACAGCACTGTCATCGTCGTCAGTTCATATCAGATCGATGTGCAGTCATCCACACAGGCATGTCCATGCTAATGAGGGCAATGGAAATGCCCAGGTTTGCGAGTCGGGTTGCGCGGAGGCCGACACCGATCGTACATCATATCGTACATCATATCGTACATCCCATCGTACAACAACCTGACCGCAACTTACAGTTGCCGCAGCCTCTCATCGTCCTACAGCCTTTTCAGGGTGAATCCGCATCAAGAAGACCAGCCAGTGGGTGTGGTGTACCCAATACCTAAGTACCTTTGCCTAAACTTTAAATTAGGTATCGCAACCGACGCGTGTCGTACAACCCCTTCATCTCCAACCAAACGGGTCGGACCATAGCGAAGAGTGGATACGCGAGCGTCAAGGGCCGAGATTCCTTCGTACTTAGTCGTACTCAGAAGTTAGAGGGTGCTCTTTATGCACAGTCATTTGGCTCAGCATGCCCAAACAGCGATCGACGTGCACCAGGTAGTTGGTCAGACCAATAGCGACAATAACGATGCTGATTACAAGTACAGGTGCAGTCAGCGTCGACAGAGGTGTGATCGCAAGACGCCTTGTATGTATACCTCTGCTTGTACGAAGGATTGTGGCATGCAGACTAATTCGGCAAGGCTCAAGGTGTACCCAGAACAAGGAAGCGCATCTTTGTACAACGATATGGAAAGAGGGCTACAATCCTTCTATCCATAGGCGATACCCGACTAAGCGCTCTTCCGTGGGAATCTCTGAAGGCTCCTCAACTTTGAACGAACCCTCCTTGGATGGACTAGAGGACGAGCCATCCTCGACTGAGGCTGATGATATCCCAGCGAAGGCGCCTCCGGTGACGGGGCCTGAGCTATCAAGGTTTCTCGATATAACCATAGACTCGCTACTAACCGAGAAAGATGGCTCATTCTCTCAGTCTGCCATCTTGAACCAAAGCATTGAACACGTAAAGTCTGCAGGGGAGCAAATCATTGAATCCAATCGAGTCGCAAACTTTTCCTCACCAGCTGCCAAAGCTATGGAAATACAACAACTGCAGAGGTTAATCCCCAGCAAACGGGTTGTTATGACGATCACGGACTACTACGAGAAACACATGCTTTACTGGATGGGGGGTCTTTACTATGCTCCTGCATTGCGCGAAGAATTGCTTCAAGCTTATGGGTCGTCTGAAATGCTGAAATTGTCAGACCTGGATTGGAGATGGACCAGTCTCATATGTACGTCAGCTTCCCTTGCTCACAAAATGCCTACCTGGTTGGATTAGATTCTGAGTGAGGGGCGGTTGAAGTGTGCTCACTTCACGCAAAACTTGCACAATCTTCAGCGCTCTCCTACGCATGAGTCCAATCAGTATCGCTTAATCAGATGCTAATGCATTTTAGTTGCGATTCTTTCGTCTGGTATGATCGCTTCTCCAGAAACTCTTTCCTTATCTTGGGGCTACTCTATTGACGAAAAAATACGCGCCTCTCGTGAATGTAAGCAATCGAGACCTCGCATACTCAATATTGAGCGGGCACTGATTACCCATCTACACTTCAGGGGGCATCGCAGCGAACTCATGCCTACATATCGGCAATTATGCAGCACAATACCACATTCGGTCCATACAAGCCATCTACGTCCTCCATTGCTATGAACATACACTAGGTTCAACAAATCACTGGGCTGCTTTGCGAGGTGTTTCTGTATTGATTGCCAAGGGCTTGGGTCTACACAGGTTCGACGTCCATTGCTTGTTTGCATCGCAGGCTTCATGAAAATTTACTCACTAACGCTTCCTAGACTCAGTGTACACCCCGACGATGCCAAGGCCATGCAACTCACTGGTGCGAGGAAGCAAGCGTTCATTGATCGCGAGATAGGCAGAAGACTTTGGAGACAAATATGCTCTCAAGAGTGGTAAGTAGGCTTGCCTGGCTTTCAACAAACACTTGAAAAGATGGTCGCAAGCATATGGCTGACAGTTGTTCCTCACTAGGCTGTGCTTGACCACTCAAAATAACTACACAGTTGCAATCAACAAGCGTCAATCTACCAGCACAGCGCCGATGGCGCTTAACGAAGAAACCATGCAGCCCACTGCTGACGAGACCGTACCATGCTACGCGTCAGTCAGCCATTACCTATACGATTACGCCAGTCTGATGTTGGAATATCACAACGCCGTACTTGGTTCTATGGATATGGATGAAGTTTCCCGATATGCCATGATACTAAAATTCGATGGCGAGCTGCGTGCAAACAATGAGGAGCAGACGCTGAAGCCATTGCTGACTCGGACCCCTCTCGACCCAACATGGCCAAAGTGGGTCAAATGGGCTCGTAAGTCACTCTGTTGAGCGCCCCTTGAGCACATTCTGATATATCGTCTTCTGTATAGGAACATTGCGTCAAGCAGCTATCAATTACAAGATCATCATGATACATCAAAGTTTCATCAGCAAAAGCTTCAAGGATGCACGGTATACCTACACCCGATGGGCGTGCAGCACGGCAGCGAAGAACGTCGTTGCTCTCTACAAAACACGCGATCCCGAAGAGCCACAGTGGTGGGTCGAGCAAGCCTTTCTGGTCACAGCTGCGTTGTGTCTCCTCCTCGACCTCTTCCATCGAAAGGACCGCGACGCCGAAGCCGAAGAAAACCTAGCTTATGTACGACAGGCCATAAGCTACCTGCAGCAGTTTGTCACAAGCTCTGTTGCAGCTCACGGCGTGCGCCTTCTCTGCTCTCTCGTTCAAGAATACTGCAAATTACACGAGGGTGTCTGTCCGCCAACGGTCCATCAGCAAGCTAGCACAACGGGCCTCGAAGACTTGCAAATGTCAGCAGCTCCGGTCTTGCTGGCCCAAACCCTGCCTACGCATTCACAACCCAATGTAAACGAGACTCAGGAGCTGACACTGACCAGCGAAGAGATTGCGCAGTTCAACTTCGACATCGATAGTGTCTTCATGGACTACTTACCGGCGGAAGGTGGGCTTGATAACAATGTGCTGTGGGATAGTATCTATGGATTGGCGAATGGCCAGCTTTTGTAAGAGCCTGATAGAGCGATGTACGATAAGTGTGAGATGTAACAATATGGATTAATCTATCAGCGGTCATATTCTTCAACGACAGTGAGATGTTTGTTGCACAATATTATTTTGGCGGAAGATGAAAGCCACGTTCTGTTGAGTGGTATTTCACGACAGCAGTTGCCGAGGTTTAAAAGACCCCACACCCGTCGATCTCCCGCTACGATGCATACTCTACCATCGGCGCGGAATGACTTCATGAACATGAACAACATGTAGATTTCAGCGATCAATATAGTTTCAAGCCCCAGGAGCTACGTTCTCAATGAAGGCAATCAAGATCGATAGCTTCGTCACAGTAAGCCGAGACACCTCCAGCACCCTTCATTCATAAACTAAGCAACACCTAGGACTTGACCGCTCTGCAACCAAAGAATATCCCAGATCCAACACCAAAGTCAAGAGATGAACTCACAATTAAAATCACCCATGCCGCCATAACACACGTCGATCTCCTCTACGCCCAAGGCCTGCACCAAAACAACAAACGCCACGTACAACCCCCCTTCATCCTCGGCACCGAATTCTCCGGCATCGTCACTTCCTCCCCGCCAACCTCGTCTTTCAAGCCGGGTACGAACGTCTTCGGCGGCGCTCTCGGCTCCTACGCCGAGTCCATTTGCGTCCCCAAAGCAGCCGTGCGCCGCGTGCCGCCGCAATGGAGCCTCGCAGAAGCGTGTGCAGTCGGTGCCTCTGGGGCTGTGAGTTACGGCGCGCTCGTTAGCGTTGCGCAGGTCAAGCGCGGGGAGACGGTGTTGGTGCTAGGTGCGAGTGGGGGGTTGGGCGTGATGGCGATTCAGATTGCGAAGGGGCTGGGGGCGAGGGTGATTGGTGTTGTTGGGGGCGCGGAGAAAGCGGATGTAGTGAGGGGGATTGGGGCAGATGGTGTGGTGGATTATCGCGAGAGGAAGTGGGAGGATGGAGTTAGGGCGCTGACGAAAGATGGTCAAGGTGTAGATGTGGTGTATGATGGCATTGGGGCTGTAGAGAGCGGGCTCAAATGTCTCAGGTATCGCGGACGGTTGGTTGTTGTGGGGTTTGCGGCGAGGGGTGGGGATGTTGAGAATGTGAGGGCGAATAGGATATTGCTCAAGTCGGCGATGGTGCATGGGTATCGGTTTGGTGAGGATGGGAGGCATGATCCACAGCGGACGAAGGATGTGTGGGGAGGCTTTATGAAGATGGTAGAGCAGGACAAGATAAAGCCGGTGATATTCAAGGAGGACTATAGAGGGTTGGAGAGCTTGAGTAGGGCACTGGAAGATGCGAAGACGCACAAAGCATGGGGGAGAGCGATACTGAGGATTGGTGAGGGAGAAGAGGATGGATTGAATCGTAAAGCACGCCTGTAGATGTTTACAGTTGAAGGAGGGCCCCTCTCTCAAAAGATGCAAAGATACTGCAAGACTACGATGGTAGTCTATAGATATAAAGAAGAATGTTGATTAAAGCTGGGAATCATTCGGAGAGGTCTCAATTCCATTCTGCAGGGACCCTCTGAAGTGGTGAGGGCGAAGACGCGACACGCCTCACCTGTGGCTAGTGCCCGGGGACGTGCACCTTTTAGCGCGCCTTCCCTTATGGATGCGCTCACCTTGTCCGCAATACTTAAACAAAGCCCGCCCGCCGTCGACCCGAGTCACCTGGCGCTTTCCTTTTCCTCCATTTTTAACGCTCCTAGACTGCTCGCCTGGTCGAGCTGCCAAAGTCGCTTCAGCCTCGGTTTCGCGCTCTCCGCAGAAGCCACGTCCAGCGCTCCGCGAAGCTCTAGCCTCCGAACACATTTCTCGAGCCTGCCACATCACACCCATGGCCGACTACGATCGCGAGGGCTCTGCCGAGTCGGAGGACTTCAATCCCGTGCCCGAGATCGATGAGGATGACGAGCCAGCGAGTCGGCCTGCGCCAAGTAGGCCTGCAGCAGACGAGGATGAAGACGACAACGATGCGCTTGGTCTGACCGGCAATCCTGACGAAGATGAAGAGGGCGAGGGCGTGGATCTTGATAACGACGATGACGACGAGGACGATGAAGAGGACGAGGACGAGGATGACGTTGTCGTAGGCGTCCCTGGACTATCACGTTTGATGCACTCAATACTGACTTTTGCAGGCCCGACCCGCCAAGCGACGGAAGAAGACAAGGCGCAACATGTTCATTGATGTCGAGGCCGAAGTCGATGAAGAAGACGAGGAGGAGGAAGAGGGCGACGACGACGGTGTCGAAGATGTGCACCCCGACGACCTCCTCGAGCCCACGGGCGCCGAACTCGACGACCGCCACCATCGCGAGTTGGACATGCGCCGCGAGGCCGACCAGCAGATCGACGCCGAGGACATTGCCAGGAAGATTGATGAGCGATACAAGCGACGGGCGGTCCAGGGCGCTCGCCGAGGAGGGGCTGGCGCAGTCCCTCTGGCGCTGCCAACAGTGAACGACCCCATGATCTGGATGTGCAAAGTGCGTCCGGGCAAGGAGCGCGAGGTCATCATGGCGATCCAGAAGCGCATCGACGACAAGCTGCGCACCAATCAGCCCGTCAACGTCTACTCGGCCTTTGAGCGCGGTCCCACGGGGCCCCAGTCTGGATATCTATACGTTGAAGCCGATACCCAGCAGGCCATGGTCGACATCATCGACGGTGTCACCAACGTCTTCATGGGATCCGGTCAGACGGCCATCAGTGTCAAGGAACGTCCAGATCTGCTGCGAAAGAAAAAGCGCGCGCCGCTAGAAACGGGCAAATTCGTGCGCATGCTCCGACCTCCTACGTACAAGGGCGATCTGGCAAAGATTGTCGAAGTCGGCTCGAATGGCCTCGATTGCGTCGTGCAACTCGTGCCCCGTCTCGACTATGGTCTGAACGAAGACGCGAACGCCGCCGCGGACAACAAGCGCAAGCGAGGCGGTTTCTTTGGCCGCAACGTTGAGCGACCGCCTGCCAAGCTGTTCAGCGACACCGAAGCAAAGAAGCGACACATGAAGCATCTGACCATGTCAGGCTCCGGGCAAGCGCGAAACTACCATTACAAAGGAGATGATTACCAGAACGGATTTCTCATCAAGGATGTCAAGGTCAACTGGGTTAGCACCGAGCGCGTCAACCCCAAGATGGAGGAACTGCAATTCTTTTCCATTCAAAATGCCGACGGAACAGAAACACTGGACCTGTTGGCAGTCCAGGCCGCTCAAAAAGCTTCCGAGAATGGTTCAGCGTTCGCACAGGGAGACAATGTGGAGATCTACACCGGTGAACAAAAGGGCATCCGTGGTACTACGGTTACGGTCATCGGCGACATTCTCACTCTTCGCGTCACAGATGGTGAATTGAGAGGACGGAAAATCGATGCGCCGGTCAAGACGCTACGGAAGCTCTTCCGTGAGGGTGACCACGTCAAGGTCATCGGTGGTAGCAGATATGTCGATGAAGTCGGTCTCGTCACGAAGATTAGGGACGATAAGATCACCCTGCTCAGCGACTCGACTCAGGCAGAAATTACGGTCTTTAGCAAGGACCTCAAGCGTGCTGCGGACTCTGCTACCGTTGGTGCTGACTCTAACTTCGACCTGTACGACCTGGTGCAGATTGAGTAAGTACTTTTCAAACACTTCATGACATTCAGTAACTAACCTACTATAGTGCTTCAACCATCGGATGTGTTGTCCGTGTGGATCGAGAAGTCCTGAAAGTTGTTGACCAGCAAGGCGATGTTCGAACACTCCTGCACACGCAGGTTTCCCAGGTCATGGGCCGCAACAAGCATGCTGTGGCAACAGATCGCGACGGCTCCGAGATTCGACATGATGACGATATTAAAGAGTTTAGCGGCGAGAATCGTCAAGGAAAGGTCATTTATATTCATCGTGGAACCCTTTTCGTACGCAATCGCGAGCTCGTCGAGAACCAGGGTATATTTGTCGTCCGCAGCTCAAACGTTGTCACAATGGCTGCGAAGAGTGGTCGCGCGCAGGCACAGGGTCCAGATCTTAGTGGGTTGAACCCTGCTCTGAATGCGCAGAATGGCAATGCTGGGGCCGCCATGGCACCGCCTCGTAATCTCGGTCGCGACAAGCTGATTGGAAAGACGGTCGTTATTCGCAAAGGTGCTTATAAGGGTCTGCTGGGTATCGTCAAGGACACCATGAACGATGAGGCCCGTATCGAACTCCACACCAAGAACAAGCAGATCTCGGTCAAGAAGGAATTGTTGACCATCAAGGATCCCATCACCGGAAACAACATGGAGTTTGGAGGCGGCAAGTTTCCTAATCGCTCGCGAGGCGGATTCTCTGGCAACACCCCGAGCCACAATGGCGGCGGACGTACTCCCGCATGGGGCAATTCTGCTGGTCGCGGCAGTGCGCCATCATGGGGTAGCACTCCGGCTGGTGGTCGCACGCCTGGCTGGGGAGGTGGTAGTGGTGGCCGAACACCTGGCTGGGGTGGAGACGGCGGTCGCACAGCTTATGGTGGTGGTGATGGAAGCCGGACTGCATACGGCGGTGATGGCTCGCGAACAGCTTATGGCGGAGCAACGGCGTATGGCGGCTCGACTTCATATGGCGGATCAACATCATACGGCGGCAACGATGGCTCGCGCACCGCGTATGGAGGCTTCAATGCAGGCAACCGCACGCCTGCTTGGGGAGGTTCCTCCGGTAACGCTACCAAATCGTCTGGTGGTCTCTCGGCTCCCACTCCTGGTTCATACAATGCACCCACACCGGGCGCATATGCAGCTCCAACTCCTGGTGCTTACGGCGCATACTCAGCACCCACACCGGGCGGGCCAATGGATGCGCCAACGCCAGGCAACTACTCCGCTCCTACACCAGGAGACACTGGATACAAGTACGGCACGACGCCTGCAGCTGCACCCACACCAGGGGCCTGGGGTGAACCAGCGACGCCCGCGCCTAGTGGAGAGGACCCTGGCTACCATTGAAGTAGCATCGTAAGTGCAGTGTAAGATAGAAGTGCCGTTCGCGGAAAGTTTGCAAAAGCCAACTGTTCAATTTGCATTGCAGGAGTTTAAACCATAGGATATTTCTGCAATAAGATCAAGAATACTTTTCTGTTTCTCAACATGAAGATCATGGACGACTTCGTTCTCTTCGCTTATACACTGCCTTTCTGATATTCGGAAGCTTCCCCATCTGCTCGCTTTTCCAGCCCGACTTCCACGTCTACCAAGGCCACGTCTTCTTTTCCGTGCCATTCAGAAACTCACCACTCTCCTCGTCTCTATCACCTCGCAAAATCGCTAACATAGGTCTCGCAGCCTCACTCGCCGGCTTCGCCCCATTCTGCGTACCCAAAGTCAGCCAATCTCCAGTCCGGCACATTCACCAACAGCACTTACAGCAACCGTATTCATCGGCCCCAAATTACTCTCCGTAAACCCCGGGCAGAAATTAAACACCCGCCACCCCATCTCCCGATACTCAAAGCACTGACACGCCGTCACCATATGTAGCGCCGTCTTGGAAACACGATACGGCACGATCTTCATCGCCTGATGCGGATTCGCATGATCCGCGCGCAGCGAAATCGATCCCGCGCCGCTGGTCACATTCACGATGCGCGCAACATGCGGGGACAGCGACAGCATCGGCGCGAAGTAATGCACGGTAATCGCCGGGCCAACAGAATTCGTCGTGAAGCACGATATAAGTTGTTCGGGGAGTGTCTGGCCGTCGGGTACGTCGGTGCCTGTCGCGGAGTATGCGCCTGCTATACCGGCGTTGTTGACGAGGGCGTCGAGACTGGCAGTGTCAGCGATGTGCGTGGAGTCTAGGGCTGGGCTGCACGCGTACCGGCCGAAGCGCGCGGAGACGTCTGTGGCGGCGCGGCTGACGCTGGCTTCGGAGGTTACGTCGATTTCAACGAGCGAGACGGTGCCGGGGAGGGCGAGGGCTTTGAGGTCTGAGAGGGCGGTTTGGCCTTTGGAAGGGGAGCGGGCGCCGAGGAGGACGATGTTCGAGGCGTCTGCGATGAGGAGCTGGGCGAGGGCGAGGCCGATGCCGCTGTTGGCTGGGGTGTTGTGTTAGAGTGACTGGTTATGGTGATAATGAGGATACGTACCGCCAGTAATGAGAGTGATCTTCTTGTCGTTGGAGATCATGGTTTTGGTGGTATCAGAGAAGCTTGGTCGTTTGGTGTTTTGGGATTCGAAGTCGGTGGTAGTTGCGATGGTCGTTCATCATGTCGAGCAGTGCGTCTTCTTTATAGGCCATTGTCCGAATCGCCAGCCTCTATGTTCCTTCGAGTAGCTACGATCCAGATCATCGGGTTCAAGGTCAAGTGGTGTGAGATTTTTGCACTCTTCTGTCGGTCACTAAAGCCTCAGCTTCCTTCGATGCTCATTTGTGCACTTTTGCTCGTATACGTCGCCCAGAATGAATAGCGCTGATGCGTGTCTTGTCATACCATGACTGTTGTTTGGGACCACTCAAAGGACCACTTCATTGGAGCCTTGACTAAGACACCAAATTGAGAAGTAGAAAGGCGTTTGTCTGCATGGATGATTGGTTGGAGTTAGGTGGTAGTGGTAAGCAGGAGCTCGGTGTTAGGAGTTATGGGTTCAACATAGGATGGAAACAATGCACAAAATTGGGACATCAGAGTATACAATTACATAGACATGATTTTTCGGCGACACGAAGGCATTGATAGTTATCAAATTCACGACAATTCTACGCCTAAGTTGTAGATTGAAACAAAACACCGTCGATGATATTACTATCTACTAGTATGCTAAGCAAATCTATATGATCCAGTCTATTCTACCTTTTCTCTATCCTCATGAAGATATCTATGCGTAATGTATATGTCTATGCTACCGCAAACCGACTCCGTTCTCTAAGAAGCTTGCCCCACTTCCACAATGCGGCCATGAGTATGCTGCATATCACCATGCACCCAGCCAACAGACTAACACCCCCATCGATGCCAATCCCCTTGAACATTGGCGTCGAGAATAGTATCGAGGCGACAGCGAACAGACTTCTTGAGAGATTGTTGGCCGAGAAGGTACTTGCAGCGTATCGAGGGTAAATGTTCGGGATGTACAGGAAGATGGACTGCACGATGAAGTACGTTCCGAAGATGGACATGGCGAGGCCCACCGTGGGAGCCATCCAGTGAACACTCTGTC
>Ga0265780_10008735_pt1 | contig 12268 bp, 11 predicted proteins | sample P1T30metagenome_FD_192432 | JGI IMG/M metagenome (GOLD analysis project Ga0265780, IMG submission 192432) | Plant litter microbial communities from East Loma Ridge, Irvine, California - P1 T30 | ecosystem: Environmental > Terrestrial > Plant litter > Unclassified | place: USA: California... | reverse complement strand
GCTGGAGGACAGCGTCGACGGGCAGGCCGCGCTGTGCCGCCGGCTCGCGATCGAGCCCTCGGCCAGCGTGCGCGAGGCGATCCTCGCCGCGCTGATCCGCCAGCGCTCGCCCGCGATCGCCGCCGCTCTGCTCCCGCTGCTGCGCGCCGAGGAGGCGCCGCTGCGCAACGCCGCGATCGAGGCGCTCGCCGAGATGCCCGACGAGGTCGCGCCGCATGTCGAGGCGCTGCTCGCCGATCCGGACAGCGACGTGCGGATCTTCGCGGGCAACATGCTCGGCGTGCTCCCGCATCCGCGCGCCGCCGGGTGGCTGCTCACCGCCTTGGCCGACGAGCATGTCAACGTCTGCGCCGCCGCGATCGACGGGCTGGCGGAGATCGGCGACCCGGCCACCGCCGCCGCGCTGGAGGCGGTGCCGGCGCGCTTTCCGGGCAACAGCTTCATCGACTTCGCGGTGCGCGTCGCGGTGCGCAGGATCCGCGGATGCTGAGCGCCACCGCGACCCCGCGCGACGCCGCGCCCGCGCTGACGATCCCCGCCGAGGATTACGCCCGCTTCTGCGATTTCTTCTATCGCAAGACTGGGATCATGTTCGGCGCGAACAAGACCTATTTCGTCGAGCGCCGTCTTCAGGAGCGGATGGCGGCGACCAGGAGCGCGACCTTCCGCGACTATTTCACCATGGTCCGCTTCCAGGCGTCGGGCGAGGAAATGCAGAGCCTCGTCAATGCCATGACGGTGAACGAAACCTATTTCTACCGCGAGGACTATCAATTCGACGCGCTGGTGCGCCACCTGCTTCCGGAGATTGCGCGCACCCGCGCGCCGAATGATCCGATCCGGTTGTGGTCGATGCCGTGCTCGACCGGCGAGGAGCCCTATTCGATCGCGATGCAGATCCTCGAGAACTGGCCGCAGGCGGACGCGTTCTCGGTCGAGATCCTCGCATCCGACATCGACAGCCGCGTCATCGCCGAGGCCCGGCAGGGCCTCTACACTGCCCGCGCGCTGCACCGGCTGACGCCGTCGCTCAAGAGCCGCTATTTCACCGCGGTCGGCGAGAATTTCCGCATCTGTCAGGAGCTGCGCGGCTCGATCGACTTTTCGGTGGTCAACATCACCGAAGGACTGGCGATGCGCCGGTTCCGCAATCTCGACGTGATCTTCTGCCGCAACATGCTGATCTACTTCGACGACAACTCTCGGCGCCGGGCGGTTGAGGCGCTCTACGAAAGCCTGCGCCCTGGCGGCTACATCTGCCTCGGCCATTCCGAGAGCATGAGCCGCATGTCCTCGATGTTCCGGCCCCGCAAGTTCGGCGCCACCATCCTCTATCAAAGGCCCGTGGACAATGACTAAGCCCCATGTGAACGGCAAGCGCGTCCTCGTGGTCGACGACGGCATGACCACGCGCCTCTATTATCGCGACGTGCTCGAAACCGCCGGCTTCGGCGTCGAGGAGGCGGTGAACGGCGTCGAGGGGCTGGAGCGCGCGCTGATGGGCGACTTCGACCTGCTGATCGTCGACGTCAACATGCCCAAGATGGACGGCTATGAGATGATCGCGCAGGTCCGCGTCGATCCCGCGCTGCACGAGATCCCGATCATCACCATCAGCACCGAGGCGGGCGAGCGCGACGCGGATCGCGCCTATGCGGCGGGCGCCAACCTCTACATGGTCAAGCCGGCGGACCCCGCGCTGCTCACCGAGACCGCGCAGATGCTGACCGGCGTGGAAATGGCGCGATGAAAACGGTCCTGCTCGAACGCTTCGTGCAGGAGGCGCGCGAATTGTTGCAGACCGCGGCCAGCGGCCTGCTGACGCTCGAGCGCGAGCCGGGCGACGCGACCGCGATCAACGAGGTGTTCCGCGCGATCCACACGCTCAAGGGCTCGTCCGGGCTGTTCGATACGCCGCCGCTGACGCGGCTCGTCCATGCCGGGGAGGACGTGCTCCAGCAGGTCCGCACCGGCGCGATGACGCTCGACTCCAACGTCGTCGATCTGCTGCTCGACGGCCTCGATCAGGTCGGTGCGTTCATCGACCAGCTCGATCGCGACGGCACGCTGGCGGGCGATGCCGACCGGATCGCCGCACAGCATGCCGGCGCGCTGCGCGCCCGGCTGGGCGGCGCGGAGACGGCGGTGGTCGTGATCGACGACACGACGCTGCCCGTTGCGCCGCCTGAGTGGCTCGCAGGCTTTCCCGCGGCGGAGCGCGATGCGCTGCTCGCCCGCGCGCGTGCCGGCGAGGCGTTGCTGGCGGTGCGCTACACCCCCGATGAAGGGTGTTTCTACACCGGCACCGATCCGCTGGCGGCGATCCGCGACGTCCCCGATCTGCTCGCGGTGACGGTCGCGGCGCGCGAGCCATGGGGCGATCCCGTCGCCGACTTCGACCCCTATCGCTGCAATCTCGTCTTCACCGCGCTCACTGCCGCGTCGCGTGACGCGGTCGAACAGGCGATGACCTATGAGTTGGACGCGGTCGAGCTGCGCACGCTGGTCGCGGTCGACGCCATCGCCGCGCCGACTCCCGCTCCCGACGTTGCGCCCGAGCCCGAATCCTCGGCACTGCTCGGCGAGGCCGGTCGCCATATCGTGCGCACGCAACTGCGCGTGATCGCCGGCGGCTATGACGCGATCCGGCTGCGCTCGACCGGCACGCTGATCGGCAACCTGCTGCGCAGCCTGCGTCAGGACGCGTTGCGCGAGCGCTGGGAAATTGCGCTGGCCGAGGCGATCGCGGCAGAAGACCTCGCGCCGGTCGCCGCCTTTCTCGCCGCGCTCGAGGAGGGCCCCGCCCCCGCCGCCGAGGCGCCGCCAGCGCCGGTGGTGCCGTTGCTGCCTGCCGAGCTGCCCGCGTCCGCCACCGCCGACACCCCGTCCGCCGCCACGTTACCCGCCGCCGCCCCGCCTGGCGAGCCGCGCCCCGCGAGCAAGACGCTGAAGGTCGATCAGGGCAAGATCGACCTGCTGATGAACCTGATCGGCGAGCTGGTCGTCCAGAAGAACGCGCTCCCCTTCCTCGCGCGCCGTGCCGAGGAGATCCACGGCTCGCGCGAGATGGGACGCGAGATCAAGGAGCAGTTCGCGACGCTCGACCGGCTGACGCAGGAGATGCAGGGCGCGATCATGCAAATCCGCATGCTCCCGGTCGCCGAGGTCTTCGACCGCTTTCCGCGGCTGGTGCGGGACATCGCGCGGCGGCTCGACAAGCAGGTCGATCTGGTGCTGGAAGGCACCGACACCGCCGCCGACAAGACGATCGTCGAGGCGTTGGGCGATCCGCTGCTCCATATTGTCCGCAACTCGCTCGACCATGGCATCGAGGAGCCGGCGACGCGGGTCGCGGCGGGCAAGCCGCCGGTCGCCACGCTGCGGCTGCGCGCGTGGCAGGACAATGATTGCGTGGTGATCGAGATCGCCGACGACGGACGCGGGATCGACCCGGCGCGCATCCGCGGCGTCGCGATCGACAAGGGCATGGTGACCCGCGAGCAGGCCGATGCGCTGTCCGACCAGGAAGCGATCAACCTCATCTACCGCCCCGGCTTCTCGACGGCGGCAGAGGTTTCCGACCTGTCGGGGCGCGGCGTCGGCATGGATGTGGTGCTCAGCACCGTGCAGCGGCTGGGCGGGCGCGTCTCGGTCACCTCGCAGCTCGGTCAGGGCACCGTGACGCGGCTGTCGCTCCCGCTCAGCATGGCGGTGACGCGCATCATGGTCGTGGATATCGGCGGCAGCCTTTACGGGATCCCGATCGACCATGTCGTGCAAACCACGCGGCTCGATCCCGGGGTCATCAAGCGTATCAAGCATCGCGAGGTGTTCGTGCTGCGCGACGAGGTCGTGCCGCTGATCCGCATGACGGCGCTGCTCGGCGGACGCCCGTCGGCGGTAGACGCAGGCCGCGGCGAGGCGGTGCTGGTGTGCCGCGTCGAGGGACGCACCGTCGGGCTGGTCATTGACGATTTCCGAGAGGGGATGGACGTCATCCTCAAGCCGATGACCGGGCTGCTGGCAGAAGTCAGCGGCTATTGCGGCACGACGCTGCTCGGCGATGGCCGGGTGCTGCTCGTGCTCGATCTGAAGGAGCTGTTCTGATGGCGATCCGCTACGCGCGCAGCCTCGCGCATTTCGAGGAGCGATGCGCCGTCGAAGAGGCGCTGGCGCTGGTCGAATTCCTGCGCGCGCATCCCAAGGGCAAGATCTCGCTCGCGACCTGCACCAGCATGCACGCCGCGCTGCTGCAGGTGATCCTGGCGATGCGCCCGCCGGTCACCCAGCTGCCCGCCGATCCGTTGCTCGCCGCGCTGATCGGCGCCGCCGCCACCGCCGACCTTATCCCTGCCTGACACCTCGAAGGACTGACCGTGCCTGATACGATCCTGATCGTAGACGATTCCCCCTCCATGTTGATGAGCGTCTCGATCGCGCTGCGCCCCACCGGGCTCGACATCAAGGAAGCCTCCAGCGCCGAAGCCGCGCTTGAATTGCTCAACGGCGGCCTGTCGCCGCGGATGATCCTGACCGACCTGAACATGGACGGGATGAGCGGCATCGAGCTGGTGAAGGCGGTCCGACAATTGCCCGGTATGTCCTTCACCCCGATCGTGCTGCTGACCACCGAGTCGCAGGAAGACCTGCGCCAGACCGCCAAGGCGGCCGGCGCGACCGGCTGGCTCGTCAAACCGTTCGACGCCGCCAAGCTGGTCGCTTTGGTGAAGAAGCTGGTGCCCTGACCCGGGCTACAGCTCGCGTGCGATCGGATAGCGAAGCGGATAGGGATGCCCCGGCCCCGCCTGCGCATAAAGCCATCTCAACCGCGCGTCCGGATCGGCGGCGAACGCCGGCTCGGCGCGCAGCTTGGCATCGAACCGCGCCTTGAGCGCGGCGTCGGTCGCCAGCATCCGGTCGCCGAGTGCGGCGAGCACGAAAGCGTCGGTGCTGGGCGCCGGCGCCAGCATCTCCGGGAAGAACCCCCAGGAAAGAAACGAATCCTGGCTCTCGGGTTCGAGCAGCGCGGCGGCGAGCAGCCCGAGCGGCTGGTCGGCGGACACGCGCACGCTGCCGGCGGGCATGACCGTCTCCACCGGCTCGTGCATGAAGCGCGCAGTGATCGGATAGCGCCCCTCGTTCGGCTGCGAGACCTTCGGATCGACCAGCCGCACGCGGTCCAGCCGTAGCGTGCGCGGCGCGTCGATCGTCTCGACGGCGATGCCATGGACGCGCAGCCGGTCAAGCACCTCGGTCTGCGCGGCGGGCACCCACCAGGCGCGCGGCAGCCGCACCGTCTCGGTCGGGGTCTGCCCGATGATCGGCATCCGGAACGTCACCGGCCTTCCCAGCCAGCGTTGCTCCCGTCGCCCGGAGGCGGTTGACAGATAGGTGTCGAACGCGACGCCCTTGAACCGCTCGATCCAGCCGATCGGCTGCGCGGCCGGCGTCCAGCGGGTCAGCAATGCGCGCGGGCGGCTCGCGCGATCCTCGGCCTTGGCGGCGGCGATCCGCCGTGCGTCGCGCGCGGCGATCTTCAGCGCCGCCTCCAGCAGCACATAGGTGCCGAGTACGCGTTGCCGGTACGGCTTGAGCATATGGTTTTCGACCAGCACGGTCGGCACCGCGATGAAGTCGCCATAGCCGGTCGAATAACGCGGCCCTTCCGGGCTGTAGCGGATGCCCTTGTCCGGCTGACGCGTGTCGATCGGGCTCGGGTAGATGGCCGGGAGGTGCCCGGCGGCGGTCAGCGCCTGCGAGACGGCAGGTCCGAACCGCTGCTCCAGCCAAGCCGCGGTGGCGCGATGCCGCGCATAGCGGCCCCAGCCGGCATAGGTGTAGGTGACGTCATACTGCATGTCGAAGCCTTCGCTGACATGGCAATCGACGTAGAGGATCGGGTCGAGCGTGCGGAGCAGCGCGATCATCGCGCGCGTTTCGGGCGCATCGACCTTCGCATAGTCGCGGTTTAGGTCGATGTTGCGCGCATTGGCGTCGCGCCCCTTTTCCGCCGGGCCGCGGATATGCACGAAATTATAGGCGCTGCGCTGTTCGTGGCCGTCGAGATTGTAGACCGGCACGAACACCAGGTCGACCGTGTCGAGCAGATCGCTCTTTCCTCGCAGCGCGATGTCGCGCAGCAGCATCAGCCCGGCATCCTTGCCGTCGATCTCGCCGGCATGGATTCCCGCCTGCACCAACACTACCGGCCGATCCTTGCCGCCCTTGCTCGCGCGGACATAGATCAGCTCGCGCCCCTCGGTCGTCCGCCCGAAGGGTTGCACCGTCACGAGCGGCGAGGCGGCGGCGAGCCGCGCCAGCCACGCCTTGACCTCGACATCGCGCGGCGTCGTTGCGAAGCCCGATGCCTCGGCCGGGGTGATCCACGGATCGCCGGCGCTGGCGATCAGCGCCTCGCTCTTCCCCGACCAGGCGAGCGGCGGCGGGAGGGGCGCAGGTGACTGCGCGGTGGCCCCCGAGGCGAGAAAGGCAGCGAGAAGGGCGAATTGAGGGTGCAAGAAATGGCGCTCCAACGAAACAGACGCCGCCAAATATGAGATGTTGCAACATACCGCAACTGCTCGGGTTTCCGAAGGCGCGCCAGACGAGCGTAACGGGTCGCTATTGGCTTCACGCGGGACGGCAGGGCAATTAGGACGGCAGGACAGGGTTGCAGGGGAGAGCGTAAAACGTGACCATCACACGGATGAACCGGCGGCAGGCGCTGGTCGGCGCGACCGCCGCTGGTGTGGCGGCGCTGGCGACGACGAACACCGCCGCCGCGGCACCGCGCACTACGGCCGCCGGCGATGCCGCCGCCGGAGTGATGGCCCCGCGCCCGCCGATGGGCTGGAACAGCTGGAACAGCTTCGCGACCACGATCACCGAGGCGCAGGCGCGCGAAACCGCCGCGATCATGCAGGCGAAGCTGCTGCCGTTCGGCTATGACGTCTTCACTGTCGACATCCAATGGTACGAGCCCGAGGCGTCGAGCTACACCTACAATGCCAAGCCGACCCCGGCGCTGGACGGCTATGGACGGCTGATCCCTGCCCCCAACCGCTTTCCTTCGAGTGTCGGCGGCGCGGGCTTCACCACGCTCGCGCGCGACGTGCACGCGATGGGGATGAAGTTCGGCATCCACCTGATGCGCGGCATCCCGCGGCTGGCGGTCGAGCGGAACCTGCCGATCCTCGGCACGCGCTATCGCGCCGCCGACATCGCGGACAAGTCCAGCATCTGCGCTTGGAACCCCGACATGTACGGCGTCGACATGACCAGGCCGGGTGCTCAGGCCTATTACGACAGCGTCTTCGCGCTCTACGCCGGCTGGGGGGTCGATTTCGTCAAGATGGACGACATGAGCCGCCCCTATGACGCGCACGCCCCGGAGATCGAAGGCGCGCACAAGGCGATCGTCGCCAGCGGCCGCCCGATGGTGTTGAGCCTGTCGCCCGGCGAAACGCCCGTGGTGCGCGGCGGGCATGTCCGCGAATATGCGCAGATGTGGCGCATCTCCGACGATTTCTGGGACGACTGGGGGATGCTGGAAGCGCAGTTCACCCGGCTCGAAAACTGGAACCCGTGGCGACGTCCCGGCGCGTGGCCCGATGCCGACATGCTGCCGCTCGGCCGGCTCGCGCTCGGTCAGCGTGACACGAAATTCACCCCCGACGAACAGCGCACGCTGATGACCTTGTGGTCGATCGCGCGCTCGCCGCTCATCATGGGTGGCGACCTCCGCCATCTCGACGCGCCCACGCTGGCGTTGCTGACCAACCGCGCGGTGCTGGCGGTCAATCAGGCCTCGACCGACAACCAGCCGCATTTCGTCGCGGACGGTACGCGCATCTGGTCGGCGCGGCCCGAGGATGCGCCCGCGGATCGCTACGTCGCGCTGTTTAACACCACCGACAAGCCGAAAGAGGTCGCGATCGCGCTGCGCCAGCTCGAGCTCGGCGACGCCGCGCGCGTCACCGATCTGTGGAGCGGCGCGGCGCTGGGGCGCGTCACCGGACGCCTCGCGCAGCGGCTGCCCGCGCACGGGGCGGGCCTCTATCGCCTGACCGCATGACGTCGCGCATCTCCCCGGCCGGGCTCGCCCCGGCGCAGGCGCCGCGCGGCTCGGGCCGGCGCATCCGTGGCGCGGTGTTGCAGGCGCTCGGGCGCGCGGTGCTGGCCGGCGATTACCGTCCGGGCGAGATCCTGCCCGGCGAGGTCGCGCATGCCAGCGAGCTGGGGGTGTCGCGCGGCGCCTATCGCGAGGCGGTGCAGGCGTTGATCGCCAAGGGGCTGGTCGAGAGCAAGCCCAAGACCGGCACGCGCATCCTGCCGCGCGGGCGCTGGAACATGCTCGACCCGGACGTGCTCGCCTGGGCGTTTTCGGGCACGCCCGACATGCGGCTGCTGCGCAGCCTGTTCGAGCTGCGCGCGGTGATCGAGCCGTTCGCGGCGCGGCTGGCGGCGGAGCGGCGCACCGACGAGGATCTGGCGATCATGGATGCCGCGCTGCTCGACATGGACCGGCTGACGCTCGCCGACGAGCAGGGGCTGGCCGCCGACCGGCGCTTCCACGAGACGATCCTCACCGCCTCCGACAATGACGCGCTGATCGCGCTGAGTTCGGGGATTGCGGCGGGGGTCGAATGGTCGACGCGCTTCAAGCAGCGCAAGCGCGCGCTGCCGCGCGATCCGGTGCCCGAACATCGCCTCGTCTATGAGGCGATCCGCGCCGCCGATGGCGAAACCGCCAGCGAGCGGATGAAAACGCTCGTCCAGAAGGCGCTGGACGATACGTGGTTCGGGATGGGCGGCGGGGCGATCCTGTAGGACATTTCCGTGGCAGACCCGCCGGAACGCCCGCCGCCAGATTGACTTGGCGGGAAAAAACCCCATTTTTCTCTCATGAACGCCGCTGTCTTCCATCAGCGCTATCGCGACCACGCAGGCCAGCTCGCCGCACGCGACTAGCCCGGGTCCGGCGGTTCGCCGCGCGGGCTCGGGACTCTCTCGCCAGCAACCGCGCGGCCGTGATCTCGTCGTCCGCGCCCTCGAGCCAGCGGAACCCTGCCATGACCAGCAAGCTCCTGCCGCGTGACGTCGCGCCGTTACCCCAGCAACGCCCCCTCGCCGTCGCCGATCGCGACATCCAGGTCGCCGATTTGCCCGTGCCGCGCCCCGACCGGGCGCTGTCGGTCGGGTTGCTCCTCACCATCCTCTTCTTCGGCATTCCGCTGCTGCTCTATTGCGTGCTGACCAGCGGGTAAGCGACGCGTGGACAGCGCGCGCGCCGCTTGGCAGAAGGCGCGGGCCTCGTTCCCGCGGAGTCTTTGTCATGCGTTTGCGTCTCGCCGCCCTGCCCCTTCTCGCGCTCGCCGCCACCGCTCCGGCGCAGACGATCGTCGCGCCGGTCGCGCCGATCTCCGAACAGACGCTCAAGGACGTGACGAAGGAGCTGTCGTCGGACGCCTATGAGGGCCGCGCGCCGGGCACCGCGGGCGAAGAGAAGACCGTCGCCTATATCGCGAAGCGGTTCGCCGCCGCCGGGCTCAAGCCGGGCAACAAGGGCAGCTGGTATCAGGACGTGCCGCTGGTCGAGCTGACCGCGAAGAACGTCTCGCCCTTGGTGTTCACCGGCGCGGGCGCGCCGCTCAGCCTCAAGTACGGCCCCGACATGGTGGTCGGCACGTGGCGGATCACCCCGCGCGTCGAGGTGAAGGACTCGCCCGTCGTCTTCGTCGGTTACGGCATCAACGCGCCCGAAAAGGGCTGGAACGACTATGCCGGCGTCGACGTGCGCGGCAAGACGGTGTTGATCCTCGTCAACGATCCCGACTGGCGCACCCCCGATCTGGTCGGGCCGTTCGGTGGGCGCGCGATGACCTATTACGGCCGTTGGACCTACAAATATGAGGAAGCCGCGCGGCAGGGCGCGGCGGCAGCGATCATCGTCCACCAGACCGAGCCCGCCGCCTACGGCTGGAACGTCGTGCAATCGAGCTGGACCGGCGCGCAGCAGGTCGCCGACGCCGCCGACAACCATGCCGGCGACAGCGCGGCGATCGGGTGGATGCAGGAGGCGCAGGCGCGCAAATTGTTCGAGCGCGAGGGGCTGGACTTCGATGCGCTTACCGCCGCGGCCGGGCGCAAGGGCTTTCGCGCCCGCCCGCTGAACGGCGCCCGCGCTTCGGTGTCATTCGACGAGAACGTCCGCCGCCACCAGTCGCGCAACGTGATCGGCATCCTGCCCGGCACGACGCGGCCGAACGATTACGTGCTGTATTCCGCACATTGGGATCACCTCGGCCATTGCGAGGCGGCGCCCGACGGCGATGACATCTGCAACGGCGCGATCGACAATGCCACTGGCACCGCCGCGCTGGTCGCGCTCGCCGAAGCCAACGTGAAGGCCGGCCCGACCCCGCGCAGCCAGGTGTTCGTCGCGGTGACGGGGGAGGAGAGCGGGTTGCTCGGCTCCGAATATTACGCCGCCAACCCGGTCTATCCGCTCAGCCAGACGGTCGGCGGGGTCAACATGGACGCGCTGTCGTTGGCCGGTCCGGCGAAGAACGTCGTGGTGGTCGGCAAGGGCAAGTCGGAGCTTGACGCCTATCTGACCGCCGCGCTCAAGACCCAGAACCGCGTCGCGAGTGCCGAGCCGACCCCCGAAAAGGGCTTCTATTATCGCTCCGATCACTTCAGCCTCGCCAAGCGCGGCGTGCCGATGATCTATTTCGACGCCGGCGACGATCTGGTCGCGGGCGGCAAGGCGGCCGGTGCCGCGGCGGCGAAAGACTATGAGGAACATCGCTACCACGGCCCGAAGGACGAATATGACCCGAACTGGAACTGGGCGGGCACGGTGAAGGACGTGCAGCTTTATTACGGGATCGGCCGCGCGCTGGCGGAAAGCAGCGCCTGGCCCAATTGGGTCGCGGGTGACGAATTCCGCGCGATCCGCGACAAGAGCCGTGCGACCGCGGCTGCCAAGTAAGAGGGACGACGATGACCAGGACTCCGCCGCCCGAATGGGCTCCGCACGCCGCCGTCTGGATCGGCTATCCCAGCCATCCCGAATTGTGGCAGGAGGATCTCGACGAGGCGCGCGACGAAGTGACCGCCTTCGCGCGCGCCGTCCATGCCGATGGCCGCGGCGAGCAGGTGTTGCTGGTCGCCGCCGACGAGGAAGCCGCCCGCGACGCGCGTGCGCGCGCGCCATTCGCGGAAGTGATCGTCGAGCCGTTCGGCGATATCTGGCTGCGCGACACCGCCCCGATCCTCGACGGCGACGGCAAGGCGCGCGACTTCGGGTTCAACGGCTGGGGCGGCAAGTACGAGCTGGACGGTGACGACGACATCGGCGCGCGGCTCGGGCGTGCGCGCGGCATGACGGTGGTGCCGTGCGACTGGATCCTAGAAGGCGGCGCGATCGACGGCGACGGCACCGGGCTGGTGGTGACGACCGAGCAGTGTCTGCTCAACCCCAACCGCAACCCGCGGCTGGGCAAGACGCAGATCGAGCAACGCCTTGCCGATGACCTCGGGCTGACGCGCGTGCTGTGGCTCGGCAACGGGCTGCTCAACGATCATACCGACGGCCATGTCGACAATCTGGCGCGGTTCGTCGCGCCGAACCGGCTCGCGCTGCCGCGCGCAGCAGAGAACGATCCGAACTGGCAGGTCTTCCAGGACGCCGCGATCCGCGCGCGCGCGATGGGTGTCGAGGTGGTCGAAGTGCCCTCGCCCGGCCGCGTGCTGCGCGACGAACAGGTCGTGCCGGCCAGCTATATGAACTTCTACATCGGCAATGCCGCGGTGGTCGTGCCGGTCTATGGCACCGAATATGACGACGCCGGGGTTGCGGCGCTCCGCGCGCTGTTCCCCGGTCGCGAGGTGGTCGGGCTGCGCGCCGACGCGATCCTGACGGGCGGCGGCAGCTTCCACTGCATCAGCCAGCAAATCCCGGCCTAGCCGCGCCCGCGTGGCGCTGCGCGGGCAAACAGCCCGCGCAAGGCCGGGATCGGCCGGCGCGCAGCCAAGCCGCGCGTCCGACGTGAAGGCGGCGGCTTCGCCGTCGCCCCCTCACCTCGCTGTCGCTCCGGACTTCAGCCCGTCATTGCGAGCGCAGCGAAGCAATCCAGGGCGGGATCAGGACGCCCCGGATTGCTTCGCTACGCTCGCAATGACGGCGGAAGAAAGCGTCCCCGTGGCGAGAGAAAGCGGGGCCCCGGATCAAGTCCGAGGCGACGATCGAGGTATAACTGGCACT
>Ga0265780_10008734_pt1 | contig 12269 bp, 10 predicted proteins | sample P1T30metagenome_FD_192432 | JGI IMG/M metagenome (GOLD analysis project Ga0265780, IMG submission 192432) | Plant litter microbial communities from East Loma Ridge, Irvine, California - P1 T30 | ecosystem: Environmental > Terrestrial > Plant litter > Unclassified | place: USA: California... | reverse complement strand
GAAGCAGCGCAGCCCCGACATTTAGTTGCTGTAGGTGGTGGCCTGAAGGAATTCGAATTGACAATGCGTGAGTCTGGCTACATTCCCACGCTACAAGAGGCTGTAGTCTCAAAGGTTCTGGCTGCAAACCGCGCACATATTCCAGACATACCGATCCCACAGAGGGGCGTAAGAGTAAGCACGTCTTTCAGATATTATAACTCTAATTTTTCGTACAGAGGTGTGAGTCGTATGCAAAAGGTCTTCCTGGAAAGCTTCGCAGTGATATCGCGCGGCAATCATTTAGCCTTGAACTACCTCAGGTTCAGCGCAGCGTAAGTGACAACAGTTGTAAGCCCTGTCGCCACGACTACGAGACCCATAAGGTAACTACGCACGGTGGCCTCCAATTTTTCGCCCATCTTGTCGACGTCGAGTTCATCCTTCAAGTACTTGACTCCTGCACTGATGCTGTCCAACTTATCCTCCATTGTATCCAGTCTTTCCGGGATCTTAGCGTTCCTAGTCTTCCAGCATGAACGTGTCTGAACGCCTTGAATACGTGGCGTTATGAATCTGGGGCGCAAGAGCATACGCTGAAGATGTGGCATGGCCCTGCAATAGCGTTGTTAATCACTAGGAAGGCAGTGAACTAATATGCCAATTTACGAAGGTACACGTTTGTTTTTAGGATCACCGTTCTTCGCGTTCAGTGTGTTCTGAAGGTTGACACGATAGATACGAGCTCCGTCGTACTGTGTACGCGCAAGGTAACGTGGCTTTCGCTAAGTAATGTGTGTCATCGTGCGAGTTGTATGACTGTGCGTACTTAGAGGAAGACATGCACGAGGTGGAAAGAGACTGCTTAGCGCTGTCCGTCTCTAATATGGTTGTACATTTTGAGAATGCCGTAATAGCGTCCAAGAGTAGGCACGCCTTGCGGATAGCACAGTTCCTGTTATATTCGTACAGACGTCTGTCTCCTCTCATTCTGACTCTATAGAAGTCCTTCTCCACCTCAATCGCTGCGAAGCCCTTTACTGTCTTGATTTACATCATCTTTTGAGACTACGCTTCGCTTCAACTTTTTCCTACAACCAGCTAGTGACTGTGCGGAATGTAACGACAGCGTCTCAACACGGGATCAATCCTTGAATACCGTCTAAAGGTTCATGCCGCTGAACTTCTTTGATTCTTCGATCTCATCGCTGTCGTTGACATTCTCGAAATTGATTTGAAGGTTTGGTTCAAACTTGGGTACGGGACGGGAGAGCCTCAAGAGTGAACCATGGTACCATCATGTATCTCCACTTCCGAAGCCGGGTACCACCAGTATTCTAACCACAGATACTGCCCCGTCACAGTATTACGCAAAATCATTGGTCCAAGTCAACTTCACTCCACGGTTCCGTTTGCGCCAAGCGGGTCGTTTGAACCATGGTATCGGCATCGAAATCTAGTTTCGCTCTCACCAGGCCCTGATTTAAATTCTTCTTTTAACGATGCTCCTTTTTCTACTATTCTCCACCGAGCACCTCACCGCAAAAATGAACAACGCAGCCTCCCTCAAGTTCCAGTCGACCTCTCCTGCCGTCGTGGCCAACATCCTCTACGGGGACCTGACCGACGGCTTCTGGGACAATTACCAATATGAGCGCTCCGAAGCGTGGAAGCCCGCGCTCGCAACCCTCCTCGCCTTCATGTACGCGCTGTACATACTCGCCTACCCGCCGCCCACCTTTCGCCTGCGCAAACTCAGCATCGCACTGCTCGCCATGCCCATCACCTACGCCTTCAACCACCAGCAAGAACTCACGGCCAACTCCTCGCTCAACGACACGTACGGCCGCTTCTTGTACATCTGGTTCGCAAACATGAGCTACGAAGTCACGATTCTAGAGTTCTCACCGCCTATTACCAAGGAGAACGACGGGTGGAAGAGCCGCGTGCGCGAAGCGTATAAAGTCCTCTTTGCGCGCGCACATCCTGAAAACGGGAACAAGAATGCGCCGGTCCGCAATGGACGTCATACCTACAGCAAGACCGAATTTCTGCTGCGCCATGCCCTCAAAGCTTGTGTCTTGTACGTCGCGCAAGCCACATACTCCACGCTCGTGGACTCGTACATCTGGACCGACGTGCACGGCGCCGACAAAGGTGTTTTCTTCCGCCGACTGTTGAGCACACCTTCTTCGCTTAATGCCGCTGAGCTGTTCGACCGCTTCGACTTGACGATCCACTGGTGCCTGATCAATCTGTGGATGTACGAGATGTACCACTCGGCGTTCGCGGTTCTCTTCGTCGGCGCTGGACTCGATAGCCACAATGACTGGGCGATGACGCTGTTCGGGTCGATCAAGGAGGCGTGGAGCGTGCGCAGGTACTGGGGCAAGCACTGGCACGACTACATCTACCACTCGTTCTCGGGACACAGCAAGATTGTTACGAGGCAGTGGCTCGGTATGCGTCGCGGCGTGATGCGCCGCCTAATCGAGAACACGATGGTCTTCGGCGTCAGCGGTATCATGCACAGCGCGGTGCGGTACGCGCAGCACGGCGAGACGGGCGACTACTGGGTCATTACGTTCTGGTATGTTGGGCAGATGGTGCCCATCATCATCGAAGGGTACGTCAGCCATGGGTGGTCGCTTCTCAAGAAGCGGTGGGGCATCGAGGACTCGAAGTGGCTGGTTCGTGCGGAGAAGACGATTGGGTATGCGTGGGTGTTTGGCTTCAATATGTGGAGTGTAGCCAAGTATGTGCACACGAGGAATGATTGGGCGGACAAGGCGTGGAGGAAGAGATATGCGATCGAGTTGGAGGAGTGGCAGAAGACGCGTGGGAATGAAAGTGTTCCTGCGGTCGAGGATAAGTCGGAGCTTTGAGGGAGGGGAACATGCGATCGCTGGGGGCTTGAGGGTTGACAGACGGTCGAATGGGAAAGAAAAATTGCATTCGGATCAGGAGAAAGGGCGAAACATTTAGCTTTGACCGGCCTACAAGAAGGTGCTCATGGTTCTTGAGTCACCGACTTTGGTGTTCAGTGTGTGGACACAATACACACGCGCCCTTCGTGTACCTTGAACCGCTTCGGGATAAAAAAAAAGAAAAAGAAAAAGAAAAAGAGAAACACAACAAAATTGACATCCTCGTCCTCGTCATCTCGGTACGACTCCAGTACTGACCTAACGTTCTTGCAGGCAGTCATTTTCCTCGTGCAGCTGTGATTTGCCTTTGAGGTCTCTTTTCCAAACTCTGCTGGTCGTAGCCCAATGTACTCGATAGGCGTACAGTCACTGTGCCAGTCAGCAGAGTAGGACTTTTGTTTGCACATGGCCTTCCGGTCCCTTGCTCGCCCTCTTTGGTTTCGATCGTAGCTGGCCACAAATACCAAAGTCACTGGCGAGGAGTCACCTAGTAGATACATGACTTCAGTGGCGTTAACCCGTGATACCCAATGCTGCATCGCTGCCTTGATTTCTATGTTGTCCTTCCCTCCAAGCGCAAGTGCAAGTCCGTCGGCACTAATTCCCGCTCCCACCCTCCAAGTCGGATACCACGGCCACAAGGTCTTACCCGCGGAACCAATGCCACCCAACAGCAGCGCCGAGACGGGCAAATTCAGTTCTGCCCAGCCACAAGAGGCACAGAGTCGTGGCGCGCAAAATTCGATACCGTGGCGCATGAAGGGTCCATAGATGCTTGGCAGTGTGGAAAGACCCGCAGTGTCGGTGTCGGAACTCCTGCTGATCGCAATGCGACGATCGTATGCATTGTAGTCCAGATCCTGGCACTCTTCACATGGATGCGTACTTGTCGTGAGAGGACTTGACTTTCATGTCCAGCGCCGTTTCGTGGAAGTTGCCCTCACGCCGCGACTTCTTGAGCCGCTTTACTTCGTCGTCATCCAGTCTCCTGCCGATGAGCTCTTCCAGCTCCTTCTTACTGATCTTCTGCAGTGCCTTTTCCTCCTTTGACGCCTTGAGCCGCGGCTTGAAGCGTGCTTGCATACGTATGCGGAATGTGGTGTTGAATGTGATGCTCTCGGCGTCGCCGCGGATCTCGGGCCCGCTAGTAGAGGACTCGTCGACGCTGAAGAACTTGTCGCGAGCAGTTTGGATGGAGAAGGCGGAGGGGTTATCTGGGACTGGGATGATGGTGAGGGATTCCTCGGGGGACATGGCGGTTGCGCTGGCGCTGAGGATGCCGTACTTGTCGCAGCTTAGATACCTGAAAAGTATATCGTGAGTAATAGTCTGGTAGAGTAGTATCTTAAGAATCCAATGCGATCATACACTGTTCCCCAGAATAGCCATGAAGATACACTTCTCAACCCAAAGACGCGTCTTTACCACACCACCGTAGCCGCACACACATGTAAAGGAAAGACTTCGAGCTTACCTTCCATGATGCCCCTTCAAGCTCACTACCTCCGTCCCTGCAACGCGATTCGCAACAAACACCTGCCTCACATCATGCGGCTCCGCCGACCCAAGATCGCCATCAACAATATTCTCCAATGTGCTCGCAAACACCTTTCCATTCGCGTCGCAAGCCAGGCAGCTCGGTGTCTCGGTAGGTAGAACAATGACGACAGGTCCAGAAATGTCGCTGGGCGCGTCGGCGCTCACCCAAGAGTCGTCATCTTCGGTGCCTTCTGCCGCCGTGGTGGTGAGGGCTTTGGATGGCGCGTTGTCGCCGTCGTAGGGCTCAGTCGTGCGCTTCTTCTTCTTGACCTTCTTGTCGCCTTTGAAATGCAGCGCTTTTGGCATCGTGGTGGTTTGTTGATGCGCCGAGGTGAGTGAAAATGATTGTCGGCCAGCTCCGAAAGCGTGACCAATCAGAATGGGGAAGGAGCTATGGTATGCGAGACGCCTGCCACGAGCTACGCCGTTTTTCAGTCACGATACAAATTTTGCGTCGAGATCTTTTGATAATTTGAATGAAAATATCACGGGAAGGGACGAACGATTCAGTAAACATGGCGAGCCCCAATACAGCAGTCACCCAGAACGCGGTTGCAGTAGGGCTAGAGGACCTTCGAAATAGTGAGTGGCACATCGACACACGCAGAAAGGCACCGGGCTGACAGACCAACGGACAATGTACAATTCTCTCTCCTGGAAGAAGCCTTTGGCTCAGCAAGTCTGGGTATCATTGTGGTGAAAGACCTGCCATCAAAATTCCATGAGTTGAGGCACAGGCTACTCTCATATTCTTCTGCACTTGGCAATCTATCGCCAGAGGAGTTGGGTCAGTTAAACGCAAGAATAATGTCTAAGCATAGACTAACAGGTTGTAGAGAAACTCGAGTCTCCAGCAGCCAAGTGGCTTGTAGGATGGTCGTGTGGAAAAGAAACACTGAAGGATGGCCGCTACGACACTCTCAAGGGCTCATACTACGTAAACTGCGCACCTGCCTTTGAGGACCAACAGAAAGCCATGGCTGAGAAATACCCATCTTTCTCTGAGTACACGGCACCCAATGTCTGGCCATCCGAAGAGCTACTACCCGGCTTCGAGGCGAACTTTCGCGAGCTATGCACATTGATCATCGACATAGCTGCATTAGTTGCTCGAGCTTGCGACAAGTATGCCGAAGCGAACATTGAAGGCTACCAAAAGGGATACCTCGAGCACGTCGTCAAGACAAGTGTCTTCACCAAAGCGAGGTTGCTTCACTACTTCCCTAGCCCGGAGTCCGCCAGTGGGGTGTCTAGCAATACGAGCAACAGTAGCGAGGAAGACGACTGGTGCGCGACACATCTCGATCACGGCTGTAAGTCAGTCCCGTTCTGAGTACGAACTGTTCCATCGAGCAGCCACTAACCTCGTGTTATTTTCATCCCAGGCCTGACGGGTCTTACTTCAGCAATGTTTGTCGACGAGGCCGCCCATGCCCCACAGACCGGCTCTGCATTCGCGCCGCTAAAGGAACTCGACCGCTCACCTGATCCCAAAGCAGGTTTGTACATCCACTCGCGGACAGGGCAGACCGTGAAGGTCAGCATACCACGAGACTGCTTGGCTTTTCAGACTGGCGAAGCACTAGAGATCATCACGAAGGGCAAGTTCAAGGCCGTACCCCACTTTGTTCGCGGCGCGGGGCCAGGTATTGGAGGGAAGGTAGCGAGAAACACCTTGGCTGTCTTTACTCAGCCCAACCTCTGGGAGAAGGTGGACGAGCGGCGCGACTTTGCGGCGTTCGCCAAGGAGATTGTAGAGAAAAACCATTGAAGGAAGCGTGATGAGTGGGGCGAGGGTTCCGATATCCATATCTCGAATCCGATATCCGTAGGTGTATCTTGAATGCGCATGTGTAGTGGCATGACATCATTCACTATCTCTATCGTGCTGTTTTTCCGCGCACCACCCTCTTTTCAGACTCTAGAATGGAACTAGGCAAGCAGGGTGGCAGGGTCGCCCACGCGACACTGCACAGTGACGGCGTGAGGCTTGGGACCGAGGGAATTGTGGCTCGCGACGCCAGTTTCAACCTGCAGTTGGAGTGTTTGAAGGCACGCAGAACAACATCGGTCTGTTTCTGGAAGCGCGTAGAGCATCATCTCCGCCGTGTAGGTATTGTCGATAGATTGAATTGCTACTCAACGCATGTTCGATTGTCAAACTCCCGGCAGAATGTGCGTCATGAACCACTTTTCATTAATTGCGAGTGGGTGGCCTTTGCTGCCGCGCATTGTGGCTCGATGTGCAGCACGCGAGCGAATCGCACCCGACACGCCAGCTGGATGCAGATGGGCCGCCTCTGAGACGCTTGCTAAATGCGCCACACTTTGCTTGCATACGTCTCTCGCACATCCCGTCTCACAAAGACGCGCAGCGCCTGTGCCACAGTCAGGGATGATCACCACTTTGGCACGACGCTGAGCAGCCTCTCCTTCTCAGGGACCCCCTCGAATGCCGGCTGCCGGCTCCATAGATAAACTTCTCGACGGCGTGGAACAAACGCCATCGCAACATGCTCCGCCAAGCAATTTTAGCTGGTGAAACGGTGGGGATCTGTAGACAGGAGGAACTCCCGCCGCCTAGCAATATTACGCGGCCACCCAGGAGTGCTCGGCGCTTGTTTCCTCTTCAGGTGGTAAGGCCAATCAGACAGGCAAAAATCGCTGTCCATCGCCAACTCCTGACGAGCAACTACTTTGCCAAGCTGTCCATCCGCGTAGCCGTCTTCGCATGGGGGGACTTGCTTGCTGGTACCCTGCTGTTGGACACTTAACCTCTGGCTTGGTTTTGACCTGCCGTTGCCGTCACCAATGCATCTGTAAGACCTGTCATAGCCGCTCTTTTCTTGTCTCTTGTTTTTGGTCATTCGTAACTGGTGTACTTATTCCCTGGTGTACCGTCTCGTGCTTCCTTGTTTCTTTTAGACGGCCACCGGAGCTTACAATTCATACTCGCACCGCCTGCCCACGCCACACGTCCTGGAGTGTCTTCGAGGACGGTCCGTCTCTGGTTCTACATCTGGCATTGGCAAAATGTCCAACAACAGACAGAATGTCACATGGGTAGAGGTTTGTTCTCAATGCTCTTCATTTTGTCCCACGGCTAACCTTGCCAGGGTGTACGAGGAGTTGCTTCTTTTTGGGTCGTTATCACACATCTCTGCCGAGCGTGGGACTACAGCCTGTGGTCACCGCGCGATAGCGCAGATGCCACACCACAGATTCTCCAATTACCCTTCCTACGGTTACCATGGCAAGGACGAATTGGAGTTACCATGTTCGCATTTCTCACGGGCTATGTGTGCGCAATAAAGCCATTACGACAAGCAAAAAGTGGAAACATCCCCGCCGCACTGGTCACTCTGGGCAAGTCAGCATTTCGGAGACCACCACGACTTATCCTGCCAGCGACGATTGCTTTATTCATTGCGTGGTTCTTTGCACAAATAGGTGCTTTTGAGGTCGCGCATAGGAGTGATTCCCACTGGTTCCGCCGATCTGTCCCCACGAACATTGGGGGCCTGGACACCGAGATTCCACGACTGTTCAAAAACTTCCAGAAGTCATGGTCCGGCGCAAACAACGAATATGACGACCACCAATGGGCGCTCCTGCCACTTTTGCAAGGCGCCTTCCTGATCTACGTCTTGCTTTTCTCGACTGTCTTCATGAAGTTCCGCATGCGCCTCTTTACTTGCTCCGTCCTCTTCCTATGGTACTGGATGCGAACGAGCCCAGAGAAGGGTATGTCCTGCTATCTGATATTCTCCAGAGCAGTTTACTAACTTTGCACAGAAACTTTTGAGTGCCAGTTCATCTACGGCGTGATCCTCTGCGACGTAGGCTCCGAAAAGAAATTCCGCGACTTCGTCAACAGCTACCCCAAGGTGCGCCGCGCCGTGCTCACCACCCTCATCGTTGTCGGCTGGTACGTCGCCTGCTACCCCGGCGAGCACTGGGAATGGGCGCTCTGGTCGCGCCAGCTCAAGTTCATCGGCGACTTCATCATCCCCAATGGCGCCGCCAGCTATCCCAAGCGCTTTACCGCCATCGGCTGGGACCTCATGGTGACCGGGATCTGGCTCTCACCCACGCTGCAAAACATCTTCTCAAACAAGCTCTTCATGTGGGTCGGGCGCAACAGCTTCGCGGTCTACCTCACCCACGGAACGGTCATGAAAGTCGGTCTTGCGCGCTTGATCTACGGGTGGAGCACGAAGCCGCACTGGGTCGAGGAGCCCGCCGCCGAGAGCGAGGGCAAGGCGATTGAGCACTACATCCCACGGTCATCCAACTGGTTCGTGTGGGCGCTCGCGATCCCTACGTTCTTCGTTGTCGAGTACACGATTGCGCATCTCTGGACCACGTACATTGATTCGCAGTGCGCGAAGGCGACGAAATGGCTCGAAGACACGATGTTTGAGAAGGACGAGGACGAGAAGAATGGTGTCGCGAACATGGCATGAACACACGCACCGCAGGACGAAACTTTGGAATATTGGGGGGCAACGATTTCATTTGTGCATATCTCATCGCACTGCACGGCGATATACCAATTGTTCGCATTTTCACGGCGTTTTTAACAGGAGGGAAGGCTCCATTGCAGCATAGTACCCAGCGTATAGGTTGCTCGACGAGCACGACTTGTGAACAGAGTCTTGTCCGAGCTAGAATAATCAGAACCAATCAACCGCATGACAAATTCTCATAACTGCCTTCTATTTGCGACATCAACGCGTAAGCATCAACTTCGCTGACTGCTTTCCCATCCAGGCCCATCCTAGAATGCCATGCATGACATGCCCCACGTCACTACAACGGCTATCGCGACGCAAATTCTAGCCCTGGCACTCGAGCATTTCTTCTCTCGAGTGACGTCTTGTCCAGGCTCGATCAAGCTATTCCATTGCCGCAGGATTGTTATCCCTGCACTTTTTCCTGCGCCAAGCTTGTCGCATCCGTCTTGTTTCCGCGGGGTCGGTGATGGGTTCGTATTGCGGATGGCGCCGGTGGCGTGCGTGCTTGCGTATGTGGCTGGTGCTTTTGGTGGACCCATGTGATGCGGTGTTACCGTACAACTAGGCGTTGGAACTACAGCGGGCATGCTGGGGTAAAGATGTTGTTTCTAGGAACATGTTGGTTCGGGGAATGATCTGCGACGCTTCGAGTGTGTTTTGGAGACGTGCTGGTGTTGGTGTGTTTCGTGGGTTAGACGCGCGCTTAGTAGCTGTTTCGAAGAGCTAAATACTGTGTATTTCTACACATTGTTTTGCAAAGGTCTTGGAAACTCAAGAGTGACGGAAAAGCGCCTCCTATGTCAAGGTCAAGTCGGCGTCTGGATAAGGTGCTAATTACATGTTCATGAGAAGCACTCGTGTGAGCATCTACGAGAGCACTCCTTGCTCAATCTGCAACATCCAACACCAGCTTCCCAGGGAAATCCATGATCGTTCGCATAACATGTTTACTCGTCAAAGCAGAGATCTAGAATCAAGCATGATCAACGTGTACCAAGCCCTGCATGTCGTTTGCTTGGATACCACATACAACCAGCGTTTTCAACAAACTACCTGCACACCACATCGATGAAGACCGACCCTCCTCAGTGTACTTCGTTTATTAGCTTCATGTCTACCACCTTGCTGCACAATCCGGTCTCGTGAGGTATGGCTGAGCGAACATATCCGATGAATGGTGGCTGATGACATCACCATTTTCTACACACTTGGTGCTCTTGACAACTTGCCAACCTCCCACTGCGTTCTTATCGTGGTTTTGCAATCGCTATCGCAACACGAGAAACTACTCACGAGACATGAATACGTGAAGTTAAGCTCGACTGGAAGCGGGCACTATCTATCTAGCGTTGGCGTAGTTGTACTTGCTTTTGCTGGGCAACGTGGATGTGGAGATAGCATGATTGTGTCCAGTGGGGGGTGCTCCGAGAGATGAGCTACGGGTATGGTGTGCTGGACATGTGCAGTGGACTGATGGTAGTGGCGGTGCTGTATAATCTGGTCTGTGAACGAGACAGTGGATGTATGACTAGCTTACATCATAGATGGCTCAAGCATTGTCATATTCACAGCGTCTTGGATGGAACATTGGTAGGTTCTGACTTGGTATCATTTCACATTATATACAACACATCATCCAGCCGATGACACGACCGCTTAGAACCTCTTGAGCTCAGGGCTACCCTCGCACGCCGGTGCCGAAAACTTAGTCTCAACAAACACCTTCTGCATGCCATCTTCCTTCTTATCAAACGCATAGTAGACGTTCGCGAGGTCCTCCATGCGCACGCGATGAGTAACCATCTTCAACGGCTTAATCTGCTTGTCCTGGATCATCTTGAGGAGCGACTCCCAGTATAGGTGTACGGGTGCTTGGCCGTTGCCAATGAGGCGAATACCGCGCTCCATGAGCGAACCGATGTTGAAGTGGTTGGTCTGGTACGTGTTAGTAGGCCCATTGTGCTAGCGACATGTGATGAACTTACGAATCCAACGTAGACACCAGTGATACCGCAGCGACCAAAGTTCCGCGTGCTGGCAATCATCTCGTTGATAAGCTCGCTGGTATCCGTCTCAAGACCAAGCATCATCTCGAAGTAATGCGCCCAGCCCTTTGCGTACTCACCAGCTGCGCACTCGATGCTGACATCTGGGCCGCGGTCGTTGCACATCTTCTTGAGCGCAGCGGTGACTGAGTTTCCTTTGCCTAGTGTCGAGAAGTCGAGGGTCTCCACATTGGGGTACTTGGACTTGACGTAATCTAGACGCCAGTTCTGGTCGATCATGATGACTTTTGATGCGCCATTGAGGAGAGAGAAGTCTGCGGCCATTTGTCCGATGGGACCAGCGCCCCAGATGGCAACGACATCGCCCTTCTTCACGCCCGTGTCGACAACCGCGTGCCATGATGTGCAAAGGACGTCCGAGAGGTAGAGAGCCTCCTCATCAGGAACATCGTCGGGGATCGGGAGGAGGTTGACGTCGCCGTAGGGTACGCGAGTGTACTCTGATTGGCCACCAGCGAAGCCGCCGGTGAAATGCGAGTAGCCAAACATGCCCGCTGTTCGGCCGCCGTACATTGCGTTCTCGATTGTGTTGGCGTTGGTCTTCTCGCATTGTGATGAGAGTTTCTGCTTGCAGTAGTAGCAGTCACCGCAGGCGATCTGGAATGATGCGACGACTCGCTGTCTGATTTGGAATCAGCGAAATATCTCTGAGGCGAGCAGACAGATTGAACATACCCAGGCTTGAACTTGGTGACACCCTTACCGACAGACTCTACGACGCCGCAGAACTCGTGTCCCAGGATGTCGCCCTTCTGCAGCTCCACGACAGAGCCGTGCAGCAAGTGGAGATCTGAGCCGCAAACCGTTGATCCGGTGATCTTGAGGATGACGTCGCTGTCCTCGACAATCGCAGGCTTGGAGACCTCGATGACCTCGACGCTGTTCTTGCCCATCCACGCAAGAGCCAGCATCTTCTCGCCAGACTTGTCCGCCCACTCGGTCTTGTTGTCTGGGTTGGTGACATCCTGCGCAGTAGTCGCGTTGTCGCCGTGGCCAACGGCCTTCTCGGCCTGCATGGCAGCCTGGGACATCATCTTGGGCGAGGTTGTATGGGTGTTATTTATTGGATGTAATAGAAAGTGGTCCTCTGGGATTGTGTATAGTAAGACAGGTCAAAAGTGTACTTGAAAGAAGCAACGACAAGTACGCGAGGAACGGAATGTCTTTTCAAAGAATACCTGAGACCTACCTATGACATAGCTATTAATTCATACCATCCACATGCCGCAACTTACCCTCAA
>Ga0265780_10008733_pt1 | contig 12270 bp, 12 predicted proteins | sample P1T30metagenome_FD_192432 | JGI IMG/M metagenome (GOLD analysis project Ga0265780, IMG submission 192432) | Plant litter microbial communities from East Loma Ridge, Irvine, California - P1 T30 | ecosystem: Environmental > Terrestrial > Plant litter > Unclassified | place: USA: California... | reverse complement strand
GACTTCATGGCACGACTCAGTGGCAAGGTCGCCATCATCACCGGGGCCGCCAGCGGCATGGGTCTCTCCGGCTCCCAGCTCTTCGCCCAGGAAGGCGCCATCGTCGTCATGACGGACGTCGTCGAAGAAGCTCTCGCGCGCGAAGCGGACGCCATCCGTGCTGGCGGCGGGACCGTCACCGCGATCCCCCTCAACGTCTCCTCACCGGACTCGTGGAACAACGTCATCGAGAAGACCCTCGCCGAGCACGGCCGGATCGACATCCTCGTCAACAACGCCGGTATCCACAGCCCCAAGGGGATCCTGGACGCCGAGATCGACGACTGGAACAAGGTCATGGCCGTCAACACGACCGGGGTCTGGTTGGGCATGAAGGCCGTGATCCCGACCATGCAGAAGCAGGGTGGCGGTTCGATCGTCAACGTGTCCTCGATCGCCGCGATCGTGGGCGGCATGGCCGACGACGGTGGCGCTGCGTACTCCGCGTCGAAGGGCGCGGTCCGCTCCCTCACCAAGCACGCCGCGCAGTGGTTCGGGAAGGACGGCGTCCGTGTGAACTCCGTCCACCCGGGAGCGGTGTTCACCGGCCTCGCTGCTGCGGCAGGGCTGACCAAGGAGACGATGGCTGCGCGGTTCGGGGACGCGATCCCGCTGCCGCCGCACGTGGGCGAACCCTCCGACATCGGTTACGGGATGCTCTACCTCGCTTCTGACGAATCCAAGTTCGTGACCGGTGAAGAGCTCGTCATCGACGGCGGCTGGATCACCCACTGACCGCCGTCACGGGACGAGTGCGGAGGAGGGACTCCTCCTCGGCGCTCGTCGCGTGACGAGCGCGGCCGACCAACAGAGAGAACAGCTCGCCACGGACGGCGGGCAGACAGAGAGAGGGGATCACGGGACGCGTCAGCCGGAAAGTCGGCTCGTCGGTGGAGCTGCACGAGGATAGGTGCGGCGATGGCAAAGCTCCTCGTCGAAGAGGGCGCACGGGGCGTCCTCGGCGACGTGCGCGACGAGGAGGCGCAGCAACAGCGGCTGGCGCTGGGTGAGCACGCACGTTTCGTGCACCTCGATGTCACCAAGCCGGACGAGTGGGACGCAGCAGTCGCGCTGGCGGTGTCGGAGTTCAGGCGACTCGACATCCTGGTGAACAACGCCGGCATCGCGAACTACGCGCCGATCGATCACGGTCGAGCAGTGGAACGATCCTCGAGAGAGCTCACCGGTCCGTTCAACGCTCGTCCGGGCGAAGCAATCGAATCCGCCAACATCGTCCTGTTCCTCGCCAGCGACGAATCGAGCTTCTCCACCGGCGCAGAGTTCATCGCCGACGGGGGCGAGACGGCCGGGACTGCAGCACCTGCGGCTGACATCTGATCGACCCGGCTGAACACTCCGAATTCCTCAGCATCGATCGATGCCGGGTCATCTCCTCGCTCGGGATCGTCTACGTCCCGATGGCCCCGGCGCCGTCGACGCCTGCCTGACGAGCGCGTTGGTGATCGTTGCTGCGACTCAGATCATCCGCAGGGCGTCGGCGTAAGTGACTACGGGGTCTGCTGCAAGGGAGGCCTTGATCTCGCGGCTGCCGTCATCGATGACCACCTCGAGTGATCCGAGTTGGATCGCGTCAAGGCCCGCCGCGGCGACATCAGCGGGGTTCGACTTCGGGCCGTCGTATCCGGATCCGGCGTTCATGTCGGTGTCCACGGATCCGACGTGCAGTCCGGTGACGGTGGTGCGCTGGGATGCGAGTTCCAAACGGATGCCGTTGGTGAGGCTCCAGGCGGCTGCCTTCGCCGCGGCGTAGGAGTTGACCCCGTCAGCCGCCAGCCAGGAGAGCGAGGAGAGCATGTTGAGGATCACGCCCCCGCCGTTCGCTGCCAGGACCGGCGCGAACGCTCGGACCATGGACAGGGTGCCGAAGAAGTGTGTGTCCATCTCCCGGTGGATTGCGGCCAGGTCACCGGTGAGGAGGTTCGTGAAGGTCAGGACACCGGCGTTGTTGATCAGGATGGACACATCCTGAGCGACGGCGGCTGCCTCTGCGACAGATCGAGGGTCGGTGACGTCGAGGCGCAGGACGTCTGCTCCAGCCACCGTCATGGTGTCCGGATGTCGAGCTGTCGCGTACACCTTGCTTGCTCCACGTTCCAGCAGCTGGGTGGCGAAGTGTCGGCCGATGCCCCGGTTCGCGCCCGTGACCAGCGCTACAGAACCTTCGATGTCCATGGTCAGCTTCCTTCTGCCGCGTTCGTTCAGGCTTGGTTGGTGGCGCGCGAGTGCCGAGGGAGGAACAGCGCGAGCAGGAGGGCGACGACGGCGAGGGCTGCGCCGACCGTGAAGGCGGTGCGCGCACCGTCGGCAATCGCCGCAGCATCCGTGCCACCGGCGGTCGAGCTGAGGACACCGATGAGCACGGCCAGGCCGGCGGCGCCGCCGAGCTGCTGGATGGTGTTGAGTGCCGCGCTGCCATGGCCGGTGAGCGAGCCGGGGAGGGAGCCGAGGGACATCGTGAAGATGGCGACCCAGGCGAACGCCTGTCCGGCGCAGATGACCATGTACGTGGCGAGCACCACCCACACGGAGGTGTGCTCGGTGAACGTGGTCATGAACCACCACCCGCCAGCGACCACGATCGTCCCGGGGATCGCGAGCCCCCGAGCGCCGAGTCGGTCGTAGTACCGACCGACCAGGACCGATACGATCCCGATCGTCGCGCCGCCCGGCACCATGAGCAGCCCCGTCTCCAGCGACCCGAGGCCGAGGGACTCCTGCATGACGAGCGGGAGGATGGTGGCGAGGCTGAAGGCGCCCATCACGAGGAACACGAAGACGATGACGGGACGTGCGAACGAGGCGTGGGTGAAGATCCGCATGTCGAGGACTGCGGCGCCGCGGCGCTGCAGCCGGAGCTGCCGCCACACGAAGGCTCCGATCCCGACCACGCCCAGAGGGAGGGCGATCCACGTCCACAGGGCGAGGCTGCCACCGGCAGATTCCCCCGCGGTCGCCAGCCCGTAGACCAGCGCGCCGAACCCGATGGCCGAGAGCACCAGGGACAGCACGTCGAAACTGGTCCGTCGTGGCGTGGTGAGGTTCGGCATCTTGATCGCTCCGATGACGAGGCCGAGGACCGACAGCGGCAGGATGATGATGAACAGCCAGCGCCAGGTCAGCTGCGACATGACCAGACCCGAGAACGCGGGCCCGACGGCAGGTGCGACGGCGGTGACGGCAGTCACCAGGGCCATCATCTGTCCGCGACGGGATGGCGCGACGAGTCCGATCGATGTCGTCATCAGCAGTGGAACCAGTACTGCCGTCCCCAGGGCCTGCACGATCCGGCCCGTGAGCAGCAACTCGTACCCCGGGGCAACGGCGGCGATCGCGGTGCCCAGGGTGAACATCCCCACGCTTGCAGTGAAGATCGTCCGGAGCTGGAACCGCTGCATGACGAAGCCGGTGGTCGGGATGATGACCGCGAGGGTGAGGGCGTACCCGGTGGTCAGCCACTGCCCGGTCGTCGCCGTGATGTCGAGATCGTCCATGATCTGCGGCAGCGCGACCCCGACCACCATCTCGGACAGGAACGCCACGAAGGCAGAGAACACCAGGACCGAGATCGTCAGGACCTCGCCGGGTGACAACCGCTTTGTCGAGGACGCGTCGCTCTCGGGGACGATGTCGATGGTGTCGGTGTCGGGGGTGAAGTGGACATCACTGGTCATGGGGCGTGGGCTCCGGCGCGCTCGTGGTTCGAACAGCCCAGACAGGATCCGCAGTGACCTCCCCCGGGCAGAGCGCTACGACATCGGAGAACTCGTGGAGCATCAGTCTCAACCCTCTCACTAGTGTGAAGGTCAAGTCGACGACTGAAGCGATCAGCTCGCTCTGCTCTCAGGCGACTCGATGCCAGCGAGTTCGAGGGCTCGGAGGTAACCGGTGATCGCGTTCCGGTTGCGGGTCAGGAAGTCGATCTTCTCGCTCATCCGGTCGCGTTCGGTCTCGAGCAGTTCGAAGAGTCCAGGCTCGGCGTTCTCGACGATGATCGTCTGGGGTTGCCCGAGACAGGGAAGGATGTTCGTCACGATACGGGTCGGGATGCCCGCGTCGATCAGGCCCTTGATCTTGCCCACTCGGTCGACCAGGTACTCGTCGTACTCCCGGTACCCGTTGTCGAGTCGCCGCGGAGTGATCAGGCCCTGCTCTTCGTAGTACCGGAGCATCCGCGACGCGACGCCCGTCCGCTTGGCCAGCTCACCGATGCGCATGTGTCCTCCTCAGCTGACTTGACCCTCACACTAGTGAGAAGGTTGATCATAGTGGGATGTCTGCTGAATCACGAGACCTCCTGAAGATCGGGATCATCGGCGCTGGGTCCATCGGTTCGACCATCGCCCGCCGCCTCGCCCGATACGGGCACGACGTCGTCATCGCGAACTCCCGCGGCCCGGAGACGATCGACCAGGCGGCTCTGCGGACCGGGGCTCGGGCCGTGAGCGCCGCCGACGCAGCTCGGGGTGTGGACGTCCTCATCGTGTCGGTGCCGATGAACCGGAACCCTGACATCGCCGAGTACGTTCGATCGACCCCGGAACGAGCTGTCGTCATCGACACGTCGAACTACTACCCGATGCGCGACGGCTCGGTGCGGGACTTCGAAGAAGGCGTCCCCGAGAGCGTGTGGCTCTCGGAACTGTTCGGGCGCCCGGTCGCCAAGGCGTGGAACGCCATCACGTCGCAGTCCTTCGACGCGAAGGCCTCGGAACCCGGCGACCTCGGTCGCGTGGCCATCCCGGTCTCAGCCGACCGCGACGCGGACCGCGCAGTCGCCATGCAGCTGGTGGAACAGACCGGGTTCGATGCCGTCTACGCCGGTGTCCTGGCGGAGTCGTGGCGTCAGCAGCCCGGTTCCCCGGTCTACTGCACCGACCGCACGCGCGACGAGATGCCGGACTGGCTCGCCGCTGCCGAGAAGGAGCGCGTGCCGAAGCGCCGCGACCTGGCCATGGAGGTCATCGGTGACTACGTCCGCGCCGGCGGTGACGCCACGGACGGCGAGTTCCTCGTGGCGATCAACCGCGCCTCCTACAGCTGACAACGGCGCCGTAGCCCCCTCGACACCCCCAGAACCCGAGAACGGAACCACGCGTGACGACCCCAGACCGCCCTGCAGCGACGACCCCATCGCGCAGCGCCCCGGCACCCGACAGTGCGCCGGTGCAGAAGAAGCACTCCTGGGCGGGAGTCGTGTCGCTGAGCGTGGGCGTCTTCGCCCTCGTCACCTCGGAGTTCCTCCCGGCGAGCCTGCTGTCACGCATCGCTGGTGATCTCCGGGTGAGCGAGGGAGTCGCCGGGCAGTCCGTGAGCGTCACCGCGATCGTCGCGGCAGTGGCCGGACTCATCGTTCCCGTCCTGCTCTCCCGAGTCGACCGCCGGCACCTGATGATCGCCCTCGCGACGGTGGCGGTGCTGTCCAACGTGCTCGTCGCCGTGACACCGAACTACCCGATCCTGCTCGTCGCACGAGTACTCCTGGGCATCACCATCGGCGGCTTCTGGTCGCTCGCCATCTCCATCACCGCCAGGCTCGTCCCGGCGTCGAAGCTCGGGCTCGGTCTGACGATCGTCAACGTGGGCGTGTCCCTGGCCACCGTCGCGGCCGTGCCGGCGGGGACACTCCTCGGTGAGCTCTGGGGATGGCGCGCCGTGTTCTTCCTCGCCGCCGGCGTCGGCGTCGTCGCGATCATCCTGCAGATCGCTGCGCTTCCCTCCATCCGTACCGAGCGCTCGACCGGGTTCCGCCCACTGTTCCAGACGTTGCGCTCCCGACTCATCCTGCTGTGTCTCCTGGCGATGGCGCTCATGGGCGCCGGTCACTTCGCGGGGTTCACCTACATCCGACCGGCGGCGACGGAGATCGGGAGACTCACCCCGGACCAGCTCGCCCTGCTCCTCCTCGTCTACGGCGCCGGCGTCGTGCTGGGTAACCTCCTGGCGGGCCCCCTGGCCGACCGGACGTTGCGGTTCGCGGTGTTCGTCTTCCCGCTGGTGTTCGGCGTGGCCATGATGTCGTTCGCACTGTTCGGCGGGAACACCGTGGTGGTCTTCATCGCCGCGCTGCTCTGGGGAGCAGGCTTCGGGGCGCTGCCCGTCGTCATCTCGACCTGGCTCGCTCGAGCTGACCCCGAGCGGCTGGAGAGCGTTGGTGGTCTGCAGACTGCGGTGTTCCAGGTCGCGGTGGCTCTCGGTGCGTTCATCGGTGGGCTCCTCGTGGACGGGGCTGGCGTCCAGACGGCCCTGATCGGGGGCGGCGCCGCAGCCGTCGTCGGCAGCGTGCTCATCGTCCTCGTCAAGCCCCGGCCGCTGGCATGAGGGGCCGACCGACGGACACCGACGTGACTGGACGTCACGCCATCCTCGGGCTCGGCCTGACCGACGGGTACGGCAACCTGCACGGGGCTTGGCGTGCAGCGAACGTCGATGCCGGGAACTATGCCGACATCGACGCGAGCATCCGCTACGCGAAGGCGGCGGAACGTGGCCTGTTCGCGTTCCTCTTCACCCCGGACTTCCCTGCCGTCCGTGGCGACCTCGAGCACTCGACGGTCAGCAACGTCCTCGACCCGATCGTGTCGTTGACGGCGATCGCCCGTGGCACCGAGCGGATCGGGTTCGTCGCGACGGGGTCGACCACGTTCCAGGAGCCGTTCAACTTGGCGCGGCAGTTCAAGGCGCTCGACGTCATCAGCCACGGCCGTGCCGGCTGGAACGCCGTGACGACCAGTGACCCGGCCGTCGCCGCGAACTACGGCCGAGCCGTCAGCGACCGAGCCGAGCGGTACGCACGTGCCCACGAAGCTGTCCAGATTGCCCAAGCGCTCTGGGGCAGCTGGGAGGCGGACGCCTGGGTCAAGGACCGGCCGGGCAACCGCTTCATCGACCCGTCGAAGCTCCGGCCGATCAACCTCCAGGGTGAGTACGTCGCCTCTCGGGGGCCGCTGGCGATCCCGCCGTCCGAGCAGGGACAGCCCGTCGTGTTCACTTCCGGCGGCCCGAGCCCCCACTTGCTCTCGATCGCCGGCCGGTACGCCAGCGGGTTCATCGCAGAGGTCTGGACCATCGAGGAGGCGCGCGCCCAGCGCGAACTCGTCCGGAACGCCGCACGCGAAGCCGGCCGCGACCCGGACGAGATCAAGTACTTCGCGGGACTCATGACGACCGTCGCTCAGACCGTCCGTGGAGGCCTCGACCGGCGCATTGCCCTGGCGGGCGACGTCATCGATGCGCGGTTGCCGCATCTCGGCGCGATGATCGGTGTCGACCTGCACCCCGACCGCATCGACGTGCCCCTGTCGGAGAGTGAACTCGCCGCCGCCCGACCGTCACCGGCCGACCCGCGCTCCGGGATCGCTCTCGACGTCGCACGTCAGGGCTGGTCGCCACGCGACGTCCTCGCACACGGGGTCATCGATTTCCACCCGACCGTCGTCGGCCCGGGAGCTCTGCACGCCGACCACATCCAGGAGTGGATGGAAGCCGGAGCGGTCGACGGCTTCTGGGTCTCGCCAGACGTCTACGAGGACGGCGTCGACGCCTTCGTCGACGAGGTCGTCCCCCTCCTCCAGGAGCGCGGCCTCTACCCGATGACCTACCCAGGCGCCACGTTGCGGGAGAACCTCGGCGTCCCCGCCCAGTACGGCGTCGACCCTCGCGTCATGGGGTCGTGACACGCCGCTACCCCCTCGGCTCGTCGGCGTCGGGCTCGACCGATGACCTGCCACGAACGACAAGCTGCCATGGACGAAGAGAAGGACTGACACATGGAGACCACCGCTGCGGCGACGTCGACGAAGCCCGTCGTGCTCGTCATCGGTACCACGGGCACGGTCGGACAGCACCTGCTCGCCGACTTCGACCGCGACCCCGGCAACGTCCAGGTGCGCTGGGCGGCACGCCGGACTGAGCAGGTGGGAGAACTGGTTGCTGCCGGCCGGGACGCGGTGCGTCTCGACCTCGACGATCCCAGCACCTTCGCGCACGCACTACACGGTGTGGACCGCGTCTTCCTCCTCACCGGCTACACCGTCGCCATGCTCACCCAGAGCAAGACCCTCGTCGACGCCGCAGTCAAGGCAGGCGTCAGCCACATCGTCCACCAGGGCGTGTTCGCGAACTGGGACACGACCGACCCGCACTTCGTGTGGCACCAGATGATCGAGCGGTACATCGAAGCCAGCGGCGTGCAGTGGACGCACCTGCACCCCAACGTCTTCATGGACGGCCTCGCATCGATGATCTCGGACGGCGATGGCACGTTCCCTGTCTTCTACGGCGACCGCCGCGTCGGATGGATCGCCGCGAAGGACATCGCCGCCGTCACGGCGACCGTCCTCCGGCAGGGACCGTCCCGGCACGCAGGCAAGGACTACTGGCTCTCCACCGAGGTCGCTTCCGGCCCCGAGGTCGCTGCGATCTTCTCCGATGCGATCGGCTGGGAGGTCCGTTGCGATGTGCGCAGCCCGGAGGACTTCAAGGCCTCCCTCCAGCGCCGCAGCACCCCGATCGAGTCCTGGTACGCCGACGGTGGCGTCGAGTTCACCCGGCAGGTGCTCGACGGACGGATGGGTTACATCGGCACCGTCCGCGATGATGTCGAGTTCGTCACCGGCCGCCCGTCGACCTCCCTGCACGCCTGGGCCCTCGAGAACCTGGCCGACCGATGACCCTGACGCGCGACGAAACCACGAACGGAACACAGGTGCCCGACCTCTTCACCCCCCTCATCGCCGGCGACCTCTCGCTGGCCAACCGCATCGTCATGGCACCCCTGACCCGCTCCCGCGCTGGTGCCGACGGCGTCCCCACCGACGTCATGGTCGAGCACTACCAACAGCGGGCAAGCGTCGGCCTCATCATCAGCGAGGGGACATTCCAGAGCGCTGCCGGGAAGGCCTTCGACGGGCAGCCGGGCCTCGTCACCGATTCCCAGATCGCCGGCTGGCGGAAGGTGACGGATGCGGTACACGCCCAGGGCGGCCTCATCGTCGCCCAGGTCATGCACGGAGGCCGAGCCACGCATCCTGGCATCTCCGGCCACCCCGCTGAGGCCCCCAGTGCCCTCGCGATCGACGGTGAGACCCACGCGGGGGGAACCAAGGTGCCGTATCCCGTCCCACGGGCGCTCGAGGCCGACGAACTCCTGGAGATCGCCGACACCTTCGTACGCGCCTCGCAGAACGCCATCGACGCGGGCTTCGACGGCGTCGAGCTCCACGCCGCCAACGGATACCTGCTGCACGAGTTCCTCGGTTCCACGTCGAACGTGCGCACGGACGGCTACGGTGGGACGCCCGAGAACCGCATCCGCTTCGTCGTCGAGGCCGTCGAGGCCGTCGCTGCGCAGATCGGAGCCGGCCGCGTTGGCATCCGCATCTCACCGGAACGGAACATCCAGGGCCTGATCGAGGATGACCCGGCGGACGTTGAAGCCGTGTACGGCGGGTTGATGGACGCACTCGCACCACTCGATCTGGCGTTCGTCAGCGTCCTGCACCCGGAGCCGGCTGGCGCCCTGGTGACGGGGCTCCGGTCCCGGTCCGGCGCTCCCTTCCTCGTGAACACCGGGTTCGCCGAGGCGACCACCCGCGACGAGGCGGTGGCCATGATGGCGGACGACCTGGCTGACGCGGTGGTGGTGGGGCGCGCCGTCATCGCGAACCCCGACCTGGTGCGACGATGGAAGGAGGATCTCGGGCAGAACGAGGTCGACTTCTCGACCCTCTACGCCGACGGGCGTACCGGGTACACCGACTACCCGGCCTACGAGGAGACGGACGCTCCAGGCCGCTGAACGGTCGCCCGCGCCGCGATGACGCGTGATCGACCGTTCAGGGCTGGTCCACGGCGAACAGCGGTTCGAACGCCGAGCACACCTGCTCGAGACGGTCGTCCAAGCGCTGCAGGAGCCCGTCTCGATCATCATCGGTGTTCTGCCAGTGACGCACCTCGGCTACGAATACGCCGTGACAGGCACGGGCTACCGCCCTGGCGAGCGTGTCATCAGCTTCGTCGACGTCGCTCGACGAGACCGCGGAGCGGGTAGACGAGACCGGAACCTCTCGGACCGCGAACAGCGGGTCGTCGCTCGCCTCCTCGGACCGCATGCTCTCCTCCAGCCACTTGATCGTGGCGGCGAAGGGGATCCAGATGACACCGGGCTTCGAGTCAATCAGCAGCCTCTCCCCGTCGGGATCGTCGGCGCGAACCCCGGTTGCAACTGGGCGGCACGATTGCATGTCCCAGCGATCGACGCGCTCGAATCCCGCACGTTGACCGCCATCGCCACATCGCGAGCCGAGACGGCCCGCGCGTCGGCCGAGCTGTCCGCACCCGGCACTGGTTCGTCGGAATGGACGAGACGGACGCATCCGACGATGTCGATCTCGTCGTCGCGGTCAAGGTCCCCGCGCACCGCGAGTTCGTCGCGGCTGCGCTCGATGCCGGCAAGACGCGAACACCGAGTGGCCCGTGGGCGTCGACACCGCCGGGGCGCTCCACCTGCTCTTCAACAACGCTGGCATCGAACGAGGGCGATCGCGAGGGCAAGGCCCGTGGCGATGATCGCGGTCTCTTCCGCCGGTTGCTCAGCTCCCGGCAGAGGTACGTCCGGAACGTGGTGCTGCTCTTTCGGTGAATCGGATCGTGGTCTCGCGCCGTGTGCGGCGACCGTGCGGAGGCGGGAAGAGCAGCAGGGGCCGCGTGTACCCACTCGACCCCTGCTGCCTCACTCGTAGCGGAGTGCCTCGATGGGGTTCTGTTTCGCGGCGCGTCTGGCGGGGAGCGTGCCGGCCAGGAACGCGATGCCCATGACGACGAGGATGATCGTGATCACCGACGACGGCGCGAATTGCAGGATGTGCAGCCCGGGTAGGTTGGACAGCAACGTGTCGGAGAGCAGGTTCGAGAGCACGGTTCCGAGCCCGATCGCCGCGCCGGCCCCGATCGCGGAGCCGAGGAAGCCGATGAACACTGCTTCCATGCTGAACAGGCCGTAGACGCGGCCTCCACCCATGCCCATCGCCTTCATCAGACCGATCTCCCTGGTGCGCTCTTGCACGCTCATCAGGAGAGTGTTGATGATGCCGAACCCCGCGGCGATGAGTGCGATGACGGCGAACGCGTCGAGGATCCCGACGACGCCGTTGATGATGGTCTGGAACTGACCGAGCTGATCCGCGGTGGTCTGCGCGGTGTAGCCGGCGTCCTTCAGTCGGGACTTGACCGTGTCGATGTCAGCGCTGGAGCTGACCGTCGCGGTGGCTGAGCCGTAGCTGGTGGCGACGGTGGAGGGCTTACCGGTGTCCTGCGCCGCCTGGAGCGCGGTCGCCAGGGCGCTGTTGGCGGTGGCGCCACCACCGAGGAGTGATTCGTTCTGCACGCCGACGACGGTCGCGGTGACGGTGTGCTCGGTGCCGACGTAGTCGTCCACGGCGATGGTCACGGTCTCCCCGACGGCGTTCTTCGCCGACCCGAGGCCGAGCTTCTTGAGGTCGTTGCTCGGGAGCACGACCTGGTTCGCGTCAGCGTCGTCGTCCAACTGCTTCCCCGAGGCGAGGTCGAGGTCCCCCCCGGAAGGACCGGTGTCGGCGCCGACGCTGACGACGTACTTGCCGTCGTCCGCGTGCTCGAGCCAGATGGCGTTGATCGACACGGATGTCTCCACCGACTTGACACCCGTGGTCCCCTCGATCTTGGTGATGTCGGTGGTGCTGAGGCTCGTCGTGGCTTGCGGACCCATCCCGGAGGACTGGCTGGAGGTGTCCGGGTCGTACTCCTGTGGTCCGTCGTCGGTGGAGGTCGAGGAGGCCTTCGTCACGGTCAGGGTGTCCGACGAGCCGATCGAGGAGATCTGGGTGTCGATGTAGTTGCTGACGCCGGTGCCGATGGCTGAGGTGATGGTGATCGTGAACGCGCCGATGAAGATCGCGATGACGGTCAGGGTGGTGCGGAGCTTGGAGCGGAAGGTGTTCCCGACCGCGGTCCTGATGAGGTCGATGGTCTTCATGCGGCTGCGACCTCCCGGTCCTGCGCGACGATGAGACCGTCGCGGACGTTGACGCTGCGGTCGCAGCGGTCGGCGAGGTCCGGGTCGTGGGTGACCACGACGAGGGTGATGCCGCGTTCACGCTGCAGTCCGAAGAGCATCTGCTCGACGGATTCCCCGGTGTTCGTGTCGAGGTTGCCGGTGGGCTCGTCGGCGAAGAT
>Ga0265780_10008731_pt1 | contig 12272 bp, 12 predicted proteins | sample P1T30metagenome_FD_192432 | JGI IMG/M metagenome (GOLD analysis project Ga0265780, IMG submission 192432) | Plant litter microbial communities from East Loma Ridge, Irvine, California - P1 T30 | ecosystem: Environmental > Terrestrial > Plant litter > Unclassified | place: USA: California... | reverse complement strand
GTTTAAATATTTTTTTTTTAAAACTTAGTGATGACAACTTGACGCCAACAGTGAAAACCTGATCAGCATTTGTTTTAAACTCGTTTGGAGTTGGTTTCCAAAAAGTATTGATTAATTATGAAAATAAGATATCTCTTCGGCCACATCGAAGCTGATTCTGATTTGATAAACGGTGTTTTTCAATACAAAAAGAAGTATAAATACTCTCATTTCGAGTATTAACACCCGTTTTGCAGTATAATTTTATATCGATATTTGATTAAGACACCTAAATTTAATTATTTCAAGTTTGAAAAGTCCGATAAAAGTCTTAGTAGCTGATGACCACGCAATTGTACGAAATGGTGTTATATCGTTGATTGAAAAACGAAACAATATTGAAATAATTGCCGAAGCTGCAAATGGGCTGGAAGTTTTACGTTTATTACAAAACGGAACTTTACCTGATGTTATTCTTACTGATATCTATATGCCAGAATTAGATGGCATTGAACTTACAAAGTTAGTCAAACTAAATTATCCTCAAATTGCAGTACTGATACTAACTACTGTTAACAATGAAGATGTTATCTCAACTTGCTTTACGGCTGGTGCTCAAGGCTATCTCTTAAAAAACGTTACCATATCAGAAATAATTTTCGCCATTGAGCAATTGCACTTAGGCTATAAGCATCTTAGTACGGCAATAGGAATGAAACTTTTGGATAAGATGATGGGTAAGTTCGTTTTAAAATCGAATGACGTTAAATCGACTATTCACGTATCAAAACGGGAACTGGAAATACTTACGCTAATTGCAGAGGGCTATACAAACGGCGAAATTGCTGAAAAATTATTTACCAGCAAAAGAACTATTGAAGGCAACAGACAAAATTTATTAGATAAAACCGGAAAGAAAAATACGGCGGCATTAATCAATTTCGTGGTAAGAAACGGAATAATCGATTAGCAGCAAATCTATTTCACCCCTTTACTTTGATCTTTCTTTTTATCAGAATCCACATCATCTATACTAGATCCATTTTCATCACGATGTGCTGGTGGATTATCCATTCTGCTTTCTTCTAATTCAGAAAAATCGCCACCTTTTTGGTTCCCCACCTCTCCATGAGATGAAGGTTTCTTTTCTAATTCCTCTTTAGGATTAGCAAAATCCTGTCCTTCAACGGGCAAATTTTCATCTTGTTTTTTTGGCGCTGTCATATACGTAAAACTCCGTTAAAAGCTTTTTGTTTTCAAAACTAACAAAACAAAAAAAGTCTTGATTTTCATCAAGACTTTTTAATTCGGTTTAAATCAATTAAACTTTGATTTCAACTTCAACACCGCTAGGTAATTCAAGCTTCATTAAAGCATCAACTGTTTTAGAGTTAGAGCTATAAATATCCAACAAACGTTTGTAAGCGCACAATTGGAACTGCTCTCTAGCTTTTTTGTTTACGTGTGGAGAACGTAATACAGTAAAGATTTTTTTCTCTGTAGGAAGTGGAATTGGACCACTTACAACTGCACCCGTAGGTTTAACAGTTTTTACGATTTTCTCAGCAGATTTATCTACTAAGTTGTAATCGTAAGATTTTAATTTAATTCTGATTCTTTGGCTCATCTTATTTTTAATTATGATTCCCTGTTAGAGCTATTAACAACAGGAATCGGATTTATCTTTAAAAGGTGGAGGGCTTAGGGGTGTAAGGCTTAGGGTTTAAACCTTTTGCCTTACGCCTTTTACCTTATACCTCAATTAGTCTTCAGATTTTACTCTTCCTTTAGATTTAGCAATTACTTCATCCTGTACGTTTTTAGGCGCAGCTTCGTAGTGGTCAAATTCCATTGTAGAAGTTGCACGTCCTGAAGTGATTGTACGTAACTGCGTTACATAACCAAACATTTCAGAAAGAGGCACAGTTGCTTTAATTACTTGGGCACCGTTACGAGTATCCATACCTAATAATTGACCACGACGACGGTTCATATCACCGATTACATCACCCATGTTTTCTTCAGGGGTTAAGATTTCGATTTTCATGATTGGCTCCATCAAAGTTGGCTTACATTTAGGTAAAGCTTCACGATATGCCATTTTAGCTGCAAGCTCAAATGATAAAGCATCTGAATCGACTGCGTGGAATGAACCATCAATCAAACGTACTTTCATATCTGGAAGTGGATAACCTGCTAACACACCATTAACCATCGCAGCTGCGAAACCTTTTTCTACTGAAGGAATAAATTCACGTGGAATTGAACCACCTGTAATTTCGTTTACGAATTGTAAACCACCTTTTTCGAAATCAGCATCGATTGGCGAAATAACAACTTGGATATCCGCGAATTTACCACGACCACCTGATTGTTTTTTATAAGTTTCACGGTGTTGAGTGGTACCGAAAATAGCTTCTTTGTAAGCTACTTGTGGTGCACCTTGGTTAACCTCTACTTTAAACTCACGTTTTAAACGATCAATTAAGATATCTAAGTGAAGCTCACCCATACCAGAAATTACAGTTTGACCAGTTTCTTGGTCTGTTTGCACTCTGAATGTTGGATCTTCCTCAGCTAATTTAGCTAAGCCCATACCTAATTTATCAACATCAGCTTGAGTTTTAGGCTCAATAGCTAAACCGATAACTGGCTCAGGGAAATCCATAGATTCTAAAATGATTGGATGTTTCTCATCACATAGTGTATCACCAGTTTTGATATCTTTAAATCCAACTACAGCAGCAATATCACCAGCAGCAACGTTTGGCACTGGGTTTTGCTTGTTAGCATGCATTTGGAAGATACGAGAAATACGCTCTTTGTTTTCAGAACGAGCATTGTAAATATAAGAACCAGCCTCTAAGTTACCCGAGTAAACACGGATAAAACATAAACGACCTACAAATGGGTCAGTTGCAATTTTAAATGCTAAAGCTGCAAATGGCTCATTAATGCTTGGTTTTAATAAAACTTCTTCGTTAGTATCTGGGTTAGTACCAATTACACCTTCGCTATCCATAGGTGAAGGCAATAATTCCATCACATAATCAAGCATAGTTTGTACACCTTTGTTTTTGAAAGATGAACCACAAACCATAGGAACAATTTTAGCATCTAAAACAGCCGCACGTAAAGCATCTAAAATTTCACGCTCAGTAATTGAGTTAGGATCTTCGAAGAATTTCTCCATCAAAGTCTCATCATAATCAGCTACTGATTCTAGTAATTTTTCTCTCCACTCAGCAACCTCATCTAACATATCATCAGGAATTGGCACTTCAGTAAAGGTCATACCTTTATCATGCTCATTCCAAACGATACCACGGTTGTTGATTAAATCAACAACACCTTTAAATGCATCTTCAGAACCGATAGGTAATTGCAATGGAACTGCATTACTACCTAACATATCTTTAACCTGTTTAACAACTTTTAGGAAGTCAGCTCCAGAACGGTCCATTTTATTAACGAAACCAATACGAGGAACAGCATAGTTGTTGGCTAAGCGCCAGTTAGTTTCTGATTGAGGCTCAACACCATCAACTGCAGAAAACAAGAATACCAAACCATCTAATACACGTAACGAACGGTTTACCTCTACGGTAAAATCCACGTGACCTGGTGTATCAATAACGTTTACATGATATTTTTGACCTCTGTAATTCCAATCAACAGTTGTTGCAGCAGAAGTAATGGTAATACCACGCTCTTGCTCTTGTGCCATCCAGTCCATTGTTGCAGCACCTTCGTGCACTTCACCAATTTTATGACTAACACCAGCATAATAAAGGATACGCTCAGTTGTTGTAGTTTTACCTGCATCAATGTGAGCTGCGATTCCAATATTTCTTGTAAATTTTAAATCTCTTGCCATCTTATGTTTTTGATTGATCTGATTTTAAATGATTACACCGATTATGTTAATCACAAATCGGTGTAATTTATCTAATCAGTATAATCTTCTAATTAAATCTGTGTAATCTTACTAATCTGTTTAATCCTAATTACTAGAATCTGAAGTGAGAGAACGCTTTGTTAGCCTCAGCCATTTTGTGCGTATCTTCTTTCTTCTTAACAGCAGCACCTTCACCTTTAGCAGCAGCTACCATTTCACCAGCTAATTTCTCTTTCATGGTTTTTTCGCCACGTTTACGAGCATATGAAATTAACCATTTCATACCTAAAGCTGTTTTACGCTCTGGTCTAACCTCAGTTGGAACCTGGAAGTTAGCACCACCAACACGACGAGATTTAACCTCTACAGCTGGCATAATGTTAGTTAAAGCACGTTTGAAGATCTCTAAACCGCTTTCACCTGCTTTTTTCTCAGCAATTTCAACAGCATCGTAGAAAATAGAGTAAGCGATAGATTTTTTTCCATCGTACATCATATTGTTCACAAAACGAGTTACCTGAACATCGTTAAATTTTGGATCAGGAAGAATAATTCTCTTTTTTGGTTTTGACTTTCTCATTTCTTATTTCCTCCCGATTATTTTTTCTTTCCTTTAGCAGGTGCAGCAGCAGCTTGACCTGGTTTAGGACGTTTAGTACCATATTTCGAACGACGTTGGTTACGACCAGCAACGCCTGATGTATCTAATGCACCACGGATGATGTGGTAACGTACACCTGGTAAATCTTTAACACGACCACCACGAATCAAAACGATTGAGTGCTCTTGCAAGTTGTGACCTTCTCCAGGAATGTATGCATTAACCTCTTTACCGTTCGTTAAACGAACACGGGCTACTTTACGCATTGCTGAGTTTGGTTTTTTAGGGGTAGTGGTGTACACACGTGTACATACACCTCTTCGCTGTGGACAGCTGTCCAACGCTGGAGACTTACTCTTGAACTCCAGTGCTACTCTACCTTTTCTAACTAATTGTTGAATGGTTGGCATTGTGCTTTTTTAATTTTTTATCTAATTATTTACCGCTCCCCCGGCATCCTTGCAGATAGCCCATAAAACGGACTGCAAAAGTAGAACAATTCTTTTTATAAATCAAGGGGTTAGAGTAAAAAGTTTTAAGTTCTACGTATTAAGTTTTAAGTTGGAAATTAAGGAGTTGCGAATTTAAGTGGAAACCAAATTTACCTGCCCACAGCGGTAACATCAATTTCTATCTGCATACCTTCTAAAGCTAATCTCGAAACAGGTATTAAAGTATTGACCGGAAACTTTAAATCAGGCCATATTTTTTGAGATGCAGCAATCAATACTTCATGCTTGCTTGAATCATAATCAACCACAAGGGTGGTCAGTTTTACTACATCACTCCATAGCAATCCTTCACTTTTAAGAGCGATCTCAATATTTTCAAACACAATATCTACCTGAACCTTAAAATCATCATTCAAAATACCATCCATATTGCTACCACCTTGCCCGGCTATAAATACCATCTTGCTATTGGAGTTGATAGTTGCAATATGAGAGTATCCATGAGGTTTTGGATCATATAATCCTTCAGGATTTTTTATTTCGAAATTCGGGTTTTTCATCTGCTATAATTAATCGTTGAATATAAACAGACTGGATTTCCTAATGGTCAGCGCAACGTAATAGCTGATTTGATGTGACAACGAAAGTAAAACAGTTAACATAGCACGAGGGATGAAAATTAATTCACCGTAATCCCGGGATCGAATTAAAAAGAATGTCTTCTATCCTAGAATTTCTGCTCTAACCGATTGTTCTAATCTAATTTTATAAATTTTACTGGAGACGATAGCAAAATTGTATATTGAGATTCTTCATTTTACTCACTTAATAGTGCAAGCAATTCAAGTTCATCAGCTTGCTTAGAGTCTAACACAATATCATTTCGTATTAACGAATAGGCCTTGCTAAAGCTAACTTCTACTCTTCCTATATTTTAACTATTGTTTAACACAGCTAATTTCCACTTCATAATGAGCTTCATTTAATTACAATCTTTAAAGCCATCTTTAAGGATTTTTAGCCTGGCAACTGCCGCCTCCAATTCTTTTGGTGCTTTACCATAATCGTAAGTGATTTTATAAGTTTTGCCATCTGCGGTTACCGAAATCCATTCCGCTCCACCATCAGCACAATCCGGACAGCCAATTACTTCAGGTAAATTAGAAACCTGGCTCACATTCAATAAATTTTTAATTGTGTTTACCTCAGTTTCAGAAATGGTTTTAGAACATGTTTTGGTCTCTGGCATCGATCCATTTTTACTTTTCGAAAAAGTAAGTTTTGAATCAGTGATTACAATAAATTGAGAGCAATAGCCTGCACACATCCCGAAAGAAGTACCATAACTAATACTATTTAACTTATTAATTTTTCCTTTTTTGCAGTTCGCAATAAGTAAAATAGAGCAAACAGCCAGAGCCAAAAACAATTTTTTTTTCATACAAAAGTGATAGGTTAATCAAATATATCATTTATCGCTCAATAAAAAATGAAGCAAAAGAAACCGCTGCAAGCCTATAGTGGCTTGGTATGCTAATTTACTGTGCTCCTTGGATTGCTCCGCTCATTTTTAGAACCTACTTTGGTAATCTTGTAATTTAATGAAACATAGAAATATCTTGTTATGGAGTTAAATCGAATATCCTCTATCCTACTGCCATTTACTGTTCTATCGATATTGGTGTTTTGATTTAAAATATCAAACCCTTTCAATGCTAGTGTAATTCTTCGTTGCATGAAATATTGTTCCATGCCAGCATTTAACAAAAAAACGTTATTATTGAAACCATCGGCCCGACCAGCGGTACCGTTATGGTTTAATTCTGAAGTCAATCTGGTATTCTTAACAAATTCGTAACTTAAACTGGCACTATTATAAAAGTTAAAGTACTTATTATCAATGGCCCCAGGTTGCGAATTATTTACCCTACTATATTGAACGCCAAGATAAATCCCGGCGTTTAATTTATCGTCAATATCATAACTCAGATTTGCATTTGGCCCGATGTTGTAACGATTGGTAAGATTCTTTTCGTTGTTAATAAACGAAGTACTGTGTGAGTGCGATAAATTGATTCCATAACCCATCCGCATCCCTTTTAACTTAGTAGGTTGACCAAAAAAAGTACCTGCGTTGATGTAATAATTTCCATCTACATTTACTGGTTTTACATACTGAACCCCATCTACATAATTGATGTTATTGCCTATATCATCCAAACTATAATTAACTAAAAAATAACCATTCCAATATTTGTTATTATCGGCACTGAAAGTATTAAAGTTAACCGACATGCGATGGCTTTTCCTCGCCTCCAAATCTGGATTTCCTATACGCTGATAAAGGGGATTGCTGTTATTTTGAACAGGCTGTAAATCATTTACGGATGGCAGATTTACGTTCGCGTTGTAATTGAGCTGTAGCGTATGCTTATTCTTGTTTCGAAAACTGATATTTAAACGCGGCAAAATATTGTAGTATTTCTTATCAATATTATTGGTATTCAATCCTGTACTGCTAAATGAAGATGCATCCAAGCCTGTTTCCTGAAAGCCTAGGCCAAAGTTATAAGTCCATTCGGTTCGGTTATAAACTAAACCTAAGCGGGCAGTTTGCGACCATGTTTTGTTTTCAAGCGTATTTGAAAAATCAGGCACTACAGTGTCGTACGTATCATTTAGAGGATTATAGCTTAAAGTGAGTTGTTCCGCTTCAACTTTACCATCATTGCGGATGTAGGCTACATTAGCATTCAATTTCTTATCGATAATTGGCCGGATATAATTTACCGCAACAGTATAATTCTGCGATTTATTCTCTTGCGCTGCCTGTTGATTCAGATCTGTTACATCCACAATGCCACCTCTGTAATTGTTAATCAGTGATTTATTCAACCAATTTGAATTAAAAGTATTTTGCGATCCGTTTAATCCAATAATAATTGACCCCTTTTTTAAACGACGGGTTGCAGAAAGCTCGCCAAAAAAAGCTGGAGTGGTATTTCGCTGATCTAAAAACTGGTTACCATCATTTATTTTACCTGTCAAATCAAATGCAGTGTTAAAATTTTTAGTGTTGATATTAGTCGTGTAATTAAGAATAGCGTTCGATCGAAATGTAATATCTGTTAATGTATCCGGATGATATTCAACTTTAAAATTGAAACGGTGTGCCTGATTATCTGAATTACGATTGGAAACTTCATCAGTTCTTAGTACATCATCCTGATTGATATCCTGAACATTGGAAAACCGATTTCCTAAACCTTTACTGAAATAAGTAAAATAACTGCTGCTTAAGGTGAGTTTGTCTTTAGCACCCCAACTGTTGCTGAAATTTAATCCACCGCTGTGTGTGGTCACCTCGCCAATAGCGCTATTATCGAACACACCAGAGCCGCCAATAGTGGTACGGCCGTTGTTTACATTGACAGAAAAACCACCACCACCCGGAGGTGCAAAAAGGTTGCCGATATTACCACTAGTAAAACTGTTTAAATCTTCGTATTGAAAACTGGCATTACTTACATTATTGCTCATGCCCAAAACAGCGAATTGCATCTTTTTAGTGAAATGATTGGCACTTAGATAGCCATTATACCGATCTGTTGTTCCACCGAATAGATTAGCATTGCCAAACCAGCCGTTCTTTTTATCATCCTTGATAGTCAGGTTAAGCACCTTTTCTCTTTGTCCATCATCAATTCCTGTAGCTTTTGCTTCCAAAGTTTTGGCATCTATTAATTGAACTTTTGCTATAACGTCAGCTGGCAGATTTTTAGTCGCCGTTTTCGGATCGGTACCGAAGAAATCTTTTCCATCAACGGTTAAACGTGTTACTTTTTGGCCTTGAACTAAAATATTACCATCCTTATCAATAGTTACGCCAGGTAGTTTTTTCAATAGATCTTCTACGGCAGCATTGGGCTGTGTTTTATAAGCATCGGCATTAAATTCAACAGTATCTTTTTTGATGGTTGCTGTAGCATACTTCCCCGAAACGGAAACATCTTTTAAGGCAATTGCATCTTCTTTCATTTTAACCGTGCCCAAATCCACTACTTTATCAGCAATGCTGATGTTTTTTAAAATCGGATCATAACCCATCACAGAAATTTTAATGTTGTAATCGCCTTGAGCAACACCGCCAAAAGCAAACATTCCTAATTTATCACTTACCACACCTACTTTCTTAGAAGAATCAAGTTTGCTCGCTAAAACCACTCCAACATATTCTAATGGTTCGTTTGTTTTTGCATCTACAATTTTTCCTGAAATAACACCACGATCTTGTGCGAAGACTTTCGTAGATAAAACGCACAGTAAAATGAATAAATAAGTCTTCATACCTGAAATTTGATTTTTAATTTGTTTGGAATTAAGTTCTAGTAACTCAATTCAGATATAAGACACTGCAAAAATCAAAACGTGACACTTTTATCAACATTTTTTCCAAAGAAAAACAAAAAGCCTTCCAAAGTGAATTGGAAGGCTTCTTAAAAAATAGGCTAATTATTTCATCAATTTAATGTCAGTCGCTTTGAATCTGTTGTTTACAATTCTGCCCGATACTTCTGCTTTACTTACTGCATTACAGAAACCATGTTCACCATGTGCATCACCAAAATCGTCGATGCCTTTGCCATCAACAAAATAGGGTTTGCCATTTATTCTAATCGCTAACTCGCAATCTTTACCTTTCATTTTAAATTGGCATTCGCCACAGGCAATTTCTACAACTTGGTTAGTAATAATTTGATTCGATGTATCTTTTTTAGGTGCAGTCTGGGCTTTTAAGCCGAAAACGAATAGGGTAAAAAGCAAAAGGATAACTAAGTTTTTCATTCAATTTTTTTTCTCAAATTTAGGTTTTTGGCTGCAAAAGAACCAGAAGTCTTTGTAAAATAAACCTGGTAGCAGCGAACACGGAGTGCAACGGAGTAAAGCGAATAACAGGCCTGAAATTTCCGAAGAATTACTGAACTTTCGTTTTCAAAAAATTTTCTTTTAGCCACGGAAACACCGAAGGCACCGAAGTTCAAGTGTTTCGACAGGTTCAAGATGACAAGCAAAATAAAAAGGGATATGCAAATTGCATATCCCTTTTATATAAAAATTCATGACTCCGAACTACGGCCTCACGACTGATTTAGTAACGATATTCGTCTGATTTAAATGGACCTTCAACCGGAACGCCAATATAATCAGCTTGGTGTTGATCTAGAACATCTAATTCTACACCGATTTTAGCCAAGTGTAAACGAGCAACTTTCTCATCTAAATACTTAGGCAAAACGTAAACTTTGTTCTCGTATTTATCATTGTTAGTCCAAAGCTCTAATTGTGCTAAAGTTTGGTTAGTAAATGAGTTACTCATTACAAAACTTGGGTGGCCAGTTGCACAACCTAAGTTTACCAAACGACCTTCGGCCAATAAAATGATGTCTTTACCTTCGATGGTATATTTATCTACCTGAGGTTTGATTTCTACCTTAGTTGAACCATATTTTTCGTTTAACCAGGCAACATCAATTTCGTTATCGAAGTGACCGATGTTACAAACGATCGCTTTATCTTTCATCGTTAAAAAATGCTCGCCGCGAACGATATCACGGTTACCAGTTGTAGTTACAATAATATCTGCTTCTTTAACGGCAGTAGCGAATTTTTTAACTTCATAACCTTCCATTGCAGCTTGTAAAGCACAAATTGGGTCAATTTCAGTAACGATTACACGTACACCTTGTGAACTTAAAGATTCTGCAGAACCTTTACCCACATCGCCGTAACCGCAAACAACAGCCACTTTACCAGCCATCATTACGTCAGTTGCACGACGAATCGCATCAACTAATGATTCACGACATCCGTATTTGTTATCGAATTTAGATTTAGTTACAGAATCGTTAACGTTGATTGCAGGTAAGTGCAATGTTCCGTTTTTCATTCTTTCGTATAAACGGTGCACACCAGTAGTCGTTTCTTCTGATAAACCTTTGATTGCTGCAATAAGCTCAGGGTATTTATCGAAAACCATGTTGGTTAAATCGCCACCATCATCCAAGATCATGTTTAATGGTTGTTGCTCCGGACCGAAGTGTAAAGTTTGCTCAATACACCAGTCGAATTCTTCTTCGTTTAGGCCTTTCCAAGCGTAAACCTGAATACCCGCAGCGGCAATTGCAGCAGCAGCATGATCTTGTGTTGAGAAAATATTGCAAGATGACCAGGTAACTTCAGCACCTAAAGCCACTAATGTTTCGATTAAAACAGCCGTTTGGATAGTCATGTGCAGACAACCTGCAATACGAGCACCTTTTAGCGGTTGTGTTGGACCGAATTCTTCACGTAAACTCATTAAACCTGGCATTTCTGCTTCGGCTAATTCGATTTCTTTACGGCCCCATTCTGCCAGTGAAATGTCCTTAACTTTGTAAGGGATATAAGTTGTCTCTACTGATGACATATTTGATTTGTTTTAAATGTGGCACAAAGTTACGGCATAGCTTTGTGAAAGCCAAATAATTAAAAGAGCAAGCGGGTTTACAAAATGTAAAATAAACATCTTTTTTATAAAGATTTTGGAAAGCAAATTCAATACATTTTCGGTTACTTCAGTCCCGTCAACCACTATAGCTCCGATAAAAAAATCGGAGGCTGCCGTTTCTGCCGGGTTTAGTTAACAGGACCTGTATCACTTTTGTAAAACCAAGAACGAACACTAAATAAACGTTTGATTTTCAGATTTTTATTCCTTAAATTGATTTAACCAAATAAATCAATTATGAAAACCGTTAAACAGTTGCTGGACACCAAACAGGCCAGAATTATTGCAGTGCCAGAAACGATCTCCGTATTGGATGCCTTGAAAATAATGACGGATAAGAACATCAGTGCTGTACTGGTAATGGAAAATGAAAAGCTTTCTGGTATTTTTACCGAACGGGATTATGCCCGTAAAATCATTCTTCAGGGTAAGTCATCAAAAGACACTTTGATTATAGAGGCCATGACACCGAATCCAATCACCATTAAAATGAGCGATTCTATTGATTATTGCATGGAGTTGATGACCGATAAACATATCCGTCACTTACCAATCGTAGATAACGATGAAGTGAAAGGAATGATGTCGATTGGCGACGTAGTAAAATTTATTATTGCTGACCAAAAGCAAACGATATCGCAGTTAGAAAACTATATTAGTGGGTAGAGGTTGAAGGTTAAGAGTTTAAAGGTGACTAGCTCAAAGGTTTAGCTTAAACCTCAAACCCAAATCCGTCATCCCCGCGAAAGGAAGCAAAATAATTATTGCTCACCATAGTTGAGATGACGGTTATAA
>Ga0265780_10008730_pt1 | contig 12273 bp, 10 predicted proteins | sample P1T30metagenome_FD_192432 | JGI IMG/M metagenome (GOLD analysis project Ga0265780, IMG submission 192432) | Plant litter microbial communities from East Loma Ridge, Irvine, California - P1 T30 | ecosystem: Environmental > Terrestrial > Plant litter > Unclassified | place: USA: California... | reverse complement strand
GCTCGGCGCGTCGCCCTTGCGCTCGTCGCGGTGGATCGCCGCGTCGGTGACGAGGTCGGCGAAGGGCTGCGAGCCCATGATGAAGTCGATGCGCATGCCCTCGTTCCTGGGGAAGCGCAGCTGCTTGTAGTCCCAGTAGGTGTAGCCCTCGGGCAGGCGGGGGCGGACGACGTCGGTCAGGCCGACGCGCTCGAACGCGGCGAAGGCGTCGCGCTCCGGCTGGCTGACGTGCGTGTGCCCCTCGAAGACCGACATGTCCCACACGTCGGTGTCGAGCGGGGCGACGTTCCAGTCGCCCATCAGCGCGAGGGGCTGGTCGGGGCGCTCGGCGAGCCAGGTCTCGGTCTCGGCGGCCAGGGCGGCGAGCCAGTCGAGCTTGTAGTCGTAGTGGGGGTCGCCGAGCTCACGGCCGTTGGGCACGTAGAGGGACCAGAGGCGCACGCCCTCGACCGTGACCCCGACGGCGCGGGCCTCCTTGGGCTGGTCGGGCCCCTCCTGCCCCTTGGCGAAGCCGGGCTGGGTCGGGAACGTGATCGTGACGTCGTCCATCGGGAGCCGGCTCGCGAAGGCGACGCCGTTCCACTGGCTGAGGCCGTGCAGCTCGACCTCGTAGCCCGCCTCGCGGAACGCGTCGAACGGGAACTGCTCGGGCTTGCACTTGATCTCCTGCAGGCCGACGACGTCGACGTCCTCGCGGACGAGCCAGTCGACGACCCGGCCGACTCGGGCACGGACGGAGTTGACGTTCCAGGTCGCGACGCGCATCCCCCCACGCTACCGGCAGGAGGCGCACCCGGCCTGGGCGGAGCCGCCTGCTCTAGCATGGGCAACCGTGACCGACGCACGAACGCAGCTCATCGACTACATCCGCTCCGAGGCCGTCTTCCACGGCGACTTCACGCTGACGAGCGGCAAGAAGGCGAGCTACTACATCGACCTCCGCAAGGTGAGCCTCGACCACCGCGTCGCGCCCCTGATCGGCCAGGTCATGGTCGACCTCATCGCCGACGTGCCCGACGTGTTCGCCGTCGGCGGCCTCACCATGGGCGCCGACCCGATCGCCTCCGCCGTGCTGCACCAGGGCGTGGCCCTGGGCCGCGACTACGACGCCTTCGTCGTGCGCAAGGAGCCCAAGGACCACGGCCGCGGCAAGCAGGTCGAGGGCCCCGAGCTCGCGGGCAAGCGCGTCGTCGTCCTCGAGGACACCTCGACCACCGGCGGGTCTCCGCTCGCGGCGGCGAAGGCCCTGGAGGCGGTGGGCGCCGAGATCGCGGCCGTCGCCGTGGTCGTCGACCGCAGCACCGGCGCCCGCGAGGTCATCGAGGCCGCGGGCTACCCCTACTACGCGGCCATCGGGCTCGAGGACCTCGGGCTGCAGCCGTGAGCGACGGGCGGGACGGACGCCGTCAGGGCGACGACGAGGCGGCCGGCGACGGGCCGACCGCGGACACGTCGGGGCTCGACGCCGGCGACTGGCTCGCCGCGCAGTTCGAGGACGACGAGGACGACCCCGAGAGCGACTCCGAGCCCGGCCCCGACGTCGTGGCTCAGCCCGATCCCATCGCCGAGCCCGAGCCGGAGCCCGAGCCCGAGCCGGAGCGCGAGGCCGAGCGGGAGCCGGAACCCGAGACCCGCGCGATGCCGGTGCCGGACGAGACCGTGACCCCGGGCTCGTTCACCGTGCCGCCGGCGCCGACGGCGGAGTCCGACGTCGTCAAGAGCTCGGGCCACCCCCTCGCGCTCGACCTCTCGGCGCTCGCCGGAGCGGTGCCGCCGCCCGAGCCCTCGTCCGAGACCGTCGCTCCGGCCGAGCCCGGCGTCCCCTCCGAGTCCGACCCCGAGGCCGACGCCGAGTCGGAGGAGCCCCCGGTCGACGACGCTGAGGGCACCGACGTCGCCGCGCCTCCTCGCTGGGAGGTGCCGCAGGCGCTCGCTCCGCGTCCCGTCGTCGTGCCGCCGGTCGTCCCGACCGCGCCGACCCCGTCGACCGGGGAGACGGAGACGGACCTGCCCGCCGCCGACGGCGCACCCCTCGACGCTGACGCCGACTCCCGGGACGACGCGGTGCCCGTGGCCGCCGACGCCCCGCACCCGGACGAGCCCGGCCCCTTCACGGCGCTGATCTCGCCGCCCGTCCCGCCGGAGCCCGTCTTCCCGTCGGCCTTCGACTGGAGCGCGCCCGCGGCGACGGACGATCGATCCGACGCCGACGCCCCCGAGGCCGGCCTCTCGGCCGCGGACGTCGGTGCACCGATCGATCAGGCACCGGTCGAGGCGTCTGCGCCTGCCCCGGACGCCCAGGCCCCCGACGTCGACGCGAGCAGCGCCGATCCCGACGAGCAGACCGACGGTGACGCCGACGCCGGCGCCGACGCAGCCTCTGAGGTCGTCGTCGTGGCTGCGGACGGCACCGTCCTCGAGCCCGTGGCGACCGAGGACGTCGTCGACGGCCCGATGCCGTACGGCGCGGTCTCGAGCGATGCGGCCGCTCCCGCCGACGAGGGTGAGGCCGCTGACGCCGCCAGCGCCGACGACGAGTCTGCTGCGGCCGACGAGGCCGCTCCGGCAGACGAGACGGTGCCCGCCGACGAGGTCGACGAGCCCGAGAGCCCCGAGCCCTGGTGGGTCGCCGAGCACCACGAGATGACCCGACGGGAGCGCCGCGAGGCGGAGGCCGCCGGCCTCGTCGTGCCGCCGGCCGTCCCGGCGGAGCCTGCGGCGGCGCCCGTGCCGTCGGAGGCTCCCACGGTCGAGCCCGAGCGCGAGCCGACCTTCACCGAGTTGCTGGGCATCGTGCGTCCGTCGTCCGACGCGCCCGAGACCGTCGAGGACACCCCGGGAGAACTCTCGGCCGACGCAGGGCGAAGCGACTTCGTCGACCCCGGGCCGCTCCCGGCAGGCGGGTCGTGGGCCCTCAGCGACGAGCTGGCGGATGTCGAGCAGTCGGACGCCCCCCTGGCGCCGCAGCACGCCGCCTCCCCTGTCGACGAGGGCGACCTCGACGACCCGATCGACCGCGACGAGCCGATCGACCCTGACGACCCCTTCGTCCTGCTCCAGGTCGAGCCCGACGACGACGTGCTGGACGACGACGCCCTCGACGGCGACGCCGGGGAGGACGAGGCCGCCGCCACGACGGCCCTGCCCGTGGCCGCCGCAGCCGCCGCCGCTGCCGCGCCGGCCGTCGAGCGCCCTCGCACGGTGCCGCAGGCCGACTCCGAGCTGCCCGGGCTGAGCGTCGAGGGCGGGTCGGCGACCGGGCCGGCCGCCGCCTCCTCGGCTGCCCCGCCCCTCGCACGGCGGGGCGCCCCGCCCGTCGGCCCGTCGTCAGGAGGCGGCTCGTCCGCGACCGGCGACGGTGCCGGAGAGGGCATCGCGTCGTGGTCCCGCGGCCGGAAGGTCCTGCTCGGCGTCGCCGCCGCCCTCGTGATCGTGCTCGCCCTCCTCGCGCTGTTCCTGCTCAGCCGGTCGCTCTTCGCCGGGACGCCGCAGCCCACCGAGGCCCCCGCGGCGGCGGTGGCCACCCGCACGGTGACCGCGGCTCCCGCCGAGCTGCCCCGGGAGGCGCCCGCCGGCCCGCTCCCGGCCGGGACGCACCCGTGGAGCGACCTGCTCGGGGGAGAGTGCTTCTCGGCGTTCGAGGACGCGTGGCAGCAGGACTACGAGGTCGTCGACTGCGGTCGGCCGCACGTCGCGCAGCTCGCCTCGGTCGGCGCCCTCGACGCCGACCCGGCCGCGGCGTACCCGGGCAGCGACGCCCTGCAGTCGCAGATGTCGGTGCTCTGCACCGGCGGCGGCGCGCTCGACCTCGCCGCCGCGTCGACCTACCCCGACGCGCAGTTCAGCGCGAGCTGGCCCGCGAGCGACGCCGAGTGGACCGCCGGGGTGCGGGCGTACTGGTGCTTCGTCGACCGTGCCGGCGGCGAGGCGATGACGACGAGCGTCGCTCCGTCCGCGGCCTGACCGGGCCGACCCGCGGCGCTCCGTCGGCGGCCTGACCGGGCCGACCCGCGCCTCCTCGGGCTCGGCCGGGCTCGGCTAGAGCTCGTTCGGGACGACGTCCGTCTCGCGCGGCTCGGCGCGGACGAGCTCGTGCACGCCGCTCAGCACCTCGTTCGGGCGGAACGGGTAGCGGTCGATCTCGGCCTGGTCGCTGATGCCGGTCATGACGAGGATCGTGTGCAGGCCCGCCTCGATGCCGGCGACGACGTCGGTGTCCATCCGGTCGCCGATCATCGCGGTGTTCTCGCTGTGGGCGCCGATGCGGTTCATCGCCGAGCGGAACATCATCGGGTTCGGCTTGCCGACGACGTAGGGCTGCTTGTTCGTGGCCGCGGTGATCATCGCGGCGATCGCGCCCGTCGCGGGCATCGGTCCGTCGGCGCTCGGTCCGGTCGTGTCGGGGTTCGTGACGATGAAGCGGGCACCGCCGAGGATGAGCCGGACCGCCTTCGTGATCGCGTCGAACGAGTAGTTGCGCGTCTCGCCGACCACCACGTAGTCGGGGTCGGTCTCGGTCATGATGAACCCGGCCTCGTGCAGGGCCGTGGTCATGCCGGCCTCGCCGATGACGAAGGCGGAGCCGCCGGGCATCTGCGACCGGCAGAAGTCGGCGGTGGCGAGGGCGCTCGTCCAGATGCGCTCCTCGGGCACGTGCAGGCCCGACGCGCGGAGCCGGGCGCTCAGGTCGCGCGGCGTGAAGATCGAGTTGTTCGTGAGCACGAGGTACGGGGTGCCCTCGTCCTGCCACTGCTGGATGAGCGCGGCGGCGCCCGGCAGCGCCTTGTTCTCGTGCACCAGCACGCCGTCCATGTCGGTCAGCCAGCATTCGACCTCGTCGCGAGTACCCATGGCGACACCTTACTGAGCGCAGCCGGGCGCAGGAGGTGCGGTGCCGGTCGGACGTGCCCCCTACGCTGGCCGTCGTGACCGACCACGACCGCGCCGCGCGCGACCCTGCCGCCGAGCCCGCCGAGCCCGCCGAGCCCGTCGTCGCCCACGGCGTCGGCCCGTGGCCCGGCGGCGAGGCCGCCTGGCCCGCGGGTGAGCACTGGGACCCCGAGCTGCTGCGCGCGGGCGACGCGCGCAACGTCGTCGACCGCTACCGGTACTGGTCGCTCGAGGCGATCGTGGCCGACCTCGACCTGGTGCGGAACCCGTTCCACGTCGCGATCGAGAACTGGCAGCACGACATGAACATCGGGTCGATCGTCCGCAGCGCCAACGCGTTCGCCGCCGAGGCCGTGCACATCGTCGGGCGGCGGCGCTGGAACAAGCGCGGCGCCATGGTGACCGACCGGTACCAGCACGTCCTGCACCACCCCGACGTCGCCTCCTTCACGGCCTGGGCGCGCGACGCCGGGCTCGTCGTCGTGGCGGTGGACAACGTCGCCGGCTCGGTGCCGCTCGAGACCACGTCGCTGCCCGAGCGGTGCGTGCTCGTGTTCGGCCAGGAGGGGCCGGGCCTCAGCCCGGAGGTGCTCGAGGTCGCCGAGCTCGTGGTCGAGATCTCGCAGTTCGGGTCGACCCGCAGCATCAACGCCTCCGCCGCCGGGGCCGTCGTCATGCACGAGTGGGTGCGGCAGCACAGGTTCTCGGCCGACCCCGCTGCGCCCGCGACGAGACGGCCGCGCCCTGGCGCTGCGCCCGAGGCGACCGCCCCGGGGCCGGGTCAGCGGCGCAGCGACCGCCGCAGCGCCTCCTCGTAGGCGTCGCAGACCGACTGCCAGGTGTAGGCCTCCTCGGCCCGCCGGGTCGCGGCCTCCCTCAGTCGCTGCTGCTCGGCCGGGTCCTCGAGCAGGGCCACGACCGCGTCGGCGATCGCCTCGGCCTCGGGCGGCACGAACACGCCTGCGTCGGCGAGCACCTCGCGGTTGTAGACCGTGTCGCGCGCGACGACCGGGGCCCCCGTGAACATGGCCTGCACGAGGGCCGGGTTGGTGCCGCCGACGCTGTGGCCGTGGAAGTACGCCCCCGCGTGCTGCCAGAGCGCGAACAGGCGGTCGTCGTCGCTCACGTGTCCGAGCCAGCGCACGCGATCGTGCTCGGCGGCGAGGTCGCGCACGAGGTCGTCGAGCTCCCCGCCGTAGCCGGTCGACCCGACGATCACGACGTCGTGGTCGCGGGCGATGCGGCGGGCGGCCTCGACGAACTCGACGACGGAGTTCTCGGGGACGAAGCGCGCGACGACGAGGGCGTAGCCGCCGTGCGTGAGCCCGGGCTCGACGGGCAGGTCGCGCACGGGGTCGCCGCCGTAGGGGATGAAGGTGCCCTCGACGCCGAACTCGTCGCGCCAGCGGCGCACGATCTCGACGGCGTCGCAGACGAGGGCGTCGGCGAACCGGGCGGAGGCGCGGGCGCCGAGCTTGAAGACGGCCTTGGCTGCCCTGCCCCACTTGGCGCGCTCCCACTCGATGCCGTCGACGTTGATGAGCACGGGCACGCCGCGGAGGCGGAGCAGCGGCAGCCAGAACCCGTTCGCGACGTTCATCATCAGCACGGCGTCGGGTCGGCGCACGACCGCGTCGAGCACGGCGGTCAGCCCGTAGCTCAGCGTGCTCAGCGAGCGGCTCTCGACCCCGCGCGTCGTGCGCGTGCGGACGCGGGCGTCCCTGGTCGGGTCGTCCTCGCGGACGGCGCCGTGGCGGCCGTAGACCGTGACGTCCCAGCCGGCGTCGACGAGGGCGGGCGCGATGCGCCGCACCGCGGTCTCGAAGCCGCCGTAGTAGCTCGGGTAGCCGCGGGTGCCGATGACGGCGACCGAGGGCCTGCGGCCGTCGGAGGGCGCGCTGGAGGGTCGGGAGGGGGAAGGCATGGGACGTCCGTTCGGGTCGGGGCGCACAGCGGCACCACGGTACATGAGCACGGGTCACGAGCCGACCGCCGGCCTCTCTTCATTCAGGAAGGTGAGTCCTGGATCGGCAGGACGCAGGAGGCGCGGTTCCTGATCCCTGCACCGTTCAGGAACCCGCGCGCGCCGCCTCCTGCATCCCGCCGCTGAGCTGAGCGCGAGAGGATGGGCCCATGCCCTCCCAGAACCTGCTCGGCGTCCCCGAGACCCTGCTGCCCGCCGACCCTGCCGTCACGGCCGACCTCGAGACCCTGCCGCTCGCCGACGTCGTCGTCGCCCACCCGACGTCGTCGCTCGCCTGGGCCCTGCTCAGCGACGAGGCGGCGTCCCGCGGCGCCGACCTCGAGGCGTACGCCTACGCCCGGGTCGGCTACCACCGCGGGCTCGACGCCCTGCGCGGGGCCGGTTGGCGCGGCCAGGGCCCCGTGCCGTGGTCGCACGAGCCCAACCGCGGCGTCCTGCGCTCGCTGTTCGCCCTGCGTCGCGGTGCCGCCGCGATCGGCGAGACCGCGGAGGTCGAGCGACTGGGCACGTTCCTCGCCGACGCCGACCCCGCGGCGTCGCCCGCGATCGAGGCCGAGGAGGCGGGCCGCCGCTGACGACGCAGGTCGCGCCTCCTGCGCCCTGCCGTGACGATTCAGGACTCGGCGCCGCGCGGTTCCTGAGCGCTGCACGGTTCAGGAGCCGCGCCTCCTGCATTCTGCAGATTCAGGACCCACCTTCCTGAATGACGGGAGAGAACGCCCGGATCAGCCGATCAGCGACGGCCGCAGGTCGCGCAGCGTGCGGCGGCGCGTCATGCGCGCCGTCGCGAGCAGCGACACGAGCAGCGCGCCGAGCAGCCAGCAGGCGAGCACGCCGGCGTCGGTCCACGCCGTGGCGGTGCTGCCGCCGTACATGAGCTGGCGCAGCCCGTCGGTCGCGTAGCTCATCGGCAGCACGAAGTGCAGCGCGGCGAGCGGCCCCGGCAGGGTCTGCCAGGGGAACGTGCCGCCGGCGGTGACGAGCTGCACCACCATGAGCACCAGGCCGAGGAACTGCCCGACGCTGCCGAGCAGCACGTTGAGCGTCATGATGATCGCCGCGAACGCGACGCTCGCCAGGGCCATCAGCCCGACCATGGCCCACGGGTGCACGACCTCGAACCCGAGCACGCCGCGGACGATCGCGAAGAGGGCGATCATCTGCACGACGCCGAGCAGCGCGGGCGTCAGCCAGCCGGCCGCGACGACCCGCACGGGAGCCCTGACGGCCGTGATGGCGCGCTTCGAGACGGGCTTGACGATGAGGAACAGCGCGTAGATGCCGATCCACGCCGCGAGGCTGATGAAGAACGGCGCGAGGCCCGCCCCGTAGGTGCCGGCGCTCGTGAGCGGCTGGTCGGCGACGGAGACCGGGTCGCTGATCGCCGAGGCCTGGTCGTCGCGGCTCTGCTCCGTGCTCGCGGGGATCTCGGCGAGGCCGCTCTGCAGCCCGTCGCGCAGCTGCACGGCGCCGTCGTCGAGGGTGACGAGCCCGTCGCGCAGGCTGACCGTGCCGGTGCTGAGGGTCCCGAGCCCCGTCGACAGCGACGCGGCGCCCGTCTCGAGGTCGTCGAGCCCCGTCGACAAGGAGGCGGCACCCGATGCCGCGTCGGAGGCCCCGGTCGCCAGCGTGTCGGCTCCGTCGGCCGCGTCGGCGATGCCGCTCGTCAGCGCCGGGGTCGCCGTGGCGAGGGCGGCGGCGCCGGTGGAGACCTGGTCGGCCCCCGTCGCGAGGGCGCCGACCTGGCCGTCCAGCTGCTGGATCTGCGTGTTCGCGCCGGCGAGGCGGTCGGTGACGGGGGCGAAGTAGGAGGCGACCTCCGCGGCGGAGGCGACCGCCTCCTCCTGCGTCTGTCCCTGCGAGACGAAGAGCGCGACGAGCTGCTGCCCGATCGCCGCCTGCGTCTCGGGCGCCGCGTCGGCGGCCGCCTGGCTCGCCGTGGCCGCCTCGCCCACGGCCGTCGCGAGCTGTTCGTTGCCGTCGGCCACCTGGGCGGCGCCGTCGGCGAGCTGCTGCGTGCTCGCGGGCAGGCCGGTCGTCTGGTCGCGCAGCTGGTCGAGACCGGTCGACAGGGTCGACGCGCCGGTGCTGAGCTGCGAGGTGCCGGTCGCGAGGGAGCGCCCGCCCGCCGCCGCGGTGGTCGCGCCCGCCGAGAGCTGGTCGGCTCCCGAGGAGGCGTCGGCCGAGCCGGTCACGAGCTGGTCGGCTCCCGACACGGCCGAGTCGGCCCCGCTGGTCAGCTGCGACGCCCCGTCGGCCGCGCTGCCGAGCTCGGTCCTGATGTCGGCGAGGCCGACGAGCAGGGTGGACGCCGCCTCCTTGCCGACCTTCTCGGCCACCGAGGCGCGGATCGTCTTGCCCGCCTGCTCGGCGATGGTCGTCGACAGGTAGCTGTTCGTGTCGTTCGTCGCGAGCACGATCTGCGCCCGCCGCGGGTCGTCCGAGCTGGCCGAGGTGAGGTCGGCGCTGAAGTCGCGCGGGATCGTGAACGTGAAGTCGTAGGTGCCGTCGCGCAGGCCCGCCGCGGCCTCGGCCGCCGACACCGTGTGCCAGTCGAAGTCGCCGCCGTCGACGACCTCGTCGGTCACCTCGGAGCCGTAGTTCGTGGCGGTGCCGTCGACGACCGCCCCGCGGTCTTCGTCGACGAGGGCCGCGGGCACCTGGTCGAGGTTCGCGTACGGGTCCTGGTTGGCCCAGAGGTAGAGGCCGCCGTAGAGCAGCGGCACGGTCATCAGGGCGACGAGCGCGAGGCGCGCGAGGCCCGTGGAGGTCAGCCGCTGCAGCTCGGCTCGGACGATGGCGACGATCTTCACGGTCGGGGGTCCTCTCGGGTGGGGGCGACCGCGCTGTCGTCGGGAGTGTCGGGGATGTCGGGGGTGAGGGGGGAGGCGGTGGTCGGGGAGCCGGGATCCGTCGCGGCGTCGAGACGTGCGGTCTCGTCGGCGGGATCAGGGCCGGGCTCGGCATCGGCATCGGCATCGGCATCGGCATCGGCATCGGCGTCGGCGTCGCCGTCGGCCACGTGCCCTCCGTGCAGCGCGAAGTCGGGCACCGGCAGGGCCTCGACGGCGGCCAGCGCCGCGAACCCGGTGACGGTCAGCACGGTGAACCCGCGGGCGACGAGGTCGTGCACGACGGCGAGCCAGGCGACGACGTCGCCGCCGTGGCGCTCGGGCGAGGTGAGCACGAGGCCGCGCACGCCGTCGCGCAGGACGGCGAGCTCGCAGAGGAGGCGCACGCGCAGCTCGGTCGGCAGGGCCTGCAGGCGGGTGCGGCGGTGGTCGGCCAGGCCGATCTCGTCGAGCAGCAGCGCCGTCGAGGCGCGGTCGCTGCGCAGCCCCGCGAGCGCGAGCTCCTCGCGCGCGACCTGGGCGACGGTGAGGGCGCCGAACGGCTCGGCCACCGACGGGGTGTCGACGAGGGCGACGGAGGCGCGGATCGCCGCGGTGTCGTCGCTCCCGTCCAGGGTCACCCGGCCCTGCGTCGGGGCCATGCGACCGCCGGCGACGAGCGAGGCGAGCGCGGGGGCGTCGACGGTCTCGACGGCGACGAAGCCGGGCAGGCCTCGGTCGGCGACGACCGACAGCTCGGGCAGCGGGGCGCCGGGCTCCTCGCCGATGCCGACGTGGTCGAGTTCGAGTCTCATGAGCGGTCTTCCTGGGTGCGACGGGCGGTGCCCGAGTGGGTGGCGTGCGACGACGTCGGGGCGACCAGGGCGAGGGCCGGCGTGCTGCGGATCAGCTCGCCCGCCTCCCGCCAGCCCAGCCCGACCATGCCGAGCACGGCGAGCATGACGAGGCGGTGGCCCTCGGCGCGGTCGAGGTCGCGCACGGTCGCCTCGTCGAGCACCGCGAGGGCGGATCCCTCGACGAGGTGGGCGAGGGTCTCGACGGGCACGTCGTCGCGCATGCGCCCCTCGGCGACGCCGCGGCGGACGGTCTCGAGCAGGAACTCGCGCAGCGGGGCGAGCGCCGCCCCGACCTCGTGCATGAGCGGGCCGCGGACGGTCAGCTGCGCCATGACGCGCACGTGCTCCACCTCGGACCACAGCCGGGCGCCCAGCTCGGCGAGCTGGACGACGGGGTCGTCGGAGGGGGCGGGGACCGCCGCGGCGCCGATCCGCGCCGCCCCGCGCAGGGTCACCTCGCGCACGAGGTCGTCTCGGGTCGCGAAGTGCCCGTAGACGCTGCGCCGCGACAGCCCCGCCTCGGCGGCGACCGCCTCGAGCGGCACGGCCGGGTCGAGGTTGAGGAGGCGCACCGCGGCGGCCATCAGAGCTTCGCGGTTCGCGGCGGCGTCGCGTCGTGGCGCTCGGGCGGGGGAAGGAGTCGGGGTCACCCACCGATCCTACGATCTTGCACAGCGGTGTGCAAGATAATGGACGCGCTGCACAGCTCCGCCGCGACCCAGCCCTGCCTGGCACAGCCGACCGGAGAGGGCACGAGGAGGCGCGGGTAGGGTCGGGCGATGACCCTCGAGGAGGCAGCCCGGCAGCTCTACGCCCTGCCGCCGCAGCAGTTCACGGCCGCCCGCGACGCCCGTGCCGCCGAGGCGAAGGAGGCCGGGGACGCCGCCCTCGCGACGTCCGTCAGGTCGCTGCGCCGCGCCTCCGCGTCCGCCTGGGCCGTCGACCTGCTCGCCGGCGAGGCGGCGGACGACCTCGCCGCCCTCGTCGAGCTGGGCGACAGGTTCCGCTCCGCGCAGTCCGAGGGCGACCGCGCCGCCCTCTCGGGGCTCACGCGCGAACGCAAGGAGGCGCTGCGCGGCCTCGTCTCCCGGGCTGGTGCCCTGGCGTCCGACGCCGGCCACCCGCTCTCCGCCGCGGCGCTCGCCGAGGTCGACCAGACGCTCCGGGCCGCCGTCGCCGACCCGACCGCGGCCGCTGCCGTGCGCAGCGGTCGCCTCGTGCGGGCCCTCGCCGCCGACGGGCTCGAGGAGGCGGACCTCACCGACGCCGTCGCCGGCCCGGCTCCCGAGGGCGTCGCCCCCGCGCGGCTCCGGGCTGCGGACGCGCCGGATGCCGAGGCAGACCCGGGTTCCGCCGGCGGCTCGCGATCGCGCACCCGGGAGGCCGCTCGCCGTGCCGCCGAGCAGGCGGCGGTCGAGGCCGAGCGCGAGGCCGTGGAGGCGGAGGCGGCGCTCGCCGAGGTCGACGAGCGCACGGCCCAGCTCGCCCGCGACCGTGACGACGTGCTCGAGCAGCTGCGTCGCCTCCGGGAGGAGTTCAGCGAGGCGGAGCGCCGCAGCGGCGAGCTCGACGACCGCGAGAAGTTCCTCGTGCGCGAGCGCCGCCGGGCCGCCGCCGACGCCGGCGCCGCCCGCCAGGCCGCCGAGCGCGCGCGGGCCCGCACGTAGCGAAACACCCCGGAGTGGACGATGCACCCCGTCGTTACGGGGTG
>Ga0265780_10008729_pt1 | contig 12274 bp, 3 predicted proteins | sample P1T30metagenome_FD_192432 | JGI IMG/M metagenome (GOLD analysis project Ga0265780, IMG submission 192432) | Plant litter microbial communities from East Loma Ridge, Irvine, California - P1 T30 | ecosystem: Environmental > Terrestrial > Plant litter > Unclassified | place: USA: California... | reverse complement strand
TTGAACGGCTCCTTTCGTATTCAATTTCTCCTTAATATAAGCACCGGATTTGCCACTTTTTAAATATTTCTGCGCCTTCTTGGCAACTTCTTCTTTTGTGGAAGAGAACACTTCAGCATCTACTCTATTTTCCCATTTGTAATTTTGCTTGTGGGCATCATAAAATGCCTGTAATCCCAAAGTATCATTTTTCGCTTTTTCCCATATTTCTTTTTCCATCAAATCAAAAAGCAAAAGTCCGTCACGGTATTCTTCCATTACGGCTGCAAATTCAGGAAATTCTTTTTCCAAATTTTCGTCGAAGTACTTATTCAATTCAATATCTTTAAATTCTTGGTACTTTGAATCCACCAATTTCTTCACCGGCTTGATTAAATTCTCACCACGCTGTTGTATGTTGATGAAATTCAAAAAGTCCATTCCAGAAAGATTTTTTTGCCCGTTGATGGTCGCTAAATTTCCTTCGAAAGGTTTTTGATCTTTTGGCAATTCCCAAGCATTGGTATACACTTTTTCTGTAACCGCTTTCGAAACTGCGGCATACATTTTTTCATTTCTTTTTACAGAATATTTTTTTCGCAGCTTCTCATTTACAGAATTGGCAATAAGCCTTGAGCGCTCGTCCCTGCTGATTTTATTTTCTAGATCAGCTTGCATTTCTTCAAAAGATTTTACAGGATGTTTTTCTACGAGTTTAATGATATGCCATCCAAAGTTGCTCTCAACAGGAGCGGAATAATCATTCGTATTTTTAAGCGCAAAAGCCGCTTCCTCAAATTCCTCAGAACTAAGCTGGCCTGCTCCAAATTGATTTAAAACGCCTCCCTTTGATGCTGATGATTTATCCTGGGAAAATTGCTGTGCCAGGCTTTCGAAGTTTTCGCCCTGCTTCAATTTTTGATAAATATCTTGGATGGTAGTCCTAGCTTTTGCAATATCATCTGCATTAGATCCTTGTGGCTTTAAGATCATGATGTGAGCCACGGTAAGCTCTCCTCTATTATCTCTTACATCTTCCACTTTGATAATATGATATCCAAAACGAGTTCTGGTAATTTTTGAAACTTCTCCTTTTTTTGTAGTGTAGGCCGCTGTTTCAAATGGATAAACCATTCTAAAAGCTGAGAAGTAACCCAGCTCGCCTTTATTTTCTTTTGCCGAAGGATCTTCAGAAAATGCAACTGCCAAATCTTCAAATTTTTCGCCTTTTAAAGCTTTTGCTCTTACTTCTTGCGCTTTTTTGTAAGCTTTTAGAGTATCTTCAGCGGAAGCATTTTCTGCTACCAAAAAAAGTATATGAGACGCCTTTATTTCTTTTAGATACCTGCTGTAAGCTTCATCTACAAGTTCTTTCGTAACTTTTGAATCCGTACTGTAATTTTTGGAGAGATTGGCCCGGTAGGAACTCAATTCTGATTGATAAGCCTGTCCGTTTTGAAGGCCTAATTTATTTGCTTTGTTGATTTTAAGCTTGTAGCCTACAAATAAATCCAGATATTGGTCCAAATCTTTTTGCGATTCATCTTTTACTAAATCAATATTTTTTTTATAAACCCTTGTAAATTCGTCTGTATAATAAGGCTTGTCATCTATTGTAAATAAAACTTCCTTGTCAGCGTTTTGAGCCATTGAGGCAGAATTCACAGAAAGCAGTATTCCGAAGAACAATTGTTTTAATTTCATTATTGTAAAAAAATATTTAAGTGAAAATTTATTTATAGGATATAAACTAGCAATGAACAAAAATAGCAATTCAATTGCATTATACAACTATACACCTTACTATTAACAAAAATTTATTTCAAAAAAAAAGCGGTCCCGAGCGGAACCGCTTAATCAATATAAATGCAATTAAGCATTTTTGGGAGGGACATTTCACTAATTAAAGTATTTCCCCAAATATAAAAACTATGAAAGTTTTCCCTCCCCTAAAGAAATTGCCTAGCATCTATCTACCACCAATATATGCACTGACAGGAACAGGCGCTCCTTTGTTCAACTCAGCAATTTCAGTCTTTTCTGCTTTTGGCAGTTTTCTTTTTCATAGCAATTTTTCGCCAAGCCGTTAGATGGCTTTAAGACTTCTCTCTCGTGAGAGCTATTTCAGAAATGTATTTAATGTGCGTTTATTATTTTTTTATGGATTCAATTTCTGGCATGGCGACTAATTGCATTAATAACTATTAGTAAAAATTGTCTCTGTTTGGCGATTAATTTTAAGGCTACGATCAGGTGTTTTTTTTGGATTATAAAAAGGCTTGTATTCTTCTATTTGGTTTGTAATTTGGGCTTCTATTTTACTTTTTTAAATGGCTTCTATTTTTTTTTGCGCTTACTTTTTTAAATGGATTATATTTTAGTGCTGATTTTCTTTTACAATATTAAATCATTTAAATGCTTCAGGCACTAAGAGGCAATACACAAAAAAAACAATGCCACTACATTAATTTTAATGTAGTGGCATTTAAGTATTATCTTACTTTTAAATTGCGGAGATTTTATTTTTTTACTGCCAAACCAAGACTTATTGACTTGATTATCAAGTCCTGAGTTCGATTTACATCCATTTTATGCATCAATCTTTTGGTATAGAAATAAATTGTATTGACACTTAAATCCAATTCAAAAGCGATTTCTTTTGCAGTTTTTGCTTCGCAAATTAGCTTCAGCAGTTGCTTTTCTCTTGAAGAGAGCTTCATTTCTTTATCTTTATCTGCCCTATCAGAAAGTAGAATATCTGTAGCATTTTTACTAATATAAGCCCTTTCCGGATTCTTATAGATAAATTGAAAAGCAGCAGTCAATTCGCTGGAGAAATCTTCCTTTGTCAGATACGCGTCCACTCCCAGGTCGAGGGCCTCTGAAATTATATCTGGATCGATGGAAGAAGAAAGCACGATTATTTTTAATTTGTCAGACTTGTATTTTTTCCGGCATTTTTTTAAAACTTCAATTCCGTCGACATCTGGCATAAAGACATCCAACAACAAAACATGGACTCTGGTTTTTTTTATGTGTCCAAAGAATAAATCCGCTTCAGAGAATGTTTCAATTGAGTTTACAAAAGAAAATTTCTTTAGAACCTGCTTGAGCATTTCCGCTATCATTTTGTGGTCATCAAGAATAGCAAGATTTAGACTCAAACCTTCCATTATATTTTTTTCTGTTTCCATAGTTATTATTTGCTATGCGAAAGTACTGATTTGTTAAATCTAAATTAGAAAAAATAAGAAAATTATATCACAATACACGATGACTTAAAAGTTTGCCGGTACAAGGGCCACCTTTTTCTTCAACCAAATCTATAACATAAATAGGAGTAGTCTTAACAACGACAAATATTCCTCTTAAATTATTTTACCATTTCTTCTTAATAAAATGTAATTTTGCCGTCTGAATATAAAAACATGAGTTTTAAAAACGAAATCGAGAGACGAAGAACCTTTGGTATTATCTCTCACCCAGATGCTGGAAAGACAACGCTGACTGAAAAACTGCTTCTTTTTGGAGGTGCCATTCAAGAAGCTGGTGCGGTAAAAAATAATAAGATCAAGAAAGGCGCTACTTCAGATTTCATGGAAATTGAACGCCAAAGAGGAATCTCGGTATCCACATCTGTTCTTGCTTTCAACTATAAAAACAAGAAAATAAATATTCTTGACACGCCCGGACACAAAGATTTTGCCGAAGATACTTATCGAACTCTTACTGCTGTTGACAGTGTAATTGTTGTCATTGACGTGGCCAAAGGTGTTGAGGAACAGACTGAAAAACTGGTGTCGGTTTGCCGCATGCGAAATATTCCGATGATTGTTTTCATCAATAAATTAGACAGAGAAGGAAAAGATGCCTTTGATTTGATGGATGAAGTGGAACAAAAACTCGGACTTACGGTAACTCCTTTGAGTTTTCCTATCGGGATGGGCTATGACTTTCAAGGAATTTATAATCTATGGGAAAAAAATATTAATCTTTTCAGTGGTGATAGCCGTAAAAACATTGAAGAAACAATTGCTTTTTCAGACGTTCAAAGTCCGGAATTGGAAAAAATTGTGGGGCAAAAACCGGCAGATAGACTTCGAGAAGAACTAGAACTGATTGATGAAGTATATCCAAAATTCGACAGAGAACAGTATTTGGAAGGACATCTGCAACCCGTATTTTTTGGTTCTGCCTTGAACAACTTTGGAGTCAGAGAACTTTTAGACTGCTTTGTAGATATCGCACCATCGCCACGACCAAAAGAATCAGAAACAAGATTGGTCGATCCTTACGAAGAAAAATTGTCAGGATTTGTTTTTAAGATCCACGCAAATATGGACCCTAAGCACAGAGACCGATTGGCTTTCGTGAAAATTGTTTCGGGAACTTTTGAGCGAAATAAGCCGTATATGCATGTTAGGCAAAAGAAGAATTTAAAATTTTCTAGTCCGAATGCGTTTTTTGCGGAGAAGAAAGAAATCGTAGATATTTCTTATCCTGGTGATATCGTCGGTCTTCACGACACCGGAAATTTTAAAATTGGCGACACGTTGACCGAAGGCGAAATGATGAGTTTCAAAGGCATTCCGAGTTTCTCACCAGAACACTTTAGGTATATCAACAATGCTGATCCTTTAAAATCGAAACAGCTTGAAAAAGGAATCGATCAACTGATGGACGAAGGAGTAGCACAGCTTTTTGTATTGGAAATGAACAACAGAAAAGTCATCGGAACTGTGGGAGCACTGCAGTATGAGGTAATTCAATACCGATTAGAACATGAATATGGAGCCAAATGCTCTTATGAAAATTTCCCAGTTCACAAAGCATGCTGGGTAAAACCAGACGATGCAAAAAGCGACGAATTCAAAGAATTTAAGAGAATCAAGCAGAAATTTTTGGCCCACGACAAATACGGGCAACTGGTTTTCTTGGCCGATTCTGACTTTACCATTCAAATGACACAGAATAAATATCCAAATGTAAAGCTTTTCTTTACCTCTGAATTTGAATAATTTTCCATTTATAAGTAAGCTGTACAAATTGTACAGCTTTTTTTTTGGTCAAAAAAAAACCTCCCGAAGGAGGCTTTTAAAAAATTTACTTTTTAGTTTTTAAGCAATTTAACCATTCTGGATTTGCCTTCAGAAGTCACCTCTAAAAGGTAAGATCCTGCTGCTAATGAAGACATGTCAATTGTTGTCTCATTCGCATTTACATTTTTAGAAGTGAGTTGCTGTCCTAACGTATTGTATAATTTATAAGAAGAAATACTTCCTGAATAACTGATATTTACGATATCTCTCACAGGATTCGGATATACTTTTAAAGCTTTTAATCCGAATGAAGGAGTACTCAAATCGAAATCTATTGTCACTGCTAAAGCAGCACTTCTACAAGATCCAGAAACTTGAACTGCATAGTAGGTAGCGCTATCGGCTAATGGTGTAGATAATGCCAACGCATTGTTTCCTGTTGAAGCGTCTGATGCACTTCCGTACCAAATAACTGTCGATGGCAATACCACCAAGTCAGCTAGCGTAGAACCAGTTTGTGCCGCTTCTCCCGTTGGCTGTGAAGGCGCTGTAGTAACAGCCACAGTCAAAGATTGCGTCGATGCACATGTTCCTGCAGTTGGCGTAAATACATACGTACCACCTGTTGTAGTGTTGACTGTCGCTGGAGACCAAGTTCCTGTCACTCCATTCGGAGAAGTTGTTGCCAAAACTGGTGCCGTTGCATTAGAACAAATTGTCCCAATTGGAGGAAAATTTGGAGTTACTGAAGTCGTTACCACTACCGTCAAAGTCTGCGTGTTGGCGCATAAACCTGCTGTTGGCGTGAAAACGTAATTTCCGCCTGCCGTGTTGCTTACTGTCGCCGGAGACCAAGTTCCTGTCACTCCGTTTGGAGACGTTGTTGCTAAAGTCGGAGCCGTTGAACCCGCACAGAAAGGCGCGATTGCAGCAAAGTCTGGCGTTACAACTGGCGTTACCGTTACAGTCAAAGTTTGGGTATTTGCGCACAAACCTGCTGTTGGCGTGAAAACGTAATTTCCGCCTGCCGTGTTGCTTACTGTAGCCGGAGACCATGTTCCTGTCACTCCGTTTGGAGAAGTCGTTGCTAAAGTCGGAGCTGTCGATCCCGCACAGAATGGCGCGATTGCAGCAAAATCTGGCGTTACAACTGGCGTTACAGTTACAGTCAAAGTCTGAGTATTACCACAACCTGACGGCGTGAAAACGTAATTCCCACCTGCCGTATTGCTTACTGTCGCTGGAGACCAAGTTCCTGTAACTCCGTTTGGAGAAGTCGTTGACAAGACTGGAGCTGTCGATCCTGCACAGAACGGTGCTATTGCAGCAAAATCTGGTGTTATTGTAGGATTAACCGTTACATTAACAGTAGTGGAAATCGAACAAGATTGAGCTGTAGTTGCCGTCACTGTATAAGTAGTGGCAGGGGCAGCAGTACTTGACTTAAAATAAACCGTATTTGCATTTGATCCACTTACGTAAGGAGTCGTTGCAGCTGCATCCGAATACAAGTTAGTTATCGGAGACCATGATACTGTTCCACCTTGTACTATAGAAATTCTTAGATTTGGTCTAACCGTTACTGCAGTTGGAGTTGCCAAGTTAGAACATACATCCGCAGTGTTATCTTGAGATCGATACAAATTCAAACCAGAAGCAACCGTAGATGATTGAACTCCAATAGAATTTGCTGCAAGCCCTCCCCCGTTATTATTATTAAAGCAAGTTTCAATTAGAAGATTTGAAGTACCATCCCAAACAAGAGGAGTAGCAAGAGGAAAGTCTAAGTTACCCGAGCCTGTTGCAGGAGTGTACGAAGCTGGTGCGTAGACAACCGCAGTTGCGCCACTAATAAATGTGCTGCCTAATGTTGAACCTACAAATCCAGCCGAAATAGTAAAGTTATTCATAACTAATGGCGTACCTGATAAAGCTACATAACCAATAGAACTTACCTTTTGCCCTGCTGTCATTCCTAATGCTGTCAACTCACTTGCCGTATATATAGCTTGTGTTTTGGATCCACCAAAATAGGGTCTGAATGGAGTTGAAATAATGTTTACCGCTGTTCCAGAACCAATTACACCAGTAACAGTTAAAGTACCACCAGTTGTAACCAGTGGAAGAATCACATTTTCACATGCAATTGCTGGAGATGGAGCTACTGTTATTGCGCTTGGCAACGAATTTACAGAAATTGTAAGAGTTGCTGTCGTGCTACATAATGAACCTGAGCTTTGTGAAGCTGTCAAAGTATAAGATGTAGTCGTTGCCGGATTGAAAACCCATCCGGAAGCTGCATCACCCGAAACACCTGTTGCTGGCATCCAAACATACGTGTCATAATCTGCTGCAGTTGATGTCAATGTCAAAGGAGCAGAGGATTGTCCTGAACAAATAACCGCTGTTGTTGCACTTAATGTTAAAGCTGGAGGAGTTGTAACTGTCGCCGCAACTTGTACTCTTGGCGAAGCGCATGCAATTTGGCCAGTAAACCTTGTATTTAATCTATTCAAAGATAGTGTTCCAGTCGTTGGAGATGCAGTGATAGAATACAATACTTTTGAATCAGTTGTCGCAGTATAATAAGTTTGTGAATTATTGATTTCGTCTGAACCTTCCATACTAACATTTATAACTATATTCGAAACTCCATCCCAAGGGTAAGGTGTTGTAAAATTAATTACCTGCCAACCTGCAGCTGTATGTGTATAAGTTGAAGGACCATAAACTGTAGTATAAGCAGTAGTGCTGATAAAGCTTGTATTTGCAAAGCTCGTTGCAGTGGTCGTTCCTATTTTCACAGTAAAGTTTGGATTCGTTGCATTATCACCCAAGGTCGTAATATTATACGACATAGAAGTAATGTTTCCCGCTCTTAAACCCAGTGCAGAAAGTTCCGCAGCAGTATATATCGTTTGGCTTACATAAGCCTCATATCTGTTACAGAAAGCAGTTGGTTGATCCGTTGCTCCTGTTAAAGTAGTTGCCGTACCCGAAGTGATTGCCCCTGTCGAAAAAGATTCTGAAGCTGCATAATAATTCGTAGTTGAATTTATCACCGGTGTCACGAAAGTTGTCCCTGAACCCACTAATGCTCCATTTACAGCACTATCGTACCAATTTACTGTTGCGCCAGCATTTGCTGCTGCACTTAAACTTACCGTACCTATTCCGCATCGTGAATTTGGAGTAGTTGAAGTTATGTTATTTGTAAACGTAACTTGTATCGGAGTCGAAACGCCTGTATTTCCGCTACATGTTACTTGAGCTCTATAATACAAAGCCGCAGTTGGAGTAGCTACGTAAGTGGAAGCAGTTGCTCCAGCAATTGGCGCAAAAGTTACATTATCTACAGAACTTTCCCATGCATAAGTTACGCCTGTTCCAACAGTTGAATTTTGTAAAGAAAATGCAACTGATGCTCCGTTACAGATTGTCGTTGCAGATGCTATAGTATTCCCTGGTGATGGAGTTCCAGAACATGCATTTGAAGTAGCATACCCAATAAATCCAGTGTAAGCTGCAGCTGTAACGGCAGTAGTCGACTGAATTGTATTTGGAGTTCCTGCAACAAAGGTACCTGCTATTCCAAATATATTGGCATATGCGCCACTTGCAGCTGGTGCCTGTACCGGAATATTTGTTGCAACGATTCCGGCATCGCCTAGACGTACATTAAGATTGGTGATAGTTCCTGAAACTACAGGTGCTTCCCATCTTTTAGCAGTATTTAAACCAATAATTGAAACGTCCATTGTACCGGTATTTGAATCAAAAGCTTCGGCTTTCATTACTGAAACAGAAGTAGTTGCTGGCGCTAACCAGATCGGCGAATATGAAGTTTTTCCTACGGGAAACAAAACATACGCAGTATTTGCATTTCCTGAAACAATAGTTCTTGCAAAAGGCCCTTTAACCATATTGGTAGCACTTGGCGTACCTGAAAAAGTTCCTGCAGCTGTCGCAGTTCCTAAACGGAGGATGTTAGTCTCTGTGGTATTGATAAGACCTGATGTCATTGTCAAAGTTCCACTTACTGATAACGGAACATTTAAGGTGATTCCTGTTGCGTTGTTATTATTAAATGCAACTGAAGACAAGTTAGCAGTTACATTTGCCAGTACTAAATTATTTCTAAAAACACCAGTTCCTGAGATAGTCTGCGGGTTTGCAGAAGCTCCGGCTGTTGCGCTTTGTAAATTTTGAAATGACAAAGTAGCAGCATTATGCGTGAACGTTCCGTTGTTTACAAGGTTACCTCCAATGCTGATCCCTGAAGTTGACATGACAAATTCTGAGTTAGCATTTATAGTAAGATTGTTGATACCGATAGTTGTTGATGAATTGAATACGTTTCTGTTTGTACCATTCCCACCATCTATAATTACGGAGTTATAATAAATTTTACCACCACCGTTATTCCAGATGAAGCCTCCAGATGCAGAAGCCGTTCCTGTCGTTCCTCCAGCATCGGTTGAAACTCCATTTCCGAATTTTAACGTCCAGCCAGATGTGTTATTTACTGCTGCTGTTCCTGTATAAGAAAAAGCATAAGAACTTGTACTGTTTGCTGCGTGAGGATCCACAACGGTTAATGTTCCGCCGGTAAGCGTCACTAAGTCAGTAGCAATCGATGCAATTGATGTTCCAGAAGCCACACTGTTAGCCACAACCGCACCTTGATTTCCATCAACATTGATGTTTCCTCCAGATTGATTAAATGTAGAACCTGCAACCATGTTTAAGTTTCCGTTGACATTCAAGCTACCGCCAGTTACTGTAAGCGTTCCACTATTCGATAAAAAGTTATTGTTTGTAGACGTACATGCGTCAACTGTCAAATCTCCTGAGGCCTGAACTAAAGTACCGCCAGAATTTATAATAACGTTTTTCGCAAAGTTTCCGGCACTGTTCACGGTTACTGTCGTACCCGTACCGATAGATACTGGGTCACCACAAGTTGGCACTGCTCCTTTATTCCATATTGAGGGATTGTTCCAGTTTCCGTTTGCTACAGAAACAAAAGGAATGTCTGCCATATTAGCAGCCAAAGTATAAGACCCTGAAATTAAGTCTGCTGGCAAAATTGTGATTCTTTGTCCGCCAGGCGTGACAGTACCTGTTTGGTGCGCACCTGCGAAAGAATTATCTGATTTTACAATCCTAACAGTATTATTGTTTAGCAGACCTCCAAAAATTGAAGGCGCAACAATGCCCAATTTAAAAGAAGCGGCAGCCGTTGGCGTTCCGCTTAATGAGGTTACAGCCCATGAGTCATTTGCTTTTGTATCGAGCGTAGTTGCTCCGTCAGCTAATGCTACCGTTGCATATCCGTCAACATTGGTATAAGTAACTGCTAAAATTCCGGCAGCAGCGGCAGGCGTCGTTCTTTCGATCCATGCAGATCTATTTGAGTTATTAGTACCGACAAACGGATATCTTGATGTTGCAGAAGTAGGATCCGTGCTTGCGGCTATTGTCGTGCCTGCTGTTGTTGCACCAAACCATCTGCCAAATGTTGTACCAGAAGCAAAACCGCCAGCAGTATAGCTCAAGGTACCCAAACTAGAAGCTGAAATACCTAAAATGAAGCTTGCACCTCCCGAAGTAAAAACCTTTCCAGCTGTGAAGGTTAAAGTACCGCTTACAGAACATGAATTAGCTGGCTGTGCAGCAATATTAGATGTACCTAAAAATGTTACGCCAGCAGTACTTGTATTGTTAATTACAATTGAGGAAAAGTTTGCTGTCGGCGAAGTTGTTAAATTTCTGAATATACCGTTACCAGAAACTATTTGTGCATTAGTAGCTACAGAAACTGTAAGACCTGTTCCACTAGAAGACATGACATCTGAAAAATTGACTCCTGCCGAAGAAGTAAAAATTCCGTTATTAATTATGTTACCAGTAAAATAATTTGCTCCAGTTGTTGTAGTTGTTCCTGTATTTCTAAATTCTGCTCCAGTGTTAATTGTTAGATTTCCTGTTGCAGAAAAATTATTATAAGTACCACTCATTAACAAGAATCTGTTGTTTCCTCCGGTTACAGTTTCAAGAAGAACATTTCTAAATTTAAAAATTCCCGTCCCGCCCCAAGCGTAGTAAGCAAATCCATTTGCCCCACCATTATCAGTAGAAATACCATCTCCAAATCTAAACGTATGGGTTCCAGTTGCAGAAATTGCCCCTGCGGTAGGAGCACTAACTTGAAAAGTATTTGTAGTTGCAAAATGAGGATCGACTATAGTAAAAATACCTCCTGACAAGTTAACGTCTGTATTTGCTGTAGGCGAAAAATTAACAATAAAAGTACCTGAAGCGACGCTTCCTGTCGCTACTCCTCCATTGTTACCGTCAACAGCAATAGACCCGCCACTTTGATTAAATTTTCCACCAGCAGAAAGGTTGAAGTTTCCATTTAATATTATAGAACCTGATCCTGATAAATTTAATATACCGCCTGACAGTGTCATTGTAGTGTCAAATGCTCCCACTTTACTAACAGTAAGAACATTGGTAGCGACCGTAAGACTTCCAGCCGTTAATGTCAGCTGGCGCACAGAAGCATTTGCTGACAAACTCAGTGCAGCCGCATTGGCAACAAAAAAGTTATCTGAACTTGAGATAGATGCAGGAGCAGTTCCTGTACCGTCTGTGGCAGTACCCCAGGAATTGACGTCATTAAAATCTGTGGCACCTGCCTTTGAATAATAATTGGTCTGTGCACTTAAGAATTGTGTAAAAAACGACAAGAAAAGCAAAATGAGGGGTAGATGCCCTTTTCGTTTTTTGAAGGATAATTTACTTATTGGGACATCACACCCATAAAGCAAACTCCTACTTTCGCCTGTGGCTGCGCCAGCAATGCGAGAGGGTGAGTAATTTGTAATCATAGTTAAAAATTAAGTTAATTGAAGCGTGAAAATTATAACAAAATATTAACATGATGGTGCAATTGACTAAAAAGTTATCAACCGAATAAATTTTATACTGTTTTTCAATAGAGTATTAAAATTATACGTTAAAAACTTAAAAATTATACATAACATTTATTGAGGTAGAATTATAATTTATAACAAAGCACAATAGTAAGTCTGCACTTATTGTAAATAAAAAAACCTCTCAATTTCTTGAGAGGTTTTAGATTTAAGCTTGTCCAGCTGGGCCAAAATTTAAGGGAATCGGAGGCTGTTCCGTGTCTTTGATTTCGCCATGGGCGCTTTCAAATCTGTGGATATTTTCTCCTAATGCCT
>Ga0265780_10008728_pt1 | contig 12274 bp, 8 predicted proteins | sample P1T30metagenome_FD_192432 | JGI IMG/M metagenome (GOLD analysis project Ga0265780, IMG submission 192432) | Plant litter microbial communities from East Loma Ridge, Irvine, California - P1 T30 | ecosystem: Environmental > Terrestrial > Plant litter > Unclassified | place: USA: California... | reverse complement strand
ATCAGCAGCACCAGCGTGCCGCCCACCATCATCACGATGATCAACGTCGAGAACAAAATCAGTTGCAGGTCGTGTCGCGACGCGCGCTGCATCGTGATGTGCAGGAAGCAGCGGAAATGCACGATTGCCTGAACCAGCGCGAGCCCCAGCACGATCGCCAGCGTCGTCCCCGCCGCGAAGGACGGCCACACCACCGCCGCGAACGCCGCGCCGGTCAGCGCGAGCGCCAGCAGATAGCCCACCGCATAGGTCCGCAATTCGGTGCGCCGTTCGGTCCCGTTCTTCATGCGATGTGTCCGCCCAGATAGACGACCGAGAAGATGGCGATCCACACCACGTCGAGGAAATGCCAGAACAGCCCCAGTCGCAAAAGGTTGAGCTTCACGCGCCGGTCGAGCCCGATCACGCGGACCTGCACGATCATCACGATCAGCCAGAAACACCCCGCGACGACGTGCAGCCCGTGCAGCGGCACGAGCGCGAAGAACGCGGAGAGGAACCCGCTGCGGCTCGGATAGGCGCCGTCCGCGACCATGTCCGCAAAGTCCTTCGCCTCGAACCCGAGGAAGACCAGCCCAAGCCCCAGCGTCACGAACAGCCAGAAGAACAGCACGCGGCGCGGCTCGTCATATTTCATCGCGACCGATGCGCGCCCGAACGTCGCGCTGCTGGTCAGCAGCAATAGCGTCTCGATGAACGCGGGCAGCAGCTTGAACTCCGCCGCGGCGGTCGGCCCGCCCGCGGTCGCCTGCGTCATCGTGCCGTAAGTCGCGAACAGCAGCGCGAAGATCACCGCGTCGCTCATCAGGAAAATCCAGAAGCCGAACAACGCGGTATCGTCCTGTTCTGCGTCCGGTTGTTCGATCTCGGTCGCTGTCTTGCTCATCGTTCCGCCAGCCCCTGATTGGCAGTCGTCATCTCGGTGTGGCGGGAGATCGCCCGAGCTTCGGCCAGCACCGCACGCCAGCGGCGGTCCTCCCGCGCGACGTCCGCCGCCAGCAGGATGCGGTGCTGATCGCGCCCGAAGCTGCGCGTCACCAGCGCCGCGATCACCACCACCGCGCCCGCGATCGCGAGCCACCACATGTGCCAGATCAGCCCGAACGCCGACACCGCCGCGAACACGCCGATCGCCACCCCGCTCGCGCTGTTGCGCGGCATCACGATGTCTTCGTACGCGTAGGGCTCCGCATAGGGTGCGGCCTGATGCTCGGCGTGCTTGCGCCGGTAGAAGATGTCGCGGCCGTCGACATTGGGCACGACCGCGAAATTATACTCGGGCGGCGGCGACGCGATCGACCATTCGAGCGTCCGCCCATCCCACGGATCGCCGGCGAACACGCGCAGCGCATCGCGGTTGCGGATGCTGACGAGGAGCTGCACGAACAGCGACCCCAGCGCAAAGAACAACACCCCCGCCCCCGCCATCGCGACGTACAGCCACGGCCGGAACGCGGGATCGAAGATCTCGTGCGTCCGCCGCGCCATCCCGCTCGCGCCCAGCACATAGAGCGGCATGAACGCGAGGTAGAAGCCGACCACCCAGCAGGTGAAGGCGATCCGCCCCCACTTCTCGTCCAGCCGGAAGCCGAATGCCTTGGGGAACCAGTAATGATAGCCCGCCAGCATCCCGTACAGCAGCCCCGGGATCAGCATGTTGTGGAAATGCGCGACCAGGAACAACGTGTTGTGCACCAGGTAATCGAGCGGCGGCATCGCCAGCAGGATCCCGGTGAACCCGCCCAGCACGAACGTCATCATGAACGCGAGCGCATAGAGCATCGGCACGGTGAAGCGCACTTCGCCACGGAACATGGTCCAGATCCAGTCGTAGATCTTGACGCCCGTGGGCACGCCGATCGTCATCGTCGCGATCCCGAACACCGCGTTCAGATTGGCGCTTTGCCCCATGGTGAAGAAATGGTGGACCCAGACGGTGAAGCTCAGCACCGCGATCACCATCGTCGCGAGCACGAGCGAGGTGTAGCCGTACAGCTCCTTGGTCGAGAAGGTCGACACGACCTCGGAATAGACCCCGAACGCCGGGAGAATCAGGATGTAAACCTCGGGATGGCCGAACAGCCAGAACAGGTTGGCGTAGTTCATCATGTTCCCGCCGAGATCGTTGGTGAACATGTGGAAGCCGAGATAGCGGTCGAGCGCGAGCAGCGCGGTCGCGACCGTCAGCGGCGGCATCGCGAAGATCATCAGGATCGACGTGCACAGGCTGGTCCAGCAGAACAATGGCATCGCCATGAACGCCATCCCCGGCGCGCGTTGCTTGTACAGCGTGCAGGCGATGTTGATCCCCGCCATGGTCGATCCGATCGACCCGAGCGACACCGCCCAGATCCAGTAATCCGGCCCGACGTCGGGACTGAACGCGATCTCGGTGAAGGGCGGATAGCCCGTCCACCCGCCGGTCGAGAATTGCCCGACCACGAGCGACGCCATCATCAGCCCCGCACCCCCCGCGGTCAGCCACAAGGCGACCGAATTCGCCCAGGGAAACGCCATGTCGCGCGCGCCGATCTGGAGCGGCATGACGAAGTTGATGAGGCCAGTCAGGAACGGCATCGCCATGAAGAAGATCATGATCGACCCGTGCGTGCTGAACAGCTCGCCGAAATGGTCGGGGGTGAGGAAGCCCGGATTGTTGATCGCGACCGCCTGCTGCCCGCGGATCAGCACCGCCTCGACCAGCGCGCGCGACAGCATCACGAAGGCGAGCGCGATGTACATGATCCCGATCTTCTTGTGATCGAGGCTGGTGAGCCATTCGGTCCACAGATAGCGCCACTTGCCGTAGCGGGTCAGCAGCAAGGCGACGACGATCGCGCCGATCACGACCAGCCCGCCCGCAAACGCGCCGACCAGCTCGCTCGCGCTCGGGTTGGCGATCGCGCGGACGAACGGCAAGTCGCGCCATTCGAAGCGGCCGAGCAGCAGGGGCCAGACCGGGCTGTTCATCGTGCGTCCTTCGCCTTCATCGGCATGCCGTGCATCGTTCCTGCGGAGCCCGATCCGCCCGTCTGCGCGACGACATGCGCGAACAGGCCGGGCTGGACCGTGCCGAAGAAGACCGGCTGCGGCGCGACCGACCGCTTAGCGACCTGCGCCCACGTCGTCTGGTCGAGCATCCGCGGCGCGGCATGCGCGCGGCCGAGCCACGCCTGATAGCCTGCGCCCGGAAGCGCCAGCACGGTGAACCGCTCGCGCGCGAACCCGGCCCCGTTATATTGCGTGTTCTTGCCGAGATACTGGCCCGGGCGGGATGCGGCGAGATTGAGCTCGGTCGTCATCCCCCCCATCGCGTAGATCTGCCCGGCGAGCCGCGGGATCAGCATCGACTGCATCACCGTCGCGCTGGTCAGCCGGATATGGACGGGGCGCCCGACCGGGATGGCGAGCTGGTTGATCGTCGCGATGCCCTCATCGGGGTAGATGAACAGCCATTTCCAATCGAGCGCGATCGCCTGGATCTCGATCGGCGCGGCGCCGGGCAGCTTGCGATACGGATCGTCGATGTGCGTCCACGTCCACAGCAGCACCGCGAGGACGACCACGATCGCGATCGGCGGGATCCAGATCAGCGCCTCGACCCACCAGGAGAAGTTCCAGTGCGGGCGATAGGCATCGTCGGCGTTGCCCAACCGGTAATGCCACGCGAACAGCGGCGTCAGCAGCAGCACCGGCCCCGCGACGAACACCAGGATCGCGGAAACGATCAGGAACAGGTGACGCTCGTGCGACGCCACCGGCCCAGCCGCGGCGAGAAAACCATGGCCGAGCGCCGAGCATCCGCCGAGCGCCGCCAGCAACCCGACCGATATAGCCCAGCGGGCAACCGGCAACCGCATAAACTCGCGGCGAATCATCGTGAACGCGTCCCTTCGGCTGCGGACCCCACGTCCGTATGCCGGGCGGGTGCTTGCGCCATCGGACGCCGCATGTCGACGGATTGTAACGAAATTTGTCTGAGTTGCGGAGAGCACTCGTAGTCGCCCCGGTTTGGAGGCCGGCCTCTCCCTTCGCTGCGGTCGACCAAAAACGAAAAACCTCTCGATCTCATGCCAAAAATGCATATGGGGATCGCATTACTGGATAGGTCATCCGTGCAGGGGCATGATGACCGCGACGGGCAACCCGGGCCACGATCCGCAGGCGAACACGCGGCGGACGGACCTGAGCAGCCCGGCCGCAAGACACTTGGGGGGCACCATGACCACACTTCCGCGCTTTCGCAGTCTCGCCACGCGTTGGGCCGCATCGGCGGCGCTCGCCGCATTGTTCGCGCCGCTGGCCGCCCACGCGCAGTCCGCGCCACCGGCTGAACCCGCTCCATCGACCGAACTGACCGACATCGTCGTCACCGCCAATCGCGCGGGCGCGCAATCGTTGCAGAACGTGCCGATCGCGGTGTCGGTGGTGAACGTCGATCAGGTGACCAAGTCGGGCCAGGGCAATTTGTCCGATCTCGCCAAGTTCACCCCCTCGCTGTCGATCACCGAGGGCGCGCCGGGGTTCAACAAGTTCAACATGCGCGGCTTGGCGACCGGACCCTATCGTACCTCGGACACGTCGGACCGGTCGCTCGTCGCGGTCTATCTCGACGATACGCCGATCTCGGTGCAGGGCCAGACACCCGACCTCAAGGTCTATGATCTGGAACGCGTCGAGATCCTGCGCGGGCCGCATGGCACGCTGTTCGGCGCAGGCTCGATGGCGGGGACGATCCGCTTCGTGACCGCCAAGCCCAATCTGACGCAGGCGTTCGGCACCGCCGAAGCGGGCGTACTGACCACCGAACACGGCGAGCCGGGGTTCAACTTCCGCGGCATGCTCAACGTGCCGATCGTGACGGACACGCTCGCGCTGCGCACCAACTTCTATGTCGGGCGCGACGGCGGGTTCATCGACAATATCGGACGTCGCCGGAAAGAGGACGCCAACCGCAACAGCACCTATCAGGGCCGCGCCGCGCTGCGCTGGACGCCCGATGCGGCGCTGATGGTGGACGCATCGATCACCTATGAGCGCAGCATCGCCAACGGCCTCAACGCCGCGTTCGACGGGCTCGAGCCATACACCATCCTCACCAATGGCCCGGAAGGCACCGACGACCGCTTCCGCCTCTACACGCTGGGGGCGGATTATGACGCGGGCTTCGCGCATCTGATCGTGACGGGGGCCTATACCGACCGCGCGATCGGGTTCGACGCCAGCCTCGAACCGCAGATCGCCTATTTCTTTGAGGGCAATCCGCCGTTCGGCACCGCGACCTATCCGCTCTTCAGCGCACCGACCGAATATGACTCGTTCATCGCGCGCAAGATTCCGGCGGAGCTGTATCAGATCGACCAGAAGCTGAAGGACTATATGGTCGAGGGCCGGCTGGTGTCGAAGCCGGGTGGGCCGGTGGCATGGACGGTCGGCGCCTTCTACGAAAAGCAGAAGCGCAACCTGCGGCAGGACATCCCTGTCGCCGGGTTCGACCGGACGTCCTACCAGAATTTCTACTTCGGCCCGTTCAACACGCCGAACGGACTGTATGACTCGCAACTGGTCGATGCCGCGTTCCAGCCTAATGACATATACTCGGGGCTTCAGAATACGAACGAGCATCAGTTCGCGCTCTATGCCGACGGCACATGGCACGCGACCGACAAGCTCGATCTGACCGCGGGGCTGCGCTACTTCAATTTCAAGGAACGCTATTTCCTGTTCTCGGGCGGCACGTACGGCGTGATCGACAACAAGCCGCTGACGACCAACGCAACGCTCAAGTCGAACGGGGTCAATCCGCGCGCGAACGTGTCCTACCATTTCGACCCGGACTTCATGGTCTATGCCGAGGCGGCCAAGGGCTTCCGCTATGGCGGCGGCAACCAGCCGGTCCCGCTGTCGCCAAGCTACCCCACGAGTGGCGGCTCGATCGCGCAGCAATGCACGCGGCAGCTTGCGGGCTATGGCTATGACGCCGCGCCGCTGACCTTCGGGCCCGACAAATTGTGGAACTACACGATCGGCGAGAAGGCGAAGTTCGCCGACGGCCGCGTGACACTCAACGCCAGCGCTTATTACATCGACTGGCGCGACGTGCAGACCCGGCTGCGGCTCGATTGCTCGTACTTCTTCACCGACAACAAAGGCCGCATCAGCAGCAAGGGCGTCGAGCTCGAGACGATGATCAAGGCAACGCCCGAGATCACGCTGTCGGCGAGCGGGTCGTACAACGATTCGACCGCCAACGGCGACATCCCGACGGTCGGCGCGTTCGACGGCGACCGCACGCCTTATTACCCGCGCTGGACCGGCAATCTGCAGCTGTTCTACGATCGCCCGGTCGGCAACGGCGCGCTGCACGTGCAGACCGGCTATCAATATCAGTCGTCGCAGACGACCAACTTCAACCAGTTCAGCACGATCATCGCCAATGGCACGCTGACCCGCAACGGGTTGAACCAGAGCTTCGCGGTCATCCCCGAGACGCACAATCTAAGCGCCGCCGTGACCTACAATATCGGTCAGTTCGAATTCGGCGTCTACGGCAACAACCTAGCCAATGGCGTGCGCGTGACCGACATCGCGCGAGCGACCTATTACCAGGTCTATCAGGCGGGCAGCCGCGTGACGCTCGCGCGACCGCGGTCGATCGGCTTCCGTGGCAAGGTGAGTTTCTGAGTTCTGCCTGACAGGTGTCTCTGAACGTTCGTCCGGCTCGACGTGCGGCGCGCGGGGCATGTACTGCTCGCGCCGCACGTCGGGCCGTCGCGTCCGCGATGGACAGACGCGACACGTCGCCCCCGCTTGCCCGGTTTCCCCGACGATCTGGAGGATCGCACCTCTCCCGGCCGACAGACGGAGCGGCTGAGCCGCATCCTCCCAGGAAATGACGGTGAAACGTGGCGCAACTATGCCAAAGCGTTTGCGGCGTGCTTTGCCCAACATCAAAGAACCCAGTAGAAGCGCTGTAACGACAGAGCTCTCAAGTTCTGCCCGTATCCCTTCTTGTACACCTAAAATATCAGCGGCGAGCGATTGGATTCTTCCGATTGTATCGTTGTTGCTGAACGACGGGTTCTGACGCGCACTCGGCGCAACATAGAAAGTCAACATCAGTGTCCAACGACAACGTCGCAGAGTCTTCCCGCGCCAACACCGCATCGGCCTCTTCCCGCAAGAAGGCTGTCATCGGCACACTTCTCGGTGCGACCATCATCGGTGGCGCTTTTGCCGCGGGCGTTGGTGGGTCGGCCGGCGAATACTCGTCTTCGACTCCAGTCATCGTAGTGAAAGGCAAACCCACACCAACGCCAACCCCTGCGCCCGCGCCTACCCCGACACCCACGCCGACCCCATCGGCGGGCAAGCCAGCGTTCGCACTCGGCATCAACGTCGCAGGCAGCAACTATTACAGCCCCGAACGGACGTTCGCCAATCTCGCCTTCGCTACGGGCGCGTGGCGTAATCCGGCAGCATCGTGGGCGGACGTACCCAAGGCGAAGCTGACAGCGGGCGGTACGCCACTGATCAATGCCGCGTTGTTCCTCAACATTCCGCAGACGGTGTGGGCGGGCAAAGCGACGCAGGTCAAATGCACGTGGAGCGGTAGCGGCACGATCCGGATCGAGGGCGACACCCGGATGGCCGCTGCCAATCATGCCGTGACGTTCACCTGGCCTGGTCGCAAGGGAACCGCACTTCCGAGCATGCTGCTGTACGTTGACTCGGTCAACGCATCCGATCCACTCGCCAACCTAGATTGCCGTGAGCCCGGCCTGGCAACCAATGGCGTCTTCGATCAGCGGATCGTGGACGACCTGAAACCGTATCGTGTCCTGCGCTACCTCGACTGGTCGACCGCCAACGGCAACCCGGCAAGCACGACATGGGCCACCCGGACGGCACCGCAGCGCCTGGTTCAGGATGGGACCGACGGCATCGCGCTCGAGCATATGGTCGATCTGGCAAACGCGGTCGGGGCGGATCCGTGGTTCACGGTCCCGTGGTACGCCGACGAGGGCTATGTCCGCGCGATGGCCAAGCTGGTCCACGACCGCCTCGCGCCTGGGCGCAGGGCGTATTTCGAACTGTCCAACGAGACGTGGAACTACGCCTTCCCGATCGGCAACGTCGTGCTGAACGAAGGTCTGGCCAGAAATCTGTCGCCGGATCGCTACAGCAACAACCTGTTGCGGTACGCGGAGAAATCCGTGTGGTTCCACAAGCTGCTGACGACGGCGTTCCAGGACAATCCGGCGCGTCTGGTGCGCGTTCTCAACGTCCAGAACGGCAATGGATCCGGCATCGATCTGATGATGAACTTCCGCGACACCAAGCAATGGGTCGATGCGGTCGTGACGGCTCCGTATTTTGGCCATAGCTTGCTTCGAACCGTCGACGTCGGTGTCAGCAGCTTACCCAAGCTGTTCGCCACGCTCGAAACCATGCGCGTGCAGGCGATCGACAAGGCGGTATCGGACAAGGCCAGCGCGACGAAATGGGGCAAGCGCTACCTATCGTACGAAGGCGGACAGCACATCGTTCCCCCTTCGGCGAGCGCCGACGTTGCCGAGCGTATGCAGCGCAGCCCGCTGATGCACGACGTCTACCAGCGTTATCTGGACGACTGGAAAAGCAAGATCGGCGATACGATGACGCTCTATTCGGCGACTGGCGCGATCAACCAATATGGGGCGTGGGGCATTCGGGAATATGCGGGGCAACCCTTATCCGAATCCCCCAAGCGCCGTGCTGTCCTGGAGGCGGCAGCCGCCAACCAGTAACGCTGTGCTGGCGACGGCAGGACGGGCGAGTTGGCCCCGCCCTGCCGTCGCCTGGTGACTAGCGCGCGACCGGCACGGGGGCGACCAGGGCGTTTTGCAATCGCCTTGCCGACTGCGCGGCATCGTGGCGGTCCTCGATCCGACGGCGGCCTTCCTGACCGAGCGCGACCAGCGCTTCCGGCGAAGACCGAAGCGCCGCGCGCAACGCGTCGGCGATCGCCTCGACCGAGCCGGACGGGAAGATCCAACCGCATCCGGCGTCGACCAGTTCGGGAATCCCGGCGATCGTCGTCGTCAGCACCGGACGCCCCAGCGCCAGCGCCTCCATCAGCACGATCGGCAACCCCTCCGCATAGCTTGGCAGCAACAAGGCCGACGCACGCGTAATTGCGCTGCGGACGCCCGGCGCATCCGCCCAGCCGAGGATGTGGACATGGTCCTGAACCCCGTGGCGCACGATTTCCGCCTCGATCAATGCGCGGTCTTCACCGTCGCCGATCAGGTCGACCTGCAGGTGCGGGAATTCCCGACATACCATCGCGACCGCGGCGGGGATCAGGCTCTGCGCCTTGTTCGGGCAGAGCCTACCGACGCACACGAATCGCCCAGCCTCGCCGGGGCTGGCTGCTGGCGTGAACTTTGTCAGGTCGATGCCGCAGTGGATGATCTGCACCTTGGCCGCATCATCGGGCGCTTCCTCCAGGATCCGCCCGCGGCAATATTGCGTGATCGCGACGGTGAACGCGGAATCGGCGACCTTCCGTCCCAATGCGTTCTCTTTCGGATCGACGAGTTCGTCCGGCCCATGCACGGTGAAGCTATAGGTCGCCCCACCCAGGTGATGCGCGAGCAGCGCAACCGTCGTCGCATTGGTCGAGAAATGCGTGTGGACATGATCGATGCCCAGCGCCCGCGTCCGCCGCCGCAGATAGATCGCCTGCAGCAGATAATTGACGTTCTTAGCGAATCCGCCGCGCGACTGCCCCAGCACGTGGCGGAACACCGGCAGCGTGCGCAACAGCCCGCCCGGGTTGACCAGCGGCTCGACCAGCGCGGACAGGATCAGCCGACCGAGGTTGCCCGTGAGCAGATATTCGGTCCGCCCCTGCTCCGCGATGTCGTCGGGGTCGAGCAGCTTGCCCTCCCAATGCCGCACCGCGAAGCGCTTCACCGGCTGGCCCAGCGCTTCCAGTTGCTCGATTTCCCCGCGGATGAACGTCGTGCTCGTCATTGGGTAGGAGTTCATCAGATAGGCGAGCTTCATCGGCGGTCTTCCCGTGCGGCATCGAGCACGCGCATTACGTCCAGGGACAATTCCACCGGCAGTACCGGGCTCTCAATTGCACCGGACCGGTAAAGATCCCGGAAATGCGATAGTTCGGGGACGTAAGGGCTCGCACCGAACGAAGCGAACCGCGTCTTGCGCAGCCGAGCAAGGTCCGCCAGCCGACGAAACGCGGACCGTGCCTTCATCCGGTCGCGCAGACCGCTCGCCCCGGTTGGACGCGTTGGCACGCCGGCCGTATCGACGGCGATCGTCTCCGCCGACAGCAGCGGGGCAGCGACCGTCACCGCACCGCGCTCGCAGGCGATCGTCATGCTGTTCCCCAGCATCGCGGTGAGCGACGCGGACAATTGCGCGGTCACGCCACCGGCGTGGGTCAGCAACAGTGCAGCCTCGGTATCGACCCCGTTTGCGCCGCGCGTAATCTGCGCACGAACATCCGCGACTGGCCCCAGTGCCAGCCGCGCGAGCGTCACCAGATAGACCGCGCGGTCGAGCAGCACGCCGCCGCCCACCGCGGCATAGCAGCCTGGATGGCTCGCTGGCGTGGTCGGATAGCCAAAGCTGGCGGACAGATGCCGCACCGGCCCGAGCCGCCCCGACGCTACATCGGCCAGCGCATCGCGCACCGCGGGCAGGAACGGCGTCGCGACCGCCTCCATGAACAACACACCGCTGCGCCGCGCGGCCGCGACGACGCGCTCGGCCTCGGCGGTATCGACCGCGAACGGCTTTTCGCTCAGCACCGCCTTGCCCGCTTCCATCGCCTTGATCGCCGCCGCCGCGTGGTCCGCGCTATTGTTCGCAATATAGACCGCGTCCACGCCCGGATCGGCGAGCACCGCGTCGAGCCCGGGGAAAGCGGTCGCTATCCCAAGCGCGTCCGCCACGCTCCGCGCGCGCTCGGCGCTGGCGGAACAGATGCCGACGACGGCCAGACCCGGCACATGCCCGATAGCGGCGACCATCGTGTGCGCGATATAGCCCGTGCCGATCACCGCGACGCGAATGTCCTGCGCCATCGCTCAGGACTCCTGCACGCTGGTCCGCTGGCCCGACCAGTGCGTCACCGGCGACGGCGTGAAGCGCGTCGTCATGTGCTGCGCGCCGGTGTTCTCCCCCGCCGACTGGATCGCGAGCGACACCTCGGTCAGGTGGAGCGCGAAATCCCCTGCCTGACGCGCCTCGCGCCCCGCCGCGATCGCGTCGAGCATTTCCGCTGGTCCGAGCATGAAGTTCATCGATGCCGCGCCGCGCCGCTTGACCGCGGGATGGCGCGTGAACGCGGGCGACGGGACCTTGCGCGCGATCGGGCTGTTGATCATCCGGCGCCGGATGACGTGCCGCGTCCGCACCTTGACCGCCGCACGATTGTCCCAGGATTCGGTGACGCTCGCCACGCCGCGATCACCGATCACGCGGATCCGGTGGTCATGCGGCGCGAGGATGCTGCACGTCAGCCGCGCGACCACGCCGCTTTCGAAGAACAGCGTCGCGGACGAATAATCGGGTGCGGTCTCGGCGCTGGTCAGGCCGGACACGTCCGCCAGCCCCGCCGACGCCGACACCGTCGTCCGCACCGGGCCGAACATCGCCATCAGCCACGTGAGATAATAGCCCGCATGTTCGAGCGTGCAGCCGACGACGAGCTCGTCCTCGATCGGCCACGGTGTCCCCGACTCGCTCTTCCACTTGGTCAGCGGCGCCTGCGAAATGTAATCGTCGTCGAGCTCGGCATAGACCAGCTTGGGCACGCCGATCCGCCCCTGCTCGACCGCCAGCCGCAACGTCTGCGCAGCTTCGCTGAGCAGGCTGCACGGGGCAGACGCAATCTGCAGCCCGCGCGCCTTCGCAAGCGCGTGGAGCACGACCGCATCCTCCATCCGCATGCTGAGCGGCTTCTCGGAATAGACGTGCTTGCCCGCCTCGAGCAATTGCCGGCTGACCTCGAAATGCGCGTGCGGGTTTGTAAGGTTGAGCACCAGCGTCGCCGGCCCGGTCAGCACCGCGTCGATGCTGTCGACCGCGGGAAGCTGCCAGTGCGCACAGAAACGCTGCAACCGCTCGGCGTCCTTGTCATAGCAGGCGACGACCTGGATATCGGGGAAGGTGCGCAGCGAGGCCGCGTAGAGATCGGCCACGAACCCCGTTCCGATGATCGCCACTGTGCGCATGATTTCCCAACTTCGAATAGGCGTAG
>Ga0265780_10008727_pt1 | contig 12275 bp, 5 predicted proteins | sample P1T30metagenome_FD_192432 | JGI IMG/M metagenome (GOLD analysis project Ga0265780, IMG submission 192432) | Plant litter microbial communities from East Loma Ridge, Irvine, California - P1 T30 | ecosystem: Environmental > Terrestrial > Plant litter > Unclassified | place: USA: California... | reverse complement strand
CTGGAGATGGTCAAAGAAATACCTGCAGCATCAGGAAGGGCCGAGAGAAGGTTATTTTGCCTGGAGTATAGATCCGAAAACTTTGAAACGTAATTCTGAAGGATCGGCATCCGACGGGGAACTTTATTACATTACAAGTCTTTTGTTCGCAGCGAATCGCTGGGGCAACGATACCGGGATCGATTATTACAAGGAAGCGAGAAAGATCCTGGATGCCATGTGGAAAAAAGATGGTACCGGAAATATATATAACCTCATCGATACCGCGTCTAAACAAATCACCTTCGTGCCTGAGGGCAATGGCAGTAAATGGACCGATCCGTCTTATCATCTGCCTGCCTTTATGGAAGTCTGGGCAATGTACGCAAATGACGGACATGAACAGTTTTACAAGGATTGCGCTGATACATCACGGGCGTATTTACACCGTGCGTGTAATCCGCTGACAGGTCTTAATCCCGATTATTCAGAGTTCAGCGGAGCTCCGCATAATACACCCTGGGCTCCCGTTGCTTTTCGCTACGATTCGTGGAGGGTGCCAATGAACATTGCAATGGATTATGTCTGGTTTGGTAAGGATAAACGCTGGCAGGAAAATTATGCAGGACGTTTCCAGAACTTTCTTCGTTCGAAGGGCCTTGATACCTACGAAGACCAGTTTAACCTCGATGGTTCCCGGCCTGATTTTATACTGCAGGCCGGGAAAGTAAAGAAACTAAGACATTCTCTTGGCCTTGTTTCGACAGCAGCTACAGCTTCACTCGTCAACCCGGATAAAAATACGCTCGATTTTGTTCACGCTCTCTGGAGTTCAAAACTTGAGCCTTATGAAGATGGCTATTTTGATCCCTATTATGACGGTTTACTATACCTGTTTAGTTTAATGCATCTCAGTGGGAAATATCAGCTAATCCGGCCGCAGGATGGTAATATGAACAAACTTTAGTTTCGACCTGCCAATTTGTTATTGACAGGCTCTAATACGCCAGTTAAATGGAAAAATCAAACGATACCCAGTTAATAGTCCTCTTATTCTTTTTATTCCTTTTTTTCCAGGTTGGATGCGCCATTGCCCAGGTGCTTGGCAGCAGGGAACGCGCTGCCTTTTTTAAATCCCGGTCATCTGACGAACGCCCCGATGCCAGGAATATCCATAATACTCAGCGTCCGAACCTCGGGCGATAACCAGCTTTTATTTAACAATATGAAGATTCAACACATGTTATTTTCACTTGCGCTTATTTGTAACCTGCAAGTGATTGCGCAGAACGCGCTCAAACCGGGGGAAAACCCAATTCTCCGCAATGCTTTTACCGCAGATCCTGCGCCCCTTGTTTACAAGGGAAGGGTTTACCTGTATGTGGGTCATGACATAGCCGGGGAGGGGGAGATGTTTAACATGCCCGACTGGCTTTGTTATTCATCTGCCGACATGAAAACCTGGACCAATCATGGTTCTGTAGGGAAGCCTACCGATTTTAAATGGGCAGTCAAAGACGCGTGGGCTGCACAGGTAGTGGAAAAAGATGGTAAGTTTTACTTATATGCAACGGTACAGCAAGGCGCTCCGCAAAATGCAAAAGCGATCGGAGTTGCGGTTGCCGACAATCCCCTGGGGCCTTTTAAAGATGCAAGAGGATCAGCTTTAATATCAGATTCGACCACTCCCAGTCCAAACGGCTGGGATGATATCGACCCTACAGTTTTGATCGACGACGACGGAACCGGCTGGATGGCCTGGGGCAATCCCAACCTCTATCTTGCCAAACTAAAACCGAATATGACTGAAATTGATGGTGAGATTATCAGGCTGAATCTTCCTAATTATACAGAAGGCCCATGGCTGCATAAAAGAGGTAATATCTACTATTTAACCTATGCCGCGTTTGCGCACCAGGGAATGAACGAAAAACTTTGTTATGCTACAGCGCCGGATGTTACCGGTCCATGGACATACAAGGGGATCCTTACAGAAAATGCCAGGAACAGCTATACGATCCATCCCGGTATCGTCGAGTTTAAAAAACAATCGTACCTTTTCTATCATAATGCCACATTAAGCCTTAACGGCCAGGACGGCGCATTAGGGAGAAGGTCGGTTTGCGTTGAATACCTTTATTACACGCCAGACGGTTCTATGATCCCTGTTAAGCAGACTGTTGCCGGAATAAGCGTCCCTCCGCTTAAAAAAGCAGCACAGAACAATCTGGCGGCGGCAGTTGCCAGGGCAAAAACTACACCTGTTGTATCAAACACACCTGTGAAAATTCAACATCAGGAAGGAGCAAAGCCTTTGGCCTGGCCCGGTATGCCGGCTGTTAATACTGCCGGAAATCCTTACCAGCAATGTTTGCTTGCCACAAGTTTTAACGGTCAGGGGGGGACAGCCACCCTCGGCCAGACGTTCAGGTTAGAGGCAGATCTGAAGCTTCAACGTATCAGTGTATATGCCGGAGATGGATTCCCGACAGAAGAGGGGAAACCTCTTAAGCTGGCTTTATATGATCTTGGAGAAGGCCGGGATACAAATCTTCCAGCCTATTCTGCTTCGGCTAACCTATTTGAAGAGGGCAAAGGTTTCGAACTTCACTATAGCCCTAAGGCACCGGGTTTACTTAACATCGAAATCCCGGAACAGCAGCAGGTAACTTTAAAACCAGGCCACACCTACGTTCTTGAAATACAGGGGCAGCAAAACGTTCCGTCTTTGTACTGGAGGAGAACGCGCGGCAGTACCTACTCGGACGGTGCCGCTTATGCAGACGGCAAGTTGATCGATGTGAAGGACGGCTCAGACTTCGGCATGGCTGTTTATGGCAGAGCCATAACGAGATAAAGTACTTCAGCAAAAAGGATCGGCGGCATCTCATTACACAGCCCCGATCCTTTTATAATTTAACTACAGATTTTAACTTGCTGATATAGAGGCGTCTGTCAGTTTTAGCAGGATCAAAACTTAACTACCTCCCAATAAGCCTTTTTAGGTTTATAAGCCTGGTCGAACAATAAAGGAAAATTCTTTCTTCCCCTTCCGTCAAGCCAGCTGTATCTATCAGAGAGATTCCAGAACGTAACGCCGGTGATGTTTTTACTGTGCTTGCGGAACACCTCAAATACCATTTTATATTTTTCGAGCTGCTGCTGTTCCATCTCGGGTGTAAACACTCCGGATTGCTGCTGTTGCTGACCTTGGATGATCTGGCCGCCCTGGCGTCCGGCGTAAACGGAAACGTCAAGCTCTGTAAACTGGATCTGTAAACCCAGCGAAGAAAACATTTCAATAGACTTTTCAAGTTCCTCGCGGGTAGGAGAGGAAACCGACCAATGTGCCTGTAAACCAACTCCATGAACGGGAATTCCTTTGTCTTTAAGACCTTTCAGCAAACGATAGATCTTGTCGCGTTTTGCAGCTATTTCTGTATTATAGTCATTGTAGAACAGGATGGCTTCGGGATCAGCTTCATGTGCATATTCAAATGCTTTTTCAATAAATTCTTCTCCGATTATCTCCGTCCATTTGGATTTACGAAGAAACTCCGGGCCGTCGGCCACCGCTTCGTTTACAACATCCCAGGCATAGATCTTACCTTTGTATCTCGACACCACGGTCTGAATATGGCTTTTCAGGCGCTGAAGTAATATAACTTTACTTACATTATTCCCGGCCGAATCAACGAATAGCCAGTTGGGTGTCTGTGTATGCCAGCACAGCGTGTGTCCCCGTACTTTAATTTTATTACGCAGCGCGAAATTGACGATGGAATCGGCGTCGCGCCAGAAATATCTATTCTCCTGCGGGTGTATAGGGCCCATTTTCATAGCGTTCTCGGCCGTAATACTGTTGAATTCCCTCAAGATCAGGGCAGATTCCTCAGGTTTTCTCAGGTCACCCGGCCTTACCGCCACGCCAACCGGGAAGTGTTTTTGGTAGTAATCTCTCAGCCCGGCCGGCTTTTTTTCAATGTTAACATTTGCTGCTGTAATCAATACGAAGCATACAGCAATCAGGCAGGTGGTCAGTGTGTGTATTTTCATACAATCAAAGTTATTTGCCGCCGGTATGTAACACTGCTTAATTTGAATATTTTTGCAACACAGATGTTTAGAAAAGCTCTTTAAATACATTTCAGACTATGTTGTAATTTTGTTTTTTGAACATTTGTGCTATCAATTCGAACAAAATAACCTTATTTGCAGGGCTTGCGGGGCTACTTTTACAACGTTAAACTAACCAAATAAATAATGAAGATAACGAGCGCTGTTGCACTGGCTACTTTATTGGCGCTTGCCTGTGCCGGCAGAAAACCTGTTCAGCAAAATAAAGGGCTGAAAGATTATTACAGATCTTATTTCAAAATGGGCGTAGCAGTCGGGCCTGCCGACCTTAGCGGACCTACTGCCGAATTCATTCTAAGACATTATAATAGTATCACACCGGAGAATGCAATGAAAATGGGTCCTATCCATCCTGAAGAGAACCGCTACTTCTGGAGAGACGCAGACTCTATTGTAAATTTTGCACAGCGGAATGGAATAGGTGTACGGGGACATAATCTTTGCTGGCATGAACAAACACCTGGCTGGATGTTTAAAGGCCCTGACGGCAAGCAGGTAAGTAAGGAACTGCTGCTGCAACGTCTTAAAGATCATATTTTCTCAGTTGCGGGCCGTTATAAGGGGAAGATCTATGCCTGGGATGTAGTGAATGAGGTGATCGACGACGATAGTACCCGCTTATTAAGGAATTCTCTTTGGTACCAGATATGCGGCGAGGATTTTATCCCGAAGGCTTTCGAATATGCCCGCGAGGCTGATCCTGGTGCTAAACTGTTTTATAATGACTACAATACCGAAAGACCGGAGAAGATGGAGCGCCTTTACAAGCTCATGAAAAAACTCGTAGACGCGAAGGTGCCTGTAGATGGAGTGGGATTACAGGCACACTGGTCGGTTTACGAACCATCTGAATCTGAATTAAGATCTGTCATCAAAAAAATGGCCTCTTTAGGCCTGGAAGTGCAGATTACTGAACTGGATATGTCTGTTTATCCCTGGGAGAAAGAAAGAAGACAGAAAAGACCCGGCGAGTCTGATGTACTGACACCTGAATTGGAACAGAAGCAGGTAGAGCAGTATGCCCGCGTATTTAAGATCTTCAGAGAGAATAAAGATAAAATTACGAATGTTACCTTCTGGAATATTTCAGACAGGTATACATGGCTTGATACCTATCCGGTTCCCGGGCGTAAAAATTATCCCCTGTTATTTGATACCGATCTTCAGCCTAAAAAGGCCTATTGGGAAGTGGTTAACTTTAAGAAATAAGGATGAAAGTATTTAAGAACTTGTTAATGGCTGTATTGTTAACTGGCATTACAAATGCAAATGCGGTTGAAACAGAGCGGTTCGTATCATTTCAAAAGAGTGCCGCAGCTTTCCCCCTGAGTGCAGATGGTAAAGTCGCCGCCTTGCTCAGCAGCGATAACGACTGGCCCGGTGTAACCAGGGCGTTCAAAGATTTCAGGAACGACCTTAAGCTGGTAACAGGATCAGAAGCCAGGTGGGCAACCGATTATTCCGCAACAATGCCGCTTGCCGTTATTGCAGGAACCATAGGCCGGAGTAAATATATTGATCAGCTGATCAAAGCAAAAAAGATAGATGTGAGCGGTGTTGCCGGGAAATGGGAGGCTTCTCTCACCCAGGTGGTAGATAAGCCCTTCCCGGGAGTCGACAGGGCCCTCGTAATTGCGGGCAGTGATAAACGCGGTACGATATTCGGAATCTATACACTCTCCGCTCAGATCGGCGTATCTCCATGGTACTGGTGGGCTGATGTGCCGGTAGTAAATCAAAAAAATATCTTTGTAACGCCCGGCAAGCGGATTCTGAAAGAGCCTGCCGTTAAATACCGGGGCATTTTCCTGAATGACGAAGCGCCTGCCCTTACGGGCTGGGCAAAGGAAAAGTTCGGCGGACTGAATTCCAGATTTTACGTTCATGTTTTCGAACTCATTCTGAGGTTAAAGGCAAATTATCTCTGGCCGGCTATGTGGGGCAATGCTTTCAATGACGACGATAAGATGAATCCCGTACTTGCCGATGAATACGGCATAGTAATGGGTACCTCGCACCATGAACCGATGGTCCGCTCACAGCAGGAATGGAAACGTTTCGGCAAGGGTGAATGGAATTATCAAACGAACGATTCCCTGCTTCGGGCTTTCTGGCGCGAGGGTATCAGAAATATGGGGACAAAAGAAAGTGTTGTAACGATTGCCATGAGAGGCGATGGCGATGAACCTATGACAGAGGGCAGTAATATCGCCCTGCTGGAAAGGATCGTAAAAGATCAGCGCCAGATTATTGAAGAGGTAAGCGGTAAAAAAGCGCCGGCGACACCCCAGCTTTGGGCCTTGTATAAAGAAGTCCAGGACTATTATGATAAGGGTATGCGCGTGCCGGACGATGTTACCTTGCTGTTATGTGATGATAACTGGGGGAATTTAAGAAAGTTACCCTCTCCCGGAGAAAAACGCCGTAGCGGTGGTTACGGCATTTATTACCATTTCGACTACGTTGGCGGTCCGAGGAGTTACAGGTGGCTGAATACTAACCCAATATCGAAGATCCAGGAACAGATGCACCTCGCCCATCAATATGGTGCTGACCGCATCTGGATCGTTAATGTCGGTGATCTGAAGCCCATGGAGTTCCCGGTTGAGTTCTTCCTTGATTATGCTTACGATCCGGAAAAATGGCCGGCTGAGCGGCTTGCAGAATATACCCGCCGCTGGGCAGAGATGCAGTTTGGCGCAAAGTATGCCACTCAGATAGCGGAAGTTATTTCTGACTATACCAGGTTTAACGGCAGGAGAAAACCTGAACTTTTATCGCCTGCTACCTACAGCCTGGTTAATTACCGGGAGTTTGAAAGGATTGCCGGCGACTATAAGGCACTTGAGGAAAAGGCGTTGAAAATCGCGGAAGAGCTTCGGCCCGAATACCAGGATGCTTATTTCCAGCTTGTCCTGCATCCGGTGCAGGCTTGTGCAAACCTTAACGAACTGTATTATACAGTCGGTAAAAACCGCTTATATGCAAAACAGGGCAGGGCAGCTACAAATGACCTGGCAGACAGGGCACAGTCGCTCTTCGAACGCGATAAGGCCTTATCTGCAAAATATAATAGGGAAATTTCCGGAGGGAAATGGAACCACATGATGGATCAGACTCACATCAGCTATGTAAGCTGGGATAATCCCAGGGTCGATGTTTTGCCGGAAGTGAAAAAACTTGAGCCTGTAAAAGATGCCAGGATTGGCCTTGCGATAGAAGGAATGTCTGATGAGCTGAACGCATCTGCAAACTCAATGGCTGTATTGCATTTTGACACGTATAATCGCCGTCGTTATATCGAGATCTTCAATAAGGGGCAGGAAAGTTTTGATTATACAATTAAAATTCCCGAAGGATGGCTGCAGGCAGAAGCGTCGTCAGGAACAATCGGGCAGGAGCGGAGGGTATGGCTGGAAGCAGACTGGAACCGCGTCCCGGCCGGGAAGACAAGGGTGCCGGTTACCGTATCAGGCAGCGGCGGATCTTATATAGTTTATGCAGATTTTAATAAAAGTGCTTCCGCGGCAGAGATGCAGAAGAATTTTTTGCCTGATGGCTCCTGCCTTGCGCTTGAAGCGTATCAGTTTTCAGCTGCAGTTCCTGCAGATAACTGGAAAGTTTTGCCCGGTTATGGCCGTACCCATTCCGGTGTGACTTATTTTCCTGTGACTGCAGCTCAGGCAAGCCTCAGTAAAAAGTCTCCTTACCTGGAGTACGAATTTAGTCTGCAGGATACGGGTAAGGTGGAGTTTACTTTTATGGTCTCTCCTACACTGGACTTTCTCAACAAAGGCGGATTAACTTATGGAGTTTCCGTCGATCAGGAACAGGCACAGCTGGTCAATATCAACGGTCAGGGAGGGGTAGGAGATGGCGCGCGAAGCTGGGAGCGTTCAGTTACAAATAATATTATCGAGCAAAAGCTTAAGTTTAACTTCTCTTCGCCAGGTAAACATCTTGTGAAGTTCTGGCGTACTGATCCCGCTGTCGTGCTGCAAAAAATAATAATGGACACCGGTGGACTGAAACCCAGTTATCTGGGGCCGGCGGGTCTTGAAGAACGCAGTGCAGCGGGAGAAACAAGGGGGCACACGTTGAAATAACAGATAGCTGACACCGGAAGTGCTCTCTGAAAATCCTGGTGTACGAAAGTTGTTTTTATATTTTTGCACCAGGTTTAATACTGCTAATCAATTAATACAAGCTCTGCCGCAGGGCAGATGAATTGTCTGAAGATGCTGAGACTAAAGAATATTCTGTTAATCGTTTTTTTTCTTGTTTTCCGTAATGCCCTTTCCCAGGAAATTGAATTGAATTTTATGAACCTTGGAAGCAGAGAGGGCCTGTCTTCTAACATCGTGAGTGCTATTCTTAAGGACAAGTATGGCTACATGTGGTTCGGAACAGACGATGGGTTGAATAAGTTCGACGGGAAACAGTTTACGGTTTACCGCCATACTGAAAGCGATTCTTCAAGTCTTATTTCAAACGAAATATTAAACTTGTTTGAAGACGAAAAAGGAAATCTCTGGATTGGTACAGGCTCTGGAATCGTGCTGTATAACAGGAAGATGGATTCCTTCATTAATTTCAATAAGGTCGTAAGTCTTCCGATTATTTCTATTTCAGGCGGCACTAACGGCAACTTGTGGCTGGGTACGTATAACGGGCTTGTAATACTCAATCCGGCGGCATCGAAAACAGTTCCTTTTAACCCTGCAAATGACCGTGACCGGGAACTGGTATCAGGGCCGGTCCAGCATATTATGAAAGACAGGAACAAACGCATCTGGCTGGGTACAGGTAAGGGCCTTTTTCTATACCTGGAGCGTGAACATACCTTCAAACATTATGCAAACAAAGATGAACAGAACTCAGCAGCGCAGAATGCGGTGAGAACTTTTACGCAGGATGAAAAAGGTAATCTGTGGGTAGGAACCGATAACGGGCTAAGTGTACTTTCCCGGGGAAGCAACAGTTTTGTCAATTACAGGCACCGGTCCGGCGATGCCCGCAGTTTAAGCAGCAATCTTGTTTATGCCGTCGCTGCCGAACCTGGAGGTAAGATCTGGGTAGGTACCGAAGAGGGGTTAAACATACTGGACCCATCCAATGGCCAGGTACATCGGGTATCACGTAATCCCAGGAATCGCTATAGCCTGATCGGGAAAGCGGTAAAGTCCATATTGATTGACAGGGAGGGGATTTTCTGGGTAGGCACTTTTCGTGGCGGAATAAACAAGTACGATAAAAATCTGGCCTTCTTTAACCTCCGGCAAAGTAATCCATTTGATCCCTTTGGCTTAAGCGGCGCTGTTGTAACCTCTTTTGCAAGGGTTGATGATGCAGGGATATATGTTGGTACTGATGGGGGGGGCTTGAATTACTTTAACCCCGTGTCCGGCTTTTTTAAACACCTGGAACTCTCCGCTTCAGGCAAGGGCAAATCCATACTCACAATGGAAAGTGTGGGAGCAGAGATATGGATCGGTACCTTTCTCGACGGCCTTTTCATTTACAATACAAAAGACGGAACAAGCAGGCAGGTAACTGCAGGAAGCGGCCCGGGAAACATCAGCGGCCCTGATGTCTTTTGTATCAAACGTGATAGTAAAGGTAATGTATGGGTAGGCACAAACGGACAGGGTGTTAACATGTACAATCCTTCGACGAAAACTTTTAACCGCTTCAGTAAATATGAGAAGGGGGCAAATTTCATTCAACTCAATGGTTATATCAGATCAATCGAGGAAGATCGGAATGGAAATATCCTGATCGGCACCAACGGTGCCGGTATTGCCGTTTATAGCCCGTCTACCGGCCGGTCTTATATTTTAAACAGCCAAAACAGTAAACTTCCCAAGAATAATGTAAACAGCATACTCGTCAGCTCAGACGGTACCACCTGGGTTGGAATGTCTGAAGGCGGCCTTGCCCGTTACGATGAGAAGAAACAGCAGTTTGTTGCATATTCAGAAACGCAGGGCCTGGCAAACGAAGTAGTATACAAAATACTTGAAGACAATTCAGGGCAGATATGGGTCAGTACGAACAAGGGCTTGAGCTGTTTTGATCCCAAACGTGAAAAATTCAGAAATTACTCCTATTATAACGGCTTGCAAAGAAGTCCCTTTGTAATAGGTGCCGGTTTGAAGTTAGCCGATGGAACCTTGTTTTTCGGCGGGGTAGATGGATTCAATTACGTAAACCCGGGTCGTCTGCGTTCGAATATGAACATTCCCAGGGTAGTGTTCACGGATCTTAAAATATCAAACAGAAGTGTCGTGCCTTCTGAAGATGCCGAAATCACAGAACATATTTCAGTAGCCAGGGAGGTAAGCCTGGATTATAAACAGAACTTTTCCCTCAGTTTCGTCGCGCTTAACTACACGTCGCCGCAGGAAAACAGGTATATGTATAAGCTTGCAAATTTCGATAAGGACTGGAACAATGTCGGGTCTGTAAATACAGCAGTTTACACTAATCTGGATCCAGGGCAATACACATTTTATGTTAAAGCTGTAAGTGAGGCCGGAGGCTGGGAAAGTCCTGTAACCTCAATTATAGTGAACGTAAGGCCGCCTCTCTGGCGGACTGTCTATGCCTACGTTTTTTACTTACTGGTAGCAGGGGGTACCTTGTGGTTTTTCCGTTACCGGGGGATTAAGAAGCTGGAAGCTAAGTTTGCCATGGAGCAGGAGCGCCGTAAAGTACAGCAGATGATTGAACAGGAACGCCGCGATGCCGAACATCTGCACGAATTCGACCAGATGAAGATCAAATTCCTTACAAACCTGAGTCATGAATTCCGTACGCCGATATCGCTCATTATGGGGCCTGTAGAACAACTCCTGCAGGTGGAAACCAGTTCAGAGAAGTCGGGTAAACTGAGTATGGTACGCCGCAATGCCAGACGGCTGCTCAACCTGGTGAACCAACTGCTGGACCTGCGCAATATGGAAGAGAATGAATTGCGGTTAAATGCTTCCGAGGAAGATTTTATAGCTTTCTGCCGCGATGTTGCCGAATCGTTCAGAGACTTGTCTTCCCGCAAAGGGATCAACTTTGAATTCAGGAGTTCACTGAAATATTATTTTACATCCTTTGACAAGGAGAAGGTAGAGCGCGTATTGTTTAACCTGCTTTCGAATGCATTTAAATTCACGCATCAGGGCGGAGAAGTAGTGCTGAAGATCGATAAGGCCGAAAATGATGCTGCATTATGCCTGCGTTTAAGCGACACCGGTATAGGCATTGAAGATAATGCCCGCGACAAAATTTTCGAGCGTTTTTTTCAGAGTGAAACCCGTGCATCAATACTTAACCAGGGCAGCGGTATCGGCTTATCGATCACCAGGGAATTTGTAAAATTGCACGGAGGTACCATTGAAGTGGAAAGCATTGCCGGAAAGGGTTCAACTTTCACCATTTACTTCCCATTCAAAAGTATCGAGGAAGAGGATCAGCTTACAGACGAAAATGTGCTGGTTAATCCTGCCGGCGAAGGTCTTCCAGAGCATAATGAGGAGTTGCAGCAATCATATTCGCAGTTGCCGGTGGTACTCCTGGTCGAAGATAACGACGATTTTCGCTTTTACCTCAAAGACAACCTTAAAACGTTTTACAGGATAGTGGAAGCATCTAACGGAAAGGAAGGGTGGCAGAAAGTACTGTCTTCTCATCCGCAGTTGGTCGTGTCAGACATTAGTATGCCCTATGCCAGCGGGATCGACCTCTGCAGGAAAATTAAAGGTGATAAACGTACCAGCCATATTCCTGTGCTGCTGCTCACTGCGTTGACAGGAGAAGAAAATCAGCTGCTTGGGCTGGAGACAGGGGCCAACGACTATATGACCAAGCCGTTCAATTTTGAGATCCTTAACGTAAAGATCAGGAACCTGCTTACCCTGAACGAACGCCTGAAAAATACATATACAAAACAGATAAAAGTACTTGCCCCGGAGGTTAAAGTAGAGAAGGACAATGAAAAGCTGTTAAGCAAAGTTATTCAGTATATCGAATCGAACCTTACTAACCCTCAGCTGTCGGTAGAAGACTTAAGCCGTAAGATCGGAATGAGCCGGGGTTCGCTTTACTCCAAAATTCTCGAATCGACAGGACAAACCCCGGTTGAGTTCATCCGGTCTGTTAAACTT
>Ga0265780_10008726_pt1 | contig 12275 bp, 7 predicted proteins | sample P1T30metagenome_FD_192432 | JGI IMG/M metagenome (GOLD analysis project Ga0265780, IMG submission 192432) | Plant litter microbial communities from East Loma Ridge, Irvine, California - P1 T30 | ecosystem: Environmental > Terrestrial > Plant litter > Unclassified | place: USA: California... | reverse complement strand
ACTCGAGGCACAGGGTTACTATCAAGAAGCGCTACGGATTGCTCTTGACCCAGCAGAGTAAGTTGTACCAGGACATGAGACGGTGTCAGGGGAGAAGCTGACGAATTTGTAGAGAACAAGGTCGCCGAGCGATCTTAGACAGTGGTTGCTTGAGCAGATGGCGTTTTAGGGCGTATGGGCGAAAGACAGGGAAAAGCTACGGCGGCGACCTTATTGTGTCGGTATTCTATTCAAAAGCAATGGACAAGTTGGAAAGGCAGCTTTCTGTTCTACTTTACAAGCACTGAACCATACACCGCGTAATTGTCGGCTTTTCTCACTCTGTCTGCTCCATCTCAATTGCATTGCACGCCCTCGCAGTTCGGTTCTATCGTCCGTGGCAGAAGTCGTCTAGGCCGCAGCCTCTGCGAGCTGTGCCTAAATGAGCCGCGGGCATAATGTCCGAGGACTAGATGAATCTTGTAGGACTACATGTATTTATTTCATTGACCTGCATGCATGCCACTCGGGTGTGGGGGTTCAATCGTGCCGACCAAAAGTGATTGAGACGCAGTGGTGTACAGTGAGATGCGGGGTAGTGTGCCGCGTGTGTTAGACGACTGTCCGCTGACAGCACGGCACATCAATGTGGTTCTAACCTCGGCGTGGAGTAAGTCCTATCCACAATCTGCTTTTGGAGGTGCCGAGTATGGTTTGATAGCGCGTATCGCGAGTCGCAAGGGAACAACAAATGGTGGCACCCCTCGGCTCAGCTCCCGGCAGGGACTGCAGCCATGCACGCAATCATGTCCTGCAACACGTCGTGGGACCCGTCGATTCGAGGTGTGAAAGAATGTGCATGGATGACAACAGCTAGTCCAACAATAGGCCCGGCTTTGGAGCAAGTTCCGTGGCAGTCGTCATCTTGTGGGAGAACAGCCGTCACGAGCACCAGGCCTCGATATGCTGTTGTAAGCTCACTTGCCAGCAGCTGTTCTCTAGTGGCCGCTGCTGTTGTGCCATGTCGTCAGCCTGCTTTGTACCAAGAGAGTGATTATCCAGGTACATTAAGGTACAGCCCGCTGTTGGCGACAGGCCGCTCATTCGCCTGAGGCATGCTTTGGTGGGGCGCACGGGCGCCCTTTGTGTGTCGACATGTCGACGTTCCTTGTAGCTGGAGCAGAATCACTGCATGTCCGCACCTGACCTGCAACAAAGATGGACGCTGCATTGTGGCTGCTTCTGACGTCTGCCAGAATCACTGCGCCCACACTCACTCGCCGGCTGCCATCATGCATCGTCCGAGCGGCAGTGAACTCGAGCCTCCCAGCTACATGGGCGGGCCCCGTCTCTGGAAAATTCTCCGAGTGCCCCTTCGAGTCACCACCCGGAAAACCTACACAACCTTGGCAACCCTAGCTCCACTCTAGCACCTCGTCCGAGTACATAGATTTATAGCCCTCCCAGAAAGCAAACGCTCCTGATAATCTGCCACCCTATGCGCCTGGCTTGCCATCGTGCCATCCTCTGGCCAGACCACTATTTTAGTCCAATTCACGCGCCGCCCTAGTCAGCAGCAAGTGACCGCTCTACGCGCAGAACCCATTATTGCGTCCAGCCTTCCTGCGTCCGTCCAAACCCGCATCGACTCACCCCACGCTCTCATCTTGCCCTGTCGCTTGCTTGCCGGACCTCTCTGGAACACGACTCCAAATCTGCCTCCAGCTGTACCGTCCGAGGCCCCTCCAACCAATTGCAGCATCTGTGCAAACATCCGTCCCCACGCTGCACGGCTTACTCCATGACCCTGGCCAGCACAACGAAAGACCATTCGCGACGACTTTCGTAGGTACGCCTGCCTAGTGTCGTATTACTTTCATCTACTTCTTTGGCTCGCCCGTGATTCGGCTTACCACGTCGGCTCAAATTGTGTCACCCTGCTCTCGTCCCACACAGTCTGAACATACCCGCCGTCGACAGTCAACCTTTAGTTGGATATTTGGGATGAATTTCGGATTCAAAAACAATACTTCACATTGGCCAGTCGGACAAGGTATGCAACCAAGCTCCACAAATCGGTGTGCTGTAACTAATACTGTACCTCTAACGAGCAGAACACATCAACAGATAGACTCAACGCTGTAGCCCGTGAGATTCCCCGCATTTTGAGTTAGGAAACTTTTAGCTCCGCCAGTCGTCAGAACTGCTATTGCTTTTCCAGTTTCGTCCTGATCCGATAGGCTGCTTTACTCCGTCCCTGGGCTATCCCCATCTTACCGTAAGCCTCGTGGAAATTCTCCTTGCCTGTTCTGCAAGTAGCTTGCAACAGCTACCCACGGCCACGCCATCTGTCGTCATTGAGGAGACCATTCTTATCGATCCGCCCCTCCACGTAATGGACTCGTCCATGACATTGCTGAGTGCGCACATCCAATTTTTGGTGAGTCAGTCTCGTATATCGCGTGCTCATGTGCGCAGTCTTGGAAAACCAAATTTACCTTCGATGCTTAGGTCTTTTGGTGGTTGGTCCGTGTGTGCGCGGAGGACTACTCTTATATTTCGCCTCCTGCACAGAGCCTTCTGCCTGACGAACACCAACTAACATGATCACTTTTAAGGATACACAGCTTGCTCTTATACACATTCCGCTGCACCTGTACTCAAGCTTTCTTCAACCTATTCTCCAGTTACTTCTGCCGAATGCATCTCGTAATGGCTGTACCAGTAATGGTCATGGAGCTGTGCAGCCTCCAAAAGGCTGGCCATACGAACATACTTTTGTGAACATATCTATCACACCAATCGAGTGTTCAATAGTATGCTCACGAGTACTAGCGAATGAACTTTTCGTACCTGTTCTCAGCCTTCTCGATACGCAGTCGAGAAGCCAGTTGCATATTACATCCGACGACTTTGTTGTCATGCAAGTCGATGGCGAGGGGCTTGATGCAGGACAAAGGGTGTTGGAGCTTACAAGCCCTCTTGCTTTGGCTGGCATGTAAGCTAAATTCTTCGAGCCTTGAAATGGCTCCACTGACCACATTACAGTCCAATCTTCTTCATAACAACATATTTTGCCGACTACATTCTTGTCCCATTGCGACATCGACAGCAGGTTGTCCAGGCATTGGAGGAGCGTGACTTCCAGTTTGAGGACCAGACATCATCATACGTAAATCCCTACCATCACGGCCGCAAACATTCATCTGCTTCGTTCGAAGTTCAACCGCCCAGCACTCCTCCACCAACCACCATCTCGGAGTTACAGACCAGGACTTTCACTACTCTGAAGCGTCGTAGCATTGTTCCAACCGTCGATTCCGAGATTCGCCTAGTACAATGTGCTGGTCGTCGAGACAGTGCCAACGGTATCAACCAAAGCCGTAACCGCAATAGCATGACAAGCGCTGCAGATGATGCGCTTCATTTGGGACTCGTAAAATGCCTCATAGCTCTACCGCATCCTAGATTTTTATCGCTCACGCTAACTGACACCGAAGCCGCCTCACTGCTTCTCGACCACACACTACTCCCTAATTTCACGCAGGATGTCCTCTTGGGCTCAAAAGACGAATATCTCACGCCAATCACGCTCGATCTTCGAGGGCTGCCTGTGGAGAGCACGGGCATTGTCTGTGGGGTTGCAGGTCGCTTAGTCGGAGCGACAACTGGACAAGTAGAAAGCCCCGTAGAGATGAGCTATCTCAGTACTGCTCGCGCAGGAACGGTCATGGTTGCTGAAGAAGAGCTGGATCGCGCCCTTGGCGCCTTGCGTGGCGCGGAAAATGGGATTCTAGCTACTACAGATTAGTCCAGGTCAGCGTGGGGTACAGTTGCAGTGTTGAGGTCGCAACGTCAGAATTTTCGTTGCCAAATCTGATAACGACAGCTTTATGCAAGGCAATTTTCTCTTTGCGACATATTTGCGCGGCACAGCTTCGGGCCCTCGGGTCTCGCCTGTCTTTCATGCAAGATAGTATTGCTTGCATGAATACTCTGCAGCTGACCTTCCTTTTCAGGACGACCATTGGCTTTTCATTACACTTCGCTTATCTCAATGTCTTCTCGTTTGACATGGCGGACGGATTGATGCGAACTCATTCTCACCATACCTACGTCACGGTGCTGCAATGTCCTGTCAAGGAGTCAGTCTCTCTCGTTCGGCTCGATTTCTTGAGGCTTGGATGGGAGTTTTGCATGAGACTGGCTGCATTTATCATGGGTATCAAAAGTTTGCTTACTTTCTTCTGTTTGTAGAGACTAGCTCCGACAGTAATGCTTTCTGAAGATAGCTACCTGTTTCAGTGATCCTGTAACCATGTGGCTACAATTTACGCATGAGCATCGGAGTCTACACGTACATGTTCGAACCTTATAGCGTTTGGCCGGAAGCAAATGAGACGGAGAGCTACTCAATTACATCGCATAACCTGACTATTAGTGTATTCTGTAGCTGAAACCCGAACGGCCTAGATTCCACGTCGTGGTTGTGAACGTAGGTCTTGATATGAATCTGCTGTAGTCTTATACGTCACAAACAATGACTATCACATTGACAAGATTCGCTTCGTCAGACCACAAGCAAATCACGCGATCCTGGAGACAACGTACGCTTTTCTCTGGTCTCTTCTGGGTGTTGCGCTCGCACTGATTATATATTGATACATAGTGCTCTCTGTAGGATGTTACATTATCGACAATATCCTAGTTACTAATGTTTCAAAGTTTGACGAGTTTATAAGAGGTCTAGTACGTACTATGCGTTTAAGCAAATATACCCAAAAGTTATATTATACTTTTGGCCTGTTATGCTAATATACCTAGCGATAGAGTTATGAAACGGATATAGAAATCTGATAAAATATTCACAAAACGTGTGTTGTAGCTATGTCATCGATGTAGCTACGTCTATCCGTTACTAAACTTACATGATTTCGAATTCGCAACCCAAGAGCAGGTAGTTCTCCCTCGCATCTAAAATTGCGACAAGTTTTGTAAGAAACCTAGGTACTGCGACGGTTACTGAAGCCTAGGTAACTAGATACTATTCACTCTATCTTATATAGAACTACTTAGCGCAAGAAGAATATAGCACTTAGTTACTATCATTATTAAGTTTGAGAGCTCTAGAGACGCACTTCTACTGCTGTATTTACGATAAACATCATAAACCTATACAATACACTAAGTTCGTGTCTCAGCTATTTCTGCCTAGCTAGAACAGCACTATAGCAGTCAGCACTCTATGTAGCGCATAACTCAACCACCCGTAACTACGCATTCCTCTGTAGGAGACTATATGGAACATACCTCACCTCAGTCTACACATCTCCACGACAATATACGTATCCGTACGAAACTTTTCAATTATCCCTACATTCCAAAAAGGCAACTCAAGTGGCCACGGTGAACTTTGCGGACGACCTGGCGCACGTAAAAGAAGTCACTGTTATTATCAAGAAGTTATAAGTCTCCGGAAAGAGGCATGTCCGACATCAATGCTTCAGGCCACTAGAAGCGCCCAGAAACGTGTCTTCTTTCTTCCCACGGCCGACTTGAAACCAGTTTGAGCTTGTCGCAGCGGTTGTGATAGCGCTAGCACCCAAAATAACTGACCTAATATATATGTATTGCACGAGGAACGAACAGATAGATTTGATGAAGCTTCTTATCCCCATTTGCGGCGATAAGAATAATTCCATGTCCCAACTGTAGCCGGTCCGCGGCACACAGACATCTAGGAACAGGCGTACACAGTTTCTAATGTGCCACTAGCAATGCTCTAGTTGATCTAGAGAGTGAGGACGCTACGCAGAGTCCCTTAGCGTTAAGGAAAAGATTTCCGTCTCATGCAATGTAATTAGGTACGTCTGAGGCAAAGCTCAAAGCAACCCTTTTTCCTGGAAGGCTAGGTCGGAAGGAAGATGTGGTGGGCTCTTTAAGGAACATGAACAACACGAGCAAGAACATCAAAAAACGGCAGATTTGACCCACAGCTGACCGAGAGATGGTGGAATACCTAGACAGTTAGACTAAGCCTTCTTCTCTCCGTCATCAAGTGGGTCTACTACTAGTACTATACATAAAACATTCTGAACATCCGTGTTTGTTCGGGTGTTGTCTTCGGCGACCCATCGCGGAGTTCGGACAAAATTATCCACTTAAGATTGAAGATCTATCTGTGCTTTGCGTTTTGACAACTAATTACCTATGTGCCCAGGTGGTTGGTATGGAGACGTTCAATCAACCTACCTTTTTCCCCGTTACGTCTCGCAAGACTGCTGGGATTGACTAGGAACCAACAGTATTAGGACTTGCTTTTGAATTTAGTGCAATTTTCGAGTCAGTGTTCGCGTCATGATGTGCCTCGTCCCAAAGTTCCCAACGGTACAACTCACTGCACAAAAGCACATTGTTTGCACCCGGTACCCATGGGAACAAACCTACATCATCTGCGCACGTGCCCGCATCGTCAGAACGATCTCCATGGACATCTCGGTGTAAATAATCCACCTTCCCGTATGCACCATATCGGTGGATGCCAAGTCAATGCATCTGCAGCACTGGCGAGGCCATGTTTCATGTTGACGGGATCCTAAAAAGCGGAGAGACCTTAACACGCGGCTGCTATCATATGCGACCCAGATCGCGGTTATCGCAATATAGAAACGGCTGGAATGTATGGTTTGTCAGGGGAAGCAATTTTCAAGGGTATTCCAGGTAATGCTAGTCAAGGCTCCGACAAATGTAGCGCTTAACGCCGACGAGGCTTTGGCTCACGGGCGAAGGAGAGGATGGATTTGGGACGCAGACAAGCGCATTCGCCAATGCGGGGGAAACGATGTGGCGCATTCATGGCTATGATACCTGTGGTAGGAAGCTGGGCACTCTTGTTCTTGTTAAGTTGGACAATTGCAGAGGCAGTGGACTTGGTCTACTAGCAACTCTCTAAATCGACCGCTGAACTCTTGACCCAGGGTGCAGCAGTCCCCAAGGATCCATAGCCTCGGTGTAGGAAGGCATAAACCTAAAGTCTGGCGGACGCCGATGATAGGCACAGTGTTTCGTTTCAAGGTGCTTCCATCGCTTAATGTGGCAGGCATCTGTGGACCGGTTCAATTATGCATCCCTGTGGAGCTTCCGTTCGAGTCTCCATCTTGTACCGTGGGTCCAACACTGGCATATGCGGCCTAACGTCATGTCATGTTGGGTCAGGTTATGGTGTATAGAATAGAGTGGTTCGTACACGTGTCTTCAATCTTGGCCTCGACAGCGTCATGGCGCACGAGATTGAGAGCACGTATTCATGTTCTGTGCTCGATGGGGATATGCTCTTAATTCAATTTCTAACATAATTGCGCAACGCTAGATGCCATTATAATGGTCTAGGTGAGGATATCGTAAAGTCATCGTTAGGACATCTAACAAGGATGGATAGCGACAGATGAAGCGGCGGCGAACACTTCGCGATGCCAAGACACGATGGTATCGTGACCTCAAATGAGAATGAAACAAGAAAGTCGTAGCGCCAAATATACGCCGGGTATTATGCGCAATCGCTAGAACGAGCTTTAAAAGTCGAAAATGTACAATAGTAAGGTGACAAGGTGACGTTCGCAACGAGGCGAGTGCCGGATGATTCATGCGCCCATGTGGACCATGATGTTTCGAAACACAGGCGCATGCTGTGCTTGGGCCAAGTGGCCAAATGCGGTAGGCCGGACCATCTATAGTGAATCCATGAGCGACATCAGCGACTTGCGCTTCTTGAGGGTCCTATTCTTGAAGCTAGCCATGGGATCGTCGTCGGTGTCTGAAGGGCAGGGTGGTAGTACGAGGGTTGGCTCTCGTTCATTCGCACCACGCGCTTGCATCCTAGACGCACCTATTGTCATGCGTTTTTGGGCAATGGAGCTCGTGTTGATCGTGGGGACTGGAGGCGCCAGGTCGGGAGAAGGCCCCCTCATCGAGTCACGGCCACGAGACTTTGGTCGAAGGATGGTAGATGCTCGTCGCAGCTTTTGCGGGCTGATGAAGCTCGAACTGCCCCCAAGAGGGGCGGTTTGTGGCGTAAGTGGGGTGTAGGGTGTCGAAGGAGTAGGTGGCATCTTGCCGTTGACGCGGGTATCATAAGTCTTCTTGGAAGGATTGGTGATGGCGATTTTAGCAAGAGCTAGTTTCATTGAAATCGATCGTAACCGTTTGTGTGGAGCCGGCTTGATAATGGGAGACGAAGAGTCCTTGTTGGACGTTTCGTAGGGATCTGAGCTAAGGAAAGCGTGTGGTGCTGGCGAGGAAGGCGTGGGCGGAGTCCAACACGACTGTGTGGTTTGTACTCTGGAGAGGCCGCTGCGGGTTTGGGAGGGGATGTATACAGAAGAACGCGCAGACGAGGATACGTCGGTGGGGTAGAGCAGTGGACGAGCAAGCAGCTCGTCAACAGCGGGTGAGATGCTGCGGGTTGAAGAGGCAGTGCGGAATGAAGAAGACGCAGACGCAGAATCGGGCAGATTCAGAGTGCTGGCGTTCTTGGTCGAGGGACTGTAGCTCGTGGAGGGTCGACGAGGCTCAAGTTGGACCGGGGGTGTTGTGGCACGGCTGGCCGGGTTGGAAGAGAGGCGACTAGTGGCTGTGACTTTCATGGAAAGGCGCTGAGCGGCGTCCTTGCGTATCTGGCTGATGGCTGCAATGGGCAAGTTGGCAACCGAGGCCGAGCGTTGCTGCATGGGCGACCGACAGTCAAGCTCAACGACTTTCGGACGGCCGACGACCTTTGCGTACGAGACCATGACAGCCATGTCGCAGCTCCTTCCCTTGTCCCATCGCGAGATGGACATGGTGCGCGCCTTGCACTCCTTGGTTGGGTCGTGGACTACGACGTCGTCGTAGTCGTACTCGGAATCGGAACCATCGTCGACAGGCGACAGGGCCTCTTCACTGGACATGTAGCGGTCTTGGAATACGATGCTCTCCTTCTTGGGCGCGGGGCTCGGGTGCTGGCTAGCTGGTGTCTCTATCCTCAGCGTCTCAGGGGCGTCGTTGCACAGGTTCGGACTTGAGGCGGCACTGTCGGAGCTAGTCCTGTCTGGGCGTGCGGCGATCGGGGACTTGTTGAACGACCACTGCTGGAGCTGCGAGGCGACGGCGAGGTCGGCCATTGTTGCTGGGCGGTGGAGTCGAAGAGTCGAAGAGGGAGACGAGGAATTGTTGTCGGCAGGCGGGTCGGGGTGTTGGTATATGAAGTGAGCGTGGGGCGGCAACTGCTGCGGCATGAAACCGTGGGCGTGCAGGTGTTGGCGCCGATGGAGTATCAGACGGTAACGTGGCTGTGGGTTGTGCAACGCGAGAACTGGCGAACGCCCGAATGCTCGCTGGGGAGGGACGCGGCGTATGATAAAGAGACGTGTCGGGGCCAGAGGCAGTAATATCCAGGGTGCAGAGGGTGGATAGATTGCGCTAGACTTGGCCTGTCGGCCGCGGTTTTAGGTTTACAGATGCGACAGGCACGAGGGCGGGAGGACAGGAAGAAGTCCTGCGAGAGTCAGCGGGCAGCGGGCGGCGGCGGCGTCAGTGCAGGGCACTATATCTATGTAGGCGCATTTCGGATTTCGCAGAGCGCAATCTCTGTTCCGCGTCGGGGCATGAGTCGTATGGCTTGCACGCCTGGAGAGTCGGCGCTGGGCGTGCTGTGCTGGTGCTGGTGCTGGTGCTCACTGCTGGTGCTGGGCCCAACTCCCCTGCCGATGCACGAACGATGGCGCAACACACACTTCACATGCCTGCAGCTTGCGCTAGCTGCTCAGGTGTTGGAGGTGGGACGCTCGCGGTGATAGGCTGCCGGCCGCGTTTCAGAAAAGGCTTGCACAGTGCACAGCGGCTCCCGCGAGCTCGTGGTGTGCAGCCTTCAGCGTGTGTCCCGCCTTTGCGAGGTGCGAGCTGCGAGCTGCCATAATGCCATGGTGCCATGTCACCCAGCGGACGGCAGAGATGCTCCTTCATCTTGCAGCGAGCGCCTTCCCTTTCCTGACCGCTGTGTCTGCCGTCCTGCTCAGGGGCAGGCCAATCACCGCCCGCGTGCTGCACCACGGTGGGGCGGCTCGGTGTGGGGTCGCCTTAGTCGCCCCCACCACCCCGAAAAAGACACAGCAGACGACGCCACAGCCGAATCAGGACCCGTTTCCTTGTCGAGGCCCGTCACCGTCTTTTCCCTCGCCAGCCCGCGTTACCCCATCTGTCACACGTCGACGCGACTGTCCATCAGGGAGGGCATGCTCCACCACTCAAAGTCCGCCGTCTACACTCCACAATCACCCACGCATGCAGCTGCTTGATTGTAAAACTCTGACATAGATTGCGCCTAGTGCTGCCTGTCTATGCGCTTCCATCTTTCTATCTCCCACTCAGTGGCCTCGTATGATTGCCTGATCTGTATCCACTTTACCGCAACAAGAAAACATCCAATCTACCCAGATTGTATCTGCCTTTAAACATACACTTCTCGGGAACATGGACCGTGCGCCTATACACTAAACGCGAGCATGACCATCGCTCACAATTTACGTCAGAACTGTCCAAACACTTAGCCCCATACAGTCAGTCCATGTTCGTCCGAGCGTCAGACTTCGGACTTCATCAACCAACTAATACTACGTACTTCAACAAGTGCTGACAGTGCGCCTACTGTTTCACTCTGTACCACAAAACAGGACCCCAACACTTGCTGATGTGCGAGACATTCTTGGTTACACTACCTGCTGACAGCATGAAACATTATTGGAAATCTACGCAATCATCTCTGCCTCTTCTCTGTTATGCTATTTTCTCTTTGCCTGTTCTATCCGAGCCTGCTCTGCAGTGTGGGGGCGTGCTTTCCCCGCTTCGTCCCAAAACATAGCATCATAGCCGAGATGCGAGGTCAATCTCAGTCTTCGTGATAACGTGATAATAACACCCGTACATTTCATTGCGCACATCTTTTCAATGCTTTAGCTGCACGCTTCGTCTGCACCTTCGTCTGCTCAGCTTTACTGTCGCCATTATTCTGGACCCTCAAACTGTCCATTGCTTCCGAAATCAACGTCATGTCCCAGCATCCAGTGCCTCGTAAGCTATGGCAACATGCAGATCCAAAATCTACAGCCATGTGGAAGTTTATGCAAAAGTCGAATCAGAAACGCGGCCTAAACATGCAGGTATGCTATCGTGTTATCCCTCCCTGCAGAGTAGCTCTCTGTCTAATGGTTGGATGAGAGATGAGAAGCACACAAAGAGCCACTACAAACCTTTCATCTTGCTGACCAAATCAACAGACTTTTCGAGACCTCTACAAATGGAGTGTTGGCGAAAACCGGACTGACTTCTGGGAAGACATGTGGGATGCGAGTGGATTGATTTATGAGGGCAAGTACCATCAGGTCAGTTATTGACCCCAGTACTCGATCCTGACCCAAGCCGTCGTGTGTCAGCCCGTCATTAATTCTCTCAAAGGTCGTGGATACGTCAATTCCTATGGACGCGATACCGCACTGGTTTCAAGGCACGAGTCTCAATTTTGCCGAGAACATTCTCTATTCAGCCTCACCCACAAACGCATCAATCCACTCCAATATCCATAAAGAAGACACCAAGATTGCCTTGACAGAGATTCGCGAGGGCAATACCGAAGTGCGACACCTGCCGTGGGGTGAGCTGCGCCGACGCGTCGGTCTACTTGCCAATGCCTTCCGTGCTAGAGGCCTCAGGAAAGGCGACCGGGTTGCAATAGTCGCAAGTACGAGTTTCGACACGTTCATCTGCTTCATGGCCATCACAAGTATAGGCGGGCTTTTCAGTTCTAGCAGTACAGATATGGGCACAAAAGGCATTCTCGAGCGCTTACTCCAGATCAAGCCGGCGTACGTCTTCGTTGATGATTGGGCCGTCTACAACGGTAAGACTATAGATCTGAGGCCAAAGATCAACGAGATAGTCCAAGTCATGGAAAGTGAGCCCGGCTTCCAAGGTATTGTCACACAGCCTAGATTTACAGGAAAGCCAGCGAGTGTTGAGGGACTGACGAAAACGGTTACTTTGGACCATTTCCTGGAAGCTGCAAATGGAGAGGAAAGGCTACTTTTTGAGAGAGTTGCCTTTAGAGACCCCTTTCTAATAGTGTATTCGAGTGGCACAACGGGAGTCCCTAAATGCATAGTGCACTCGGTTGGTGGAGTTCTCATGAGCGTCACCAAAGAAAGCATTTTACACAGGGAAATGGGGCCAGAGAGTGTGATGATGCAGTATACGACGGTACGCTATTG
>Ga0265780_10008725_pt1 | contig 12277 bp, 10 predicted proteins | sample P1T30metagenome_FD_192432 | JGI IMG/M metagenome (GOLD analysis project Ga0265780, IMG submission 192432) | Plant litter microbial communities from East Loma Ridge, Irvine, California - P1 T30 | ecosystem: Environmental > Terrestrial > Plant litter > Unclassified | place: USA: California... | reverse complement strand
CCGATAATAAAGCCTACGAAACGCTGGAAGAAGCCAAGAAAAACCCTGGTCTGGAAAACCTGCCGATCATTATCTTCACGGGCCGCAGTCTGTCGATGTCGGAGGAACTCAAGATCAAGAAATACGCCGATTCGATCATTGTCAAGACCGCCCATTCGTACCAGCGGATGCTCGATGAAGTGTCGCTTTTTCTACACTTAGTGGAAGAGAATAAACAGTTGCCCGAGACAAGCGGCCCGCAGAGGAAGCTGGGAGCCCTGAGTCAGGTCTTAAATAATAAGACAGTGCTCATTGCCGACGACGATGTGCGTAACATCTTTTCCCTGTCGAAAGCGCTCGAGCAGTATAACATGAACGTAGTGGCCGCGCTGGATGGTAAAGAAGCCATGCAGAAGCTGAAAGAAAATCCGGCCATTGACCTGGTATTGCTGGACATGATGATGCCCGAAATGGATGGCTACGAAACGGCGACCAAAATCCGTAGTAACTACCAGTGGAAGAACCTGCCGGTGATTGCCGTAACGGCTAAAGCCATGACCGGCGACCGGGAGAAATGCATTCAGGCGGGCGCATCCGACTATATCACCAAACCGGTTGATATAGATCAGCTTATCTCGTTGCTTCGGGTTTGGCTGTACGACCGTTCGTAGGCGAACTTAGCCCATATTTACTCCTCTTTTTTACGTTCCTCTGCCTTCTCTTTCTTTACCATGCCGAAAAAACGAGTCCTGATCATTGACGATGACGCCAAAAATATCTTCGCGCTGAAAGCGACGTTACGGTCGAAATCATTCGACTGCGTATCGTGCCTGAGCGCGCAGGAAGCACTGGATATTCTACAGACCGAAGAGACCATTGACAGCATCCTGATCGATATGATGATGCCCGAAATGGACGGTTACGAAGCCATTCCCCGCATTAAAGCGCTCGAAAACCGGCGCGATACGCCCATCATTGCCGTTACGGCGCAGGCCATGGTTGGTGATCGGGAGAAATGCCTTGCGGCCGGTGCAACGGATTACATCTCAAAACCCATTGACGTGGACAGATTGTTGCAGGTTCTGTCCTAGTTTGACCAGTTGATTATGCTTGCCGAGGAGGATATTGACCTGCTATTAACCGATTTAGTTGATATTTATGGGTACGATTTTACGCATTATACGCGGGCGTCGCTGAAGCGCCGGATCAACCGGCTCTGGCAGCTGGACAAGTTTCCCAGCTTTGCCGAGCTGCGTTACCGGGTGCGTTCGGATGCCGATTACCTGAAACGATTTGTGGAGGAACTGACGGTAAACGTGACCGAAATGTTCCGTGATCCGCTTTTTTATCGAACCCTGCGGACAGCTGTCCTGCCGACGCTGGCCGCCAAACCGTTCATCCGGATCTGGCATGCTGGCTGTTCAACCGGCGAGGAAGTTTACTCGATGGCGATCCTGCTGAAGGAAGCTAATCTGCTGCACAAAACCCTGCTTTACGCCACCGACCTGAACACCGAAGTGCTGGAGAAAGCCCGGATGGGTATTTTTCAACTGACGCACATGAAACAGTATTCCGAGAATTACATTCTCTCCGGGGGACGTAACGATTTTTCGACTTACTACACGGCGCAGTACGGCTACGTGAAATTTCCGGAGGAATTATCGCAGCGGATGGTCTTCTCGACGCATAATCTGGTATCGGACCGGTCGTTTAACGAGTTCGATCTCATCTTGTGCCGTAACGTGCTGATCTACTTCGACAAAACGCTGCAGGATCACGTATTACGGTTGTTCGATGCAAGTATGGGGCCACTGGGCTATCTGGCATTAGGAGCCAAGGAAACACTGAAATTTTCGTCCTTACAGGCGACGTACAAACAAGTTGACATGGAAAAAATATGGCGCAAACTGGTCTGAGCAATCGTATTCGGGCTGTTGTGATTGGTGGCTCGACGGGCAGTATCGATGTACTCCTTAGACTACTCCCGGCCTTAAAAGCTCCGCTGTCTTTTGCCCTGATTATCGTCGTTCACCGCGGGAACACCGCCGACTCGGCACTGGCGGATTTACTGTCGATCAAGACGAACATTCCCATTAAAGAAGTCGACGATAAGGACGTAGTCGAACAGGGATCGATCTACCTGGCCCCGGCCGATTATCACCTGCTGATCGAGCACGATGGTACGTTTTCGCTGGACGACTCCGAGAAGGTTAATTATAGTCGTCCCTCAATCGACGTTACGTTCGAGTCGGCGTCGGATGTGTACGGACGGACGCTGGTTGGGATCATTCTGTCGGGAGCCAACGCGGACGGAACCGCTGGTCTGAACGTCATTAAAAAAGGGGGGGGCGTGCTGATAGCCCAAAAACCCCAGACGGCCCAGATCGGCTTTATGCCCCAGCAAGCCATTCTGCACGCCGACATCGACCTGATCCTCGATATTGACGAATTGATCGAGTTCGTGAACGGACTGAATAAGTGAGCGAGTCAAAAACGCTGGCAACGCTTATACTCGTTTCTGTTTGATTACCGTTGGTATTCAGTTTGCCAGCGTTTGTGTTGATGACCTGAACAAGGTCGTGTGAATGGGCTAGATAAGTGAGCGTATGCAGTTACTTTTGCCTGCTGGAATAGCGCAAATCCACTTTTCAATCTTGACACATGAAAAAAATCTTCCTGACAACAGGTTTTTGTTGCCTGCTTTACGCATCCGCAGTCGCTCAGGTAGCGAGTTACAAGAATTCGATCCGAATCGGGGCTGACATTATGAGCAGGGGCGGTACCGACGACTTTGTGCCGGTAATTCGTTACGCCCGGCACGTGGTTAATGATCGGATTGTTCTGGCGGGTAGTGCTGGCTATCATAAAGACAAGAACACCCTCTATGCCTCTGACCTAGGTTACGATGTTTCCTTTGGCGCCCGGCCCCGTCAGCGCTTCATGTTCGATGCAACGGCATCGTTTGATCTTATTCGCAGTCGCCGTCATGCATTTCGCCTGGGCGGAGGTCCGTCAGCCTGGTTCCGGAAGGATGAGGTTGCCACAGGAACCACCCCGGTCTACTCGAATGGTGGTAGACTAATCGGGATATATATCGTCAGAGATCGGACGGAAGAGATCAATATTGGCTATAATCTGGCCGCGGAGTATGAATACACGTTCGGCAGCCGGGTTACGCTGGGCATACGGGCAAACAGGGTCGATATAAACAAAGTTGGCGTTAGCTCTGGTGCCGGAATGAATATTGGCTATCGCTTTTAGACTCTGGCGGGAGATAGGATTACCTATAGTTTATTTTTTGTCATCCTAGCGATAGCCGGGCGGCCAGCTATCGTTAGGATGACAAAAAATCTATTGACAATTAATTGTGAATCCTAAACGAATACGTTCCTGACCCAAGTGGAATCCGGACCTGCCCATTTTCCTGACTGATTCCTTTCCATTGAGCAATCGGTTTGCCTGCTTCAGTAATTTGGCTGAGATTCTTGGCAGGCAGGTACAGGGTGGCGGTGGTATTCGCTGGAACGATCGTTTTGTAGTTCCAGTTGTTTCCTTCCCATTTCCACTCGCTGCTGATGCGACCAGCAACTGAATCATAATAGCCTTTGGCAAACGTCATCTTTTTTGTTGGGTCAGGACTGGGTTTCAGGACAAACTCGCTGAAACCAGCCGTTGACGGATGACGCTGAATACCCAGCGAATGGTTGTACATCCAGCTTGCCACGGCCCCGAACGAATAGTGGTTGAAGGAGTTCATGCTGTTGTTGCCACCAAAACCATTCTCTACCGTATAGGAGTTCAGCCGCTCCCAGATGGAGGTCGCACCATTCACCACCGAGTAAAGCCAGGACGGATAATCCGTTTGCTGTAACAGCCGGTACGCATTCGTAGGACTCCCATTCTCGGCCAGGGCGTCCATGATCGAAGCGGTACCAATAAAACCGGTCATCAGCGAATAGGCAGGCCGGTCGACACCCCCGTCGTCTTTGTTCTTCCGCTCAATCGACTCGTTCAGCTGCTGAATGGCAAACGGTTTATTGTTGTCATTGAACAAGCCCAGCGCCAGCGGAATAGCATACGATGCCTGCGTGTCGACTACCTGCCCTTTATCCGATTTCTGGGCCTGTTGCTGCTCATTGGGCGCGCCCATGAAGCCCGTTTTTACGCCCGACTTGATCGTTTTATGGCTTGTTTTATCGACGTAGATCTCGTTCCAGGCGGCTTTGATCTCACGCTGCCGTTTCGCGAACTGGGCTGCATCGTCGGGCTTTTCCAGAATCGTGGCTACGTTGCTCATAATGGCTAAATCATAGGCAAAATAGGCCATCCAGAACAACGTATTGTCGTTCTTGTTCCCTTCCGGACTCAGCCAGTCGCCCAGCGGACCTTCGTTCAGGATGCCGGTTGATTTGTCAACCTTCGTTTCCAGAAACTGGATGTAGCGTTTCATGGCTTCATAATGCTCCTTCAGCAGCGCGACATCGCCATACTGGCGGTACGTTTCCCAGGCTACGACAATACCGGCACTCCCCCAGAGCGTACCCCCGAAACCACCGCCCATAGGGGCTACATCCGTAAACCGGCCGCTTTCGGCCTGGACATCCCGCATGGCCAGCAGGTGCCTTCTGAGGAACAGGTCGGCGTTGGTCAGATACGTAGCACTCCGCGAAAATACCGAAATGTCCCCGCTCCAGCCCATACGTTCGTTACGGGCTGGCGTATCGGTGGGAATGGACAGGAAATTACTCCGCAGCGACCACGTAATGTTTTGCCACAGTTTATTGACCAGCGGATTAGAGGTTTCGTATTGCGACGATAAGGCTGATATGGAGCTGATAACTAATCCTTTCACGTCCGCTACCGGGATAGCAGTCTCAAGACCGGTGAGTTCCAGATACCGGTACCCGTGAAAAGTAAAACGGGGCTGTATGGTTTCGTTGCCGCCTTTGAGGATATAGGTATCCTGCGTCAGCGCAGCCCGGATGTTTTCCATCATGACCATACCCGTATTGCCTTTATATTCAGCCAGGTTCGGGTATTTCACTTCGGCATACCGCATTGTGATGACCTGCCCTTTTTTGCCGTTTTTAATCAGGATTTTGGGGAAGCCCACCATGTTCTGCCCCATGTCATAAACAAAAACCTTTGGGCGAACTTCCGCTACGGACAGCGCAGGCATGGTCCTGACCAGACTGGCGTTGTCGCCCATTTGCCCAACGAGTTTAAACTCACTATAATCCATCGTTGATTTCCGACCCATCGCATCGGTGAAGGTTCCCTGGTAGGCTGTCCCTTCCAGCGGCACCTCAACCACGGGTTTCCAGCCAGCACCATTATACGCAGCGGTTGCCCAGTTTTTTACCAGCGCATCTTTCGTGGCGTCGTACACCTCGCCCTGAAAGAACGAACCGTACCGGATGGGGCCATCGGTGAAAATGGTCCATCCGTCAGACCCCGCCTGCCGGCCGGGGTTGGACGTAACGATCTGTTCGGTGCCGTCCTGATACGTAATAACCAGCTTGCTCAACAGCGATTGCCGGTCACCGAAGTAATTCCAGCTTTCGCCACTGTAGGTGATGTTGCCGCTCCACCAGCCTTCGCTCAGCCAGGCCCCCATTGCGTTTTTTTGCCCCTGTTTCACCGCCCCCGTAATGTCGTAGGTTTGGTACATGTGGTGTTTATTGTACTGCGTCAGCCCCGGATTGAAGTAATCATTGCTAACTCGGTTGCCATTCAGATAGAGCTCGTAAATGCCCCTCGCCGTTACGTATAGCCTGGCTTTGGCAATGGGTTTGGCCTGGGTCGTGAAGGTGTTTCTGAGCATCGGGGCGGCATTGCGGCTTGGGTCGGCGGTGATCACATGCCCACCCCTGATGGTATACTGGCCGTTATTAACAGTTAGATCGGGCGATTGGAAAATGCCGCTATAGGGCTGGCTGGTGAGGCTTTCCGTAAACAAAGTGTTGGACGGATACCGGAAATTCCTGATGTCAAGTCCCGAAAAATGCGCCGTCTGATTGGCCGGTACCTTAAACCCAATATCGGCCACCATCGGAAAGCTGATGAAGTTATTCCCGCTGCCAACCGGGTTCAGGTTGATACCCCGAGCCGCAAAGGGAGAGGAAGGAGCTTCGGTTTTTTCTTTGAGTTGGTTGGCTTCTTTATTTCCATCGACGAATAGCTCAAACAGGCCAAAATTGCATTCGGCCAGAATCATGTGCTTCTCGTACTTATTGGCGCTATTAATCAGGTTCTGCGGAATTTGGAGGATCTTGAACGGTACGTCGGCTTTGTCATCTTTGCTGTAGCCAACGCGGTACATATTGAGCTTTGCCAGCCCTTCCGGCGCATCCGTTACCGACGAAATATCCAGTTCGAAAGCGATGTAGCTCTGGTTCAGGCCATTTTGCACACCCATAATGTTCAGGTCCTTGTTCAGGAGCCGCCGGTCATTAGCGCCAAAAACAAAGGCAGCTTTGGTCGAGCGGGTCGCCTGGTCCAGCTGAACACCAAACTGGACCTTGAACACCGACAGATAATGTGCGTAAAAAACCAGATCGCTATCGCCCCCACCAATCCACTTCGCCCCCGACCACGCCGACAGATCAGTACGCATCAACCCGGTTTCGAACCAGGAGCTATTGGTGGATGACTGGCCCAGATTATCCCAGACCGTTACTTTCCAGGTATAGCGAGTAGTGGGTTGCAGCGCCCGTCCTGCGTACTCAATGCTGTGGGAGAGGGTTGACTTTATCTTTTTCGAATCCCAGACAATCTGATTTTTACTATCCGTCACAACAATCTGCCAGGCCGTTTGGGCGTAGCCTCGTGTAGCATCCAGCGCCTTCATCTGCCAGGAAAAATGGGGGGTTGCCTGATCGATGCCTAACGGGGTTTGCTGGTAATCAACGCTCAGATGATCGATAGCTACCTTGGCAAAGACGGTTCCGAAGAACGATAGCAGAAGGAAAAGCGACAGGGTCAAGGTTTTCATTTCTCAAACAGGCGTTTTTTATAGGAATAGGTAAGTAAGCAAAAACTCTGAAGCTGAGAACGCTGATCGTTAAACTGAAAGAAGCCCCAGCTTTGTCAGCGTTAAACCTATGTTTGCCCAATTGCTTAGGTTAGCTGGGAATCGGTAAGCGTGTAGGAGATTCATTATTATATCAATCTGATACAATGATAAAGATGAAACATGACTTGTCAGCTATTTTATTATATCATTTTGATAAAAAGCTAAAGCGTGGCTTATTCGTCGTAAATAGACAGCTTCACCAGAAAATTGAGTTGTATGCTTCGTCAGAATGATCCCCGCGAAATAAACCCCCAGGGAAACGGTTTATTGAAAGGGATCGCCGTTGATCCGGTAATTTTTGGCTTTCATGAGAATCAGCTGAAAGTGCTCATTATCGAGCATACCAATACAGGACTCTATGCCTTGCCCGGCGGCTACATTCAGGAAAACGAAGATGTGGATGAGGCTGCCGAACGCATCCTGACCATGCGCACGGGTCTAAGCGATGTATACCTGGAGCAGTTTCATATTTTCGGGAAGTATAATCGTACTGATCCCGAAGTTGTCAAAAAAATCCTGATCGGTCAGGGATTCACGCCAACCGACGATCACTGGAGCCTGAAGCGATTTATCTCGGTTGGCTATTACGCCCTGGTCGATTACACTAAAACCCGGCTAACGACCGACCTCACTACGGGTAGTTGTGACTGGTACGATTTTGATGCGGTTCCACCCCTTATTTTTGACCACCAGCTCATCATCGACAAAGCGTTGACTACGCTGCGGCATAACCTCGATCAGATGCTAATTGGGTTCAATCTGTTGCCGCCCATTTTCACGATGGTAGAATTGCACACGCTCTACGAAACCGTTCTAGGCAAAAAGCTTTTACCCCCTAATTTTCAGCGGAAGATGCTGAGTCTGGGTATTCTGGAGCGGATCGAAAAGAAGAAAACGGGTAAAGCTCATAAATCACCTTACCTGTATCGCTTCAAACCCAGCGAATAACTGCCGGATACCTGTCTTTTATCAGGGAAGGAGTCGCTTTAGAACCTCTGCTTCATAGCTGGCCCCAATGGGAATGTCCTGACCCGCAACCCGTAGCGCCTTATTCTTGATGGAGTCGATCCGGTTGAGGGGAACGATAAAAGACCGATGAACGCGCAGAAAGCCGTCTTCCGGGCTGGCGGCCTCGTCCAGCTTTTGCAACATGGTTTTCATCGTCATCCGGGTAACGATGGGCCGCTGATTCGGCAGGTGAATCTTTAGATAATCGTCCAGCCCTTCGATGTATTGAATATCCGCCAGCGAAATTTTGTACAGTTGATAATCGGCCCGGATGTAGATAAACGACGATTTTGCGGGACCGGTAGCGTTCAGAAACTGGTAATAATCGGAAGCCCGGTTAGCGGCCTGCAGGAAACGCTCGAACGTAAAGGGCTTCAGCAGGTAATCAATGGCACTTAGATTGAACCCTTCGACGGCGTATTCGGCGTAGGCGGTCGTGAAAATAACCATCGGCGGTTGGCCGGTGGAATTACTGTCGATAGTGCGGTAAAAATCAATGCCCGACATCGACGGCATATTCACGTCCAGAAACAGCAGGTCGACGGGGGTATCGGCCAGGTACTGCAGCGCCAGATCGGTGCGAGAAAACGTTTGCAGCAGCTCGATAAAGTTGACCTGCCCGCAGAACCGAGTGATGATGCGCAGGGCAGGGGGTTCGTCGTCAATGGCAATGGCTCGGATCATGACAGAGTTAGGAATAGATCTACGGTAAAATCATCGGGCCGATCCTGAATCAACAGGCGGTGCCGGGCCGGATATAACAGGTTCAGCCGGGCCTGCGTGTTGGCCAGACCAATGCCACTACCCGCCGTCTGGATGACCTGGCTTGCCCGCACTTTCCGGTTAAAAACGTGGCAATGCAGCTCGTTGTTCCGAATCGACAGGCCAATGGTAATGATCGACGACTCTTCGGGATTGACGCCGTACTTATAGGCATTCTCGATAAACGAAATCAGAATAAGCGGAGCAATCTGATACGTACCCGCCTGGCCCTCAGTTGTAAAATTAATCGTAGCGGTATCGCCCAGCCGTAACTTCTGCAAGGCTATGTAATGCTGAATGTAGTCAATTTCTCTTGCCAGCAGGACCTGATTCTCGTGGGGTTCCTTGGCTACGTAACGCAGAAACGCCGATAGCTCGATAATCGCATCGGGCGTGTATGGCGACTCCTCGATGGCCAGTGCGTAGATGCTGTTGAGCGTATTGAACAGAAAATGTGGATTGATCTGCGCTTTTAGGTACGACAGTTCCGTTTGCAGTTTCTCCCGCTCGGTTTTCTGCCAGCGGTCGTTGATTCGCAAAATCAGCGATAACAAAAAGCTCACCACAAACAGAAAGAACGTCTGGCTCGACTCGATCGGTAAGCCGGCCTGCTCGGGCCGTGGCCGGTTGGGGGGCAGCGCAAACCGATCGTCGCCAAACGAAGGGCGCTGGTTGGGGCCAAGCGGTGGTCCCTGGTGAAACGAACCCGCTCCAACCCGCTCCGACGGGGGCGGCAGTGGTTGACCGGTTGCCGTAAAGCCGCGTTGATTAATGCCAATCAGCCCCGCCTGAATCACAAAAAAAAGACCCACCACCACGAGCCCGTACAGCGTGTAGCGCCGTTGGAAAAACAGCCGGGGAATCAGCACATAGTAGTTCAGGTAGAAAAAGGCGATCGTCAGCAGGTGCGACGCCAGATTCCGCTGCTCGTGCGAGTTATAGGCAAGCTCGGTCAGCTTGGCAAAACCCTGCGTCGTGAAGAGGTAGGGCAGCGCCAGAAAAGCCAGACAGCCAACAACATGAATAAGAATACGTAACGATCGGTTCTGCATAGCACAAATGACTGCCCCGAAGCTACGTAACGATTGGTCAGCGCTGGCACATACGTCGCTCCCCTTTACCGACGAATTCAGCCTGTTTACCGACTAAGTAGGTTCTGGACAGGAGGACAACCAGGCCGCGCCACGGTGGCCGCCGGGCGGATCTCAGTAAACCAAAAACCCGCTCGGCTGTACTCCTGCCCAAAAGATTGAATCAGGCGCAGATGGTAAAAACCGGGGTTTCCTCAAAGCGGGATGCCACAATAACAGCCGTATTGTCGCGGTGGGGCATGAATAAATCAGCCGCCAGCTGCGGGTTGTTATTTTCGTGCGATAAGTGCGACAGCAGTACGTGACTCATAAACGACGGCTTATAGCTTAGAAACAGATCCAGTGCCTGCTGATTGGATAAATGACCCTTACCGCCCCGAATCCGTTGTTTGAGAAAGAAAGGGTAGCGACTCGTTTCCAGCATCTGCTCGTCGTAGTTAGCTTCCAGAAAGGCAGCGTGGCATTGACTGAAATGCCGGATCAGGTGCTCGCAGGGAAAGCCGATATCCGTAAACACACCCACATTAGTGTCCTTGTACGTAACGACAAAACTGTGTGGATCGCTGGCATCGTGGAGCTTCGGAAAAGCCGTTACGCATAACTCGCCAATCCAGGCGGGTTCGTCGCTGCGTAGCGCCCGAATTGGGAATTTTTGCTCCGGCAGTCGGACATGCTGTAGCGTTTGACGCGTAACAAAAACGGGAAGCTGGTATTTAGTCGCCAGTTGTGAAATCCCGCGAACGTGGTCAGAATGTTCGTGGGAGATAAAAATGGCTTTCACCGTCTGCATGGATAAGCCAAGGCGCTGCATCCGCGTTTCGACCTGCCGACAGGAAATACCCACGTCGATTAAAACCGCTTCCTGTTCGTTGCCAACGTAGTAACAATTTCCGTTACTACCGGAATTGAGCGAGGTAATAAATAAAGACATAATACGACTAAAGTACGCATTTTTTCGGGACGAAAGCGCTTACCCGCCGGTTAAATCGGGTCCCAGCGCACGATACTGACACGAAATAAGTACAGCCCCACTACGCTCCTGGGAAGGTAGTGGGGCTGTACTTATCAATGGCTATCACTTGATATCGTCGTGTCTTTATAAACCTAACATTAGCCCAAAGACGACACGTTGAACAGGCGGCTAAGCTGTTATAGAATCGATTTTCGGTCAATCTGAGCCGGTAGTGCTCCCTGCCGACTGAGTTTCATTTTGGCCAGGGCCGCTCCCGCCCGGGCGCACTGCTCGGGCGAAAGCTCTTCCAGGTAAGCCGTCAGGAAACCCGCCCAATACGCATCACCCGCTCCCGTAACGTCAATTACGTCGATCTTCTGGCCAGGAATCCGGACTTGTTTGGCGCCATGCTCGTACGAAACGATACTGCCTTCAGGACCGAGGGTCAAACATATCATCGATGCACCCATCCGGTGGAAATCGGCTATAATCTGCTGATGCTCGCGAACCTCCCCGTAAATCCGTTCGGCGTCGTCTTCGCTTAGTTTGACGAGCGCACCTGTTGAGCAGTAATCGGCAATAATCTGTTGGGCCTGCTGGCGGTCGGGCCAGATGCTGGGCGCGTAGTTAGCGTCGATGCTGATCTGACAGCCAGCCGCCTGGGCGCGTCGGGCTGCGTCAACAATGGTTTGTTGAGCGGGCTGGCGGCTGAGGGCAAAACAGGTCGTATGAAAAATCTGCACTTGTTCCAGCAGCGAGTCAGGAATCTGCTCCGGGTGAATCTGGCAATCGGCGGTGCGATAGGCAATAAAATCGGGCGTACCGGCCGTACGGGAAACAATAACGATGCTGGTTGGGGCCAGTGGATCAGTCGCAATGTACTGAGAGTCGACGCCAACTTCATCGACCTGCCTGACCAGGTATTTACCCAGGTTATCATTGCCAACGCAGGCTACCAGGGCCGTTTTGTTACCAAGTCGGGCCATGTTAGCCGCCATGTTAGCGGGACTGCCGCCCTGATACCGCCGAAAATCGGGCGAGTCGAGCAGGTTGGTTGATACATGATGGGCAATGAAATCGGCCAGAAGCTCGCCAACGGATAAGAGCGCGTAAGGGCGTTTTGACATGGTTATTAAACATACTCCGATTGCAAACTACTCGACAGGGGAGGAGATTACAATCGGAATAGAAAATTAAAAGGAAGATTAGGATTAATGACCGCCCGGCCCGATTGGGTAGATAGCCTCTTTGGTTTTACCCGCTTCTTTCACCAGGAAGCAGGATGCCGCTGCCAAAAGCAGACAAATACCCGCCAGCACCAGCGCGTTGCGGGGGTCGTTGCCCAGCAGGGGTTCGTAATAGAGTGGTACAGTAAGCATCCCGATAAACTGCGGTACACAGATAAACCCG
>Ga0265780_10008724_pt1 | contig 12277 bp, 8 predicted proteins | sample P1T30metagenome_FD_192432 | JGI IMG/M metagenome (GOLD analysis project Ga0265780, IMG submission 192432) | Plant litter microbial communities from East Loma Ridge, Irvine, California - P1 T30 | ecosystem: Environmental > Terrestrial > Plant litter > Unclassified | place: USA: California... | reverse complement strand
ATGAATGAGTGCTAAGGAAGATGAAGTTGACTAATTATCTCTTCACTACCAGTAAATTCTTGCTTGCTGGAGCGGCAAACATTACAAGCTCCCATGACAGTGCCGCGCAAGACGCCACAGCATTTGCAATTCAGGTGCATGACCAATCACAAGCAATGCATCGAATCTCTCTTAACATTCATACAGTATGCATATCCGATATCTCAATGGCAACAGGCCGTGACGAACATTCTGGATGCTGTCAAGAAGCCGAATACTCTGTGGCCATAACGTACACTTTCTGGCCCATTGAATCGCACCATAGTCGGCCCAAATGCAGACACATTGTACACTTGGGTAGCTATCGACTTGTCGCATGAGACCTGGTCTTGACCATTCCTAACATCAGCGACGGAAGGAACTGGATATGGCCTTTCTACGACATGTCAGTTTCATTGGAGGTCAACAATGCATAAAGAAACACTGACTGGTCCCAGTTACGGCAACAATTTTGCTGGCATGTCAATTGATGAGAACTCACCGCCGGGCGATTACTTGATCCGCCTACAAAGGCGTGATTTCATATGCCACAACCTATGGCATCATGCTCGGCCGTATCCTCGTGCGCCAAAACAACACGGAAGACATCGCGACCATACGCAACTACCAAGACCAGACAATTCTCAAAACAATTCCTCGTAATCTATCTCAGCCCTTTACAGCCCAAGCACCCAGACTATCACGCGCCCTCATCGACACTTCCAACGCCACGAGCAGAGTGACGGGCTATCTCAACCTCCTAGCCAAAATCGGACCCTTCAACCAACCCGACGTCCTCTCAGACCGATACCGCGTAGCCTCCACCCTCGGCCTCGCCGGCCTCGCAAACGGCCTCTACACCCCCCTCGCTCCGTCAACCTCACCGCCGCCACCATCGCCGCAAACGCCAGCATCGCCGCCGCATACGCCCGCAACCTCATCGACGTCGGCAACAACTGGGTGATCCCCAAAGCGACATGCCAAGGCGTCTTCGGCCGCGAATACGGCTGCCGCGCATACCGCGCCCTGCGCGGCTACCTCGGCCTCACACAATCCGAAAACCTGTTCATCACGAACAAATCCGACAACCTGACGCTGGGCGCGGAGCAGGCGTTTCTCTTCACGTTCTCCGGGAAGCCGCCGATCAAGTCGACGGGGTTTTGGAGCTTGACGGTGTATGGCGCGGATCAGTATCTCGTGCCGAATGGGCTGGGGCGGTATGTTGTTGGGGATCGGAGTGTGCATTTGAGGTTTGAGGAGGGGGGGTTGGTTAATGGGGGTGAGGGGGTGGATGGGAGGTTTCGGGTTCTGTTGCAACCTGCTGATGTGCGGCCGCCGGAGAATTGGACGAGCAAGTGAGTGTACTTTGGGAGTTGTTTCGATGTGATGGGACATGGACTGACTTGAACAGTTGGCTGCCGGACCGGCGGGGTGGGGGTGGAAACTTCTGTATTCGATTCGGTTTTACTCGCCAGCAGAAGCCTTCACGAATGGCGAGTATGTGTTTCCTACTGTGGAGACTATTGATGCGATCAAGGCTTGAACATTGCTCGTTCTTGAGGGGGTTGTTGAATTGAGGAATGGGAAAGCAGGAGCATGATTGCTTCCTATATTTTACGGATTTCTATTAGCAAAGAAATACACAAAACTCTGGACGATACTTTCCAAGTCTCCAGCAGAGTTCAGGGAAGAAGTGCTAATCGATGACTGCTTTGCATACCTCTCAGCCTGCTGTGACCACGCATGACCGAAGACGGACAAGTACCATCAGTGCCCTGATACCAATGCTCTACGCCACCATCGTTCTCGGTCCAGCACTTACAGTGGAATTTTGGAATTATAGATTAATTAAGTTGGGAGCCCAGGATATTCATCTCTACCGTTCTCTACGATGTGAAGTATCAATACCGGGATAATCTATTCAATACAAGCCCGTGAGGTTGTACCGTCCCACCTGGTTTGTGAGGATGGAGGTAAACCAGATTGCATCCCCTGGTCCATAATTGACTGCGACGTCCACCGCTGGGGGAAGTCCACCCAAGGGCCCTGTAACACCCAGCTCTCCGAGCCCGATTGGCAGCGTGACATAATCGTACTGGAGAGTCTCTGTATCCAGGCGAGGCAAGACGTTACCAGTGAATGCGCTATACCCCACGCCGCCTTTTGAATCGATTGTGTTCTCGGCACCCACAAGGCCCAGCTGGTTGGTGTGGTAGATGTCGATTTTGTGCGTCTTCATGTTAATGCGACCAATGCCGTTTCCGACAAACAGCGCAAAGTAGACGTAGCCGTTATGTTCAGCGCGAACTACTGTGGGGAACTGAGCTGGCTCAGGCAGAGGGTATTCGTCAATCTGCTCGGTTTTCGGGTCGAAGACCAAGATTTTATTGGCGCCAAACTCTGCCAAATAGACCCTCTCGTCGGAAGCAACAATGAGTCCTAGAGGCAAGGAGGCTAGTGTTGGGATGGTGTAGGTGGTGAACTTTTCAGTCGCGTAATCGAATATGGCAAACGTGTTTCCGGTTGTTGCCGTGACGTACATGCCAGTTTTAGAGGTGTATAAATCATTAAATGGCTGAAGATTTCCAGCAACGTTTGAATCTGGATTCTGGAAAAGATCAATCTGCTTCGTCGTTGGGTTGATACGAACGAGCTGGTTCCTGATGCCATTTGCAGCGTAGACATTTCCATCTGCGCCCTTCCTGATCGCACAGCTCAATGCCGTACGGTCAGTAATCGACTTGGCAACCCCAGGCAATTCAATAGGCATTGGGTCCAAGGGGGTAGTGAAGGGGATAGGATACTCGTCAATCTTGCCCGTATCGGGATCGATGCGGAAAATGTTGTTCTTGAGAATGCCCTGAGATAATCAAATTAGCTTTCATGTCTGTCAGAACGCATACATGTACGCGCGAGGTGTTCATACCTGTCCCCAAGATGCACCGTCCGGCCCAACCTCCAAGTCGCAAGGTCCGGTCAACGCAGTTGGCAAATCGTACAACGTGAAGCGATCACTGACTGCTCTGCCTTCTAGTACAGGAGATGTCAAAGAAAGCGGCAGTAGTGGCGCAAGCGACAGCAACGTAGCGGAGGCGCGCATTATGGATTGAAGTGGTAGTGAACCTGCGATTGGAGCACACGGTAACTCAAACTGCCAGAAGGAGTTGCTGCTTTATTTGCTTATTCCAGGATGGTTATGGCGGTTTTCTGGATTGCACTTGGATACTTAGGTGCCTGCTCCGCCGGGCGGAGTTTGCTTGGGCCGTAGATCAAGTACGTAGACTTGACGACTAGTGCAACCTCAATCAAGCACTACCGTTGTATTTCGTGTCGTAGTGCTGACGATCATGCTCAGATTTACCAATCGTGGTGGCGATCATGAGCGCTTGCTAGAGCTACTGTAACTCTAGTCGCAGCGTCAATGATCGTGCTTACGAAATCAGAGCCATAGGTGATCGTTTGGGATATCAGGATGTTCATGTACTCGTTCTACCCCACTTTATATACTTCAGCCAATAGCTGCCAGATCGAACAACCCAGATCGCGACGGTCGACAGCGAGAACTTCGTCCACGTTGCGTCCCATTTCCAGAATCTATCAAAACACGAGTACTTGATGGCGTGACAGGCGCACGAGTATTGCAGCACCCAGTGCCGCAGTAATTTACATCCAAGATAGATATTTGCCGCGATTAATGGTGCTAGAAAGTTTTTGACCGCTATGTAAAATGCGTCTGAGACACCGATTTGGTGTTGTGAGAAGTATCAGCAGCAGATTTTATCGAGGAACACGTAACACTCATGCTTTAACCTGGAGGATCATCAACTTTGAGTCTTGATCACTAGGACTAGAAAGGTTGTCTAATTGCACCACCATGACATATTTGGAGACGTTCTTGGGCTGTCTTCATTCAGACTTCACTTCTAACTTAGCACGTCGACGCGGTGATGTACGCCAGAACTTGTCTAATCTTCCACATACGACCATAGGACATTGACAAATAAGGGATTTCGGCCTCCTAGCGTCACACACTGTCTTTTGAAATAGCAATATCGTACTTTGCGGCAGTTTACTCTTTCACATACGACCATAGGGCGTTGAATCCAAGGCTCCCCGTCCGCTCGTCTGCTCTCGACCGAGCCCAAGCCCAAGCTGCAAATGCGATGCGGCTTCTCCACTTTGACCCGCTAGGAAAGCTAGTCTCGACAGACTTTCGCAGCAAGACGATCCCGCCCTACACCATTCTATCACATAGATGGGGCGACTCCGAGATCCTCATTGAAGACATAAGAAGCGTAGAATACAAAGAGAAAGAAGAAGGCTACAAGAAGCTTAAGTTTTGCGCCGAGCAGGCAGTGCGGGACAAGCTACAGTACTTTTGGATAGATACATGCTGTATCGACAGATGGGACAAGGCCGAGCGCTCGAGGGCGATCAATTCGAAGTTTCAGTGGTACAAAGATGCGGCACGATGCTACGTCTTTTTGTCAGACGTGTCTGCAACAGAGCTGGCCCGCAGCATTGCGAAGCGAACGAGCGTATATTGACTCGTTCTCTCAAGAGCCCGAAGTCGAAGCGTTGAGATTTTCAAGGTCGTGTGCGAGCGGACGTTTGTGCTGTACTTGTTGTGTTTTAGCGTGCCCATTTACGGTAGTTCAACTTTTTGCTCCCTCGAGTCTTGACTGGCTAGTTTCCAAGCACGTATGGGTCTGCCTTATCTGGCTTCAAGACACCAATCTGTCAGCTAGTCAGCAAAGCCCTCAAGCCCTCAAAATGGCTGGCGTTTTGACAAGTATGTGCTGTGTTGGGTGCGCGGCTCCACGACGATTGGTAGAGCGATGCTCTGAAAGGTGATTGCCGTGTTGGATAGTAGAACATATGTGCTGAACTAGCAGAATAAGCCTATTGAAGCAGAGAGCGAGACGCAATTGGGCGCTATTGATGTCTGCTGAACCAACATGTTTCCTACCATACTGGATCGAGCTAACGCCTTCACCTTCTACCATAGTCCCTTTCCTCGACTAGTCGCTATCGTCCGACACAGGCGACTGCGTTCTATTGATCTCCATGTTCTCAGTACCATCATCTGATTTGGCTGCCTCGATTCCTCCACCCACGGGTGCCACTTCTGATGTCATTCGAGCGACTTTGAACTCATGCAAACCATGAACACCGTCCTTGACACGCGGAAAGCACTTGAAGCATAGATCATAGTCAGGGCATTGCCGACACGTGTATCTCGTTCCGTATATATAGCACTGAAGCACTTCAGTCAGCGAGGAGAACTTGAAGACCGAATCACGAACCTTCCACTTACCAAACAACTATCACACGAGGCTAAAGACCATCGCTTCACTTCGTGATCCACGATATCAACCCCATCGGCCTCCGACTCATCTCTACCCAGAGCAGACGCGAACTCGATGTTGTCATGGAACACAGCGACGTCCCACGGGGTCAGCCTGTCCTTGGTGAGAGAGTCGGTATTCGCGCCACATGAAATGAGACGGCGAATAATGGAAACGTCCCATTGTCTACAAGCCCAATGTAGAGACGTCCAACCATCTTCGTCAGCCAGGTTGACTTGCTCGGCCGTCAAATCGCGGTAGAAAAGACCTTCGAGAATGCCACGGTTTTGCCCACTGCATGCAAAGTGCAGAGGTAGCCTTTTGTAGTTGTCAGCCGTCCACAGCAGCTCCTTGGGGAGAACATTCAACGTGTGGATCGACTCTCGTCCGTTCAATGATGAGCAGCCCACGTGAGCAGCACTTCGGCCCTCGTCGTCCACTTCGTCCACATTGAAGCCTACTTTGTCGATCAAATAACGGACGAGATCTGGTTCTCCCTTGGCGACGGCCGCGTTGAGCATAGTTCCAAACCTACCGCCAGTCCATTTTGGCTTGCCGCCTCGCTTGATAAGCAACTCCACCATCTTCATTTGCCTGAGCAGGCGGCGTTGCGTCAGCGCGTTGCCTTTGGAATTTTGGGGTGACTTCGGGTAGCACCACGATACCGCAGCAATCAGGGGAGTCCAATACTGGCCAGCTAGGTGGTTTACCGTGGTTCCGCGTACCGCACTCTTGTGGTCGAGCAAATTTCGAGCCATTTTGACGTTCCCAAAGTACGCGCACTCATGAATAGCGCTACCAAATAGCCCCTTCCGAGCCGTGTAGCTTTCATTAGCCCCATAATCAAGCAGCAAAGATACGACCTCGCCGTTGTTTTGTCGAAGAGCAGCGTGGAAGCATTCGCCTAGTACTTTCGTCCCACGCAATTCCTCGTGACGCTCGAGTATCATCTCGAGCGCCTCCAGTATCTCCTTTTTTTCAGTCCTCATCATTTTGAGTAATGTGGCTTTAGTAATTTTGCGCGAAAGTCTGTCGCCCCTCTGTAGTAAGAGGCGCATACAGCCAAGGTGGGCAATTGCAGTGGCTTCGGCCAGTGGCGACTGGCCGTCTTTGTCCACCGTGGACGTCTTCGCACCACGCATAAGGAGTACTCGCAGCACGGATTCGTTCCCGTACATAACGGAAAAATGGGTGGCGGTACGCCCCCAAGCGTCAGTCGCGTCTCTATCTGCCCCGGCGTCCAGGAGCGTAGCAATCAGTATCTCATTCGACTGGCCAGCCATGTACGGGAGCATGCTGGTCAAGACGGATTTGGCTGGTCGATTGTTCCCATTGGTGAGCAACTCCGCGAGTTTCGTGACCTCGGGCGTATTCTCAGAGTAAGACAATCTGCTGAATGGGTAATCATAGGTCTCTGTATCAGGCGGCCAAGCCGTAGCGCCGTGCTCAAGCAGTATTCGCGCTACCTCGAGACGCTCCATGGAACAGGCAATCTCAAGAGCATACCAGCCACTATCGTTCTTGCGATCGAGGTTGATCTCACCGTATTTTAGCACGAGTCGCAGGACGTCCAAATTTCCGCAACGGCTGGCAATGTGTACGGGCTCGCGTTCGAGGACCATCGCGCGCGGTGTGTGCTCCAGGAGAAGAGCAACGAAAGTCTCGTTTCCAGATCTTATGGCCACCTCAAGAGGGATGGATCTGCTTTCATTCTGCATCTCAAGTGCATCGATAGTGGCTGGCGGGACGGCAGGTTCATTTTCAGATCTTCCCGAGTCAGAAGCCATTTCCACGCCTTCATCTGAAGGGTTCTCTACGGCTTCATTTGAAACATTTGATATATGGCTCAGTACAGCTGTTTTGTTTGCCTCGATCAACGATCGCAGAACCTCCAAATGGCCATAATTGGCAGCCAAGTGTAGTGGAGTGTCTTGAGTTGATTCCTTCGCTGAGACGGATGCGCCTCTTGCCAGGAGCAATTCTGCGATTTCTGTAAAGCCGCAAGCACTAGCACAATGCAACGCAGTATCAACACCCGACTCACAGACAAGCGAAGTCGACTTGTGGGAGTCGAGCAACCGTTTGACTGTGCTTCTTTGGCCCGCCTTGGTGGCAACATATAAGAGCTGCACAAAGTCCGGCTGTGGGAAGCGAAAGTCGCAATGCATCAAAAAATTGACAAAATTGTGTTGACCATGCCAGATTGCTCCACGAAGTAGTTCTTTTGCGATCGGACTTGTCTTTCCGTCTTTCAACAGCTCGAGTTCTGCTGGCGGCAATGCTTCAATGATGGTTGTCCAGCCGGGACGCAGGGGTACAGAGTCGTATGGGAGGAGTGAGAGTAGTTTGATGTCTACTGTGACATGAGGCAAACATGCCTTCACGAGTTCGCTGTTTGCCTGACGGACCGCAGTTTTGAGGAGCGACATGGCGTTCTTTCGAACAACGTCTGGGTCTGCTCGGAGCAGCTTGAATGCACTCTCGGGCAAATAGACAGACCCGCTGACCAGGGATGTTGGGCTGCAATGCGAGAAAGCCTTGTTCAACCTATCCTTCGCAGGGCTGACATCCTTCCGGCTTTTCTTGTCACCGAGAGTGAAGCCTCTGGCACCGTGGACATCCCTCTTAACCGTCAAAAGCTGACATTCAACAAGATCAACGATTGTCATAGCGTCGCTGAGGCGGACGCTAAATTCTTCGGCTATTGCGAATGGCGACAGCTCATCCGTCTCGTCGGGGTTTTCTTCGCTCGAAGCCATCAAGCTGGATGAGTAGAAGGAGCCCTGTAGTCCGAGCCACGTGTTGATTATGATCGGCTCGTAGGAAAGAAGTTTGGCCACTTCATTGTTGGCGCCTCCGTTCTCAACTGCTCGTATGTAGTGGTGATACCAGAATGATGCAGCGTAGTTGAGAAACGGCTCCTTCTGATCGAGGGCGTCTTCGTCGCCAGCCTGGACGCTTTCTATCGCTGTCGAGGAAAGAGATATACATCTCAGACAAAGAAGCGCGAGTCGCATTTCAGCCGCTGGGCCCAGATCAAGCCATCCAGCAGCATCGTCCAGGGATAGTTGCTGTTGCCCCGAGCTGTAGGCCGGACATGCTGGGAGAAGCCTGACCAGATTATCCTCGACGTGAACTATACCCGCCAGGGATTGGGATATACCGTATATGATGTCCCAAGCGACTTTTCCTTCTGATGAAGCAAGTGCAAACTCATCTCCTGCAGTCAGAGCCTCGCTCAACTCCCGCAGAGTCACAGGCCGTGCGCAATAGCGTAGAATGCCCAAAATTTGTGCAACAATCGATCGGTCCGCTTCTGGTATCCTCGCTACAATCGAGGGTGTGTCATACACCAGAGCTGATTTCACCACAGATCGGGGCAAGGAAAGCCAAGGACGATTGCTCATGGCATCCAGAGTTGAGATTGCAGACAGCGGGTCAAGACCGTGCTGCAGAATGGTCGATATTATTTCGTCGCCGTCCTCTTGCAACGATGGACGTGCGGCAAATCTGGTAGTAAAATGCGACTGCAAATCAGCTTGAAAAGCTTGTTGTGTTGAGCTCTCCAATACATCGATATCCATGATCTGGCACTCTTCCATGAAGGTATTACGGGGTTTGTCGATATCATTCCGAATTTTGTGCCCAACTAAGAGCAGAAGCTTGATGTTCCTGTCCGTGTTGTCCATCAAATCCAGTAGCCGTTCAAGATCCGCCAAAAGACTATTCTGGGCGCTGCTTGATTCGAAGGGAAGGCTCAACACCAGTAGTCGTGGTAGGTTCCCGCCCTGGGTAAGCAGACGATGGAGTAATGCCCACATAAGTTCTTCTCTCCAACCAACGTCCAGCCCGAATAATGAGACTTTGAGTTCGCCGAGGAGCTCCGGGAATTCCCAATCTGCCGTGCGATCGCTGAGGATGTGATAGCAGAGCGACATCAACAGACGCTCGGTTGCACCTACGCCTGCACCATCCTGGCGAAGTACAACTGGTGTCAACCGTTCATCTGTCTGTACAGCCACCAGTTGAGTGACAAGGGACGCGACGAAGTACGGGTTATCAAGACCAACGGGAAGATTAAGCCGGAGAAACTTGTGGTCTGAATCTCTCCAACTTTTAACACCTCCTTGGACTACAGAAGTCGCGATGTGTGGAAAAAGATCAGGATAGGGTAACGCAATTTTCGATGACGCCGATGAGTCATCCTTCGATGTGTCTATCGTCTCCGACTGCACCTTCCAGTTCCTGGGTAGCACACCAGACTGTTCCAGTTGGCGCCTGAGATGGTCGTAGACAGCGTCGGCGCTGAAGTCTGTCGCCAAGGTCACCGATGCGGCACCGGGCACCACCAGGTCCTCGTTCGATGTGATGTCGCTGACTGAACTGCTTTCTTGGGAGCTGTCGCTCCAGCCATCTTCTTTGAAATTCTCCAAAGACCCTGCTGTCTCCATGGTGGTTGGTGAAGAGAACGTTCTTGCGACATCATCGAGCAAAACGCACGGCAACAGAGCCCCTCCTCCACGCTCACATTTGGGGCTGACTGCATGAACGCCCTCGAAAGCCCTGTTTGTGGTCCTCCGTGCATACTGCCTTGTGGGGGCCAGTGCGTCTAATTGGTGCGCGCACTCGGCTGGACCAATACCCCTACTCCCTCCATCATGCATACGAGGACTCGGGCGTTATGATAAGCCATCCCGCCCATTCGCCCATTCTGCCTGGGAATTGCATTCGATTGCGTGTCTTTCTTTTCTTTCTTTCACTTCCAAATCCCTCTAGGCATAACAGCTAACATGGCCCAACCAATTTCGCCCGTGATGGCAAATCACACAAGGCCACGCGCACAGGCCCACGTTGAGAAAGAGCACGAAACATTAGGGAGCCTTAAAAGCATACCCGCGGAGCTTGAGCCTAGCATCAAGAGCTGGAAACTTCCGGAAAGTGTTCTAAAGCAGTTGGCCGACTGGAAACAGGAGGATGATGAGAGGAAAGGCAACGATTCAGAGGACGACGATGAGGATGAGGATGACGATGGTCACGAAGATGAGGACAGTGACGATGCGACTGGACCTGCCAAGAGAGAGGACCTACTGAATCGCTTCCGAGAGCTTGGAAGGGACGTCAATGATCAACAGGCGTATGATTTGTTTGCCAGCAAGAACGCCTACGACGTGTACCATCACGTCAGTGGATACTCCAAGGAGGAGCCCACAGTAGATGGGACGCTGCTACACTCTCTGGCGCGGACGACCACAACGTTGTCGTGGCAAGTCTGGGTCAAGTTCATACTTGACGTCGCCAGAAGTATCAGGGTAGATGTCCTGTGCGAAAACGCAAAAGGAAACAAGACCTGCATACACGCTGCTATTGAGCATGGCGATGAAGGACTTCCTTTCATCAGCTTCATTTGCGACATCGAAGATGACAAAGTCCTAGCAACTGCCATTGCGCTCAAAACCGACCTTGAGCTAAGCTGTGTTGATCTTGCCATTTCCGAAGTCTCGCCCGTGGCATCAGTGTGCTCTTTTAAAGGCTTCCGGCTTTCTGGCATGCAAATTCTCCATGAACTGACCCGCAAAGCCAGTGAGGCTACTCTATCCAGGCCTCGAAGATCTAAAGTCGGCGGTAGCCGAGACGCTGGGCGTGGGAATCTGCCGCTACACGACCTCGTTCACGTCAATGTCTGTAGAGACTTGACAAGAAGATGTCCGAAGGACGAAAACACATGCAAGTCGTGTCGGAAGCAAAAGGACGATTTCGCGCATTACCGCCGCACGTATCTGGATGTCTTGGACTTGATGGTGAAGAAGCATCCGCAGGCTATGAAGACGATGAACAGCTTGAAGCAGTCGCCATTCCTCTTTCATTGCCATACCAGAGACAACAGCGAAACAAGTAAAGACTGGGGTAGATTGGAGTTTGACACGTCTGTTGACACCGTCATTGCTGCAAAAGATGGACGGTCAAATACAGAACTGCCGCCGAAGCTTCCTCCCAAGAAAGGAGATCCTTATCGCCCCAGCCAGGGAAAGAACGGCACCGAACCCACTGCCCTACAAACCAGCTCTCAAGCATCGAAAGTTCTGAAGCACAAAGACCCAAAGGACGTAGAGATCTCTAGGGATCTGGTAACGGTTGTGTCGCAAAAGCTTCTAGAGCTGTGCTTATCGTCCGAGTCTTTCTCAGACGTCTGCAATAGCTCGTTCGGAGAGAGTAAGTCGCGGTCACTGCTCAGCTCTCAAACGCGACGATCATGCTGACGACATTCTCACGTTCACAGAATTTCCCAGCGCCGAATTCATCTTTAAAGCCGACCCGCTGACCGATCGGACGGTCGGCAGACACCAGAAGCTCCCACTGGAGAGGATGCTGGCTTGTGTCGAGGTAAGCCTGTACGCGAGGCAAGCGGCAGCAGGGGATAGCGAAGCGCAGTCGGAAGAGGAAAGAGACACACGGGAGAAGCTCGTGACGATGTTGTTCGACTGGCTTCGAGGAGCGAAACAGGTGAAAAGAATCGTGCAGCTCGTCATCTACGACCACGCACAAGCACCATGCAGAGACGAGGTCGTAAAAGCGTGTCTCAAAGGCTTCGATGTGCGGTATCTGGACTGGAACAAAGAAGACTTATCCATCGATGTCCTCCAAGAGGTTGCGCCGAACCTCCAGAAACTATGGCTCACTTGGAGTGGTCGCAAATCGGCGCTGCATGGCTGGGCCAACGAGCGGTATGGTGTACTTCTGCTCCAGAAGGTTTGTCTCATGCAACATCTGGCCATTTTTGGCAGCAGCTTTGATGAACCTCCTACTGATTCAAATAGCTCAAGAAACTTCATGTAATCGTGGGGAGCGATTGGGAATCGCCGGAAACCAACGGCCGGAATTTGAAGGAGTTCAGGAAAATGCTCCAAGCGAAC
>Ga0265780_10008721_pt1 | contig 12279 bp, 12 predicted proteins | sample P1T30metagenome_FD_192432 | JGI IMG/M metagenome (GOLD analysis project Ga0265780, IMG submission 192432) | Plant litter microbial communities from East Loma Ridge, Irvine, California - P1 T30 | ecosystem: Environmental > Terrestrial > Plant litter > Unclassified | place: USA: California... | reverse complement strand
GGCACCACCAATTCCCTCGTCGCCACCGTCCGCAACAGCATCCCGGAAGTGCTCAGCGACGAGGAGGGCCGCGCGCTGCTGCCGTCGATCGTGCGTTACCTCCCGGATGGCAACGCCAACATCGGCTTCAAGGCCCAGGCGGCCCGCACCAGCGATCCTAAAAATACGATTGTCTCGGTCAAGCGTTTCATGGGCCGCGGCCTGAAGGACATCGCCCACGCCGAGAACATGCCCTACGACTTCGTGGATGGTGATCGCGAGAGCGGTCACGGGATGGTCAAAATCAAAACCGTCGCCGGCATCAAGAGCCCGGTCGAGACCTCGGCACAGATCCTGGCGACCTTGCGCCAGCGCGCCGAAGATGCGCTCGGCGACGAGCTTGTCGGCGCCGTGATCACCGTGCCCGCCTACTTCGACGACGCCCAGCGCCAGGCGACCAAGGATGCGGCCCAGCTGGCCGGCCTGAACGTGCTGCGCCTGCTGTCCGAGCCGACCGCGGCCGCCATCGCCTATGGCCTCGACAATGGCAAGGAAGGCGTGTTCGCCGTGTACGACCTGGGCGGCGGCACCTTCGACATCTCGATCCTGAAACTGTCCAAAGGCGTGTTCGAAGTGCTCTCCACCGGCGGCGATTCGGCCTTGGGCGGCGACGACTTCGACCAGCGCGTGTTCTGCCACATCACCCAGCAGGCCGCCCTGGCGCCGCTGTCCGACGTCGACACCGCGACCCTGATGGTCAAGGCGCGCCAGGCCAAGGAGCTGCTGTCGACGAATGCCGAGACCACGGTCGAGGCGATCCTGAAGTCGGGCGAACTGGTGCAGGTGACGATCAGCGCCGCGACCTTCGCCGAGATCACCCAGCCACTGGTGGCCAAGACCATGAACGCGATCCGCAAGGCGATGCGCGATGCGGACGTCTCCGTGGAAGACGTGGACGGCGTGGTGCTGGTCGGCGGAGCCACCCGCATGCCGCACATCCGCCGCGCGGTGGGCGACTTCTTCAAGACCATCCCGCACGCGAACATCGACCCGGACAAGGTGGTGGCGCTGGGCGCCGCGATCCAGGCGAACCTGCTGGCCGGTAACCGCGCCGCGGGCGACGACTGGCTGCTGCTGGACGTGATCCCGCTGTCGCTGGGCATCGAGACCATGGGCGGACTGGTCGAGAAGATCATTCCGCGCAACTCGACCATCCCGTGCGCCCGCGCCCAGGAATTCACGACCTTCAAGGATGGTCAGACCGCACTGGCTGTTCACGTGGTGCAGGGTGAGCGCGAGCTGGTGTCCGATTGCCGTTCGTTGGCGCGCTTCGAGCTGCGCGGCATCCCGCCGATGGCGGCCGGCGCGGCGCGCATCCGCGTGACTTACCAGGTCGATGCCGATGGCTTGCTGTCGGTGTCGGCGCGCGAGACGCGCTCCGGCGTGGAAGCCGCGATCACGGTCAAGCCGTCCTACGGCCTGGGCGACGACGAGGTGGCGCGCATGCTGCAGGATTCGTACACCTCGGCCTCAAGCGACATGGCGGCGCGCGCGCTGCGCGAAGAGCAGGTCGAAGCCGAGCGTATCCTGCTGGCGACGCAGTCGGCGCTGAGTCTGGATGCCGACCTGCTGAGCGAGGAAGAACGCGCCGCGATCGCCGCGCTGGAAGAAGGCGTGCGCGCGGCGCAGGTCCGTTCCAGCGACGAGACGATCGGCCACGACGAGCGCCAGAACAAGCTGCACGACGCCGTGCAGGCGCTGGCGCACGGCACCGAGGAATTCGCGGCGCGGCGCATGGACAAGAGCGTGCGCAAGGTGCTGGCGGGGAAATCGCTGGATCAGGTCTAAAACAAATCAAAGAGGTCAAGAAGTGCCACAAATCGTCATCCTTCCCCATCCCGTGTTCTGCCCCGAAGGCGCCGTCCTCGACGGCCAGCAAGGCAAGTCGATCTGCGACACCCTGCTCGAGAACGACATCGACATCGAACACGCCTGCGACCGCGTGTGCGCCTGCACCACTTGCCACGTGATCGTGCGCGAGGGTTTCGATTCGCTGAACGAACAGGAAGAAAAAGAAGAAGACATGCTCGACAAGGCCTGGGGCCTGGAACCGAACTCGCGCCTGTCCTGCCAGGCAATCATCGCCGAGGAAGACCTGGTGGTCGAGATCCCGAAATACACCATCAACCACGCGGCCGAAAAGAACCATTGACGGCACCACCCATGAAAAAGCAAGCCCCCGCGCCCACGATCTACGAGCAGCTCCCCGAGATCAAGCAAGGTCAATCGATCGAGCTGCTCAAGGAGCTCCACATCCTCACGCGCGAGGGCAAGCTGAACCAGGACAGCCGGCGCAAGCTGAAGCAGGTCTATCACCTGGTGCAGTTCATCGAGCCCCTGGTCAAGGATGTGCAGGCCCGGAAGCCGGCGGGCGTGACCCTGGTCGACCACGGCGCCGGCAAGTCCTACCTCGGCTTCATCCTGTACGACCTGCTGTTCAAGGGCCGTGAAGACGGTGCCCGCATCTACGGCATCGAGACCCGCGAAGAGCTGGTGCAGAAGTCCGCCGAGCTGGCCAAACGTCTCGAATTCCCGGGGATGTCCTTCCTGAACCTGTCGGTGGCCGAGTCGACCGGATCGAGCAAGCTGCCGCCGACCATCGACGTCGTCACCGCGCTGCACGCCTGTAACACCGCCACCGACGACGCCATCGACTTTGCGCTGAAAAAGCACGCCAGGCACATCGTGCTGGTGCCGTGCTGCCAGGCAGAGATTGCGTCGGTGCTGCGCAAGAACAAGGGCAAGGATCTGGGCCGCAGCGTGCTGACGGAAATCTGGCGCCACCCGATCCACACCCGCGAGTTCGGCAGCCAGATCACCAACGTGCTGCGCTGCCTGCAGCTGGAAGCGCACGGCTACCAGGTGACCGTGACCGAACTGGTCGGCTGGGAGCACTCGATGAAGAACGAGCTGATCGTCGCCACCTACAAGGACCTGCCGCGCAAGCGGCCCGCCGAGCGTCTGCAGCAGGTGCTGGCCGAACTCGGGTTGGAAGAGATGACCCCGCGCTTCTACACCGAACCCGCAGCAAGCATTGACTGACCATCACCGACTGACCTCAGCGAATAAACGACAGAGACCATGAGCGAACAACACTGGATCGACCTGCGCAGCGACACCGTCACCCAACCGTCAGACGCGATGCGCGCCGCCATGGCCGCTGCCCCGGTGGGCGACGACGTGTATGGCGACGACCCCACCGTCAACCGCCTGCAGGACTTCGCGGCCGATCTGTTCGGCTACGAGGCCGGCATGTTCGCGCCCTCCGGCACCCAGACCAACCTGATCGCGCTGATGACCCACTGCGGCCGCGGCGACGAATACCTGGTCGGCCAGGAAGCGCACACCTATAAATATGAAGGTGGCGGCGCCGCCGTGCTGGGCAGCATCCAGCCGCAGCCGATCGCCAACCAGCCGGACGGCTCGATCGCGGTGGCCGACATCGCGGCCTACATCAAGCCCGACGACATGCACTTTGCGCGCTCGCGCCTGCTGGCGCTGGAAAACACCATCGGCGGCCGCGTGCTGCCTCAGGACTACGTCAAGGAGGCCACCGACTTCGCGCATGCGAAAGGCCTGGCGACCCACCTGGACGGCGCGCGCGTCTGCAACGCCGCCGTCAAGAACGGCATCAGCCTGCGCGCCGCCGTCGCCGGTTTCGACACCGTGTCGGTCTGCCTGTCGAAAGGCCTGGGCGCCCCGGTCGGCTCCGTGCTGCTCGGGCCGAAGGCCTTCATCGAGCAGGGCAAGCGCTGGCGCAAGATGCTGGGCGGCGGCATGCGCCAGGCCGGCGTGATCGCGGCCGCGGCCCATCACGCGCTCGAGCACAACGTCGAGCGCCTGGCCGAAGACCACCAGAACGCCCTCGACCTCTCGCGGGGACTGGGCCAGATCGACGGCCTCAGTGTGACCACGCCGCAGACCAACATCTTCTACGTGGAGATCCCGGAAGCGGCCGTGGCAGCCCTGCGCGAGGCGCTGGCCGGCCAGGGCATCCGCGCCTCGATCGGCGCGCACACGCGCCTGGTGACGCACCTGGATGTGTCGAAGGCCGACGTCGAGAAGACGGTCGCCGCCTTCAAGGCCTTCTTCAAGGACTGGCGCGCCTGATGACTGCTACGGTTGACATGCAAGACGGCGGCGACGGCATCCGCCTGGCCAAGCGCCTCGCGGCGCAATTGGGCTGCTCGCGCGCCGACGCTGAACGTTACATCGCCGGCGGCTGGGTCAGCATCGACGGCGTGATGGCCGAAGATCCGGCCGCGCGCGTGGCTCCTGGCCAGCAGGTTGCGCTGCTGCCGGGCGCCAGCGCCGAAGAACCGCTGCCGGTGACCATCCTGCTGCACAAGCCGGCCGGCGTCGGTACCACGGCGGCCTTGGCCGCGCTGGGCCCGGATACGCTCGCGGGCAAGGGCAGGTTCCTCAAGCGCCATCTGCACAAGCTGGTGCTGGCGACGCCGCTGGAAACTCAGGCCAGCGGCCTGGTCGTGTTCACCCAGGACTGGCGCGTGCAGCGCAAGCTGGTCGAGGAGAGCAAACGTATCGAGCAGGAATATGTGGTGGAAGTGAGCGGTGCCATCCTCGAGGGTGGCCTGGAGCGTCTGAACGCGGGCGGTAGAGCGGATGCGCCGCTCAAGGCGAGCTGGCAGAGCGAGGCGCGCCTGCGCTTCGCCGGCAAGGGCATCCTGCCGGGACAGATCGAGCGCCTGTGCCTGGGCGTCGGTTTGACCGTGACCGGTTTGCGGCGGCTGCGTGTGGGACGGCTGGCGCTCTCCGGCCTGCCTGCGGGCGAGTGGCGCTATCTGCAGGAATTCGAGCGCTTTTAAGCAGTCCTATCAGTTCTGAGAGGTCGTTGATAAATTACTTAAGCACTTATATAAGTGCTGTTAGTATTGCCTTGCTGCTATTTATAGTTGGCGGCACGACCCGTCCCTGGCCTCACAGAACAAGGAGCTGCAATGAACGCATCGCCCACGTTGTTCCCAGACCTTTCCTCCACGTCCGCCCACGCCACCCCCGTCGCCGGCATCGCCCGGTTTGCCTTCGTCCGTATCCTGCTGGCTTTCGTGGCCGTGATCGTTCCGCTTGCCCTGACGCTGGTGCTGGCAAGCCAGATTCCCGACAAGGCGCTGCGCGCCGTATGGCCGCAACTGCTGGCCGCTGCGCTGGCTGTCGGCGGCTACCTGTTCTACGTACACCGGGTCGAGCGCCGCAAGGCCGTCGAACTGGGGGGGCCGGGCGCCGCACGCGAACTGGCAGCCGGCGGGGCGCTCGGTGTCGGCCTGCTGCTGGCGATCGTCGGCGTGCTGGCGGCGTGCGGCGCATTCCGGATCACGGGCAGCAGTGGCTGGGGCGCGTTGGTCAAGCCATTTGCTGAAATGCTGCTGGTGGCCCTGGTCGAAGAGATTCTGTTCCGCGGCGTGCTGATGCGCATCACCGAACAGTCGCGCGGCACCTGGTTTGCCTTTGTGTCGTCGTCGCTGCTGTTCGCGCTGGCGCACTTGCCGAACGAATCGATTACCCTGCTCGCGGTGGGGGCGACGGCCGCCGCCGGGACCTTGCTCGCCGCGGCTTACCTGGTCACGCGCCGCCTGTGGCTGGCCATCGGTTTGCATTTCGCCTGGAATTTCGTGTCGGATGCGGTGCTGTCGCTCCCGACCTCGGGGCACCCGGCCAAGGGTTTGCTCAACGGTGAACTGAGCGGCGCCGAATGGCTGTCCGGCGGCCCGTACGGGATCGAGGGTTCGGCGGTGACGCTGGTGGTCATGGTGCTGGCCACGATCTGGCTGCTGCGACTGGCGCTGCGCCGCCATCCGGTGCTGCCTTTCGGGCGCAAAGGACGATAAGTGAAAGCCGGACTGGGAACCCGGATGCGCCACCTGATCGAACTGCTCGACGGCGCGGTCGAGGCGTCCTACCGCGAGGCCGGACTCGATTACCGTCCGCGCTACACGCCGGTGGTGCGTGCCCTGCTCGAGAACGAAGCGCTGACCGTGGGCGACATCGCGCAACGCGCCGGGATCACCCAGCCGGCCGCGACCCAGACCGTCGGGCTGATGGTGAAGGAGGGCTGGCTGCTGGTCGAGCCGGGCGCGCGCGACGGCCGCCAGAAGATGGTGCGCCTCAGCGACCACGGCAAGGCGATGCTGCCGCGTGTACAAGCTTGCTGGAAGGCGACCGCGCTGGCCGCCGCCAGCCTCGACGCCGACCTGGCCTATCCCTTGTCGCAGGTATTGGACGAAGCGATCGGCGCCCTGACGGTCAAGCCTTTTGGCACGCGCATCCGGGAAGCCGGCACGAAGTAGTCAGATGGCTCATGCCGATGCCGCGCCGGCGGTGTCGGAAGGCTGAGGCGCAAGCGCGATCGACACCACCCGCGTACCCGCCAGGCGGTCATGCAGGAAGCGCCGCTCGCCGTCGAGGAGTGCCGTCATGGCCCACGCCACCACGCCGAGCGCCAGCACGGCGGCCATCACAGCCTTGCCATGCAGGCCGAGCGCACCGCAGACCAGCAGCGCCGGCAGGAACCAGCCCCAGGCCAGCAGATAGCGCAGCACGGCGCTGCGCAGGGGCACGCGCGCGCGGCCGTCGGCCACCAGGCGCAGGCGCCAGGTCTTCATGGCCAGCGTGTGGCCGCTGCCGGTCCAGGCGTGGATGAAATAGGCGCCGGTGACGAGGAACAGCCAGGCTTTCAGGCCGTGCTCGAACAATGGGCCGTGGCGGTTTTGCGTGACCAGCATCCACAAGAGCACCGCCAGCATCTCCACCGCCAGCAACAGGAAGGTCTCGTAGACCATGGCGATCATCCTGCGCCTTATCGTGGGACTGCGGGTGGGAGCATCCATGCGGCCTCTCAGGCGTTGTTCGGCGTGATGCCCCAGTTGGCGGGGACCGGTTTTTCCTGCTGGGCGGGCTGCGTTGGTGCCGGCGCCGCGGCGGGTGGGGTCGGTGCCGGCGGCGTCGCTGGAACGGGCGCCGGTGCGCTGATGCAGGGCGGGGTGGCCGAGACGGTATTGCGAACGGTGCCCGCCGGGCAGGCCGCGGCACCCTGGCCCAGCGGCGTGACGACCTTGGCATTGGCTTGCGAAGGCACCACGCTCGGGGCCTTGCGGGTGGCGGCGGAGGCGGCCAGCCTGCGCTTTTGCTCGTCCGGCAGCTGCAGGTAGTTTTCCCAGCTGGCGGTCTTCTGGTCGGGCGTGATCTTGCGGGTGCGAGAATAGGTTTCGCGGGCCAGTTCGCGCTGTTCCGGGGTCAGCTTGACCCAGGCGCGCATGCGCTCGTGCAGGCGCTGCTGGTCTTCCGGCTTCATGCTGCCGAAGCGGCCCGCCAGTTGCAGCCATTTTTGCTTGCGCAGGCCATCCATCGCATCCCATTCGTTTTGCAGCGGCTGCAGGGCCTGCTGCTGGGCCGGGCTCAGCGCGCGCCAGCCCGGCTTGTCGCCGCCCCTGCGCGCGCCGCGTGCATCGGCCTTGCCGGCTTGTGCCGACTGGGCCGCTGTAGCGCTCGCGGCAGTGGAGGCGCCGTTGTCCGACGCGTCATCCTGGCGCTGCAGCTGGTAGCCGAGCACCAGCGCCGCGGCAAGCGCGGCGACGCCGCCGAGGGCAGCGGCTTTACGCTTGTTTGCCGTCATCCTTTACTGAACTCGCTGCGGTTGTTGCAAGCTTTGCTGCTGTTGCACGAGGTAGGCATTGAAGCCGTGGTCGGTATAGGCCGTCAGCGGCAGTTCGTCGGACAGCACGGCGGCATCGAGGTCGGCCAGTTCGGCGACGCGCTGCTCCTGCTGCGACTGATAGACACCGACCAGGCCGGCTACCATGGCCACCAGCGGGGCCACTGCCGCCATGCGCGCCACCCAGGGCGTCGAGAACACGGCGGCCAGGCCCGACAGGTCCAGCAACGGACGGCGCTGCGCCTGTGCGCGCCCTTGCGCCTGCACGGGTGCGGCGGCCTTCTTGCGCGACAGGGCGAAGGCGCGTGCGGCGGCCAGGCGGTCGGTGGTCGAGGCCGGCAGCTCGTCGAGCGTGTCGTTCAGGGCATGGCGGATCTTGTACGCCAGGTTGATGTCGTCGGTGTTCATAATTTTATTCCCTTGGCCTCGAGAGCTTTTGCCAGGGCATGCGTAGCGCGAGAGCAATGCGTCTTCACACTGCCCTCGGAGCATCCCATCGCTTGGGCCGTTTCGGCCACGTCCATGTCCTGCCAGTAACGCATGAGGAAGGCTTCCCGTTGACGCGCCGGCAGCTTTTGTATTTCTTCTTCGATCTGGCGCAGGGTCTGGTCCCGTTCCACCTGGTCCGCGCTCGACTCGGCGGCCGCCGAACCTTCTTCGGCTTCGTACGATTCGAGTATATCAAAGTCCTCGTCGTCATTTTCACGCCGGCCTAGGCTTCCAAACAGGCTGATCCAGGTGTTGCGGACTTTCTCGCGCCGGAAATAATCGAGGATGGTGGTTTGCAGGATACGCTGGAACAGCATCGGCAATTCGGCCGCCGGCTTGTCGCCGTATTTTTCTGCAAGCTTGATCATGGCGTCCTGAACGATGTCGAGGGCTGCCTCGTCCTTGCGGACGGCGTACGCTGCCTGCTTGAAGGCGCGCCGCTCGACACTCTCGAGGAAGTCGTTGAGTTCTTTATCAGTGGCCATGCGATGGGAGGTGGGGCACTGCGCTTTACCTGTGCTTTGCGGAAAACTTTCGAATCCTAGCAAAAATCGCGGCTGCCCGCACCGGAAACCGGCAGAACGGCGTGCGCGGGACGCTTGCAAGCGCCCGGATGCACCAAAAAAGCGTGCGGGTATTTATCGCTTGACCAGAATGGTGCGACGCAGTAAGGTATATAACGCTTTGCAACCCCGAAGCTTTTTGTCAAGTCCGAGCGACACACAAGGTCGATCGCGTCATGACGCGCTTTCACATGTAGGCAGTTTGCTCCAACCCGCGCCACAAGCGCGAGAGACACGCATTCCGCACACAGTAACTCACGCCAAACGAGTTTGCGCCCAGCGCCGTTTCGTACGCTCCCTACGGTGAGCGGAAAGAACGACGTGATCGCAGAAAGAAGGGAAGCATGAGCACTGTTGCGTGACACGTATCTCGTCAGGAACGAGCATCCGATCAATCTCCCTCTGGGTCTTGAAAGGAAAACGTATCATGAGCAGTCCCCACATCGCCAACGAGGCGACAGTTCCTGTCACAGGTGCCGAGATACTGGTGCGCTGCCTGGCCGAAGAGAACGTGAAACACGTTTTCGGCTATCCGGGCGGGGCCGTCCTGTATATCTACGACGCCATCTTCAAGCAGGACAAATTCCAGCACATCCTGGTACGCCACGAGCAGGCGGCCATCCATGCGGCCGATGCCTATTCGCGCAGCTCGCACGAAGTCGGCGTGGCCCTGGTCACCTCCGGCCCGGGCGTCACGAATGCCGTCACCGGCCTGTCGACCGCCTACATGGATTCGATCCCGATGGTCGTGATTTCCGGCCAGGTGCCGACCCACGCGATCGGCCAGGACGCCTTCCAGGAATGCGACACGGTCGGCATCACCCGCCCCGTGGTCAAGCACAACTTCCTGGTCAAGGACGTGCGCGAGCTGGCGACCACCATCAAGAAAGCCTTCTTCATTGCCCGTACCGGCCGCCCTGGTCCGGTGCTGGTCGACATTCCCAAGGATGTCAGCATGCAGAAGGCCCTGTACGCGTATCCGAAGGAAATCGAGATGCGCTCGTACAAGCCGGTGGACAAGGGCCATGCCGGCCAGATCCGCAAGGCGGTGCAATTGCTGCTGCAGGCCGAACGCCCGATGATCTACAGCGGGGGCGGCGTGATCCTGGCGAACGCGTCGAATGAACTGAACCGGCTGGTCGACAAGCTCGGCTTCCCGATCACCAACACCCTGATGGGCCTGGGCGCCTACCGCGCGTCGAGCGGGCACTTTGTCGGCATGCCCGGCATGCACGGCACGTATGAAGCGAACATGGCGATGCAGCACTGCGACGTCCTGATCGCCATCGGCGCCCGCTTCGACGACCGCGTGATCGGCAACCCGCGCCATTTCTCCAGCAACCCACGCAAGATCATCCACATCGACATCGACCCGTCCTCGATCTCGAAGCGGGTGAAGGTCGACATCCCGATCGTCGGCAACGTCAAGGATGTGCTGGTCGAGCTGCTGTCGCAGCTGGAGGCGTCCGAGCAAAAGCAGAACGCGCCCGCATTGCAGGCATGGTGGCAGCAGATCGGCGACTGGCGCGGCCGCGAGTGTCTCAAGTACCCGCGCTCCGACGAGGTCATCAAGCCGCAATCGGTGGTCGAAGCGCTGTGGCAGGTGACCGGCGGCGACGCCTTCGTCACCTCCGATGTCGGCCAGCACCAGATGTGGGCGGCCCAGTACTATCCGTTCAACAAGCCGCGGCGCTGGATCAATTCCGGCGGCCTCGGCACGATGGGCGTGGGCCTGCCGTATGCGATGGGCGTGCAGATGGCGAACCCCGGCGCGACGGTGGCCTGCGTGACGGGCGAAGGCTCGATCCAGATGAACATCCAGGAACTGGCCACGTGCAAGCAGTATCACCTGACGCCGAAGATCATCCTCCTGAACAACCGCTTCCTGGGCATGGTGCGCCAGTGGCAGGAACTCGACTACAACTCGCGCTATTCCGAGTCCTACATGGATTCGCTGCCGGACTTCGAAAAGCTGGCCGAGGCCTATGGCCACGTCGGCATGCGCATCGAGAAGCCGGGCGACGTCGAGGGCGCCATGCGCGACGCCTTCGCCATGAAGCACCGCCTGGTGTTCATGAACTTCATCACCGACCGTTCCGAAAACGTCTGGCCGATGGTCAAGAGCGGTAAAGGCCTGTCGGAGATGCTGCTGAGCGCGGAGGACCTGTAATGCGACACATCATCTCCGTCCTGCTCGAAAACGAAGCGGGCGCGCTGTCGCGCGTGGTCGGCCTGTTCTCGGCGCGTGGCTACAACATCGAAACCCTGACCGTGGCCCCGACCGAAGACGCGACCCTGTCGCGCATGACGATCGTGACGGTCGGCTCGGACGACATCATCGAGCAGATCACCAAGCACCTGAACCGCCTGATCGAGGTGGTGAAGGTGGTCGACCTGACCGAAGGCCAGCACATCGAGCGCGAGCTGATGCTGATCAAGGTGAGGGCGGTCGGCAAGGAGCGCGAAGAAATGAAGCGCACCGCCGACATCTTCCGCGGCCGCATCATCGACGTGACCGAGAAAACCTACACGATCGAATTGACCGGCGCGAAATCCAAGCTGGATGCCTTCATCGATGCCATCGACCGCGCGTCCATCCTCGAGACGGTGCGCACCGGCGGCAGCGGCATCGGCCGCGGCGAGCGCATCCTGAAAGTTTGACATTTGCGGCTGCCCACGCGAACGCTCGAATACCACACACTTAAAATACTGGATAAGAATATGAAAGTTTTCTACGATAAAGACTGCGACCTCTCCCTCATCAAAGGCAAGAACGTCGCCATCATCGGCTACGGCTCGCAAGGCCATGCCCATGCCCAGAACCTGAGCGAATCCGGCATCGATGTGACGGTCGGCCTGCGCCGCGGCGGCGCGTCCTGGAACAAGGTCGAGCAGGCCGGCATCAAGGTGGCCGAGGTCGATGAAGCAGTGAAGGCGGCCGACGTCGTCATGATCCTGCTGCCGGACGAAAACATCGCCCAGGTCTACAAGGAAAACGTCGAACCGAACATCAGGCAGGGCGCGGTGCTGGCCTTTGCCCACGGCTTCAACGTCCACTACGGCCAGGTGGTGCCGCGCGCCGACCTCGACGTCATCATGGTGGCGCCGAAAGCCCCGGGCCACACCGTGCGCAATACCTATAAACAGGGTGGCGGCGTGCCGCACCTGGTCGCGGTCTACCAGGACAAGTCGGGCGCCGCGCGCGACATCGCGCTGTCCTACGCCATGGCCAACGGCGGCGGCCGCGCCGGCATCATCGAAACCAACTTCCGCGAAGAGACCGAGACCGATCTGTTCGGCGAACAGGCCGTGCTGTGCGGCGGTACCGTCGAGCTGATCAAGGCTGGTTTCGAGACCCTGGTCGAAGCCGGCTATGCGCCCGAAATGGCTTACTTCGAGTGCCTGCACGAGCTGAAGCTGATCGTCGACCTGATCTACGAAGGCGGCATCGCCAACATGAACTACTCGATCTCGAACAACGCGGAATACGGCGAATACGTCACCGGCCCGCGCATCGTG
>Ga0265780_10008720_pt1 | contig 12280 bp, 10 predicted proteins | sample P1T30metagenome_FD_192432 | JGI IMG/M metagenome (GOLD analysis project Ga0265780, IMG submission 192432) | Plant litter microbial communities from East Loma Ridge, Irvine, California - P1 T30 | ecosystem: Environmental > Terrestrial > Plant litter > Unclassified | place: USA: California... | reverse complement strand
GCTGGTGCCACCTAAAGTTACGCTGGTCAGGCCCCCGGCTGAGATGATCCTGAACGGCGGTTATCTTGTTAAGGATGTCAGTAAGATAAATCTCTCTAGTATCATTCGGGGAGTAGCCACGGATGGCTTGTCTAAAATCTTAATCGTAGCAAAATCGGATATTCCGGTCAAGTTTAATATCAATAGCGGCGATGGCACTATTGAACAATTAGGCGGTGGCAAGGCGTTCTCCTATCTTCAGCCGGTCAACGGCCTGGTGGTCGGCATGTACACGCCCCCCGACGGTTACGGCGCAAACAGCACTGCAAACCGGGTTATTCAAGTATCAGCAACGGATTCCTTTGGAGCAAATTCAATCGTAAACATCCAATTGATCACCCCACCTGTATTATTAATACATGGGATGTGGTCGGGTCCTGCTGTCTGGCAGGAAGGTGGTTTCCAAAAATATTTGAACGATCATGGATTATCAAACAATTACCTGGTCGACTACAAGTCTGCTAATGCTGAAACATTTGATCCGACAGATCCGCTAAGCCAAACCGCACGGGATGCAATTTATCAGAAGATCGATCTTGCCATTCATGATGCAGCCGCAAAAGGGATCCTCGTTTCTCAGGTCGACGTAGTTGGACACAGCCTCGGGGGATTACAGGCGCGTGGTTTTATGCAGGATACCCGCTTTTTAAATTTAACAAGGAACTACAACAAAGGCTATTTTCATAAAGTGATCTCTATCGGGACACCGCACCTGGGTTCAGCGTTTGGCCCAATTCTTTACCAGTCTGAAAATGCCATCGTCAAATTACGTACCCAGGGCGTGATGCTAAAAAACCTTGTCGGGTATTTCAAGGATATGAAAGTAGGCAGCGCCCACCGGGATTTTGATCCTGCGTTTCAAAAAAGCAATACCGGATTGAATAGACTGGCTGCTACTGTCGCTTATAAAGCCCATGCCATTGAAGCCCGATACGATGCTCCCGGAAAGCCTGTTAAACCGGCCTGGGCGTCCTATATATCATTGCTGAACGCCTCCTTAGGTAAGAATTTCAATCAGGATCTGAATCAAATTTTAAAAGATACAACCTCCGACCTTATTGTGCCGCGTTACAGCCAGCTTGGCGGATTAACCAATGGCAATTACTATGATCACTATAATTTTACGACCCACTCGTATTTGGGAATAGAGACAGATTTTACAGAAACGACCCATCCTGTTATTCAACAACGCGTTGCCGAATTACTATTGACCGACAATCAGGCGGTGTTTCTGAACTCCGGCTTTCCTGCACCTAAGGCGCAAAAAGTTCCGTTTGAAATCAAACCGCTTGCGGTCAGTGGCGCTGAATTTTCTTCGGCTACATCAACGACGGATTTCAGGACCGAAAGTGCTGTCACAAATACGGATTTTCTGAAAATAACAAGCCCGCTCCCAACCGCGGGGTTGAAAAACGATGGTACTGATTCGTTGTTGCTTTCGGTGTCGTTTGCTGACCCGTCACAGATCGCTAATTCGGTATTTGTGATCCCTGGATTAGGGTTTGTGGGTCTGCCCCAAAAAGAGCCTTACATCACGAAAGTTCGGTTACCAAATTCACTTAATTCCGGAAGATTACAACTACTTTGCCTGGCCAATGATCGAAACGGCAACATTTATGCAGACACCGTCAGCATAAGTATCAATGGGGCAGATACGCTGAAATCAGTCTCTGTTGACAATGCCGATATCAGACTGGACAGTTTAGTGCGGACAAGCCAAATCACGGTCAACGGGCTGTTCGTTAATAAAAAAACCAGTATATCACGTGATATCAGTTTAGCGCAAACAGGTACCACTTACACCACGCTCTCGAAACCAGCCGTAGTCAATGTAAGTCCGGGCGGCCTGATTACCGTGTTAAAGACCGGTAAGGATACCATCTTAGTAAGAAACGGCAGATTGAGCACAAAAGTCGTTGTGACGGTTGATCCCAATATTTTTCTATCAAAAAAATTCACTAACACTATTAGCTTTAGCATAAGTAATAAATTAACCACTGACCCGCCATTTGCCTTAAATGGTACAGTTACCTCCGGCGACGCTATTAATTACAGCGTTATAAGCGGTCCCCTTAAGCTACTTGATGGCATAGCAACAATTACAGGGGCGGGCCTTGTAAAGGTCATGGCTGCGTCGTCAGGAAATGCTTACTTCAGCGCTGCGCCTAATGATACTGTTTCCTTTTTTATACAAAGGGTGAGTCAGACGATCACCCTTGCTCCATTTGCTCCGGTTGTTGCCGGCGACGCAGATATTTTACCATCAGGAACCGCGAGTTCAGGGTTGACGCTAAGTTACAGTAGCGGCAATATAGCAGTAGCTTCCGTCATAAATAACAAAATTCATATCATCGGTGCCGGCACTACCCTGATCACTGCGAACCAGACCGGCGATGCCAGTTATAGTCCAGCTTCCGCCGTTTCTCAAACACTTACCGTGATTGCTGTTCCTGTAATTACGGCCAATGGCCCACTCGTATTTTTTAGTGGCGGAAAGGTGGTATTATCAGCCAGTAGTGGAAGCACCCTTAATTATGCCTGGACGAAAGACGGCGTGGATATCAGCGGAGCTTCCAAGGCTAGTTACACGGCTACAACGAGCGGGTCTTATGTAGTTAATGTAATATTAGGGAGCAGGCGCATCGCCTCAGCACCGGTAACTGTTAAATCGGTGTTCGGGTTACCCGCCAACAATTTTAAGATATCGCAGACAAGTGTCACCTGTAAGGGTTCCAACAATGGGGCTCTGACCTTAGCAGCAATGCAAACCCTGGATTACACTGCAACCATAAGCGGCCCTGCGGTTCAAAACATTGCTTATCCTTTCAGAAGCTCCACAACCATCAGTAATCTGGCAGCAGGAACTTACAATGTCTGCATAACCGTTGCTGGTCAGGCCGGCTATCAACAATGCTTTACCGCTAACGTCTCTGAGCCGAAGGACCTAGCTCTTTATACAACTGTACTCAAAAGTACGGAACAGCTGGCATTATCCTTAAATGGCGGCGATACTTATGACATCAACTTAAATGGCTTCCACACCATCACTTCAAGTAATCAACTGACATTACCGCTCCAAAATGGTGTCAATACACTATCCGTAAACACAGATAAACCCTGTCAGGGCACCCTCACCAGAACAATTGTGATTGCAGACAAGTTGGTGCCCTTTCCTAATCCTTTCGAATCCACGATCAATCTGAATCTGGGATCGGTGACCGTTAAAACAGCAAACGTCTTGATATACGACGCCTATAACAAAATCGTATATCGTAATACCTTTCAAAATCAGTCCGGAGTTATCCAGTTAAGTACAACTAATCTGAATTTCGGCATATACTTTCTTAGAATATCGGTTGATGGAAAAGAATCCGTCTATAAAATGATAAAGAAATAAGCATGAGAAGATATCTTATAGTTATTGGCGTTCTAATTTTATTTGCAGGATGCGGTAAGAAGGGGAAGAAGGAAGAACCTGCGCCTGTTATTTTGGATCCTGCGAAGAGTAGCTTGATCGCGCCCGCGCAAAATTCATTATGCAACTCCGGCAACATCATTTCTGAGACACAAGCCTCCATCGTACTAAGCTGGAGCGCGGCGGTGAATACAGACAATTATACAGTGGATATCAAAAACTTACTGACCGGTGCATTGACGACACGAACTACTACTGATAACCAACTTGTCATTACCTTATCGAGAAACACCCCATATGCATGGACTGTTACGTCGAAATCTAATAGCACAAACAATATTGCCGTCAGTGAAACCTGGAGGTTCTTTGTAGCAGGGGTCGGGTTGGTTACTTACAGCCCGTTTCCAGCTGCCATTATAGCACCGACACTCGGTCAATCCTTTGCCAGCGGAACCGGTACCGTTAATCTTTCCTGGTCAGGCAGTGATGTCGATAATGATATTGCCGATTATGATGTCTATTTTGGCACAACTGTAATTCCACCGCTAAAAAAAGGCAACCTTCAGGATAAGTTCTTAAACGATATAACGCTGGCTCCGAAAACAACCTACTACTGGAAAATAATTACCCGGGATTTGCACAACAACACCTCTGATTCCGGGATATTTCAGTTTTCGGTGAATTAAGCGGCCTGAGTCCGCACGTTTAATTTTAACAGCCGGGCATCCCGGGAAACCGTCTTATTTTTTCGCATTTACCGCCGGGAGTACCTTCAGAAATAACGCGGCGCCTGCTATTCGAATCAAGCAGGTCGCTGGTTTCTGAAGTATCTTCCTGTTTACCGACCGCGATTATTCAAACCCATCTTTAAAGAATTCTGCCAGACTTACATCCAAGGCTTCAGCAATTTTTATAATGGTGGAAAAACTGATACCTGAACCGCGTTCATAGCGCCCGAATTGAGCACGTGCAAATCCATGTTCGTAGGCAAATGACTCATGGTTCTTATACCCTTTCAATTTGCGTAACGCTTTGATTCTTTCGCCTAATTTCAGGTGATACTCCTTGATGCGCAGCTTATCATTCTCCAAGTTTCCAGCAGCCATGAAGTAAAGTAAAATAAATGCGATCATTTTTGAAACGCCACAATTAGTCCTGCTTATTAGGTACTACTAAATAAATACTCCTAATTAGTATCATTTAGGAAAATTGCTTACCTTGCCTAAGCGATTTTCCCATGGACGAAGCAAAAATACTACAAGAGCACATCAGCCGGCTGAACTTCACGGAGGCCTTTTGCGAACAGTCTTTTGCGATGGGTTATCACTGTGTGGGCGAAATCATTGGTCAGGAACCAGCTCATCTTATTACCCAAAAAGGATTTACTTATGCATGGCTGGCTGAACTAAGCAGTTATCTTAGTAAAAATGGATTATTGTACAGGTTCCAACCCATACCGGGAAGTAATGGCGGTTGAGATAAGCCACGAACTGGAGCAATAAATCTTTTACTCTCGCCGCAGTCATTTGGTCTATGCTGTAATATTCTTTAGCTAAACTTTTATGCGACATGTTGGCCTGTCGCTTGGCCTGGTAATGAACGGCAGTAAATTTAAACAGGTCGGTTAGCGTAACACTATTATAAATTCCGGCTTCGTAGAATAATTTGAGTAAACAGGCCACGTAGGTCAACGGCAGATTCAAATGTATCTTGTTCTTCTGGTGGACTGTCTTAAGTGCTTTAATTTCTTTTAGGGCGAGTTGATGTTCTGTGATCTTTTCTTTGAACCATTCGACCAAAAGCTCGCTGATGGATGGAAGCATCTCGTCATAGATGTCCTGATGTTTTGTCCCCTTCAATAAAATGGTTTGTTGCCTGCAATAGGAAAGCCGTTCCGCAACCAAAGAGCCGGACTGCATATGGTGATAATTGGCCAGGAAAGCAAAGAATCCGAGGTGATTAAAGTTCAAACGGGTAAGGTACTGGATAAGGTTTGGCAAGGTGGATTGACTTTCCGAAATACCAAGCGCCTCTTCTGTGCCGTTCAGAATTTTCATGGAATACACCAGAGACCGGTAAGTGGGACGGCTAAGCAGATGAATGGAAGCTTGTTTGAAGTAATCGGTCAAGACAGTTTGCAATTCAACAGCAACAGTGCTGGCTTTGAGCCTGTTGTTGATGTCAGCGTACCGGGAATGAATGTCCGGAAATCTCCAAAGTACAAATCCGCCCGGCGTCATTTGACCGGCATCGAAGTAACGGGGAAAATGGGATTGCTGAAACACGACCAGTTCATAAAGCAGATGTAATCCATGAGTGAGCATCTTTCCCTGGACGACAGCTCCTTCAGCCTCTGCCTGTGCCCGGGAAGCATAAAGTTCCTCTGTCACCGTCACAAGCGAAGTTAACTGAAAGGCGAAATAACGTTGAAGGCTGATCTCACCGGAATCAGAATACAAAGCAAGGGTCCAGTCCTGCCGGACCCTTGCGGAAAATTGCTCCATCTCTTTCAGCCAATCATTGGCTAAAGCTGCATTGAAGGAAGTATCTGGCTCATTCCGCGCCTGCGTTGCCTTCAACAGCAGTCCATCGATGGCATATGAATGTTCCTTAAGCACCCTTCAAGATAAAATCGACCTGCGCCTATTTATGCAGCAGGTGAGTGGTTGTCATCACTGTCGTACAGGTGGTTGTCGGATCACCCGAGGAATCGGACAAAGTAGTAACCGTAGGCATCGGGTTGGCGGAGGAGGTGAACCGATAGAGGTCACTTACTTGTTTCTGAGGTAATTTCTTGTTCATCTTATCTAATTATTTTATATTCACTATATTAAATTATTCGCTCCGGGACCCGAAACTTATTCCATCAACGACATGGATAGGTTCCTGAACGACGCTGATCATGAGAGTAGCAATAGACCCACTTAAAGAAAGACGCTGGCTGAAGGTCATCCTTCATGTACTGGCATGGACTGCCTTTATTCTTTATGAGCAAGGGGTCGTCTATTATACCACCGAAAAGCTCTACAACTTTCGTCAGTTCGGCTCTTATTACCTGATCAATATCCTACTTTTTTACGGTCATACCTGGTTGCTGGGCCGGACGCTCGGCAAACCGCAAGGCCGCTGGCTAACCGCTTTGCTTCTGGCCTCGATCGAGATTGTGATCGTTGTGGCCCTCAAAGGCGCGATCACTTATACTTCCAGTCAGATCCCCTTCAGTATCGAAACCATGAAAAGGTTTGCCGTTTTGGACCTGGCCAGAAGCCTTTATTTCGCCGGCCTGGCCACGATCATCTGGGCCGTTTCCCACCTGTCCGCCTACCGTATCAAAATGGTGGAAAGTGAACTGGCTCAGTTAGCGGCTTCCAGGGATCTGGCCAACCTGAATACCAACCTGGCCATGGTTGAGAATGCTTACTTACAGCAGCAGATTCATCCCCACCTTCTGTTCAACACGCTTAACTTCATTTATAACGCTGTCTACAAATACTCCAGGGAAGGCGCCCAGGCCGTCGTGCAGTTAGCGGAGATCATGCGGTACAGTCTCGAGGGGGCCGGAACTGATGGTCAGGTCGCCCTGATCAGCGAGATTGCGCAGGTGGAAAATCTGATCGAACTGAACAGATGCCGGTATGACCATCCACTGTACCTGGACACCCAATTCCACGGAGGCATTGAGGATTGCCGTATCATACCGCTCGTCTTGCTCACGCTGTCTGAAAATATCTTCAAGCATGGCCACCTGAGCGATCCGGATAAGCCGGCATACCTGCAGGTTTCCTACGAACGGCACAGGCAGCTCAGCATCACCACCTTCAATTATAAGAAACACTTAGGCGGGCATCAACGGATCAGCCGCCTCGGCATCGATAATCTTCGCAAAAGACTGAATTACGCCTATGGCGACCGCCAGGACCTGCAAATAGAAGACGCTGAGCTGACCTACCGTCTGCAATTAACGATCAATCTATGAACCTTACCGTATACATCGTCGATGATGAATTTCATGCCATAGATATTCTCAGGGATTATATCGCTCGCACGCCGGGACTCGAGTTGCTGGGCTTTTCCACCAGTTCCACTGAGGCGCTGCAAGCCATGACGACCGGACCTGTTCCAAACCTGTTGCTGGCAGATATCGATATGCCGGAACTTAACGGGCTTGAGCTTTCGGCCCTGGTCCGGCCACAAACCCAGGTCATCTTTACAACCTCCTTTCGCGAGTATGCGCCGGAAGCATTCGATCATCATGCATTGGATTATCTGCTCAAGCCCATCGCGTTCCACCGGTTTACCCAATGCATCCAAAAAGCACGGACGGCTATCGCACCGGTACTCGCTGCGCCAGCCAGCCCGGGGTTCTTTGTTAAAACGGGGATCAAAGGCAAGTTCCAGAAAGTGATGGTCGATGAGATCATCTCCATCGAGTGCCTGGAGAACTATCTCCGCATCAACCGAACCACAGAACCGGTCATTGCCCACCTGAGTTTCCCGGAGATATTGAAAATACTGCCGGCGGACCGTTTTACCCGCATCCATAAATCTTACGTCATTAATCTGCACCGGATCGCCTTTCTTGAACCCGGACAGGTGAAACTGGATAATGGCACTACCTTGCCTATTGGCCGGGCTTACCGTGAAAATCTTTTCCGGCTCCTGAACGCCTCCATGCTCATCAGCAAAAAAGATTCTTCTAACCCTTATTAATGGCGCGGTCTGACTGGATCTCCTTGAACAGACAATGGTAAATGAAAGTCTCATGTTCCCGCTGCCGTTCATTAAACATCCGGTTGACCTGCATGTGGACGAGGTCGCCGATCAAAGCGTTTCTCTTGGCCGGTGTCCAATCGTTTACAGATTGCGCCAAAGCAACTAAAGCCTTCAGCATTTCCGAGATCGCCTGATCCGGGCCGGCGTGGCGCTGAATGTCTGCCTCACTGCCGGCCAGGACACTCCGGAGCCCTGCCCTGATCTCCCGGTATCGCTGGTCCATACCCCGTTTCAATGATTTGAGCTCACGATACTCCGCCAGAAAACCGGCGGCACGAACGCTTAAAAATGCTTCCTTTTCCTCCGGATCATGGAAAAAACAGCTAATCATGGTATGAATTATCCGAAATTTCGCCAGGGTGCTTTCCGGGGCCCCATCTGAAATCCGGTTGATCGCCACCATGCTGCCCAGGCAAAAGAGCTCTTCTACCTGGGCCATTCTTGCGGAACTGTAACGTTCCACTTCCCGCTCATAGGTTTCAGGTTGACATTTTTTGACCAGGCCATAAAATTCCGGAGCGACGAGCGTATCCCTGATCGCCATCAATAATTTACTGGTTTCTGTGCTGCCGGCCCGGATGCGCAAGCGGATATGATGATCAGGATCGGTGTAACGAATAAAGAACCAGGTGTTAATGACTTGCGCGTACTGCCGGATCAACGGGGCAATCCCCTGCAGCAGTACCTGGTTACCGGCCTCCGCCGTACAGTATATTTTCAGATAGATCCACTCGCTGCCGGGCAGGAACCGGCGCCTGCGTTGTTCTTCAAAATGCTTCAGTACCGGTAACCCCTGATACGTAGGTGCGCCGGCAGCAAAAAAAGCAACAAACTGTCCGTTCATCGGGCGCTTTTCCGACAGCACCGTATCCTCTGGGAGCAGGTACTCCCGAACCATCTGTGAGGAACTATTTTTGATGCACGCTAAAAAGTGCAGCGCCTGAGGGTCACCGCCCAGGTCAAACGTAAGCTGCTGATCTCCCGACCCGAGCGTGATCCACGACGGGATCTGATGCTTTTGCAGATAAAGATGTAATCTGCCCAAACTCAGCGGTAACTGTGTCAACAATTTTATATCGGCTTGCTTGATGTGCCATCGGGCTGGGCTCAGCACGACTTCAGCGTATTCCACGCGCGGGTAAAAATCCAGCCCGGGGAAAAATCGTTCCAGGTCGAAAGAAAGATTGTTCTCCAGGCCCTGGAACTGCAGGTCGCACAGCAGGCGAAATACGGACATGGTGTTGTGCATAAAATTGAAGGCGGTTGACAGGCGGGGAATTATCCGCTTGCCCAGTTTTGCAGATTCCAGGATCAGCTCGTTCTGGTGAACGGAGAGCCAAAGGTCACTCAGGGCGATCTGCTGTTCAGCAGGCACATCGGAGTATACATTGACGGGAATGTGATAATCATACACGGGTTTACGCCGGTTGATATTATCGACATGACGATCCGTATGCTGACAGATATCCGCAAAGATAACCTCCGGATTCAAATCCGCTTCTATCGCGGCCAGCTTTCGGCACAGGTCCTCCGTTTCCTGGCTGAACAGATTAAAGCGCCCCACCAGTGAGGTGGCGCTGATGCTGCTCACCATTTCGAGTAAAAGTTTACCGCCTGCCCGGCTGAACAGAACCGCCAGTGTAGGCGCGGCCTGATCCGGGTTGAACCGGGATGTCAGTTCTCCCCAGTCGCTGTCCCGGATGACAATAGGCGACCGGGGATCTCTTTGGGTGTTGTGCAGCCAGAGGCGGACAAACAAACGATGTACGGCATTCCAGTTCAGCGGCTGCCCGGGGGCCGACGCCATTTGAAATGGCAAGTCCTTCAGTACCCCCTCACTTTTGGCTGCCCCTTCCGCCTGCATATACGAGATCCCGCGATCCGGGTCCAGGGCGACCAGCAGTGGTACCCGCTGCTGGTCGAATTTTTCCCGGAAGGCATCTATGAAACGTTTTAAGGCCGGAACCTCGGAAGGCACGGACAGGTGCTGCAAGGCAGTGAGCCCCCGCTTCAGTCCCTCCTGGTAATGCAGCGGCAGGCCCCCGCTTTCCAGCGGGCGTTCAAGTGCGCCGTAGAAAAGTGATTCAACCGTCCTACCGGTGGCCGGGTTTTGAATTTGCGCGGCGAGGGTACTCAGCAATACGGGGTGGCTTGCCGGCAACCTGGCGGCGCCGGGCCAGTTACCGAGTTCCGGCGAGATGGAATAACCGCCCGATTGCTCCCGGAACAGGGTGCCCGACGCAATTCCCTCGATCACATCCCCCTGTGCCGGGCCATACAGGACCTGCTGATCCAACAGAAAATGCAGGAAGTCCTTCGCATCGGTTACCGGGCAGCCCGCCTTCTCCATGATCAGCTGTACGAGTTGAGCATAGGAAAAGTCCTCCCGCTGCAGTTTCCTGAGGATAACTCTAGTCAGCCATTCGGCTGCAATGGAACTCAGCAGGTAGGTATACTTACCTGCGGATGGCACGGATGACCTGATAAAGCGAAATGCGGGGCCAAAGCGGTACAGGGTTGGGTTCAGGGAGATCCGGTAGTTGTCCCCGGGTCCGCCGGAATGATCCGCCAGTTCACCCAGAAACTCATTGCTCGGCAGCAAGTGCAGGAACCCTGCGGCATTCGCTTTCAGATTCACCCGGGAATCGCTGCTCCACCGCAGTACCGTAAACGAGGCGAAGGATCCGAATGGGGTCGCCCGGAACGACATCCGGTTATAATACTTGAGCAGCGAGTTAATTTCTTTTTCGGAAAGGGTAGTATAATCGAAGTGCTTTTTTTCAATGATCCGGTAAAATGAAGGACTGGCCAGCCACAGCGAATTCTTAAAAAAAGGTTCGGTCAAGATCTCTTTAAGCTTGTGGGGATGGTAATCTCCGTAACTGTAAAAAGGAGCTCTTAAAAAAAGCTCCGGCAACAATGTATAGGGTTGTTCTTTCTTCATGTTGGTCTGTCTGGGTTGGTACCCTTTTCATACTGTTTTGACATATCGCTGAGCCTTTACTTTGCTTTCAACAAAACCGGCGCATATGTATTTCCAATCTGTTTTACGGCAAGGCTTTCGTCATACGGTCCATTCCGCCTGTACCGCTTTACTCATCCTGTTATTTATTTATGCGGCACTGAGCAAGTTGCTGAACCTGGAGCTTTTCAGGGGGCAGCTCTACAATCAAAGCTTCTCCCACGATTTGGCAGATCTCCTGCTTTGGGGCCTGCCTTTATCTGAACTGCTGACCTGCGGGCTGCTCCTCTTCCCGCTCAGCCGCCGCCTGGGCCTGCTGCTGTCCCTGGTGCTCATGACGGTCTTTACACTCTATATCATACTGGTGCTGCTCGGTTACTGGGAGCGCGTCCCCTGCTCCTGCGGAGGCATCCTGGAACACCTGAACTGGACCCAGCATTTATACTTTAATCTCTTTTTTCTGCTGCTGGCAATGGCCGGCCTGGCCTTCGGGCCTGAGCCGGAACCCTGAGCCGGAGCAACGATCCACAGGGGAAGCCGAAAACCTGCGAACAGAGTAGGCGCAATTAATTCACTTAAAGTTTTCGTCTGTTTTTGATCAAAAGCATTCACGTTATGAAAAATTTAAGAATGTCGATGAGCGCCATGGCGCTGATCCTGGGCATGGGCGCCGCCCTGGCGACCACGACTTCTCACCATCGTGCCGGCACCAAGATCTGGGGCCTCAACCAGACGACCGGTATGTATGAGGACGTAACGGGTTTGGAAGAAGGCCTGGATTTTGAGTGCCGGAGCGGTGTCACTGTTTGTACCGAAGAGTACGCCGACGACGTGAACCCGAACGACCAGGCCAATGACCAGCATCCGGGTACGGCTTCGCCGATCGGCGTGGAAACAGGCCGCTTTATCCGGTAATGCCGGTGAGCCATAGCCCGCTGCGGGCTATGGCTTTTTTGCTTACCGTACATTCTGCTCCAGCCCTCCGAGCCGGAGCTCCTCCGGGGGCAACGGGTAAACGTAACGGCGGCTTCCCGGTGCCAGTGTGTAATCAGCGCCACCGATCTTCCTCTTCAGCGTCACCGCCAACCGGC
>Ga0265780_10008719_pt1 | contig 12280 bp, 7 predicted proteins | sample P1T30metagenome_FD_192432 | JGI IMG/M metagenome (GOLD analysis project Ga0265780, IMG submission 192432) | Plant litter microbial communities from East Loma Ridge, Irvine, California - P1 T30 | ecosystem: Environmental > Terrestrial > Plant litter > Unclassified | place: USA: California... | reverse complement strand
ATAGCATCAAAAACCGTTTTGTCAGTATGCTCGCCGGCGATGTAAATCTCGGCAAGTATAGAAATGTCTGCGCTGGAACGTATACATATCTCCAGCCACTTCGAGCTTGTGCTGTGCTGTAGCATTGCGGAACCTGTCCGCCCACTGGCAGATGTAGGGCTCTGACCATCTTGTAATGGTTTCAGTATGTTTGAAGGGCCCCCGACTGAGCCGCTTGATGATAATGTACCAGAGGCTCCTTTCGAATGAGCTTGTGGGGGCAGTCGCGGCGGTGGAAGTGGTGAGTTGACAGGCGCTTGATGAATAGCCGGGCCGCTGATAATGCGGCCCCCGAGCTGGGCTGCGAGAGACTGCAGAGACCCTGGTTTCCGCTCGAGATAGTCACCGTATAGAAGATCGCCGCAGCTCTGGTCTGTGTCAGTTCCATGTAACACCAATCTCCGGCCCTTCACTTACGCAATTCCACTCGATCCGGCTATAGTCTTTTTGGAGTCGAGGTCGAATGGTTTAACTAATAGTTGATGGAGCTCGCAGTCAGCCAAATTTTAGTTGATTTAGCGTTGATTACATCAACTGAACTATGGAAAGGCACCCAGAAAACTAATAGTTGGCTATTGCGGACACTGTCCGTGAGTGGGCGCGACTATCATCAACTACAACATCAGCTTTGCAGAGGCGGACTACACGGCAGGAACATGCACCAGAGACATGATGTGGCGTGGAGGGTCCAGGTTGACATCTTCGCGGACACAGAGTCCAGCATGAAGCGGCGGCTTGCGCTCAGCTATGTGATATGATATACAGGATGCGCAAGCCTCATAGTTACGTTACACGCAGACCGGGGTGGTCGGCTGGTCATGAGCTTGAGTCCAGGGTTTAATTATGTTCCAGTCGCGAAGTCTAGTGTTGCAGAATGCGATGGTGACCCAAGTCGGACCAGTGCGGACCCCAAAGATGAAACGCGACACCAGCAAGGTTGAACACGTGTGCGTGGATTCTTAGACGATCTTTCACGCTGCCGATCGAATACTGTAGCTCCTAGAACACATATAGAGTGCCTCCTACGACGGGTCTGTGAAACCAGACCTAAGTCACGTCAGCATGATAAAAAACAGTATTCTCTGATGGGAGTGCAACGATCATAAGTCGCTATGTTACTGACTGATTTCGTCACCAACTGATTTTGTCACTGACTGATCACGACACCAACTGATTTCATCACCAACTGGATTCTGTCACTAATTGATCACGATACCAATTGACTTTGTCTTTAATTGATCATGTCACTGACATTGTCAACAATTGACCATCGTACCGTCAGCGAAGTGTTCTTGACATCGGTAGCGTGATAGTAAGAATAGCGGAACATTAGGGGTAGCAGGATAACAGACAACATTGACTAACACTAAAAAATCGTATGTCAGCTGATCACTAAGTTGCTCAATCAAAGACTCGTTTCTCGATAATTGAGTTTATAAGTGAGCGTCATGATAGAGGTGTCAGGACAGTAAATAGAATCTACTAACATAAATAATTATAAATAAAAGTTTCTAGATTTGATTTACTAACAATTAAATGGAATTGCTTTTTCAGCTATTGTAAGTTAGTCTTTTTAGATAGTAAACTACTAACACCTATAACATAGAGATTAATAAGACCATCTTCAAAAGATAGTCAGTGTTGAAGAAGAGAAAAGTAAAAAAAAGTCTAATTTCAGAAAAATTTCTAAAAGATTTGAATAGATAGATTTTAGTATTTTAAAAGACCAATCTAACAAAAGACACCTTGGAAGAGTCTTAGTATATCTTAACAAAAGCTTTTATCTATTCCATATGTTCAATTTAATATAAGTTATCAAAATAGTTCATAAAAATCTATAAATATCGATATCTAAAGATTATAATTGATATAATGTATAAGTTAGTGGGTGAGTAAGCTTAGTAAATATCCCTTTATATTACATATCAATTCTAGAAGAGAAATAACTAACGTCCATCCCGGGGTCGCCGGACACCCTGCGTATCCGGACGCTTGCTCTTCAAACTTTCTTATATGTTCTCCCCAATACGAACACCGACACAAGTCACATCTCCTGCTGTTCTTCTTTTGCTCGCTGACATTGTCAGCCATGTATCACGACCCCTTTCCCACTTTGCGTCGTGCTATTGACCGTACCGTTGCCGCTGCCAATCGCCGCTTCGGCTTCTGGTGGTTCGCACAGATAATCGAAGGCGTAGATGAGGTTGACAGTAGGTTCTCTAGATGCGCCTGAGCTTGCGGAACACTCTGGATCCATCTGCACCCAACGCGCGACCGTTACTAATCGGCGCGTTGTGCCTGAAGCCGCACGACTCCTGTCTTGAAGGATCAGGCTTCGGCCCTGCGTATCTGGGCTGATCGCGGAGACCGACCGACATCGCACCGCTAGCGAGCGATGACCCAATGGAATAGCCCCGTGCGGGGACGAAAGGCTTGCCGCACTGCCGCTCCGTGCCATGTAAGGCCTCAAGGGTTTTGATGTTGTGAACGAACCTTGGCATCATCAATAGAGACTAGCGGCCGGCGACTTGGAAAGTTGTAGAAGTTTTGCACGACACGTGACCAGTAGCTTTAATCTCCTTGGCATTTACCAGCCTCCGTCTGTTCGGTGCCCCGGCCCTTGTTTTGACCCTATACACAACAACAATCGAACAGCCAAGCAATCTCGGCCAAAGGCAAGGCGCTCGGGAAACAGTGCAAGCGACAACGAAGACAACTGTCACAACTGGTACAGATGGATTCTGGCACGCGATTCGTTACTCACTGGCATAAACGGGAGAGCCTCCTCTCTATATACACCCACCTCCAGACCAAATTAGCCCGACTTTGCCTCTGGATCAATTTGCCTCTATTTTGGCTGGTTACCGTCACATTATGCACTGGAAAACTGCGCACAATTGTGCGTGCGCATCCCCACGCTGTGATGGGAACATACCTCGCTTTGCTGGTTCTGACCCATTCCTTCGCATCTACTGCCGTGCTCTGGGAGTTGAGCTGGAATCCTTATTTTCGCTGCCCATCGCTAAAGGGCAAAATCGATCGATGGGAACAAGAACAGCTGATGAGGGAAAACAATTGGCTGGTGGATTCCAAGGCAGCCAAATTGCCGTTATCTCGGTCTGAGGTTCAAGGCTATACTACAGGATAAGAGAAGGGATGCAACGCTGTTGCTGTCGTGATAAGTGTCCAGAGGTCATTGCCGTGGCCTACTCGCCGGATGGCGAAACAGTGGCATCCGGGTAGAAAATCGATACGGTCAAGCTGTGAGGCTTCAGCCGACACGGGCATAACGGGTGTCACGGTCGTCACTGATGCGGCGGATAGTGGTGGCGGCGCCGCCACGACTTGCAAAGGAGACGTGATCGGGTGACCAGCAGCTTCCATCAACTTAGCGTATGGCTTCTCCATATCTTGCAGCACTCTGAGGATTGAATACAAACAATCCACTCTCGCTCCAGCCAGAAAGGATGTTCCTTTTGCTGAAGGCTGTCTCCCTTGCAGTGCTATAGAGTGAGGTGAAATGCTGCTTTCCGACAGTATTCACGCCTCCTCGTTCCACGCACCCAACATTCTCGCGGTAAGCTGTTTTCAGCGGGGCAAACACCGCGATTTCGCACGGCTGAAGCTTGTGAGACGTGTGGGAAAGAAGGCGACACAATGATCTTATTAGCGAAACAGTGCTCCAGAATCTCGAGCTTTTCATGGGTGCCGAAGCCATTGCAGAAACACTCGGCTTACCGCTTGCCTGCTCCCTAGTCTGAGGGTCGAATACACGTCTGAGCCACTCCAGGCTCATAATCGAATCAGTATAACCGAAATCAGAAAATGCGTGGTGCCATCCTGGTGTGGGAAATGTTGTTCAGTTGGTCCGGTGAGTTGACGCTGGCCAGATTATCATAGGTTCCAAATACCTACCGTCGGCGCTTATGCACTCGACTGCGGTCACCATCTTCCGCTTGACTCGCGCGCCGCGATAGTCCCGCGTATCGTTGGCTGCTACAAGGACTTTGACGGATCCGAGCTTAGAGAGCATTACTCCAGTCTCGTCCATGCTGTATACATTCTCGCTCGTGATGTCCGGATGTTCCGACACCTTGCCGATCACCTCGAACCAATATGCAATCTTCGGGAAGATGTTCTTCTCATGACGGTCCCAGTCAAGTGCCTTGACCTTCTTCGCCTTGAGTTGAGGATGCCGGTCCTCTAGCGCTTTAGCCCAGTTCTTGCCTGGGGGCTTGAGTGGTCTATTGGCCTCGGGTCTGCCACGAGCGACACTGAAGGCTATAGAGGGTTTGTACTTGATGCGCACAGGTGTACCGAGAGCAGACATCTGCAGGATGAAAGCGATCATCGCCTTCTCTCCAAACGGCGTGAGGTACTGCTGGCTCTGAGCTTTCGCTTCGATAGACTGTTGGCCTCGCGCACGAGCATGGAGGGTGGAGCGGGGGACGTTGCTATGATCGGCAAGGGCGCGATAGGATCTCGGTACGCTCGTGGGAAGGCCTTGCGCCAGGGCCTGGCTAGCTTTGTCCATCCTTACAAGTAGTGTTCACTGCGGTACGGAGGTGCAGTACATGCGTGCACTGGAGACTGGCGCGACGCAACGACAGCGGGGGCAATCGACATCCCCAGAATTTGCCAAGCGACGCAGCCATGCCGATCACGTGTCTGTATCGTTTTCTAGAAACTTTTACGTCGCCGTCTCGGCGTTTCGAAGATGTCAAAACCATCGAGACAGTACATTGCGGGGGCGGGCCTTCGGCAAGCCGGCGCCGTCGCGCGGGGCTAGCCGAACAAATCGGGGCAGAGATGTCGCGCGACATCGGTGGGCTTCTGTAGAAAGCCCTATCAGCGGGGCCTAAGGCCAATCCTGTACAAAGACCGGTCTGCTGCTTAGCTGGATGTTTTATCCTCTATCAACATCCCCCAACGACACGTAAATAGATGCATATTAATTCTCTCATCACAGCGCATCTAGTAAGCTTAGTTTCGATATCACACGTGCGGTGCGCCATTTGCACACCGTACTGGAAGCTGAAGCGTGAGAGGGAGACAATCTCGAACCGACAGCTAGAACGACGATCCGGGGAGCTAGACGCTTCATACTTAGCCTGATTAGAGACAGACGACTAGAGAACAAACAGTATGTGATGGGTATTGTATCCGGTTTTGCGTGTGTCAATGTCGGAAGATGAATCTGGGTGGAATTGTCCAGTCACGCCGGGTGTCCGGCGACCCAGGGACGGACGTTATTACAATCATTAATTAGAAATAGAATCACTTTTCTATTATCTAAACATATTTTAGATATAAGATAATAGTCTACTGTAACTATTTTAAATCTAGTATATCTAATATCTAATTACTATTAAAAGTAATAGATATTTAGTCTAAAAGCGTTCCAGCTGATAAGTAGCTTAAATTAGTATATTTGTGTTGAGTAATAGAATAGAATAATAACGTGCCTGTAGGGGAAGTGGAACAGTAAGGAAAGTGGAACACTTTACCGAGGTTAGGTTTATAAACCCCGCTTTCTTTTCTACCGTCTCTCTTCCTTCTCTATGCCTTCGTATACTGAAGAAGATATAACTAACGCATTGAATGCGTTAGTAAACGGCGAATATCGATCACTTCGTCGAACTGCATTAGTCTTTGGAATCCCCTCTTCGACTTAATATAATCGAAGTCGAAAATCAAATTCAAGAAGAGAAAGTCATGTTAGTTAGCAAATACTAGCTCCGATCGAAGAATCAACACTCGAGAACTGGATTTACCGCGCTGCTAAGTTAGGGGCTCCGATCACTCTTCAATTAGTGAAAATCTTAGCCTCGGAAATTTAGTCTGAACAAGGTTCGAAAATCAACGAAAATGCATTAAGCTCTATCTCGGACCGATGGATCGATCGCTTTCGGACACGTCACCCACGAATTAAGACGTGTTTCTCGCGCACTATCGATATAGCACGATCTACGGCACTTGATTTTTCGACGATAAAATCGTACTTCGACAACTTAGGAGAGGTTTCACAAGAACACAAATATCCTCCTAGTGCGATCTATAATGTCGACGAAACCGGTTTCTCAATCGGATCTAGTAGAAAGTCAGTTGTTCTACTCGATCAGCTTAATACCCGCCGAGAAAAGAAACAGCCGGGGCGACAAGAGTGGATTACCTGTTTAGTGTGTTAGTGCCTCGGGGGTGACCCTGCCTCCGTGCCTGATTTTCAAAGGCGAAAATTTGAATTCAGGCTGGATTCCCGACAAGACTCCGGCAGATTGGAGATTTATTACGTCAAAAAAAGGCTGGACTTCTGATCTAATTGGATTCGAATGGCTAAAAGCGCATCTCCAGCCGTTCGTTAGTAAATCAACTAACTCGCGGCACCTCTTGATTGTCGACGGACACTCCTCTCACGTTACGGCCCGGTTCATCGCCTACTGTATTACATCAAAAATAGACCTCTTTCTACTACCGCCACACTCGTCGCATAGAACGCAGCCTCTCGACCTATCGATTTTCGGACCTCTAAAAACGGCAATAAATTTAGAGATCGACCGAATTTTCCGACATTCAACTACGCGTTTACTACGTGTAGAATGGACTTCAGCTTATATCAAAGCTAGAGGCCGATGTTTTAAGCCGTCGTCTATCGAATCCGGCTTTCGAAAGGCTGGGATCTATCCGTTCAATCCTGAGATCCTACTATCGACTCTTACCCCCCCTCCTCGGACCCCCTCTCCGGGAATCAAGTTTTCAGTCAAGTTAGTCACGCATCGCGGATTCTAAGAGCTAGGGGTAGTCCGCGTACCCCTAAGGCTCTTAACCTACGTCAGATTGTCGATCTCGTTCAAAATGATAGGTTTATACCGAGTTCAGCTAGAGAGCTTATCCGAGATTTAATCGACTTCGCCAAAGATCGAGATACCGACGCGATCTTAGCTCGGAGAGAGCTACGCGAGAAGGACGTACTACTTAATACCTGTAAGACACGTAAGATGGGCAAAAGAGTAGCTTTAAAGGGCAAATACCCTCTTACAAAAGAAAATTTTCCTAAAGTAGTTCAAGATCTCGAAGAAGGGACTAAGTAGAAAAAGAAAAGAAAAGAATGAAAAAAGACAAAATATATACTGATCCCTTCAGAAGAAGAAGAAGAACAATCGGCTGATGAGTCGGCTTAATTTGTTAGTTCGCCACGGCATTAGTGAGTTAGTTAGTGAGTTTTCGAAATCTGAAATCAAAAAAAGTGTCCTACGTCCTCTACTGTCCCACTTCTCCTACAGGCACGTTAGAATTATCTTTCAAAAATATTGATATATTTAATTAAAGTAATCTACTTTCAATATTTTGATATCTTCTGGAGTCCATATAGTCGTGTCTGTACCAATTTACTGATAATAAATCTATTATTTCTTATTGATCTCAAACTAAAGCTAGATTTATCTATATTATGAATCTTATTAATAAAAGGTTAATTTTTAAAAAAGAATTAGTTATTTAGAAAACTGGTTCACTAACTTATAAGATATACTATTAAATAAAAAGATACTGATTATTTGAAAATGTACTATAGAAAGTTTAGAGTATCATTTTTAGAACTCATCTAGCTATTATCAGCTAATAGAAAATAAAAGTTTAAAATTCAATTGGATTTTATTACATTTTCTTAGCTAATCTCAATATCAAGAAAAAAGAAAAAAACAGCTGTTTATAATAATCAACTGATCTACTTAATGTAAGTTGATTTGTTAGTCAATATTAGTAGTTATTGATTTTCATAACTTAGTTTTTATGAATTTATTTTCTAAAGCTAATCTAGAAAGATTATGAAGAGGATATTATAAGCACTAGTATAAACATATTGAAACACATGTTCTCGTTTATAGTAGGCTCTTAAGATCTTCACAAGATTATCTATCATACAAGAAAAAGTAAGAAAAAAAAAAAAAGAATAAACTAGAAAAAAAAACAACTTACAATGAAACTAACTTACCTTAATACTCTATACCAATGGATCAGTATAGAGGATTTCAGTGTCACGGGCGAATGTCGGGAGTGCAGGCAGTGCGTAGGTATGGTAGCAGACGGATCGGATACAGAGCTATGTACGTACGGATAGGCAACCCAGTGGTATGCTCTATTGACAGGACGTAGCTCGAAGAGCTACACTCAGGATGCAAAGTGCGAAGTCAGGAGTAAGCCGAGTCCTCGGCTTACCTGCTAGGCTGATCAGTGTGCCTAAGGCATATATCAGGAGCTGTCACGTTCTGACCGTGACATTCAGCCTAGTTAAGTGATCATTAACTAAGTTGTAGTACTAAATCCCAAGATTTAGAAATTTAGCTACTCTAAGACTCTAAATTAAATAGCTTATAGTTTAACCAGAATATACCTGATTATACTAATATTCTCACAGCCTCTAGATCATATAACAAACCCACTAAGTCAGACTATAGACTGTAAATCTTCATACTTCTTATTCATCTGTTCTACTTCCTCTGTGTATCATCAATTACTCAAGCTAAATGATTTAAAGATATTAGAATTCTGGAAAGAACATCATAGTAAGAGTTAAAAAGCTATATAGCTGCTTGATGATAGCTCAATCATTTATTAATTTACCGACATTTAATCTCTAGAGCTAGCTACGAGCTTAAGATTGATCTTGTTTATTATCTATGAATTATTGAGTATATTCTAGTTGATACTTGGATGATATATACAATGTAATATCTATAGATAAGACTTATATTAATTTAATTATAATAAGTATCTAGAGCTCGAATTAGTCACTAAACTATAACCTTATAGTATTACTAAGTCTCAATTAGTATGTTACTATATATACAATTGTACTATCTATTCTATAATGTTATGATAGTAATATAGTTCTAATACAGTAGTAATATGGTAGGAAGAGTAGACTAGAAAAAGCAATGGGTTACCATTTGAATTTTACTTATTCTATAGAATAGTAACTCTGAATTAGTTGAAAAGTACATGACTCACTAACTTTTACTTTCTACAAGATTCTAGTAATAACTTAAGTAACTTACAAATTAAGCATTTCAAGTAAACTGTGGAGCTTATCTGTGACTCTAGAATTTGATGATAGGAAAAACAAATTAGCTTGATATTTTGCAGAGATTTATTGGAACTAGCTTAGGCAACTCAAGGATCAATACTACAATTTATTTCTATCTTGATATCATTTTTTCAATATAGGGACTTTATTAATAAAGAGCTAAAACGTTATATTTTTAGCTCTTTTCTAATACAGTCCATGTCCTAGAAAAGTCATGATTCTATACCAAAAATCATAAGAATAATCTGAAGAGATTGATAGATAGATTCTGTCTCAAACTAAGTTACAGAATGACTCATTTTGATTTTTATCGAAAAATGCTAATGACCTAAGATCTACGCTTGGAATGGTAGTATTCCAGCTTATAGTAAATCCCTTTAAAAAGTGAAACTAAGTAATACAGAGACTTACTAGCAAGTACAGTATTTTAAAACTTAAGAACTTAAATCTATCTATTTTTCATACGACTAAGTTATCTACCTCTAGAGTCAGCTGTGATAGCTGATAAATTTGATTCTCAGAGCTTGCTAACTAAGTGTACTAAGGTAAGTTGATAAAGACATCAGCTTATTCGATCTAGCTTGATAGGTCTTATAGAGTGTAATAATGGTTTGTTTAGTGACTAAACTCTGAGTCTGATTTTAAGTAAGATCTGAAACACAACATAGCTGTAAGTTATAAATATGACTTATATATGAGAGAGAAAGTCTTATTATCTTAATTCTGGAAATCTAAGAGACAGAGATTAATTAAGTGATTCAGATAAGCTGATTGGTTAGTTTTACCAACTTATGAATTGATACAACAGTATAGCAGGAGGTAAGTGACTATAGAAGTAGGTCATAAGACCAATATCAGAGTTCATAGCCTAAAAGTAATTCAACTTAATAACTAAGGATATTGTCCAGCTAGAACGAAAGATCAGTAAGTTTATCATATCATTCAGGAGCTATTGGATTTTTAGTATGATAACACTAGTCCTAGCTAAGCTATAAGCTGTCTTAATTAAAGTCTTAGATTAGCTAGACTTCTGATTCTTAGGTTATATATAGAGCTATAACTTAGCTAATAGTTAGTTGATTATACTGAAATTCTCTACACCATTCAACTAGCTTATATTCGAAGTAGTTGCTAGGTAAATTAAGCTCAATAGGCCTTCATAGAGCTAGTATTAATCGATATAAAGACTCAAATAAGTAGATTTTAGATCTATCTTTGAATATCATATGATGAAGTAGTACAGTAGTTAACTCATAATTAGATTCATCAAGCAGTTCTAGGTAAATCTGCAGACTAATCAATATCTGTCTTAGTCTTCCATTTTTAAGATTTAAGACTTGTGATCCTAAGCTTAGTCAATACTAGCTCGATCAGCCTGGAGTTCGATCTCTAAAGATTCCATATGAGTTACTCAACTTACTACCGTAACACTTGACTTACAGCTTACTAGAACTAATATAGCTAAGCAGATACAGTAGTTATTTCACTTTATAGAATCTAGATCTCAAATAGAACTGTATAGCAACTCCTACCATGACATTAGTGATAAAAATCAGTCAACGACAAAATCAGTTGGTGTCGTGATCGGTTAGGAACGAAATCAGTTAGTGACATGATCGGTTAGCAGCAAAATCAGTTGGTGACAGAATCAGTTGGCGACATCGTCAATCAATGACAAAATCAGTTAGTAACAAAGTCAATTAGTGAAAAAGTCAGTTAGTGACGAAATCAGTTGGTGTCGTGATCAGTTTGGGGCAAAATCAATTAGTGACATGATCGTTTAGCAGCAAAATCAGTTGGTGACAAAATCAGTTGGCGACATGATCGGTTAGTAACAAAGTCAGTCAGTTAGTAATATAGTCAATTGGTCACAACATCAGTTCGTGACATGATCGAAGATCAGTCGGAAACAAAGTTAGTTGGTGACAAAATCAGTTGGTGACATGATCAATTGGTGACAAACTCAGTTGGTGACGGAAATCAGTTGGTGACAAAGTTAGATGGTATCGTAATTAGTTAGGAGCAAAACACACACCAGATATATCTATGACGTTAAGTACAGTAACTATAGGTGAAATTATGATGTCTTTTCAGAAGTGCCGAGGCTATGAAGAATATTTACTAATTTCAAGAAGTCATGAGTTAGTGAGTTACAGTACAGGCCATCCCGTAAACTGTGTCACTAACTGGCCGTGTCACTAATCGAACACGCCACTGACTGACCGTGTCACTGACTGACCAAGTACTGTGAAGGTGTCGCCGACTGGCCATATTACAGTGCTGAATCACTGTGTTGCCAATTGACTCCACTTTGACTTGACCGCATCGCCGCTCTCTAATCTTTTGTCTCAACGGTTTTTTGCTGAAGCTCAAATGTTTGTTCTCATCTGTTGCCTGCCCTCACAAAGTTACAGAATATCCGTAGCTACAGTACATGTTCAATAGTCGCTCATTTACATGTGCATGTGATGCCGTAGTGGGATCGGTTGTTGACCACATATTCGATCGCCCGATCACAAATTAAGGAGGCAGGAACACGGCTTTCTGAAAGCATGGCTTACATACGGAAACTATAAGCGCTGCGCTTGTGAAATCATCTCAATATAAGTTAGTATCGTAGCTGTAGTTTGAACTATATATCATCTACACAGCGGCGGTAGCCGTGCAACGGTTCGCTATAGAAAATTGACCGGGATTCCCCCGCGCCTTCAGCGGCTTGGTAGGCTTCCGCGTCAAAGGCGCGCGCGACGGTGTACAGGCTTCGGCGAGAACCGCCGAATGATCTGACTTGCCGCACTGGCAACGATTACCTGCATAAGAGTAAGAAAAACAAACAGTAACTTACAGGACATCACATCACATTGAAGGCGTCGTTTCAGAAGGTGCTGGTCATGCCGAGCATCACGCGAACACAATTGACTTGTCACATCGATCGGGATACCAAACTAGGAATTGTTGTCACGGTCGTTGCGACGACCGCTTTGTACAGTATCCAGCCAGTTAGTTCAAGCAGGCACGCGTCGCGTAATCCTGAACTTCTCTCACGCACTGCTCGCGGATCCTTATTTTCAGACCAATTACACACTTTCAAGGATCTTCGGATGCACAGAGACGCTGACTCCACACTTATCTCGAACCATTTCATGGAGATACAGCTCG
>Ga0265780_10008718_pt1 | contig 12280 bp, 8 predicted proteins | sample P1T30metagenome_FD_192432 | JGI IMG/M metagenome (GOLD analysis project Ga0265780, IMG submission 192432) | Plant litter microbial communities from East Loma Ridge, Irvine, California - P1 T30 | ecosystem: Environmental > Terrestrial > Plant litter > Unclassified | place: USA: California... | reverse complement strand
CGTCGGCCAGGTCGCGCGCCGTGCGCAGGGCCGCCACGAGGTCGGTCTCGACGACGACGCGGTCGGCACCCACGACGCCCACCGCGATGGCGGCGAGCTCGTCGGCGTCGATCGCCCGGTCGGACTTCGAGCTCGTCACGACGAACTGGGTGACCGTGGGCGCCAGGGCGCGGACGATGCCCGCGGCGTCCTTGTCGGCCAACACGCTGAGCACCGCGACGACGCCGCCGAACTGGAAGTAGTCGTCGAGGGCCTTGGCCAGGGCGCGGGCGCCGTGCGGGTTGTGCGCCGCGTCGACCAGGATCGTCGGCTCGTTGGCGACGATCTGCAGGCGGCCGGGCGACGTCGCACTCGCGAGTCCCTCGGCGAGCACCTCGTGGTCGAGCGGCTGCGACCCACCGCCGAGGAAGGACTCGACGGCCGCGACCGCGACGGCGGCGTTCTGGGCCTGGTGGTCACCGAACTGCGGCAGGAGCAGGTCGTCGTACCGGCCCGCGAGCCCGCGGATCGTGACGACCTGGCCGCCGACGGCGACGGTGGTGGACTCGACGCCGAAGGCGGTGCCCTCGACCGCGAGCGACCCCTCGCTCAACTCGACGGCGCGTTCGAGTTCGACCAGGGCCTCGGGGGTCTGCGACGCCGAGACCACGGCGGCCGTGGGCTTGACGATCCCGGCCTTGGTGCGGGCGATCTCGGCCACGGTCGAGCCGAGACGGTTCTGGTGGTCGAGGGCGATGGGGGTGAAGACGGCGACCTGGCCGTCGGCCACGTTCGTGCTGTCCCATTCGCCCCCCATGCCGACCTCCAGCACGACCACGTCGGCGGGAGCGTCGGCGAAGCAGGCGAAGGCGAGCACCGTCAGGGCCTCGAAGAAGGTCAGGGTGGGCTCCCCCGACGCTTCGAGATCGGTGTCGACCATGGTCAGGTAGGGCTGGATGTCGTCCCAGTTGGCGACCAGGCGCTCGTCGCTGATCGGCTCGCCGTCGACCACGATGCGCTCGTTGAGGTGCACGAGGTGCGGGCTCGTCATGAGCCCGGTGCGCAGGCCGTGCGCCCGCAGGATGCTCTCGATCATCCGGCTGGTCGACGTCTTCCCGTTCGTGCCGGTGAGGTGGATCACCGGGTAGGCCCGCTGCGGGTCGCCCAACAGCTCGACGGCCCGCCGGGTCGGCTCGAGCCGCGGCTGCGGGGCCTGCTCGCCGATGCGTGCCAGCAGCTCGTCGTGGACGCGCTGCGCGCCGGCCGCGAACTCGCCTCCCTGCTCGTCGGCGGGATCGCCCTGACGGTCGTTCTTCTTCGGGGTCATGCGCGTCGTACCTCCACGACGACGGCCGAGCCGGAGCCCGATCCGACGACGGTCTTCTCGGGCCGCTCGCCGACGCCCTCCTGGACGTCGACGATCAGCTCGGTGGTCAGGGTCTCGCGGGAGATCAGCTCACGGTGGGCCTCGACGGCGGCCGCCGCGACGGCGTCGGTCGTGAGCGTCGTCACGATGCGGTCGGACACGTCGAGGTCGGCGGTCTTCCGGGCCTGCTGCACGGCACGCACGACGTCGCGGGCCAGGCCCTCGGCCTCGAGCTCGGGCGTGGTCGCGGTGTCGAGCAGCACGAAGCCGCCGTCGCCGACGAAGGCGAGAGCGCTCGACGCGTCGGCGACGGCCAGCTCGAGCGTGAACTCGCCGGGCAGCAACTCGACGCCACCGACGACGACGTTCTCGCCCGCGGGCTGCCAGTCGCCCCTCTTCGCCGCCGGGATGACCTGTTGCACCTGCTTGCCGATGCGCGGACCGGCCGCCCGGGCGTTGACGGTGAGCTTGCGGGTGACGCCGTATTCTCCGAGGCTCTCCTCGGTCAGGCGGGTCACGACGACCTGCTTGACGTTGAGCTCGTCGCGCACGATGTCGGCGAACGCCTCGAGGCCCGCGGGGTCGGGCGTGACGACGGTCAGACGGGCCAACGGCAGGCGGACGCGCAGCCCCTGGGCCTTGCGCAGCGCCAGGCCGCTCGACGCGACCGCGCGAACGGCGTCCATCGCGGCCACGAGGGCGTCGTCGGCCGGGAACGCCGAGGCGTCGGGCCAGTCGGTCAGGTGCACCGAGCGACCCCCGGTGAGTCCCTTGTAGATCTCGTCCGCGACGAGGGGCGCGAGCGGGGCCGCGACCCGGGTGAGGGTCTCGAGCACCGTGAAGAGGGTGTCGAAGGCGTCGACGTCGTCGCCCGACCAGAACCGGTCACGCGAGCGTCGGACGTACCAGTTGGTCAGGACGTCGGCGAAGTCGCGCAGCGTCGCGGTGGCCCGCGGCGTGTCGAGGGCGTCGAGGGCCGCCTCGACGTCCGTGACCAGGAGGCGCGTCTTCGCCAGCAGGTAGCGGTCGAGGACGTCGCTCGAGTCGGTTCGCCACTGCGCGTCGTAACCGGGGGCGGCGTGACGACCCGCGCCTCCGGACGCCGCGTTGGCGTAGAGCGAGAAGAAGTACCAGGTGCTCCAGAGCGGCAGCAGGAACTGCCGGACGCCCTCGCGGATGCCCTCCTCGGTGACGACGAGGTTGCCGCCGCGGATCACCGAACTCGACATGAGGAACCAGCGCATGGCGTCGGCCCCGTCGCGGTCGAAGACCTCGCTGACGTCGGGGTAGTTGCGCAGGCTCTTCGACATCTTCTGACCGTCGGAGCCGAGCACGATGCCGTGGCTGACCACGTTCGAGAAGGCCGGGCGGTCGAACAACGCGGTGGAGAGCGTGTGCAGCGTGTAGAACCAGCCACGGGTCTGGCCGATGTACTCGACGATGAAGTCGGCAGGGCTGTGCTCGTCGAACCACTGCTGGTTCTCGAACGGGTAGTGCACCTGCGCGAACGGCATCGAGCCGCTGTCGAACCAGACGTCGAGGACGTCCTCGATGCGGCGCATGGTGCTCTGCCCGGTCGGGTCGTCGGGGTTCGGCCGGGTGAGCTCGTCGATGTAGGGGCGGTGCAGGTCGGGCTCGCCGTCGGCGTTGAGCGGCAGGCGGCCGAAGTCGGCCTCCATCTCGGCCAGCGAGCCGTAGACGTCGACGCGCGGGTAGGCGGGGTCGTCGCTCTTCCACACCGGGATCGGTGAACCCCAGTAGCGGTTGCGCGAGATCGACCAGTCGCGGGCGTTGCCGACCCACTTGCCGAACTGGCCGTCCTTGACGTTGTCGGGCACCCAGGTGATCTGCTGGTTCAGCTCGCCCATGCGGTCGCGGAACTCGGTGACGCGCACGAACCAGCTCGACACCGCCTTGTAGATCAGGGGGTTGCGGCAGCGCCAGCAGTGCGGGTAGCTGTGCTCGTAGCTGGCGAGGCGCACCAGGCGTCCGTCGGCGCGGAGGCGCTGCACCAACGGCTTGTTGGCCTCGAAGACCTGGAGGCCGGCGACGCCCAGCTCGTCGAACATCGGCAGGAAGCGCCCACCGTCGTCGACCGAGACGATCACGGGGATGCCCGCGGCGGCGCAGACCAGCTGGTCGTCCTCGCCGTAGGCCGGGGCCTGGTGCACGATGCCGGTGCCCTCGCCGGTGGCGACGTAGTCGGCGACCAGCACGCGCCAGGCGTTCTCGGTGCCCCAGGCCTCGGTGTCGGCGTAGACGTCCCAGATGCGGTCGTACTCGACGCCCTCGAGCTCGGCGCCGGTGAAGGTCGCGGTGACGGCGGCCTGGGCGGACTCGGCGGACTCGTAGCCCAGGTCACGCGCGTAGGCGCCGAGCGTGTCGGCCGCGAGCAGGAACACGCTGCCGGTCAACAGCTCTTGGTCGCCGGTGCGCTCGCCCGGCAGGAGGGCGTGGGGCACGGTGACGTAGTCGATGGCCGGTCCCACGGCCAGCGCCATGTTGGTCGGGAGGGTCCACGGGGTGGTCGTCCAGGCCAGCGCCTCGACGCCGGTCAGGCCGAGCGCCTCGGCCTTGGCGCCGACGAGGGGGAAGGCGACGGTGACCGTCTGGTCCTGACGGTTCTTGTAGACGTCGTCGTCCATGCGCAGTTCGTGGTTGGACAAGGGGGTCTGGTCGTGCCAGCAGTAGGGCAGCACACGGAAGCCCTCGTAGGCGAGTCCCTTGTCGTGCAGCTGCTTGAAGGCCCAGACGACGCTCTCCATGTAGTCGACGTCGAGGGTCTTGTAGTCGTGGTCGAAGTCGACCCAGCGCGCCTGGCGGGTGACGTACCGCTGCCACTCGTCGGTGTACTGCAGCACCGATCGGCGGGCGGCGGCGTTGAACACGTCGATGCCCATGTCGTCGATCTCGTGCTTCTCGGTCAGCCCGAGCTGACGCATCGCCTCGAGCTCGGCGGGCAGGCCGTGGGTGTCCCAGCCGAAGCGGCGGTGCACCTGCTTGCCGCGCATGGTCTGGTAGCGCGGGAAGACGTCCTTGGCGTAACCCGTCAGGAGGTGTCCGTAGTGCGGCAGGCCGTTGGCGAACGGCGGGCCGTCGTAGAAGACCCACTCGTCGCAGCCCTCGCGTGCACGGATCGACTCGGCGAAGGTGTCGTCGCGCTTCCAGAAGGCGAGGACGCCGGTCTCGATCTCGGGGAATCGCGGGGAGGCGGGGACGCCGGTGGCGTCGGAACCCTTGGGGTAGGTCATCGGTTCTCCAGGTCGTGCGGTGGGTCGCCCCCGCTGCGCTGGCCGAGGGACCTTCTGACCACGAGGACGCCGTCCGGGTGCCTGACCCGGGTGGCGCGGTACCACCCCGCTTGCCGCCGTCGTCGCCCTCTCGGACGGCGACCGCGACCGCTCTGCTGCGGCTGTGACGGGCCTGCCCCGCCCGGTTCTACCGACGACCACCGGGCCTGGGCCCGCCGGTCGCTTTCTTCCGGGTGCTCCCCGGTGATGGCCGGATCGATGCGTGCTCGATCCTACCGTCAGAGCCGAGGAGGCGCGAGGCCGTCCCGAGGAGCAGGATCGAGGCCATGTCCTCCACCCCGTCCGACCCCCCGGTCAAGCCCGAGAGCACGGTCACCGTGATCGTGGCGTTCGTCGCCAACCTGCTCATCGCCGTCGCCAAGACGGTCGCCGCCTTCCTCACCGGTTCCGCGTCGATGGTGGCGGAGTCCGCGCACTCGTGGGCGGACACGGGCAACGAGATCTTCCTCTTCGTCGCCGACAAACGGGGCGTCAAGCGACGGGACGACGCGCACCCCCTCGGCTACGGGAAGGAGACCTACGTCTGGTCGATGTTCGCCGCGTTCGGCCTGTTCACCGTCGGCGCCGTCGTGTCCATCCAGCACGGCATCTCCCAGCTGACCGCCGACGAGGAGGCCGAGAACTACCTGATCAACTACGTCGTGCTGGCCATCGCCTTCGCGCTCGAGGGCACGTCCTTCCTGCAGGCGTTCCGTCAGGCCCGCGGATCGGCGGCCGAACGGCAGGTGCCGACGCTGCGGCACGTGCTGCGCAGCTCGAACTCGACCCTGCGGGCGGTGTTCGCCGAGGACGCGGCGGCCCTGATCGGCCTGCTGATCGCCTTCCTCGGAATCTTCCTGCACCAGGTCACCGGCTCGGCGGTGTTCGACGCGATCGGGTCCATCGCCGTCGGCGTGCTCCTTGGGGTGGTCGCGTTGGTGCTGATCGACCGCAACCGGCGGTTCCTCGTCGGCGAGAGCCCCTCGGACGAGCTCGAGTCGACCGTGCTCGAACGTCTGCTCGCGCGCCCCGAGATCGAGCGGGTCACCTACCTGCACACCGAGTTCGTCGGTCCGGGCCGGCTCTACCTGGTCGCCGCCGTCGACATGACGGGCGACGACCGCGAAGAGCACGTCGCCGTCGCCCTGCGCCGCGTCGAGCGGCAGCTCGAGGACCACGACGCCGTCGAGGAGGCCGTGCTCACCCTCTCGACGCCGGACGAGCCGAGCCTGACGCCCCAGGGGGCGTCCGACCCGGCTCGTCGCTGACGGCCGCGCTGCGGATCAGCCCCGGGAGGCGCGGCGCCGCGTGACGAGGACGGTCGCCGCCCCCAGACCCACGAGGACCATGCCGGCGAGACCCGCCCACGGAGTCGTCTCGGAGGATCCCGTGTAGGCGAGGTCGGAGCGGTGTGCCACGGGGACGACCCGAGCGGGCATCGGCACGGACGGTCGAGCCGCGGGGGGCACGGCGACGGGCACCACGACCGGCTCGGACGGAGCGGCGACGACGACCGGTGCGGCCAACGTGAAGTCGACGGTCACCGGTGCCGACAGCCGACTCCGCGAGGGCTGCTGGACTCCCCCGAGGCTCGGGTCGCCCGCGCCCGCGTACTGCTGGACCGTGGCACGCCACGAGCCGTACGGCAGGCCGTCGCCGATCGCCCACGTGCCGTCGGCACGCACGATCGGTGAGTCGTAGTCGCTGCCCCACCCGGTCTGCTCCGAGAGCGCCTCGTACGAGTAGTGCAGCCACGAGCCCGCTTGGCCGGTGCCCTCGAGCACGAACGAGCCGCCCCCCGGCCACGTGGTCGCGGGGGTTCGCAGCGTCTCCCCCTGTCGCGGCGACCCGATGGTGACGGCAGGAGAGGTCGGGACCTCCACCCGGAAGGACCGCGTCTCGGAACCGAGGACGAAACCGTCCGCGTTCGACACGACGACGGTCATCGACTGTTCGGGCGCTGCGTCCTGGGGCAGGTGCACGTACCGGACGGCCCGCGGACCGGCCACGTCCGCTTCGCCCCGGACCGACTGTCCCGCGGAGTCGAACACCTCGTACGAGAACCGGGCATCGGGTGCCTCGATCACGAGCTCGTAGCCCAGGGTCGCGTAGACCGCACCGTCCACGGGGCTCGCGACCGTGAACCGTGCCGCCGGTGCAGCAGCACCCTCGGCCGCAGTGGGGGCCGCCGCGGACGGCTGCGCCGACGGGGCCGTCGCGCCGTCGTCGGTCACCCCGGAGCCGTCCCCCGACTCGTCCGACGGGCCGGTCGTGGCGTCGGCCCCGGTCCCGACGGCGGGCCCGGCCGGCTCCGCGTCGTCGTCGATCTCGGGCGTCGGCGTCACCGCCGGCGCGTCCTCGACGCCCTCGAGCACGGCCGGGCCCCCGACCTCGGGCTCGACCTCGGACGGCGCCGCCGTCGCCGTCCGATCCAGCGGCGCAGGCTCGGCAGAAGCCGCCTGTCCGTTCAGCGCGATGCCCCCCAGGGCGATGACGATGGCCGTCGACAGCGCGGTGGCGGTCGACACGGTCTTCTTCATGAGTGGTGTCCTCTTCAGTGAGTCAGGGTGGACCGGTCGCCCTGACCCACCCCGGGGCGACCGGTCGCCGTCCCGGTGATCCGGTCCGACGAGCACGACGTTAGCCACCGGGGGCGACGGATCCTCACGCCGTGACCAGGCCGTGACGAGAAGTCATCCGCAAGGTTGAGCCGTCCTCAATCCTCAGGCGCCGAGCGGGCTCACCCTCTCGTTCGGGGGGTGATTTGTGACGCATCCCGTGGTCGCTTTCAGCCGATTCGGCGCGCCCTCGGCTACCGTGATGCAGTGCAAGCAGTCATCAAGCTCATCAGAGAGCACCCTTCCGCGGCGAGGTTCCTCGTCGTCGGGGGCATCGGCTTCGTGATCACCATGGTGATCAACTACGGGCTCAAGCTGTTCGTCATCCCTCAGCACCCCGTCACCGCCCTCGCGCTGGGCATCATCGTCGCGACGGTCTTCTCGTACTGGATGAACAAGAAGTGGTCGTTCGACGACCGAGGCGAGCGTCACACCGCCCACGAGATGTTGCTCTTCGTCATCGTCAGCGTCATCGGGGTCGGCCTCAACTCCGCGCCGCTCTACCTCTCGCGCTACGGATTCGGCCTCGAGGTGCCGAACGTCTCGCGCACCACGCAAGAGATCGCCGACTTCGTCAGCGGGCCGATCATCGGCACCATGCTCGCCATGGTGTTCCGGTACTGGGCGATGAACAAGTGGGTCTTCCCGAAGCGCGCCGAGCTCGTGGACGTCCTCTCGCCCACGTCCCCGTCGACGTCACCGACGCCGACGGTCTAGGCCGAGCGCGCCTCCCGGGCGTCGAGTCCGTCCGCGACGGGGCCCACGGCCGCCGCGACCACCGGCCCGAGGGGGCCGCGCGACACCCCGGCACGCGCCCAGTTCGCGATGGCGGCCGCCGCCGCCGCGATCAACGTCGAACCGATCACCTGTGCCGCGAGATCCGACCGATCCCGCCCCGACCGCTCGGCCACGTACGATGCGACCGCCCCCTGCTGACGCACGAACCGGACCGCGGCCGAGGCGACGAGGTCGTCGCCGAGGGCCATCGCCTCGGACTGGGTCAGGGCCCAGGGCACGCGCTCGGGGTCGTGGGCCTCGGCGAGCGCGACGAGTGCGGCCTCGACCGCGCGGACCGGCGACAGCTCGGAGGAGGCGCGCAGCAGGTCGCCGAGATCGGCGAGGCTCTGGTCGAGGTCGAGCCAGAAGAGGTCGGACTTGGCCTCGAAGTAGTTGAAGAACGTGCCACGGCTGACGCCGGCCCGACGGGCGATGTCGTCGACGGTCGTCCCGGCGTAGCCGTTCTCGAGGAACAACTCGGCCGCGGCGTCCGCCAGCATCTCGGCGGACGAGCGGCGCGGTCGGCCGACCGGCCGCCGAGGGCGGGTGGCGTCTGGTCCATCTGACATGGCCACCATCATGCCGCTAGACTCGACGGCGCACTTGTTGCACCCGGTCCACGAATGCCGCCTCGTCTCGGCGTCGTCGGATCCCACCCGACGTCCCGTCACTCCCCCGGAGCCCCATGCGCAGCCGCCTGCCCGTCCTGATCGCCGCCACCGCCGTCGCGAGCCTCGTGCTCGCCGGCTGCACGAGCGGGGGCGACCCCGACACCTCGTCCACCCCGGTCGCCGGGGGGACGCTGACCTACGCCTCGGGCGACGCCGAGCCGACCTGCCTCGACCCCCACGTCGGCGGCAACTACCCGCAGGCACTCGTGTCGACGCAGTACCTCGAGTCGCTCGTCTCGAAGGACGCCAACGGCGACATCGTCCCGTGGCTGGCCGACTCGTGGCAGGAGGGCTCCGACGGCCTCAGCTGGACCTTCACGCTCAAGGACGGCGTCTCGTTCACCGACGGCACCCCCTTCGACGCCACCGCCGTGGCGGCCAACGTCGCCCATCTCCAGGACCCCGCGACGCTGTCGTCGACCGGGTACCTCGCCCTCGGGAAGGTCACCGGCGTCGAGGCGGTCGACGCGCGCACGGCACGCTTCGACCTGAGCGAGCCCGACAGCGCCCTGCTCGAGTCCCTCTCACAGCCCTGGCTCGCGATGGAGTCACCCGAGGCCCTGACCCGGAGCCAGGAGGTCAACTGCGAATCACCGGTCGGCACCGGTCCGTTCGCGGTCGAGTCGTGGACCAAGCAGCAACAGGTCGTGCTCACCCGCAACGACGACTACAGCTCGCCGCCGGCCGATGCCGGGCACCAGGGGCCCGCCCACCTCGACGAGATCGTCTGGCGCTTCATCCCCGACTCGGCGTCCCGCTACGCCGCGCTGCAGGCCGGCCAGGTCGACGTGATCGACAACGCCCAGCCCGACACCCTCGTCGCCGCGGCGAAGGACGACTCGCTCGACGAGATCGACGCCCCGCGCCCCGGCGCCTCCAACCGCATCGAGCTCAACGCCGGCAAGGCGCCCTTCGACGACGCGAGCGTCCGCGAGGCGTTCATCCGCGGTGTCGACGTCGACTCGGGCATCGACTCGCTGTTCTTCGGCACGGCGAAGCGGTCGTACAGTCCGCTGTCGAGCGTCGAGCCGCTGGCGTTCTCCGACGAGTCGCTCTTCGACGTCGACACCGACGCGGCGAACGACCTGCTCGACGAGGCCGGGTGGAGCACCCGCGACGCGGACGGGTACCGCACGAAGGACGGCGTGCGACTCGCCGCGACCTTCCCCGTGAGCACGAACCAGTCGATCCCCGCCGAGCAGTCGCTGTTCGAGCAGGTCCAGGCCGGCGCGAAGGACCTGGGCTTCGACGTCACCCTCGAACCCCTCGACCTCTCGAGCTGGTACGGCGCCCTCGCGGCGAACGAGTACGACCTGGTGAGCGCGCCCTACACGAAGGTCGGCCCCGACGTGCTGCGCATCCTCTACGACAGCGACGGCATCACCCCCGCCCCGAGCGGCTACTTCGCCAACCTCTCGCAGACGAGCGACCCGGCCCTCGACGACCTGTTGACCCGCGCCTCCCGGACGAGCGACGCCGACGAGCGCGCCGACCTCTACCAGCAGGCCCAGCAGACCATCCTCGAGGGATGGCACGTCCTGCCGCTGTACGACCAGCAGAACCACTACCTGGTGCGCTCGGCCGTCCAGGGCGTCCGGGCCCTGCCGACGGTCCAGGCACCGACGATGTACGACGCCTACAAGACGAGCTGATCGAGTGCGTCCGGGGCGGTGGCGACGGGCGGGTCGGTGGCTCGTCGGCCGCCTGCTCGGCGCGGTCTTCGTGCTCTGGGCCGTCGCGACGCTGATCTTCTTCGCCATCCGGCTCGTCCCGGGCGACCCGGCCGAGGCGATCCTCGGCGGTCCGGGGTCGCAGGCCTCGGCCGAGGCCCTCGACTCCGTCCGTCGGCAGTACGGCCTGGACCAGCCGTTGTTCGTGCAGTACCTCGCGCAGCTCGGACGGCTCGCCACGGGCGACCTCGGGACGTCGTACTCGCTGCGGACCGACGTCGGCCGGTTGCTGCTCGACCAGTTGCCGGGCACGATCGGTCTCGCGCTCCTCGCCCTGGTGGTGGCCTGGTCGATCGCGATCGCGACGGCCTGGTGGGCGACCCTCGGCGGCCGGATCGCCTCCGCGGTGTCGTCGGGTCTCGAGGTCGTCGCCTCGGCCGTGCCGCACTTCTGGCTGGCGAGTCTGCTCATCCTCGTCTTCAGCACCCGGCTCGGGCTGCTGCCCCCGGTGAGCACGGGAACCCCCGCGGGACTCGTCCTGCCGGTCGTCACCCTGGCGATCCCCGTCGCCGGGTTCCTCGGGCAGGTCACCCGCGACTCGCTGCTCGACGCGGCGGCCACCCCGTTCGCCCTCTCGGCACGTGCCCGGGGCGAGGGCCCGTCGGGACTCTTCGTCCGCCACCTGCTCCGACACGCGGCGCTGCCCGGGCTCGCCCTGTCGGGCTGGGCCTTCGGCTCGTTGCTCAGCGGCGCGGTCGTGGTCGAGTCGGTCTTCGCCCGCCCGGGTCTCGGTCGCACCCTGCTCGGCGCGGTCACGCTGCGCGACATCCCGCTCGTGACCGGCGTCGCCCTGGTCTCCGCGCTCGCCTACGTCGTCGTGGTCGCGCTCGGCGACCTGGCCGAACGCGCGGTCGACCCGAGAGGACGCGCGGCATGACGGCGCTGCCCGACCTGCCCCGGGGTGCCGACCCGGCCCGCGCCTCCTCGTCCCGCACCGCCCGGCGGCGCCTGCCGCTCGGCCCGACCGAACTCGTGGCGGCCGCACTGCTCTCGCTGCTGGTCGTGATGGCGGTCGCACCGGGCCTGTTGGCCCCCGCCGACCCGCTCGCCGTGTCGCCGACCGACGCGTTCGCCGGTCCGTCGCTCGCGCACCCGTTCGGCACCGACGAGTCGGGGCGAGGCGTGTGGACCCGCGTCGTCCACGGAGCCGGTGCCTCGCTGACGATCGGCCTGGTCGCCACGATGATCGGGACGGGACTCGGCGTGGTCCTCGGCGTCCTGGCGGGCCTCGGCGGTCGCGGCCTCGTCGGCCGCGCGACCGACGCCGGCGTGAGCCGCGTCCTCGAGGTGCTCTTCGCCCTGCCCGGCCTCCTGCTGGCGCTCGTCGTCATCGCCTTCACCGGGCCGGGGGCCGTGCCGGCGACGATCGCCGTCGGCCTCGCGACCGCGCCGGGGTACGCGCGGATCGTCCGCAGCCAGGTGGCGGCCGTCCGCCGGTCGCCGATGGTCGAGGCCGCGACCGTGCTCGGCCGTCGCCCCGGGCTCGTCCTCGTGCGTCACGTGCTGCCGAACGCCCTCGCCCCCGTGGTCGTGCTCGCCACGCTGGGTCTCGGTCAGGCCGTGGTCTGGGCCTCGTCGCTGAGCTACCTCGGGCTGGGGTCACCGCCCCCGGCACCCGAGTGGGGCGCGATGCTCTCGGCCGGGCGCACGTACCTCGCGGTCGCCTGGTGGATGACCGTCTTCCCGGGGCTCGCCGTCGTGGTGACCGCTGCCTCGGCCACGGTGCTGGGGCGAGGTCTCGCACGACGCGGACGAGGAGGACGGCGATGACCACGGACCCGCTGGCGACCGGTGCCGCTCCCCGCGACCGGCACCGCGCCTCCTCGGACGACCTGGTCGTCGACCGCCT
>Ga0265780_10008717_pt1 | contig 12282 bp, 12 predicted proteins | sample P1T30metagenome_FD_192432 | JGI IMG/M metagenome (GOLD analysis project Ga0265780, IMG submission 192432) | Plant litter microbial communities from East Loma Ridge, Irvine, California - P1 T30 | ecosystem: Environmental > Terrestrial > Plant litter > Unclassified | place: USA: California... | reverse complement strand
CCCATCCGTTCATGCAGGCCTTGGGCCGGTCCTCGAAATAATCCGGCACGACAAACAGCAGCCTGCAGCGGTCGCCGATGCGTTCGCGGTAAGCTGCGACGACGCGCTCGGCCTCGCGCACCTGAGCCAGTGTCGGCATCAGCTGTTCGCGGTTCTTCATGGCCCAGCCGTAGTACTGGGTGTTCGCCAGTTCCAGGTACTCGGCGCCCAGTTCGAGCGCCATCTCGATGATCTTGCCGACGTGCGGCAGGTTGTAGCGGTGCAGGACGCAGTTCATCACCATCGGATAATCGTACTGCTTGATCAGCTTCGCGACCTTCAGCTTCAGCGCGAAGGTCCTGGTACTGCTCAGGAAATCGTTGAGCTCGCGTGTCGAATCCTGGAACGACAGCTGGATGTGGTCGAGCCCTGCCCGCTTGAGCGCGGCGATGCGGTTTTCCGTCAGTCCGACGCCGGACGTGATCAGGTTGATGTAGAAGCCCAGCCGGCGCGCTTCGGCGACGATCTCCACGAGGTCGTCGCGCATCAGCGGCTCGCCACCCGACAGCCCGAGCTGCACGGCGCCGAGCGCACGCGCCTGGTGCAGGACATCGATCCACTCGGCCGTCGTCAACTCCTGCCGCACCGCGTCGTAGTGCAGCGGGTTGTAGCAGAACGCACAGTGCAGGGGGCAGCGATAGGTCAGCTCTGCCAGCAGCCAGTGCGGCGCCGGCAGCGGCAGCGGCGGAGGCAGAGCGGACGTCATCACACGATCCACTTCTGCTGGCTCGCGTAGGCCAGGAAATGGGCGATATCGTCACGCAGGCCGGCTTTCTGGAACTTGGCTTCGAGCGTCGCCACGATCTCGTCGACACTGTGCGCGCCGTCGCAGCAGGCCAGGATTTCGCCGGCGCTGGCGTTCAGCTTGACCATCCCTTCCGGGTACAGCAGGACGTGGCTGTCCTGGGTCGCTTCCCATTGCAGGCGAAAGCGGCGGCTGATGGCCGGGTTGGCCGGGATCGGTGTGGTCGTCATTCGGGGTAGGCCTTGTCGATGGCATCGAGCATCGCCCACAGGATGTCGAGTTTGAATTTCAGTATGCCGAGTGCGCGCTGCTGCTGCTCGTGGGTCTTGAAGTAGTCGAGCGTGACCGCCAGGCCGTGCTCGACGTCGCGCCTGGCCAGCGGAATCCGGGTACGAAAGTAGTGCAGGCCCGCTGCGTCCACCCACGGATAATGTTCGGGCCAGCTGGCCAGCCTGTCCTTGTGGATCTGCGGCGCGAACATTTCGGTCAGCGACGAGCACACCGCTTCCTGCCACGACGAGCGGCGCGCGAAGTCGAGATAGGCGTCGCAGGCGAAGCGCACTCCCGGCACGACCTGCTCCAGCGACCACAGCTCGGTGCGCCCGATGCCGGCGGCCTCGCCGAGCCGCGTCCAGGCTTCCAGGCCGCCGCCGGCGTCGCCTTCATGATCGCCATGGCCATCATGGTCAAGGATGCGCGCGATCCACAGCCGGCGCGTGGCCCGGTCGTCGCAATTGGCCAGGATCGCAGCGTCCTTCCTGGGAATGATGGACTGGTAATAGAAGCGGTTGACGATCCAGCCCCGGATCTGCGCCGGCGAGCACAGGCCGGCATGCATGCGCAGGTTGAAGGGATGGTGAATATGATAGTTCTTGCCCATCGCGCGCAGCCGCGCTTCGAACTGCGCGCCGTCGCGCTCCGAATCGTTCACAGTACGATCTCCATGCCGTCGACAGCCACTTCGATGCCGTGCGCCGCGAGCACGGCGCGTTGTGGCGCGTCCTCGCGCAGGATCGGGTTGCTGTTATTGATGTGGATAAGGATCTTGCGGGCCGCCGGCATGCGGTCCAGTACCTCGATCATGCCGCCGGCGCCGGATTGCGCCAGGTGTCCCATCGCGCGCGCCGTCTTGTTCGACAGTCCCATGACGATCATTTCGTCGTCGCTCCAGCAGGTGCCATCCACCAGCAGCACGTCGGCGCCGCGCATGGCTGCCTCCACCGCCGGGGTGATCTCGCCGAGGCCTGGCGCGTAGAATAGGCTCTTGCCGCTGGCGCCGTCGCGCAGCGTCAGGCCGATATTGTCGCCCGGATGCGGATTCTCGCGATGCGGGGAATACGGCGGCGCCTTGCTCGACAAGGGAAGCGGCGCGATCGTGGCGCCGGCCAGCGGCGGGATCGCCAGCGCTGCGCCGCCGATGGCGAGCGGGTGCGCCTCGACGCCGCAGTAGTGGCCAAGCACGCGCAGGATCGGCAAGGCCTGCGACAGGTCAGCCAGCACCTCGGCGGTGGCGTAGACAGGCAGCGCGCTGCCCCGTTCGCGCAACATCAGCAGGCCGGTCACATGGTCGACCTGCGCATCCATCAGCAGCACCGCACCGATGCCGCTGTCGCGGATGGCGCGCGCTGGCTGCAGGTCGGGATTGGCGCGGATCTGCGCCAGGATGTCGGGCGAGGCGTTGATGAGCAGCCAGTCGGTCCCGTTGTCGCTGACGGCGATCGAGGACTGGGTGCGGGGAGTGGCATCGATGGCGCCCTTGCGTACGCCGTCGCAGTTGGCGCAGTTGCAGTTCCATTGCGGGAAAGCGCCGCCGGCGGCCGAGCCCAGGATTCGAATCTTCACATGCCCTTCCTTGTCGTGCTGAAAATGGGGCTTGCGGGCTTACGGACACGCCAGGCCTGCAAGCCCCTGCCGGTCAGCGGTTGAATACGTACATCGTGATTTCGAAGCCCAGGCGGATTTCGACTGCTTGCGGGGTTTGCCAGTTCATATTGCACTCCTTGGATGAAGGGAGTCCCATTGTGCATTTCTCGTCTTTCGGGCGGTAGCGTCGATTCGCGATGTAGTGCGTCGCGAATCGCGGAACCCGAAAACGCGCCTGCTGGCTGGAAGGGATGGAGGACCGGCGGCGGATGCGCTACCGGGGCAGTGCGTCGGCTGGACGATTCAGATGCTCCCAGACACGCGAGATGACGACCGAACCTTCGCCGACCGACGAGGCCACGCGCTTGGTCGAACCGGCCCGCACGTCGCCAACGGCGAACACGCCGGGACACGAGGTCGCATAGGGCGAAGCGGCGTCGACGTCGGGCCCGGTCAGCACGAATCCCTTGTCGTCCTGTTGCACCAGGGCGGCGAGCCAGGCCGTGTTCGGCACCGCGCCGACCATCACGAACAGGGCGCAGCTGTCGACTCTCTCCTCTTGGCCCCGATGCAGGATCGTCACCGCTTCCAGTGTGTCGTTGCCGTGCACGGCGATCACCCGCGCGCCGTATTCGATCACGATGGCGGGATCGGCCTCGAGCCGCGACGAGAGGTAGCTGGACATCGAGGCCGCCAGCGAGTCGCCACGCACCAGCAGGCGCACCCGGCGCGCGACGCGGCTCAGGAACATCGCGGCCTGCCCGGCCGAATTGCCGCCGCCGATGACGATCGCTTCCGCATTGCGACAGAAGCGCGCCTCGTTCTCCGTGGCTGAATAGTAGATGCCCGCGCCCTCAAAGTCGGCCAGGCGCTCGATCGGCAGGCGGCGGTACTGGACGCCGGTGGCGATCACAACGGCGCGCGTGCGGATCCGCCGGCCGTCGTGGAAGCTGGCGCAGAAAGAACCATCCTCCAGCTTTTCCAACGCCTCGACGCGCAGCGGCATGGCGAAACGGGTGCCGAACTTCATGGCCTGCACCTGGCCGCGCCAGACCAGGTCGGCGCCGGATATCCCGGTCGGAAAGCCCATGTAATTCTCGATCCTGCTCGAGGCGCCGGCCTGGCCGCCGATGGCCGTGTCCTCGACCACCAGCGCCCGCAGTCCTTCTGCGCCGGCGTACACGCCCGCCGAGACACCCGCCGGACCACCGCCGACGATCAGGACATCGACTGCCTCGTTGTCGACCAGGTCCTGGTTCAAGCCGACCAGCCGGGCGATCTTCTCCGGTGTCGGATCGGCGATGACGGCGCCGCTGCCGAAGATGACGGCGGGCCGCTGCGGATCGGCCGCACAGCTTGCGGCCACCGACCTCGCCCCGGCGCTGCCCAGCGCATGAGAGACATAAGGCAGCCGGTTACGGCCCGCGAAATCGGCGATGCGGCGGATCTCCCGGTCCGACTCCTCCCCGATCAGCACCAGGGAAGTGTGTCCGCCTTCCAGCTGCTTGCGGCGCCGCGCCGCCAGGACGGTCAGGATAATGTCCGACATCTCGGGGATGTGCGCCATCAGCGTGAGCATCCTGGCGCGGGGAACGGCGATCACCTGGGTGTCGCGGCAGGCACGGTAGGTCACCGACCAGTTGCCGCCCGCGAGGAAGGATATCTCTCCCATGAACTGGGTCGGTCCCAGGGTCGCAGCCACCAGGCGCTCGCCGGTGAGTGCGTCCAGAAGCTCGATTTCGCCTTGCTCGACGTAGACGAAGGATTCGACCGGGTCACCGGGCACTGCCAGCACCGTGCCAGCCGGATAGCGGCGTTCGGCGCCTGCCTCGCGCATGGCCGCGACATGCGATTGCGCCAGCGCCACGCGCTGCATGACCTTCAGATCCGGACCAATCTTTTCCACCTCACGCTCCCGTAGCGACGTTCCCGTCTTGGCTGGAAATAGTGTCACTACCGTCAAGAGAGCGCTAGTGGCGAATCCCCACATGCAGTGTTACGGATCGGGGAACGGCCTGCCTGTTCGACGGCGCGGCCTGCCGTCATGCCGGCGCACGCGACGACCTGCGCGTTCCTGTCGTGGCGCTATTGATTGTCGCGCGCTGCAGCTATCGACGGCCCGAACGCGGCGCTACGATCGCCTTTCAAATTGAACAAGGGGAGCAAAGGTGAGCACGAATTTCCAATCCGATCGAAGCCAGTCCGGCCAACATGCTGTCGAACACCGCGCGAGCAGCGCGCAAGGGCGGCCTGCCCTCCGGCTTACCAGACTTGCCCTGTGTCTTTCGCCGCTGGCGCTCGCCGCCTGCGCCGTCCCGCGTCCCGATGCGGGCCTGGTGCACGACGCCGACTGGCCCGCTTATAACAGGACCCTGGCCGGCGACCGCTTCTCGCCGCTGGCCCAGATCGACCGCGACAACGTCGCGCGGCTGGTGCGCAAGTGCGAGTATCCATTGCCGGCGCCGACCTCCTTCCAGACCGGTCCCCTGGTGATCGACGGCGTCCTGTATTTCACCGCTCCCGGCGCCTCTTTCGCGATCGATGCGGCGACCTGCAAGGAACGCTGGCGCGTATCCCACTCACTACCGCCGGGAGAAGGCGTGATCCCGGCCAACCGCGGCTTCGCTTACCTGGACGGCAAGCTGTTTCGCGGCACGCTGGAAGGCGACGTGATCGCGCTCTCGCCGCAAGACGGGCGCACGCTGTGGAAAGTCCGGATCCCTGACGCGGGCCCCGGCGTCACCATCCCGATGGCGCCGATCGCGGCGGACGGCAAGGTCTTCGTCGGCAATGCAGGCGGCGACCGCGCCAACGTGCGGGGTCACGCCTATGCGTTCGACGCCGAGAACGGCAAGCTGCTGTGGCGTTTCGAAGTGGTGCCCGGCACGCCCGAAGTCGCGGCGACCTGGCAGCTCCCGCCGGGCAATCCCCGCTCGGGCGGCGGCATCTGGACCTCGGTGACCTACGACGAGAAGACCGGAGTGCTCTACGTCCCAACCGGCAATCCAGCGCCGGACTTCGACATCGAACCGCGCCAGGGCGACAATCTCTACGTGAATTCGGTCATTGCCATCCAGGGCGATACCGGCCGCATGATCACCTACAAGCAACTGGTCAAGCGCGACTACCACGACTGGGGCCTGAGCGGCCCGCCTGCACTCGTCACGACCGCTGCAGGACGCCGCATCGTCGCGTCGGCGAACAAGGACGGCATGCTGTCGGTGCTCGATCGCAGCAAGCTTGAATCTGGACTGCCGCTGCTCTATGCGCAGCCAACCACCAAGCGCGAGAACGTCGACGTCCCGCTGTCGCGTGACAAGGCCACGCGCTTCTGCCCCGGCATGTTCGGCGGATCCGAATGGAACGGCGCCGCCTTCCACCCTGGGCTCAACAGCATCGTCGTCGGCACGGTCGACTGGTGCTCGCAGATCACGCTGCAGCCGCGCGGCACGCCGGTTCCGGCGACAGGCGACCTATGGCTCGGCATCAAGGAGCCGATGGACAAGGTGATGGCGGATTGGTCGGAAGCCCGCGGCTGGCTCACCGCCTTCGATGCCGACACCGGCGCCGTGCGCTGGAAGCTGGAAGCGCCCAAGCCCATCATCGCGGGCGTCACGCCCACGGCGGGCGGACTGGTGTTCGCCGCCGACCTGACCGGCGACCTGTTCGCCGTCGACGCCGCCAGCGGCAAGCGGCTGTGGAATGACAACCTGGGGCAGCCTGTCGGCGGCGGCATCGTCACCTACCTGGTCGGCGGTCAGCAGTACCTGGCAGCCGCGATCGGCAATAACGGCGGCCTCTGGCCCGTCAAGACCACACGCAGCAGCATCGTCGTCTACGCCTTGCCCTGATGGCGTGGGCGCCTTACCGGAGACAAGACAACATGACCCATGCTGACCTGAACGACGGCGTCCAGCGCCGCAAATCCTGGCATGGGGGTCGCGCCCTGTTCGGCGCCGCCCTCGCCGCCGCCAGCATCGGGGCCGGCGCCCAGCCCACCGCGCCTGTTACCGAACTGGTGATCGACGGTCCGAAGACCTTCCCCGAAAATATCACCGCGACCCGCGACGGCACCCTCATCACCGGCTCGGTCGGTTCGGGCGGCTTGTACCGGGCGGCGCCGGGTGCGGCGCGCGCAACCTGGTGGGTCGCACCAGGCGACAACGGACTGCTCGACACCTTCGGCGTCCTGGCCGACGAAGCATCCGGCAGCTTGTGGGTCTGTTCCTCGCGGATGGACCCGCCCGCCGCCGGCGCGCCACCCGAGGTGCCAGCCTTGTATCGGTATGCGCTTGCCAGCGGCACGTTTCGCAGCAAGCATCCGCTGCCGGGCAACACCGGTCTATGCAACGACATCGCCATCGGCCCGGACGGCGCCGCCTACGTGGCCGACACCGCGGGCGGGCGTGTCCTGCGGCTGCCGGCAGGGGGCCAGGTCCTGGAAGAGTGGGCCAGGTCGGCGCAACTCGACGGCGCCGACGGCCTCGATTTCGATGGCCGCCAACTGTATGTCAACAGCTTCACCACGGGGAAACTGCTGCGTATCGAACTGAAACCCGACGGCGCGGCCGGCGCACCGCTCACGCTGGCCACCTCGCGCCCGCTGGTCCAGCCGGACGGCATGCGCCGCGTGAAGGCAAACCAGTTCGTGGTGGCGGAAGGTTCAGGCCATCTCAGCCTGCTCACCGTCAAGGGCAACACGGTGCAGGTCGAGTCGCTGCGTGCCGGCCTGGTCGGGCCGGCAGGCGTCACCGTGGCAGGCAATACGGTGTGGGTCCTGGAATCGAAGCTGTCACTGCGTGGCAAGGCCGACGCCGATCCGGCGCCGTTCAAGGCGTATCGGGTGACCCTGCCGTCCCGCTGAACGATCTCGCCACTCCCTCGCTCCGTAGAACCAAGGCATCAGGATCGATCAATGATCAGCACGAACAGTCATTGTCGCCCTGGTCCCACGTCGTTATCGTCCTGCTATCGATGTGCGTCATCGTTGGACTTCAGAGCAACCTGCACCGGCGGCAAAAGGCGCTGCCAATGCTGTCCGGTGCAAACGGGAGTAGGATCGTGGATATCGAAGAATTGAAGACCTTCATTGAAATCGCCGATGCTGGCGGCATCACGCCAGCGGCGTTCAGGCTGGGCCTCGCCAAGTCCATCGTCAGTCGACGTCTGGTGCGGCTGGAAGATGAGCTGGGCGTGCAGCTGCTGTCCCGGTCAACCCGCGGCTCCGCGCTGACGGAAGCGGGAACGATGTTTCGTCACCATGCGGTGCGGGCATGCGCGGAGATCGACGTGGGCAGGGAGGCCACCCAGCCTGGGGAGCACCTGCGCGGGCGCCTGCGCGTCACGGCGCCGGCGTCCCTGGGACCGACGCATTTCGCGCCAGCGCTTGCCACCATGGCGCGCTTGCATCCGCAACTGCAGATTCATGCGTCGTACAGCGACCATGTTGCCGATCTCATCAGAGACGGGTTCGACTGCGCGATACGGCTCGGCGCTCTGCAGGATTCGAATCTGCTGGCGCGCAAGGTGGGATCGATCCCTGCAGCGATCGTCGCGAGTCCGGCATACGTCGCGGCACACGGGGCGCCTGGTACGGTCGATGAGTTGACGACGCGCGAGGCCCTGCTGCGCGGCACCGAGTGCTGGCAGCTCATGGGCGGCACAAGGAAAATTCCGGTCCGTCCCCAGGGCCGGTTCAAGGCGGACAACGGCACGGCGCTGGCCAATGCCGCCCTGGCCGGCCTCGGGGTCGCGTGCTTGCCGGTCAGCCTCATTCAAGAACATCTGGACGCCGGCGCGCTCGTTCCCGTCATGACCGCCTATCTGGTTCTGCCTTTCGACGTGCACGTCCTCCGCCCGCCGTCGCAGCACCCGTGCAGGAAGATTCGCGCCCTGACCGACCTGCTCGCACAACACGTCGCCGGCACGCCGCTGCCGCTTGCCCCTGCACGGCGCGTCGAGGAGCTGCAGTTGGCGATCTAGGCGCAGATGAAGCGGGCGCCGGACAAGGATGAGTTCAGGTTCTGGCTGGGATTGCGCAACTCAAGCCGGGGCACTTGGGCGATGCGAGCGAGCATATCGCGCTGGCGGTCGATCACAGCATGCGCGAGGATATGTGCGAGGTGTATTCGGCTAAACTGGCGCATTCGCGCAAGGTGGCCGAGACGGGGACGCGCATCCGCTGACCGCCCGGCAAAAAATATTTTCGAAGGCATGTCGATTTGCGCGCCGCCGTTCGTCGTAGTGATGAAGCCCCATCCACCTCGACCAGGGAACCCGATGAACAAGCAGATCATCCTCAACCTGCCAGTGAAGGACCTGGACAAGTCCAGGTGCTTCTTTTCCGCACTCGGCTTTACGTTCAATGCCCGTTTCAGCAGCGAGCACTCGGCCTTCATGCACATCGTCGGCGATACCATCCAGGCCATGCTGACCACCGAGCCATTTTTCGCATCCCTGATCGACAAGCCTGTCGCCCAGGCGAAGGAAGCCAATGAGTTCGTCATCTGCCTGAGCTGCGAGAGTCGGGAAGAAGTCGATCTGCTCATCGCCAACGCCGTCGTTGCCGGTGGCCGCGCGCCGCATCCACCCGAAAACCATGGTTTCATGTACGACCAGGGATTCGAGGACATCGACGGCCATCTGTGGAACCTGGTCTGGGTCGCGCCGGAGCGGAACCAATGACAAAATTCCTGGTGTCCTTCCCTGCGGATGCGATGAACGTCGCTGCCGAAGACATGGCCGCTGTCAGCGAGGCGTCGCGCGCGGTCATTCGAGAGGCAAAAGCTGCCGGAATCTATCTATTTGGCGGCGGAATCAATAGCGAGGTCGCATCGACGATGGTGGCGGCAGACGGAAGCTGCACGAGCGAGACCTATCCGCAGACGACGCAATTCGATGGGGGCTTTTGTGTGCTTGAGCTTGCGTCGCGCTCCGCTGCCATTCAGTGGGCGGCCAGACTCGCCACGGCCTGCCGCTGCGCGCAGGAGCTTCGCGAGTTCTATTACGATCCTGAAAGCTGAGCTGGCGCCGTTGTGCGATGTGGCCCTGCGTGGTTATTCGCCATGGCACAGGCCACGCCAGACTTCGAGCTTCTGTTCGAATGACATCGTCATGTGCGCGGGTGAGCTCGATGGCAATACTAAGGTGCGATATCCAGCGGCACTAAATTGCGGCGCGAACTTGCCTGAGGCTTGGCCATTGAAGCCGATCGTTTCCAATAAAGGGCATAGTTGGCGCAGACGGTCGAAATCATTGGCCGCCGGCTTGCGAATTGCCGAATCCAGGCTGCCGATCCGCTCGCACTCTCCCAGCACATCCCACAGCCCGACGCCATGGGCCAGCAGGCGCGGCAGTCGTTGGGCATAAGGTAGTGCCGCCAGATCGTCGCCCACAACGTTCGAAATAAGGCGCCAGAATTGATTACGCGGATGCGCATAATACTGGCCAGCTGCGAGCGAGGCGGCGCCAGGGAAGCTACCCAGGACAAGGATACGCACCCGGGCGTCGAACACCGGCGCCAGGCCGGAGAGAGTGGGGACGATGGCATTCTGCATGTCGGCATTGTAGCGCTCCGCTGCACTTTCCTTGATCCATCAGCGGGTAGTCGATGCCGCTCAGGAACTCGGCATTAGTCCACATGCGTTCATGATAGACGGGATCGGCCAGGCTGCCCACGCTGTAGAGAAGCGCGCGGCCTTCATTAAACAAGCACGCCAGGCGAAGGAGGAGATGCTGAAGATTGGTGACGGCCACGCGGCTGATGACATAGGGGCTTATCTACGCCGCCGTCTCGAGGGTGGTCAGGTTGCCAGGCCATCCGGCAAACCATGAAGAGAATAATTCACTCCAACCATACCCCAGCGCCCATAGCGCAAGCGCCATGAAAAAAGCGGCGGCACGCTCACACGTACCACCGCAAAGGGCAAAACACCTGCTCCAGTCAGCTCAGCGGATCAGCGCTGCGCCAACGTCGTAGCACCCGCCTGCGGCGCATCCCAGCCACCGCCGAGCGAACGAATCAACGCCACGGTGGTCAGTGCACGATCGCCGCGCAGCTGCACCGCGCCACGCTCCACCGCCGCCAGGTTACGCTGCGCATCGAGCAGTTCCAGATAGCTCGACCGCCCCGCGTCATACAGCTTCTGCGCCAGGTCGGCCGAACGGCGCGCCGACACCACGGCGGCATCGATCTGCGCCGACTGGCCGGCCAGGACGCGCAGGCCCGACAGGTTGTCCTCGACTTCCGCGAACGCCACCAGCACGCTCTGGCGGTAGGTACCGACCGATTCCTCGAGCGCCGCTTCGCTGCGCACGACGTTGTTGCGATTGCGGCCACCGTCGATCAGCGGCATCGACGCCAGCGCGCCGATCACCCACGAACGGCTGCTCCATTTGAAGACTTCGGAGAACACGCCACCCACCCCGCCGCCATCGGCGCTGATGGTCAGCGCCGGGAACATCGCGCCGCGCGCCACGCCGATGCGGGCATTGGATGCTTCCATCGCACGCTGGGCGGCGACGATGTCGGGACGGCGCTCGAGCAAGGTCGATGGCAGCCCGGCCGGGATCGCCGGCATCAGGCTCGAATCGAGCAGCGGGCTCGGGCCGGCCACGTAGTCGGCCGCCGGTTTACCCAGCAACACAGCCAGTGCATGCTCGGTCGTGGCGCGCTGGCGCTGCACGCCGATTGCCTCGGCGCGCGCCGTGGCCAGCTCGGTGCGGGCACGCGACAGGTCGAATTCGCCGATATCGCCCAGGTCGAAGCGACGCTGGGTGACGCCCACGCTTTCTTCACGCAGGCGCACGGTCTGGTCCACCGTCACCAGTTCGGCGTCCAGCGTGCGCAGCCTGAAATAGGTCTGGGCCACGTCGGCCTGCAGTGCCAGCAGCACCGAGCGGAAGTTCGCCTCGGAGGTTGCCGCGTCGCCGCGCGCCGCCGACACGCCGGCCGCCACGCGGCCGAACAGGTCGACCTCATAACTGGCCGACAAACGCGCCGTATAGCTGTTGCGCGCTTCGGTGTCGGTGCCCTGCGGCAGGTTCGATTCCAGCGCCGACAGGCGCGAGCGCTGGGCGCCGATGCCGATCCCCACTTGCGGGATGCGATCGGCTTCGGCGATGCCGGCGATCGCCCTTGCCTGCTTGACGCGGCTGGCCGCGACCGACAGGTTGGCGTTGTTGGCGGCGGCTTCTTCGATCAGCGCGGTGAGTGCCGGGTCGTTGAAGGCCAGCCACCACTGGCCGCGCGGCTGCTGCTCGGCCGGCTGCGCCGGCTTCCAGCGCGCGCCGTCGATGCCGGCCACTTCCACGTCGGCCGCTTTCGGCGCCTGCGACTCGCGGAAGGCGGTCGGGGTAGCCACTTGCGGCTGCACGAAATCGGGCGTGGCGCAGGCAGTCAACAGCAGGGCTGCCAATAATGGGCTTAACAACGGCGCGACGCCGCGTCGAATGAATGGATTATTCATCTCAATGTACTCCTTCCGTGCTGTGCGCCACGGCGGGCGCCTTCGCAGGTTTTTCAAAGCGCTTGGCCAGCATGCGCAGCAGCACGTAGAACAGCGGCGTCAGGAACAGGCCGAAGAAGGTCACGCCCAGCATGCCCCAGAACACGGCGATGCCGATCGCGTGGCGCA
>Ga0265780_10008716_pt1 | contig 12282 bp, 14 predicted proteins | sample P1T30metagenome_FD_192432 | JGI IMG/M metagenome (GOLD analysis project Ga0265780, IMG submission 192432) | Plant litter microbial communities from East Loma Ridge, Irvine, California - P1 T30 | ecosystem: Environmental > Terrestrial > Plant litter > Unclassified | place: USA: California... | reverse complement strand
TGTTAGGATAGGCGTTGCATGAGCATTTGGAGTACTTGGTTTTATGCTTACGATACCCGCGTTCAAGCGTTCCAATAGACACGCATTATTATCTACGTTTACAGTAGTCACTTGAGGCGGAGCTTTGCCCTTTTCAGTCGTGTTTTAGATGGCTTCGACCGCCTTTGTCCTGCATCATAGGATTCAAGCGAGTAATATAGGTTCATTAACCCGCACTCACATGTACATCTACCATGGTACTAAACGTTGACGCTTGACGCCCAGCTCCGACTATAACGAGGATTTGTCTTGACTGCAAATCCTACTTGACGGACTAGACTGAACCCGAATGATCTCTGGTTCATAGCTGATCGGACAGCATGTTTGACCTATACCCTGATCTTTACCGCTATATCTTGCAGTTTGGCGCACGCTCGTTTGCGGCTCAGGCTAGTGTGCCTATTTATGCATAAACACACGCATGCTGTAATTTGATAAGATCCTAGAGCAGAGATTTTGATTGAGTGGATAACTATATAGAGAGAGAGGTGAGGTCGTTTTACATGAGGGTAATAGTACAAAGGACCAAAAGGCAGTCGACAGCGCTGAGCTCTGCAAAATACATTACGGAACGTCCGCAAACCACTTGTGCGCCAAAGCCTCAGAAGCTGTGATGCGTCGTTTCGGGTCCATACTCATCATCTTCGTCAAAAGATCCTTCAAATCTTCGTCGAGATCGTTCCACAGGCAGAGTGGACGTCTCGGATAGTCTTCGCTGAAATTCGCCATCACGAAGTTCAGGTAGCCAATCCAGGGGCTATCTTCCAAGTAGGTGGTCAACCCTTCCATATCTTCTAGGTCGCTAAAATATGAGACCTGACGTCGAACGATGATGGCCTCGATTGGATTGTCTTCTGTAGCCTTTTTTGGATCTACAGCGAGAACTGCTTCCTTTGTCACGGCGTATATGCACTGCGAAATTGAGTTACTCATTGAAGCGCGATACAAGTGGTAGGCCACTTACCACCAGACCGAAGGAGAACATGTCTGTCGGCTTTTGTATCGCTGCCGCTACGTGCGCCTCTGGACTGCGCCACATCCAGTTTCCCCACTGCCTGCCACTGATGTAATGGTTATCCGGGAGGTGAACCATATCTTCCATGTCAGCAATCTGCACTTCTTTGACTTCTAGCTCCCCTCTTTGATCGTCCCAATCCAGCAATATGTTGTTTGGCTTTATATCGGTGTGCACCATATCTTTGGCGTGTAGCGCTGCGAGCCCACGCAGAGCGTCTCGAAGGACAAGTTTTGTTGTGGGAAGCGGAACGTCTTTCTGAACGAAAGACAGTAGGTGGTCACGTCGGTATGGATGTATGAATATGCAGTGTTCTGAGTCGGTGTCCTCGGCAACACGTACGTGAGGCGTACCGCGAAGAGTGTCAAACATGGTCTTGCAATGCTTGTAAGTTTTCTCAGGGACTGTCTTCAGTACGTATTTCCGATCCTCAGAGCCGTAAAAGACATCAGACGAATATCATGTTGTTTGTTTCGGATAGTGTCAACTAACGTGGCAAGATACACACGTCCATGGTTGCCCGGCCGGTCTTGAAGTAGTCGTTCGACAACGTAACGGCGACCCGACTGCCCAATTACTCGCGTCAGGGCAGCGGCTCTTGCGATGGGAGTATTGGACATTCGTGTTGATAGTCAAACAGAGTTGAACAGACCCAATGACTTGAGCTCTAGATGGCGACTTGTAGCAATGGAAGGCGCGTTCAATTGGGTAGCAACGAATGTGAGAGCGGACAAATCGTAATTCGAGAATGACCTACACTAGTAGCGCTTGTATTGCAAGGATGTCATGGTGCGTGTCAGGTCGTTGCCTGGAGTTGACGCGCCCAGCGCCCACAGTCGTTACCCCGGACCCCTCATCTCGAAATCTCGCTAAACTTTGGAAGGCACAGTCGGGTTGCAGGAGAGAAGTGGCAGAGCAGTGGAAGACGTGGCAGTGGGAGCAGACAGCGTATAGCAATCGCCTGCTGAAGTGCGAACGTAGTGCTAGACACAAACGATCGATGAAAGTGTAGTGGCGGCTCTTCTCGTCAACTTGATAGAGTGATTTGGCGCGTGCACACGTGCACACGTGATTGCGCGCCTAACGTGCTGCGCCTCCTTCCCGATCTTTGCGACAGACATGCATCGACTCCACGACTACATCACATCTCTAATGACGGTGAATAGGTACGCGCATGCTGCTAAACTTCAGGACCGCATATCCCTCTCTTTACTAAACACTGTCAAGCTGCTGAAAACCACATCGCGTTCCCCTCCGCTACTCCGCAACCCCACACCAGCCACTATGCCGCCCAAGGCAACACCGCCCGAATTCCCCGTACAGGCGTTTCCTACGTGTACAGATTTTGAAACCTTTCTCGAGCGCGAACATGCCACGGCTCTCGGCCTTTACGTGAAGCTCGCCAAAAAGAATTCTGGCACACCCTCAATAACGGCAGCGGAAGCCGTCGAAGTAGCGCTATGTTATGGCTGGATAGATGGTCGCGCCAACGCCTGCGATGAGACATGGTGGACGGTACGCTACACACCACGGAGAGCGAACAGTATGTGGTCTCAGAAGAACGTCAGGACGGTGGCACGTCTTATTGAGACCGGCCGAATGCGTGCTGCTGGCCTAGCTGCCATTGATGCCGCGAAAGCAGACGGGCAATGGGATCGTGCGTACGCAGGGTCTGCTACAATCGTAGTGCCCGATGATCTCAAGAATGCGCTTTCTGTGGTACCTGCTGCGGAAGCTCAATGGGAGAGCATGAACAAGAGCGACCGATATACAGCACTGCTGAAGGTAGAGACAGGCACAAAGGCCGGAAGACCAAGAAGAATAGAGAGCATAGTCCAAGTGCTGGCAACAGGGAGACGCTCAAGTAGTAGTACTACTGCAGACAGGACAGCTCGGAAGGTTGCCAAGAGAGCTGGAAAGAACAGCGCGAACGCTGAACCCCACATGCAAAAAACAGCACCTTCACCCCTACGAACAGGACTGCGACGACGCAGGGACTGAGATCTCCTCCTAGTTACGCTCATAGTGTACAGCAATCGACAAGTATGCGCCCACAACATATCGATGCAAAAAAGACGGACTTTTTGGCAAAAACATACAACAGCGGGGATTCCCCGGTGGTCACCCACCCGAGTACTAATCTGCCGGTACAATGCTTGTATATGGCTGAGCGGACGGGAAGCCTAATTCTCATTGTCCTATGGTCGTATGTGAAAGAATGAGCGACGTGGACCTCATATAGCCTTGGTCTAAGCCGGGCAGGAGTTATGTAAACGCCAACAGCCTTTCTGCTGGACGTCAGGCCCTGTTACGTTACAGTCCCTGCTTCTCACAGATCCGGCGAATCTCCTTCCATGTCTGTGACTGCAGCTTCTTCCATTGGTTCCCACTGACTAGCTCACCTGGACTGCTGGAGGTCAGTATTTTCTATGGCGTGCAACACTTGTTCAGAGGACTCACTCATCCAGTATGTCATTAGACCAGAATTGGTTGTGACCGATCTTTCCCAGAAGCGTGGCACTGACCAACTCGCGCGCTCCTTGTTCAGCTGTGCGTCCTACAAACATTTGCATCAATTTTGTTGGCATCGCGAGATACCATGGGAAATCTCTCCCCAGATCCGTGGTGCAATAGCCCGGGCATGCAACATTGCTGGAGACGTCGATATTTCCTTGGGCGTCCTTGGAGAAGTCGTCGACGAGGCCTTGTCGTATGTACTGCGTGACCAGCTTGATCAATTCATACGTCTTCGCGGCGTTGAAAGCAGTGGGGTCATTCAGCTTGTCGATCAATGTCTGACCACTCTTGACTTCAGCGTCTGCAGGCGTGACATACTTGCTAGCGAAGCTGCCAGTTATGGTGAGCTGGCCTGGAGTACCCTTGGACGCGTTACTTTTGAGGCTGGGAAGCAGTAGCATGGCGAGATACGCCGTCGATAGGATATTGACTTGTAGGGCTGCCTCGTAGCCTGTCTTCTCGTTCTCGACATAACTCGGAGGTGCGACCCCCGCGTTCAAGACAACGATATGAATCTCGTCGTATCTGCTGGTAACATCGTTGGCGAAGGTTTTGACAGATGTCCAGTTGCTCATGTCGAGCTCGAGGATATCAATGACTTCGGCTTTACAGCCCGTCTCTGCGACGATAGATCGCTTGGCTTCTGCCCCCTTTGAGAGATTGCGTACTGCGAGGATGACTTTGGAGGCACCGTTGGCAGCGAACTTGGTGGCGGCAGGCAGGCCAATTCCAGTATTCGAGCCAGTGATGATCACTGTCTTTGCCACAAAGGACAATTTTGGGTCTTTAGGCGGGTTCCGCTTAGCCCATAGCATCGCTGCCATTTGCCCTTTCACGGAAGCAGGTGGGCCGGGGCTGATAAGTGATTGGACATTGACATCGGTCGCCATGTTGGGTTTTGTTCACAGATGAGATGGAACGCGGGAAATGTAGATTTGGGGGCAAGAGGTAAGAAGAGCACAAAGGCCCTCAGTGGGTTTGGGGGCAGATTGCATTTTGTACAACACGCAGCAGTCACGCCCGTGAGGCTCAGGGGGGTCGCGACTTATCCGCTTCCCGTCCTGCGGAACTCCGCAGTGCTGAGGCGGACGAACTTCACCAGAGGTATCACCAAATTGTTCCTTGATCCTTTCGGTTTTGTCTTACTTAGTTATCAGCTTTTGCATAACGTAAAAGCGTTTGCGGCAAGCCGATTGTTTAGATGCGAGTATGTACTGCGTTTACGATCACTTGGTATCGCTCTTTGAGTCTCTTGCTGCAGGTGTAGAATTTTGTATACCACTGGATACCTGAACAACTTAGGCTGCCATCGATTGCGGAATAGCGCTTTGATGCTTCTCTTGGCTGAGACCTAACAGTTATAGTGTAAACTGCCTACAAGAAGTATTGGCCTGACTATAATTACCCCACGGTTTGCTTCCCGCCCCTTGGTGCAGGGACGTACCTCGGCAGCCGCAACGGAATTTTTACTCCCTGCATCCTTTTGAGCACGTATCGCACAGATGATGAACGGGTTGATCATTCGAACTGGTGATTTTTCAGGGCATCTTCTCTTAGGTCTTCGCTATCTCGTGAGCGTTTCGGATCATACTTATTCTGATATCTCGTGTCCTGAATTCAGCCGTACTCTATTTCCATCTCTTCCAGTATGGGTAATCCTAGAGAATTGCGACAGTTCGACTGTGCCATCTATTGGTACTTGAGCCAAATGAGTTCAATAACAGCCCGAGAGTGCCCTAGATCAAGCTCGTATCTACGAGACTAGCTGGGATACACTGGCGATCGGGTGACACTACTATCATATATTGCAGCGATGCTGTTCAAGTGTCTGCATGCTCGAGTTTGCCTCTCCCACATGCCGATTCCCAATCAACTTTGGGCAAGATCTATCACAGACGACAGGACAGCACTTCCTAGGTGAAGATCTAGTACCCGGGTAGGGATGGAACATGGCACATTAAGCTCCAGAGTCAGCAGGTGCGATTGCGATCAAATGTGGTCCATATCATGGGTTTGCTTGTTGGGAGACTGAGGTGACAGTAATCGGTCAAGCTGGTAGTGCCGGACATAGTGAGCTTAGGCAGTTATCTCCGGCTGCCCAAGCGCCTCCACAAGTCGTCACTACCATTCCATCACAAATGCACCACAACGACCCAAACAATGACCCTAGCCCGCACTTACTTGTTGCTCTTGGCTCATCGTTACAAAACTATTCTCCGTAGCCATGTCAAGGGCAACACCCGCCCAGGGCGTCATTCTGTGCGCCGTCGGGCGACGCGACGGTCAACTACGCAACCTTGCTGGGGAAGGCGGAGTTCGTGGATCGGTGCCGCACCGCCTCTCACGATCATTGCCTGCCTGAATGCTCTTGGGAATCACCTTCAACAACCATCGCTATCGCGGTGTCACATGCTAATATCACATGGAAGGCAGAACAGTATTTACCACAGCTGACCAGAAGAGCTTGATCGGAACCAGGTACTAATGTCTAGCACCGCAACTCTAGGTCCGACTTCGGCTCTTCCGACAATGTGTCAACGACGATCGATATCGAAACTCGGCGCACGTATCACGAACGGAACAGTGCAATACCAATCCAAAGGATAAATTGTTCCAAGAACGACGAAGCCAAAACACTACAGGCTAAATGTAGATGTAGCAGAATGGTCCGCCCATGGTGCTTGACGCATCTGCTATGGTGATGGGCCCAGGATATGCTGCCCCCATGCTCAGGGTGTCGTTGAGTGTTGCATTGGGCGAGGTTGGGGTTCCGATGAAGGTAGGTCCATACAAGGCAGTTGTACGCTCACTCGGCTTCAGGTTCTGCCAAGTCCAGTAAAGCCTGTCAATCGACGAGTGGTGGAAGAAGAAGTAGGGATCGCCAGGAGATGCCGTGAAATCACCCGCCGGATCGCCGCCAATGATAAAGTGACCGGCCGTGTGCACGCCCATGAAACCGTTCGCGAAGCTGTTCCCCATTGGCCCACCTTGCAAAACTTCCCAAAAAGTTTGGTAGTTGTCACTCTGGAGCAGAGAAACCACGTCGTCGTCCTTCAGCCATCCCTCTCCGGTGAAGCCGTTGATATCGCGCATGAGACAACGGGGGTTGTATCCTAGGCCGGACGGATCGGGATTCGGTCGGACACATTTGGATGCAGGAACCAACGGTCCGAGATTGACAGTGAAGTTCGTGAACGGTCCTGAGGTCACGCAGCCACCACCTTGGCCATGCGGAATCTTGATGACTGGTTGATCGTTCGACGGGATTCCAGTCCATGTCTGATTGCTGCATCCTTTAGCGCCCTGTCCAGAAATCGACGTCGCAGAGCCGTCGAGCAGAGGCGACTTTGTAGGATCTTTGTGCCATCTGGAGTAGCTGTCTAGATATTGGTGTACGAAATCAGCGTATGCATCACATGCAGTTCGTACAGAGACACCTACAGTAAGGTTGCGTGCCCTTGTAGCCGCATTCATTGCGCAAAGTCTGCTCATACGCCCAGGTAAAGTATCGGTGCCATGTAAGGAAATTACCCGTAACGCTAGACGTTGGTGGACAAAGTCAGTACGTATATCACATTCGTGTTCCAAAGGGAGACCTACTGGATGTTGAAGGTCTGCTGCATGTGGGTGGCCACGAAATCGTCATAGCGATTTCTACAACCGGGGCACATCTCCTTCGGTGTCTTTGACGGCAGCTCAGTTAGACACTGAACCGCACTAATGTATGCCTTCTTCTCAGCCTTGGAGAAGGTAGACCTTCAAGACGATCAGCATGGTTATCGAGGAGCATTAGGTTCCGGAGACTTACCACTCCTGCCGCACTTGGACGTTGCTGGGGTTGCACTTTTCGTACTGCGCGGGCTTTTGAGTGGCTTGATAGAGCTGCTGGTTGATTGCAGCGCCACCAGCCATCAGGTCCTGCTTGATGCTACCCAAGCCTGCGAGAATGTCGTCAACATGGTCGAAGGGTCTCTTTTTAAACTGCGCTCGGTCGTGGGGAAGCGCATTCCCCACGGCCAAAGGCAGAAGTAGGGCGACTTGAAGAACACCCCGCATGATGTGTGGCTTGGGAAGGAGAGGTTATGTCAAGCTCAATCTGTGGGAGCAAGCGATGTTGAAGTATGACAAGACTGGAGGACTTAACGCCGATCTTTTGAAATGAGGCTCAACTACGGTAAAAGACGTATGAAGGACAACGGGCCTACTAGCTATGCCAAGTGCACGTCTCGGACCACTTCTTATAGTTATTCACACGACATGCAAGGACCCGTAAAAATCTCGAAGGCGAGGTGCTCGGGCACCGAGGTTCTGCATGTCAAGGATACATGTGAGTGTGCGAGGTGGCCTACTACTCTGCGTAGTAGATATTCGCATTCCAGAAGAATCCGAACAGGCCGGCATGTCCAACTGGGGAAGGTCTCTCATACTTTTCAAACTCCGTGTATAGACGGCGTTACAGCCACTGCCAACTACCTGGTACTAGGAGCGGCTGATTCGATCGGCAACAGATCCGATCGGCACGCACTATGGATGTTGTGTGTCTCGCTACTATTCGCGCATTTCCGTAGTACAGAGGGCCTAACGCCAAGGTCCGTCACATACGTCAAGTGCTCTCATGCGCTGCCAATTAAAGTTCCGCGGGCCTTCACCTAGCCTCCATACCTTCTTCAACATCTTAAAACAGTGAATAGTCGCGGCGTTATGTCTCCGAATACTTCGTACGACAGACCGAGAGCCGTGGAAATATCGCGTCTTCCCAGCCTGTTGTGCGCTAGGTAGCTAAAACTAGCAGGGGCGGCGCGGGCCCATCACCAACTCAGCTGTGGCGCCTCGGAAGCATGTAATATGCATAGGCAAATTTATAACGGCTGTATTACGCGATGAGCAGAGTCGTGCATAGCTTCCGCGTGTTGAGCGAAGGTGATCTACACACAACAGCGCATGGGCAGGCTGTCCCGAGGTCGTTTCGCGACTGGCACAAGACGATTCGATCGCAATACAAAAAATGGCACAAGCATACACTGAGCCGTTCAAGACCAGAGTGAGAACTTGCCGGCTGTCGTGGTTAAAATTAGCTTTTACGCATATTCTACTATCCAAAGATCGGATTTAGGCGTCCCAAACTTCGCACGTTACCCTCGCGTGGCTAAACCTCCATCCTCAATTGTTCTCGCCCCCAGACGCCACCAATGTCTAGTATCTAGAATCTGACAGATGCGCCTGCAAGATGACTTCTGTGCGGAACTGGGTACGGGTCGCTTACAGGATGAGACTGAAACCACTCAACCTAGACTTGAACCGAGGCTTTTTGCCTGAGTTGGAAGATACTTTGTACAGCATGCTCATGTATCTAGGATAAAGATAGTGTTTAAATCAAGGAGTTTGGTGCTGTACCTAGCAGCAGCAACTGTCTGACTTTATCGTTCGTCCTCAAGATTTCCTATAACTGTTATTGTCCACGATCGAGACAAACGTTACATCCATTGCAGCCTATCTATGCCTGCGGAGATGTGCAGCCGCTAGCTCTTTCGAAACTGTCAGACCTCTGCTATCAAGTTACTGGTAAGGTTCACGAGACCTGACTACAGGGCTATTATACGCTCAAGTCTCGCATTATATCTGGCACGCGGGGCGCAGTACGACAGACTCATATGCAGTGAGAGATCGCAATGCGACCAAGAATAGTACGCGTACGGACAGAGAGTCCTGGAGGGAATATTTTGAAAGTGTTGTCGCATAGAGGGCGCACATGAGAAGGGTGGATTGTGCAGCTGCGAATGAGGACAGCATCTTGCCTGCAACTCACAAAAGAAAAGACTAAACAGGTCTAGAGCCTACGTCGACGTTAGTTCACCTACATTGCATGTTCTTATGTTAATGTAGGCTGCAGACCTGTTTAGTCTTTTCCTAGGTTCGCGTGCCTGCATATAAACGCTTTGTGAAGATCACGCACGTTAACAGTTTCTGATTCAGATCTCACATGGTCGAATTTCATCTTCAGCCCCCAGTCTGTATTAGAGACAAAGCATCGAGCGTACAGGACAATCGTTCAACAATTGTCCAAAGCCTCAACCGCTCTTCCGGACAACAGCAGCCCGGATCAGGACCAGACCGCAGTGTGAATCAAATGCGCACTTTATTTCCTGAAGGATGCAGCTTCTTGGGGTCAGACTCAGGTTACATATGAGCTCTACATGATGTATACAGTTAATAACTTTGATATTTCCCGGATCAAGGGCGGTATCACGAGCTCGTCGCAGTGGTTTCTTAAACTGACAGCTAGTTCAAGCCTAAGTTGCCTGCTCTCATGGACGAGGTCTTCGCACTGCCTGACGGGGTATCGTTCAAATCAAGAGATGGAGACTTGCTGAACATTCGTAAGTACCTACCCCGAGTACTGACGAAAAGTCATAACAGGGCTTGAAGATACGTCACTCGATCATTGAGAAGGATAACAGTATATGTCGCCTCTTTCCGACCATCGTGCCAGCTGAAGTGTGAGCAACACCACGAGATGTCCGATGTGCCCCTCTCTCAACACAGTCCAGGTTGCCCCTCCACGACCACCCCGCTGTGCCCCTCGCGCCTTTCGCCCCTCGTCTTTTTGCCCCTCTGATAGTGCCACAATCTACGCTTTGTTGGAATTGCCGCTTCTGGTAGCAACAATCCGCACCGAAGTGTCTTGGGTATGTCGCAAACTATTAAAGGACAACACGTAGACATCGCGCAGTAGCAGTGTAGGTGAACGCCATGCGAAACGGCAAATATAGATCCTGTATGCGAACAAGAGGCTTATGTGTGTAAGTAAATCTGGTATACGCTGCACATTGGAGTGCTAAGAGCAGACATATTCGATGTGGATGTGCTGTTAAGCAACCTTGGAATTTAGGAATGCGATGCAGCGGACATGCAAAATTCATAATATCCCAGGCTAGATGTTATTACTCTCTGTAGTGTGTTAACGTAGACTAGGGCCTGGTCTTGGATTTGGCTGGTTTTTGTTGCTGTACCTTAAATGCGAAGATGTAAAAAAAAAAGTGCCACTTCTGCACACACACACACACACATAACACAGCCCTCTCTCTCTATAGCTAGAGCTCAGCAAAAAGAATCTGCTCCCTGCCAGATTCGAACTGGCGGCCTTCGGATTTCTATTGCTGAGAATAGTCATATTCTATGATATGAGACCGACGTGATAACCGACTACACTCGTGGGGTATTAGTGTTTGTTGCTAAGAACGGTGCTGAGTTGCGACTTACCCAAGGAAGCTTATTAAGCTGATAACTCATTTGATGGCAAATTCCAAAATCAAACAGGATATATTGACGTTTATTGTTGAATAGGCAGTGTTCAAACGTGGGTAAAGGTCGATGATTTCGTTGGTGGGGCTGAATAGAACATTGGTTGGCATTAGAGGTCTGCAGACTAGTGTGCGTGGGTAGAAACCAAGCGGGGTAGGTGAACCATGGTAAGCCATGATCGTTTATACCTTGGAGAACATTAGAATTATGCCGTATCGCGTCAAATCTACATAGCTGTACAGACTCTACCTTCCGTATTATGAGTAGCACAGCACACCGTAACCGTGACGCCTCGTCGTGACGTGGAAACCGAGCAATGCCAAAACGCCGGTAGCAAGTCGACCGTCCACACCATATTACCTCATTCGATCAAAGACTATGGCCCAAGTCGTTGCCCTCCATCCGGAGTTCTATTACTCAGCGGCACGCTCGTTGTTGGCAGTACACCGTATCGGCCGTACGTCTTTTGGTCGACACTGACGTAGTGCGGTAACCTTCCAAGCAAGTTCAGCTTGGTCTCAACCCATCTCAGTATCTTCTCGTGCGGTACGAGGAACTTGATGTATCCGGAAGCCCAGAGGTAGCCGAGACCTGCGCCGCAAAGATGGCCGACTAGACTGACGTAGGGGACGAGGATGCTGGTCAGGACAATAAGGATCAGGGGCGTCGTCCAGGTGGGGATTTTGTATGGTCCGACGCTGCGAAGAGTTAGTTGTTGGATTAAAAAGAGGGGTCGCGTGATGGTACCTGAAGTACGGGTTCGCCTTGTGTGTCTTCATTACTTCTGCAGACAGAAGGAGGAACACCCATACACTGTTGCTGTCAGCACGTCCTTATACGATTCTATAAACCCATTCGACATACCTCGCGCCCATGACTGAGGTATTACTCCTCAGTACATACTTTTCCAACAATGTGTACACGCCCCCGGGTATCGTTCCAAAAGCTGCCGTCTGGTCAGCTTGATATCCATACATATCACCCATTTAATATCTTACGCCCAGTGAAGAGCGCCAATGTAACGAGTGTTCCATATTCAGACTCGAAGCGCTCGATAAGTGGCGTTACGGCGACGAGGTTGAAGATCATGTGGACAAAGTTCCAATGTAGGACGGGAAACAGATTGAGTCGGTGCACTACGAGTGTATTGTATTAGCCTTATGTTCATGTTGGATCAGACGAAAGTCAAGTGCAACATGTCTCCTGCTACGTTCTCCTCCGTCTTCAATGCCAGCTCCGTGGGTTCCGCGCCCCATGATGCGCCCACGCCGCGATGCAAGACCAGAACACAAGCACTGTGGCCGACCACGCTCCCCTGGTAGTAACAAAACAAACATACTCTGCGTCAGATCCATCTTGGCCGGCTCCAGGGCGCCAAAGTCCCTAATCCATGGGAAGGGAATCGTTGC
>Ga0265780_10008714_pt1 | contig 12284 bp, 8 predicted proteins | sample P1T30metagenome_FD_192432 | JGI IMG/M metagenome (GOLD analysis project Ga0265780, IMG submission 192432) | Plant litter microbial communities from East Loma Ridge, Irvine, California - P1 T30 | ecosystem: Environmental > Terrestrial > Plant litter > Unclassified | place: USA: California... | reverse complement strand
TGGCTCAGGATATGCGCGGCACGCGGCGACAGATCGCCGAGATTGCCGATGGGGGTCGCAACGATGTAGAGGCCCGGGGAAAGATCATTGGTCATCAGGAGCGGTCATGGCAGAGCAGGATACAGGGGCGCAACGGCGCAGCGGAATAAGGCGGCTTTCGCAGGCAACGCTGGTGGCGGGTGCGGTCTTGCTGAGCGGGTGCCAGACGATGGTGCCGCGCGGGGCGGTGCCACGCCCCGGTCCGGCAACGACGCGCCCGAGCCAGCCGCAGCAGCCGGTGGTCGAACAAGGCATTCCAAAGGACACTGCGCGGCATCGCGTCGCGCTGCTTGTGCCGCTCAGCGGGAACAATGCCGGGGTCGGGCAGAGCCTCGCCAATGCAACGCAACTCGCGCTGCTCGATTCGCGCAACGAATCGGTCCGGATCACGACCTATGATACCGCGCCCGGCGCGGCGGCGGCGGCGCAGCGCGCGCTGTCGGACGGCAACCAGCTGATCCTGGGGCCATTGCTGGCCGACGACGTGCGAGCGGTCGCGCCGATCGCGCGGCAGGCGCACGTGCCCGTGGTGAGCTATTCGAACGATACGACGGCGGCCGGCAACGGCGTCTATCTGATGGGCTATGTTCCCGCGCAGTCGATCGGCCGCGTCGTCGATTATGCGACCGCGCATGGCGTCAGCAGCTTTGGCGGGCTCGTTCCCAACGGCGTCTATGGCGAGCGGGCGTCGACCGCATTCCTCCGCGCGGTCGAGGCCGCGGGCGGCCGGGTCGGGTCGCTCCAGACCTATGACCGCGTCAGCGGATCGATGGGCGCGGCGATCACCCGCATGGCCAAGAGTGCCCCTTATCAGGCCGTTCTGATCGCCGACGGCGGCAGTGCGGCGGCGGCGGGTGTGCCGGTGCTGCGCCGCAACGGCATGGGGGGCGCGCGCATCCTCGGCACCGAATTGTGGAATTCGGACAGTTCGATCGCGAGCAAGCCTGCGCTCGAAGGCGCTTGGTTCGCCAGCGTTTCGGACGGACTGTACCGCCAATATGCCACCAAATACCGTGCCCGCTTCGGGGCGGCACCGTTCCGCCTGTCGAGCCTCGGCTATGATTCGGTGCTGTTGACGATCCGCATCATGCGCGACTGGTCGATGGGCGCGACTTTCCCCGAGGACCGGCTGCGCGATCGCGGCGGCTTCTCCGGGATCGACGGCGCGTTCCGTTTCGGTCGCGACAGCGTCGCCGAGCGCGCGCTGGAAGTACAGGAAATCCGGGGTGGGACGACCGTGACCGTGTCGCCCGCACCGACCGGCTTCTGATCGTGCGCTGCGGTAATGCTGCGCCGTTATCGGTGCAGCATTATCCTCAGTTGCGGGCGGGCGCTTTCTTGCGCGCCTGTTCGTCGCGCCACGCCTGATACCGTTCGACTGCGACCGAGCGGCGCAGCACGCGCGCGTTGGGATCGATGACGACATGCGCTCCCGGCGGCATCGCAACGCTGCCGACCCCCGCGGTCATCGGCACGCGAATGATGCGGGGTCCTATCTGGACCTCGATCGGTAGCGGGAAGGGGCGCCCGCCGGGAGCGTCCCAACGGAGCGTCAGTCGGCTCCCGGATCGTGTGTTGACCAATTGCGGTAGGGCCGCCTGGCGCAGATAGACGTCGAAGAACCAGCCATAATCTTTCCCCGTCACCCGCCGCACGAAGCGTTCATATTCGGCGGTGCTGCCGTAGCGCGGGGCGAAGTTACCCGGACGCGGATCGAGCCGACCATAGACCGCGAGCCGCGTCACGTCGCGGAACGCGCGATCGCCGATCAGGTCGCGCAGCGTATGAAGCATCCACGCGCCCTTGTAATAGATGTCCTGTCCGGGGCCGCCCTTGGCGATCTCATACACCTCTTCTTCGGTGCGGACGCTGCCGGAGACGATCGGGCGGAGATTGGCAATCCGGTTGCGCTGGTCGTCGAGCATGACCGCATAGCGCGCTTCGCCTTCGCGCCAGCGTCCGTAGAAGGGCTGCATGTACTGCGCGTAACCTTCGTGGAGCCAGTAATCGTCCCAGTCGGCGGCGGTCAGCTGGTTGCCGAACCATTCGTGCGCGAATTCGTGCTGGAACAGCCAGTCGAACCCCTCGGGCGCCTTGGCATAACCGTTGCCGTAGGCGTTGATCGTCTGGTGCTCCATCCCCTTGTGCGGGGTTTCAACGACGCCGACTTTTTCGCTGCCGAACGGATAGGGTCCGATCTCGCTCTCGAAGAAATCAAGCGTCGGCGCGAACTCAGCGAACAGCGCGCGGGCCTGCGCCTCTTCGCCGGGGAGGTACCAGTAGAATAGCGGGATCGTGTTGCCGTAGCGGCTCTTGTAGACGCCCGAAATCTCCTCATACGGCCCGACGTTGAGCGCGATGCCATAGGTCGTCGGGCGCTTGATCCGCCAGTTCCAGCGAGTCCGGCCGTCGGGCAACGTGTCGACGCCGAGCAGAATGCCGTTGGACGGTGCCTTCAACCCCTTGGGAACGGTGATGTGGAGCGTGACGACGCCGGGCTTGCCCGACGGGAAATCGAGGCACGGCCAGAACAGGTCGCAGCCGATCCCTTCGGCAGTGGTGGCGAACCACGGCGCACCGTCGGGCGTCTTCGTCCAGACCATCCCCGAATCCCACGGCGCATTGACCGCGACATGCGGTTGCCCGCCATAGACGATCCGCGCGACGACGCGGCGGCCCGCCGGCACCGTCCTCGGCAGGGTGATCTGCAGTTGACCCTCGGGGTTGGTCCAGGTGTTGCGGGGCAGGGCGGTGCCGTCGATCGCGATCGAATCGATTGGCAGGTTGTGGTCGAGGTCGAGCACGAGCCGTTCGAGCGGCGCACGCGTGGTGAAATTGAGCGTCGCAACGCCGCGCAATGTCTGTGTTTCCGGCAGCACCTCGAACGCGAGGTCGGCGGCGGCGAAGGTCAGTTTCTGCTGGTCGGGATCGATCGCGCCACCCGATTTCTGCGTCTGTGCGGTAATCGCAGGTTCGCCCCTGCCGGGGAGCGTGTCCGCTGGGGCTGCCGCGGCGGTCAGCGACAGGAAGGCCAGCACGACCGCAACGCGAGACACCATCATGCCGAACCGAACTCCGTCGAAAATTCCAGGGTCACGACCGCGTGGCAGCGATCTGCGCGCGTGATACGCACAAACAGTGGCAAGCGCACCTGCGGTCTCGCCATGGCGTCACGCATATTGGATCGCTCGCGCAAGAGGAGCGATCCCGGCGGGATAGCGTTGCGGTCGCGATGATCAGTGCACAGGATACCATGATGGCCGACCCAAACCTCATTCCGCCCATCGCCGCTGGCACTTATCGTGGGGGCGGGGGGCGAGGGCTTCACCCGTTATGGCCCGGTGAGGGCGCGGCGTGGCACGTGGGGAACGCGTATGTGCCTGCGCCCAATGCGTCGTTCAGCGTCTATTCGGCACGGCATGGGCTGCATTATATCGTCGATGAAGATGCGGTCGGGCACGTCGGGGTTCACCGCCACCGGGCGGGCGGCTGGGATACGCTCGCGTCGGTCGAGACGGGCGGGAGCGCGCCATGCCATGTCGCACTCAACCCCGCCGATACGCTGCTCGCGGTCGCCAATTACATGAGTGGCAGCGTATCCGTGATCCGGCTCGATCCCGGCAGCGGACTGCCCGTCGACGCTGCGCAGACCCATGCCAATAGCGGGTCCGGCCCCAATGCAGAACGGCAGGAGGCGCCGCACGCGCACTGGGTCGGGTTCAGCCCGGACGGGCGATGGCTGTACCAGACCGATCTCGGGACCGACGAGGTTCTCGCGTTCACGATCGACGCGGCGGGGCGGCTGGAACCGCAGTTCGTCGCTTATGCCGCCCCACCAGGATCGGGGCCGCGGCATCTCGTGCTGCATCCGCATCTGGCCAAGCGGGTGTATCTGGTGAGCGAATTGGCGAGCACGCTGACGATGCTCGACCGCGCGGATGATGGGACGTTCACCAATCCCGTGATCCGCTCGACGTTGCCCGAGGGTTGGCGGGGGCAAAGCATCGTCGCGCATGTCGCGATCAACGCGGCGGGGACGCGGCTGTACGTCTCGAATCGCGGGCATGACAGCATCGCGGTCTTCGCGCTCGACGCTGGCGGCGTGCCCTCGTTGCTGGAGCATGTCGCCACGGGGGGTGAATATCCGCGGTTCTTCCTGTTGCTGGAGGATCGGCGGGTGATCGTGGTCGCGCATGAAAAGTCGCAGACGGTGACGACGCTTGCGATCGATGCGGATGGACGGTTGTCGCCGACTGGCGTCGATCTGGCGATACCCGGGGTGGCGTATGTGCTGGAGATTGCGCCCGGAGAGCGGTGAGGGGCGGGCGCGGCGTCTCGTGTAAGCGCTCATCGGGCGCTGCCCGATGTTTTGAAGCGCTTCCGTACCTCCCGTAGCACCTCCCGTAGCGCTTCCCCGGCGAAGGCCGGGGCCCAGTAGCGGAGCAGAAGAATGCGAGCGATGCGCTAAGTTACCTCAACCTTCCCTACTGGGCCCCGGCCTTCGCCGGGGAAGCAGTAAAAAGGGGGAAGGTTGCTAAGGACTTACCCCCAACCCCCTCAATGCGCGATCAGCGACGGAGCATCCTTCACGAACCGGTCGAGCACGCCGTCGGCCACCTTGATCGGGCCGTCGAAGCGAGTCGCGCCCGGGATGCTCTGCACCGCAGCCGCCCGCGCAGCCAACCGCCCGGCGTCGGTGAAATACCGCGTCGCGGCATCGCTGCCGTGATCCGCCGCATCGAGCCCCGCCACGGTCAATTGCAACGCTCGCCCCCACAATTGCAGTGCATCCAGCCAAGGTCGCGCCTGCTCGGCAAAGGCCGGATCGACCGTGCCCGACCGGATGATGTCGGGGGCGTTGGCCAGCGTGTCTGCCTGCGCGCGCAAATCCTTGATCGCGGCACTGCGCGCCGTCGCGTCGCCGTCGGCAAGCGCCTCCCGGACGGCATCCAGCGATGCCTTCAACCGCGGTGCCTGTTCCTGCCACGGCTGGCTGCCGAAAGTCGGTGCCATGTGTTGCGTGTCGAAGAAGGTGAGCAGTGCAGCCTCCGCCCGTGCATCGCCGCCCGCCAGTTCGCGCGCAGAGAAATGCCACGTCCGCTCGGCGTCATAGCCCCGATCGTTCCAGCCGAACGCCGCGACCCCCGTCACCGCGACCCGGCTCGGCGCTTCCTGGTTCATCGGGTTGGACAGGATGCCGGTCAGTTCGCCCGACAGGCCCGCCTCGCGCCGCGCATAGGGGGCCATCAGCAGGCGGCCGGTCGTCTGCCCATAATCGTTGACCGGGTAATTGTCCCACAGCAGCGTCTTGCGGCCGAACGCCTTGGTCGCGGCGCGCGCATCGGGGATCGAGATCGCGGGCGGAACCACGTCGGTGCCGGTCCATTGCACGACGACGCGCGGGTCGAGTTCCTTGCGAAGCGCCGCCTTGTACGGCGTCTCCTTGGCGTCGTAATATTCGGTCGGGACCATGATCAGCGGGCGCGACGCCGGATCGGTCGCGACGAGCTGCGCCTGGACCGTATTGAGCAAACGCGCCTGCGCAATCCCTGCGGCTTCCGCGCCCGAGGGACCGAAGACGGTCGCGTCGCGGGCACAGTTCCACTTCTTATATTCGATGTCGTCGAGCGCGACGTAGAAGCTGTGGACGCCGATCGTCCGCAGCGCGGCGAACTTGCGTTCGAGCGCCTGCGCATCGGCGGGATCGGAGAAACAGACCGTCGGGCCGGGAGAAATCGCATAGACGAAATCGACGTGGTTGCGCCGCGCGGTTGCGACCAGCGCACCGAGCGACGCAAGGGTTGCAGCAGGATACGCCTCGCGCCAGCGGTCGCGCGCGAAGGGGTCGTCCTTCGGGCTGTAGACATAGGTGTTCGCCTTGACCGTGGCGAGGAAATCGAGGTGTTTGGTGCGGTCCGCCATAGACCAGGGCTTGCCGTAGAAGCCTTCGATCGTGCCGCGGATCGGCATGGCGGGGTGATCCTGGATCACCATCGCTGGGAACACCGGGCGCTTCGCGAGTTGCCGGAAGGTCTGGACCGCATGGAACAGGCCGTCGGCATCATGACCCGCTAGCGTGATGACCCCGCCGCCGTCGGTGGTGGCGCTCGTGATCGTATAGCCCTCGGCATGGTCATCGACCACCGTCGCGCTGCGGGCGAGTGCGTTGCGAATCAATGGTGCCGATCCGGCGCCGATAAGGATATGCGTGCCCTCGGGATGGGACGGCAGCTGTTTGGCAGTGGTGACCTTCACGACGCCCGAGGCCACGAGGATGTCCCGGGTGAGCGCGATCGTGGCTGCGTCGGTGCCGGGGGCCGCAACCAGCACTACCGCTTTGCCCAACGGAAAGCTGCCCTTGCCGAGCGTGATCGACGCCGGGGCAGGAAAGATCGCTGGCAATGTCGGCGAGGACCCGTCCGACGCCGCCAAGGCGGGAGCGGTCGTCAGCATCGCCGCCAGCAAGGTCAGCGGTCCGAACTGGTCCGTACGTCGCATCGCCAATTCCCCGGTATCGTTGTGGTATTATCGGCGAGCCTATCGTCAGCCCGGTCAGCGAGCAAGCCGCTGTTTTTTGTGTTGGCCTCACAAGTCCAAACTAAGTCCAATCCTGTCATGCAGTTAGTCGCGTACATCACACCGAACGACATCATTGCCGACGGGAACGGCACAAATGCCGCCGCATTCCAGCGTCAAAATCGCGTGACGATTGATGGTGGCGGCGTTAGCCCCATATAAAGGAAGAACGCGCTTGAGTGGCGCGACCCCGGAGTACCCATGACGCAAGCATCTGCCCCGCATTCCTTCCCCGTCCTGCCGTTGCGCGACATCGTCGTGTTTCCGAGCATGATCGTCCCGCTGTTCGTCGGGCGCGACAAGTCGGTCGCGGCGCTCGAGGCGGCGATGGCTGGCGACAAGGAGATCTTCCTCGTCGCGCAGCTCGACCCTGCGCAGGATGATCCCGCGCGCGACGACCTTTACGATATCGGCGTTACGGCGACCGTGTTGCAGCTGCTCAAGCTTCCCGACGGGACGGTCCGCGTGCTGGTCGAGGGCAAGCGCCGTGCGTCGTTGACCGAACTGACCGAAGTCGAAGGGTATCTGTCCGCACAGGTCGAGATGATCGAGGGCGAGGAAGACACGGAAGAGGTCGCCGCGCCCAACACCGAAGTGTCGGCGCTGATGCGCTCGGTCGTCGACCAGTTCCAGAACTACGCTAAGCTCAACCGCAAGCTGCCCGCCGAGACTGCGGTCCAGCTCGGCGAGATCGAGGATGCGAGCAAGCTCGCCGACGCGGTCGCCGCGAACATCCAGGTCAAGGTCAGCGACAAGCAGGCACTGCTGGTCGAGCGGGATCCGGCCAAGCGGCTTGAGATGGTGTTCGCCTTCATGGAAGGCGAGCTTGGTGTCCTGCAGGTCGAGAAGAAGATCAAGTCGCGGGTCAAGCGCCAGATGGAGAAGACCCAGCGCGAATATTATCTCAACGAGCAGTTGAAGGCGATCCAGCGCGAGCTCGGCAATGAGGGCGAGGAAGGCGAGGGCGACGAGATCGCCGAGCTGACCCAGAAGATCGCGACGCTCAAGATGTCGAAGGAAGCGCGCACCAAGGCGACGTCGGAGCTCAAGAAGCTCAAGACGATGGCGCCGATGTCGGCGGAAGCCACGGTGGTGCGCAATTACCTCGACGTGCTGCTCGGCCTGCCGTGGGGAAAGAAGTCTAAGATCCGCAAGGACATTTCGGCGGCGCAGGCGGTGCTCGACGAGGACCATTATGCGCTCGAGAAGGTCAAGGACCGGATCATCGAATATCTCGCCGTGCAGGCGCGCACCAACTAGCTGAAGGGGCCGATCCTGTGCCTCGTCGGGCCTCCCGGCGTGGGCAAGACCTCGCTAGGCAAGTCGATCGCCAAGGCGACCGGGCGCGAGTTCATCCGCCAGTCCTTGGGCGGCGTGCGGGACGAAGCCGAGATCCGCGGGCATCGCCGCACCTATATCGGTTCGCTGCCGGGCAAGATCGTCACCAACCTCAAGAAGGCCGGGACCAGCAACCCGCTGTTCCTGCTCGACGAGATCGACAAGCTCGGCCAGGATTTCCGCGGTGATCCGGCGTCCGCGCTGCTCGAGGTGCTCGACCCCGAGCAGAACGGCAAGTTCCAGGATCACTATCTCGAGATCGACGTCGACCTGTCGGACATCATGTTCGTGACGACGGCGAATTCGCTCAATCTTCCGCAGGCATTGCTCGACCGGATGGAGATCATCCGGCTCGAGGGCTATACCGAGGACGAGAAGGTCGAGATCGCCGAGCGGCACTTGATCGCTAAGCAGATAGAAGCGCATGGGCTGAAGGATGGCGAGTTCACGCTGACCACCGATGGTCTGCGCGCGCTGATCCAATTCTATACCCGGGAAGCGGGTGTCCGTACGCTCGAGCGCGAGATCGCCAAGCTGGCACGCAAGGCGCTGCGTCGGATCCTGGAAAACAAGGACACCGCAATCACGGTGACCGCGGAGAACCTGTCCGATTTCGCAGGCGTGAAAAAGTATCGCCACGGCATCGGCGAGGAAGAGAATCAGATCGGTGCGGTTACCGGCCTGGCGTGGACCGAAGTCGGCGGCGAGTTGCTGACGATCGAAAGCGTCACCGTGCCCGGCCGCGGTCAGGCGAAGATCACGGGCAAGCTCGGCGACGTGATGAAGGAGTCGATCGAGACCGCGTTCAGCTTCATCAAGGCGCGCTCGCCGTCCTACGGGATCAAGCCGAGCCTGTTCGCGCGCAAGGACGTGCACATCCATCTGCCCGAAGGTGCCGTTCCCAAGGACGGTCCGTCGGCAGGGATAGGGATCGTCACTGCGATCATTTCGACGCTGACCGGTGTGCCGGTGCGCCGCGATATCGCGATGACGGGCGAGGTGACGCTCCGCGGCCGCGTCCTGCCGATCGGCGGGCTCAAGGAGAAACTTCTGGCGGCGCTCCGCGGCGGCATCACCACTGTGTTGATTCCGCAGGAGAATGAGAAAGACCTGGCAGAGATCCCGGATAATATCCTGAACGGTCTCAAGATCATTCCGGTGTCCCATGTGGATGAAGTGTTGCGATTGGCGCTGACCGGACCGCTCGAGGCGATCGAGTGGAGTGAAGCGGATGATCTCGCGGCACAGCCCCCCGCCGGGGTTGCGGCTGTAGGCGGCGAAGTGCATCATTGATGCACGCGCCGTCTACCGCGCGGTCTTGCAGTGTGCCCTGATTGTCGCATTCGCTGCTGCGTTGGTCGTACGACCTAGCTTTTTGTTTTGACAGCCCCCCCGTACCCGCCTTTATGCTCCGGCGGCCCTCGGGCTGGGAATCATTTTTCTAATTGTAACGGGGGTTTGGTCGCGATGAACAAACAGGAATTGATCACAACGGTAGCCGATACATCGGGGCTGACGAAGGGCGACGCGAGCAAGGCCGTAGAGGCCGTGTTCGATGCCGTCTCGGCAGCGCTAAAGGCGGGTGACGAAGTGCGTCTGGTCGGGTTCGGAACGTTCTCGGTCAGCAAGCGCAAGGCGTCGACCGGCCGCAACCCGCGGACCGGCGAACCGATGACGATCAAGGCTTCGTCGCAGCCGAAGTTCAAGGCGGGCAAGGGTCTCAAGGACTCGGTCAACTAAGATCCTGCGATTTTCCTGGCAGCAACGCTTGCAAAGCGCGGTTCGCCCGGATTAAGGACTGATCCAACGGGGCGGCCACCGGCCGCCCCGATCCGTTTAGCCGGTCGCGACAGCGACATAGGCAACGGGCGCGTAGCTCAGTGGTAGAGCACACCCTTCACACGGGTGGGGTCGCTGGTTCAATCCCAGCCGCGCCCACCATGATCCAGAAGCCCACGACGCTCCCGCGTCGTGGGCTTTTTCGTGTCGCCTGCGCGCATTGGGCGCGGGGCTTGTCACACCTTCGTCATGGCTGTGTCACGGAACTGACCCGGAAAGCACATCAAGTCGTCATGTCCCATCCGTAACGGCTGCCGCAGCAAGGTCGATAAGGGGGTTCCGAATCGATCAGGGCAAACATGCCCGCGCGCAACGATCACATTCGGGAGTGACCCATGGCCAGCCTCAACCGTTTCAGCACCGTTCTCATGGTGACCACCGCCGCCGTCGCGCTGGGCGCCTGCAGCGGGGCCAACGATGTCGCTTCGCCAGGCGCAGGCACCGTCGTCATCACGCCCGCACCGACGCCTACCCCCACGCCGACCCCGACCCCGACGCCGACCGCAGCCATCACCGCCGCGCAGTTCGCCGCCGTCACCGCGGTCAACGGCATCTCGATCACCGCCGATGAGCAGCTCGCGCTCGTCAACGCCGGGACCAACAACAACGTCAGCGGCACCAACATGCTCAACGGCGTGTACCCGACCACCGCTGCTTCGCTGACCACCGCGCTCGACCCGTCGACGATCAACAGCTTCTTCACCAGCACCAACTATGTCGGCGCGCTCAACGGGCCGACCGATACCGCGTTCCAGGGCTGGACCTGCAACTCGACCTCGGCTGAATTCGGCGGCGCGGGCGCCCGTTGCACCGCGGTTCCCGCGGTCGGCACCGGCGGCGCGGCAGCAGCTTGCCCGACCGGCACGACCGACGACGGCCTCGTCCAGACCTTCCGCGCATGTCGCCTGCCGACGGTCATCAACGGCACGCTCAACCTGCCCAAGATCGCAGGCGTCTTCTATCGCCTGCGCGGCCAGACCGAAGTCGGCAACGACGTTGGCACGACCGGCGCGGATAACGGCGCAGTGCTCAACATCGAACCTGGCGTCGTGATCGCGGCAGACTCGACCGAAACCACCAACGACTTCCTGATCGTCAACCGCGGTTCCAAGATCAACGCAGTCGGCACCGTCGCCAACCCGATCATCTTCACGTCGCAGCAGAACCTCGCCAGCAACGGCGTCAGCGACGCGACGCAGGGCCAGTGGGGCGGCGTGATCATCCTCGGCCGCGCACCGGTCGGCGTGTGCGCCACCGGCACCGGCCCGAACAACGCAGATGGCACCAGCACGACGTGCCAGCAGGCGATCGAAGGCGTCACCGGGCGCTTCTACGGCGGCCCGACCAAGGCCGACAGCAGCGGCAACTTCCAGTATGTCCAGATCCGCTACAGCGGCATCGCGATCAGCGACGGCAACGAACTGCAGGGCCTGACGCTCGGCGGCACCGGGTCGGGCACCGTGATCGACCACGTCCAGAGCCACAATTCGGCCGATGACGGCGTCGAGATCTTCGGCGGCATGACCAACATGAAGTACATGGTCATGACCGGCGCCGACGATGACGGCTTCGACATCGACAACGGCTTCCGCGGGTTCATCCAGTTCATGATCACCGCGCAGCGGACGATCGGTGCGACCGCCGACTCCTTCTCGACCGAGATCGACTCGAACAACGCCGAAGACCTGCTGCCGCGCACCTTTGGCCGCTACGCTAACTTCACCTTCCTGCAGACCGCGCTTGCTCCGGCAGCGATCCGTCTTCGTGGCGGTGCGGACATGACCTTCGTGAACGGCATCGTGAAGACCCCGGCGACCGTCGCCTGCGTCAACATCATCGCAGGCGAACAGACCGCGGGTGGTCGCACGACGATCCGTCCGGCGGATGCCGCGCTGCAGGATGCCGGGGCACCGGTGTTCAACTCGGTCTACTTCTCCTGCCAGGGCCGTTGAGACCAAGCCCCGGACCATCGCGCAGTTGATGCCGGGGCGGCCGTTCAAGGCCGCCCCGGCATTTGCCTATGACATATCGATCAGGATTTCAGGCCATGCAGAAGCGCCTAGCCTTCGGGACACTCCTTCTTCTTACTTCCACGTTGGTGTCGCCCGCGGCGCTTGCGCAGACCGCTCCGGCCCCCTCAGCGACCACGCCGCCGCCCGCTGCCGCACCTTCGGCGCAGAGCGCGGGTGATCCGGTTGCCACCCCCGCCGCCGAACAGGCGGGCGACCCCGAACAGCAGGTCGAAGTCTCGGCACCCGGCATGGACACCAGCCAGGGCGCGGATATCGTCGTCGTCGGGCGCAACATTCCCAACGTCATCCGATCCACCCCGCAAATCGTGTCGGTCCTGTCGGGCGCGGACATCGCGCGGACCGGCGAGGGCGACATCGCAGGCGCACTCGCGCACGTCGCTGGCCTCAGCGTCGTCGGCGGCGGGTTCGTCTATGTGCGCGGCCTTGGCGATCGCTATTCGTCGTCGATGCTAAACGGCT
>Ga0265780_10008713_pt1 | contig 12284 bp, 15 predicted proteins | sample P1T30metagenome_FD_192432 | JGI IMG/M metagenome (GOLD analysis project Ga0265780, IMG submission 192432) | Plant litter microbial communities from East Loma Ridge, Irvine, California - P1 T30 | ecosystem: Environmental > Terrestrial > Plant litter > Unclassified | place: USA: California... | reverse complement strand
CTGCTCAATTCTCCTTGGCCGTACAAGAAGCAAAATCATCGTATTAGCCATCTCCAAGGACGTGGGTCAGCGCTCCCGACCCGTCCATGATTTTTTCAAGTCACACTACACCAAAAGTTTTGACAGCTGTCAGTACGACATTGGCTTGTAACAGTCTATTGTTCTTGCTGGAAGAAACGCCATTATGCGGGCGCCCGCTGTCATTCAAATATTCGTGTCTAGTACGGTACTCCAACATGAAAGCTCTAAAGATTTCTCAGGCACTATCAGGACTCACTGATCATGAGATATGGCAGGTTCCCTTACAGCTTGTCACTGTGTTTGATCTCTCAAACCTGCTGAGTGATGAGTGGGCCAACCCCGGTTGTGCGACAAAATCGTTTTCAACAGGTGGAGAGAAAGCAGGAACATGCCCGATTTCGAAATCAAAGCATACACTTGACCCCTGAAAACCTTGTACAGCATGACGCATTTGCTTTGCATTTTACCCTTCTAATGCAAATAGTTTCGATATCGTATCTTTTTTTCCCCTCCCCTCTCTTATTCCTTTCCCAACGAGTAAGTAGTTTAAAAAAACAACCTGACTTCTACATACCCGGCAGGTAGTAGACCCTGTCTCTTTTACCCTTCCTCGGCCAACATGATTCAGGAACCAAGAAACGACCTAACCCAAAATCAGGCCATACCAAGCCCATCCATAATATAACCATTTTCCCGAGAGTAGCAACGGGACTTCATTTGTCAATTTTACTCGCTACCACACCTCCCCCTGTCTGGCCCCTTCTCCTCAACACGCGGACTGGCGAACATCGCAATAAGCCCCGCCTATTTGTCACTCAACGAAAACCCAGCACAACCCGACGAGGCGGTAGCTGCAAGCCCCGCAACGGCATTAACTTGTCAACTACGCGACCCCCCCTCCCCTCTCTCACACGCTCACTGTGGGGGCGGAAAAAAGAAAGAAAAGACGACAAAAAAAGGCGCAATGCGAACCCTAAACCCGCATATTGTCGGTGTGTGTGTGTGTATGCAGCGACCGGGATCACGAGGTGTGATGGGCTTAGCATACCATGTAAGAATGTTCAATCACATTGTGAGGTGGGTTTCAGAGTCGCCGTAACTGGTTGGGCTTGTGTTCATGCGAACTGGACGGACGGACACGCGCGAAATGTCGTTGTCGTTGTTGTTTTCTTTTTGGTTGGAAGCGAGGTGTGGTGTTGTGAAAAGTTTAATCCTCTCTCCCCTGCGTTAGTGAACGGTGTGATTTGCAATTTTCGGTCGAGGATAATTAACGGTCTTTTTAGAGACAGGCCGTCATTTATGTGTGGATATAGTCATGTTGTGGGGCTGGTACCACGATGGGGCCGGAGAGGCAAGGGCTTGTGTTCGGTGTGCGTTGTCGGATTCCGACGATTGGAACCACAGAGGAAATATCATGCACATAAGAAGATTCGTCAGTGTTAATGTTAGGGAAGGAGGGAGATGGGGGTCTATGTGATATCATTATATTGGTCGTAATACCTCATCCTTCTTTCGCATCCTCCACCAAGGTAACATCAGCTTTTCGTCCAAACAGAAACTCCACACCAATACATTCAACAAACGAGCGCAAGAAATCCGCGCTAAGCGGCCTGGCCAGTACATTACTATGCTCCAATCGATGCCAGTGTGTCCCATGACCTTGCGGCCCCGCGCAGCGTTCCAAGTCTTTAGAGATATGTAGTGAAATATAATATTAAGCAATGCTCTAAACAAAACAAAGTAAGAGATAGACAATAGCACGTTGACTAGAGAAGCAAAATACAGAAAGGGTATAGTGGTCATGATCAGCAAGTTAAAAAAAGGGAAAGACAAAGAAAGACAGAACGCACGCTCGCTTAATAGATACAGAAATAAAACGCAGTAACAAATTGTGGGACAGGAGAGGGGAGATTGATGAGCGTCAAGCGTACTCATCACATGTTAGCACCGTTCACGTTGACCTCGTAGCCATCGTTCTTGGCCTTCAAGGCCTTGGCCAGCATGAGCTCGCGCATCCATTCGATCCTTTGATCTTTGGTGGTGACAGCGAAGTGCTGCACCTTGCCATTGGGCATGACCTTCTTGACGTCCCCTTTACCAGGCGCGGTAGGTACGAGCTGGAACTCAAATGCAGGTGTGGAAGCGGCAGCCTTTTCCTTGTGGTGGCCTGAGGAAAGCTTCAAGGCCTTGAACTTGGCCGAGAGCTTGTTGGAAGCAAGCGATGAGCATGCTATAGCATAGTCGTCCACATCAATAGTCTGCAGTGCCGACGACGACGGCAGCTCATTGGGGTGCATGGCCAACGTTGTGCCTTGTAGGCGAAAGTGGTGGTCTTGCCATTCGTGACGCAGGAGCTTGGTGCGGCGTTTCTTCATCCAGCCATGGTGGTTCACACCCTTGTACTGGAAGCCTCCCTTGGGCAAAGGCGCGATAGTGTCTCCGGCCTCGCTTTCAAGGGCCTTGAAAGCCTTTAGTGGCGACGAGCTAACGCTGTTACTAATACTGACAGAGTCGTCGAAGATAGTCCCGCGCAGAGTATCGTCATCAGAGTGGGCTGTTGGGCTGAATACGCGGTCCTCAGCTAGCGCTGGCATGGGCAGCGACGGACGTCTCCGGTCAAGGCGGGATCCAGCCCTTTGGATTTGAGGTTGGTACTGCATGTTCGGAGGCACGGACTGACTCGTGTCGCGACTAAGCGGCTCTGGTTGCACAGCGGTCACGGGAACATCCATCTCGGAAAACGGCGTACCGAATCGGTAGACGCCACCTGGTGACGCTGTCCTACATGGCGAAAAGGCGGTGTCGGGTGCGAGATGGTGGTTTGCTGGGATGCCACTGCGTGGGTTACCAGCGGGCTGGGCGGACATGGACCGTGCCGGGGGTATCATCAATTTGGGAAGGCTCTTGAGATTCGAGTGAGGGGCCGGCATGAACTCCGGAGGATGTAGAGCGGGGGTCTGTGGTGTTTGGGCAAACGGATCAAACGACTTTGTGGTATGCGCCGATGTAGATGCGGAAAAAGCCGAAACTTGTGGGTATGGCTGGTGCTGCGGTATCACCACGAAGGGACGCGGTGGGTATGATTCTGTCGGAGGGGTCGAAGGAGCTTCGATGGGAGTAGCACTCGTAAAAGGCTGCTGCTGGCCCTGTAAGGTGAGGAATTGTCGCACATTGTCTTGTGGGTCGCGTTGCTCGAACTTCTGGAGGTCATCGAGGCTAAATTCGGGCATTTGGCCAGGTCCCAGCACATCAGATGATGCTACTACAGACGGCACCACAACAGAAGGAGTAGCTTCGGAATTTGGACGATGGACGTTCTCGACGGCGTGAGGCGCTGTTTGGGGATTGCCGGGGTCGCCAGCAATGAAGATGTGGCCACCCTTCTCGGGAGAGATGGGGAAGCCATGTTCTTGACGAAGCTTTGCGAGCTGCTTCTTCTGCTTGATCCATTTGCGACATCGCTCACCCTTTGCGCACACGTGTGGCTTGGGTAGTAGTTGTTCAATGGCCACGATCGAGACCGAATGTGCGGGAGTGATGAGGTCGTCGCCCAAGTTACGTCCCCGGGACTTGTCGCGTCGGCTAGCTTTCCTGCCCTTGCTCTTGGATCGGTTGTTCCTTGCCTCTACACACGGGCGCTCGACGTCCTCGAACGGGGTTGGAATGGCTGCGGGAGCAGTTGGTGACATGAGACCATCAGCAGTGCGTAGAGCATCGATCTGGTTCCATAACTGGTGCCTCTTCCCAAAAGACTGAATCTCCAACTCTTTGAGATCTTCAAACTGTAGATCAAGCAGAACGCCGCCTGTAATGTCATGTTCCATGAACTTGTTGATGACCTCGTCCTCGAAGCCATTCTGGTACATCCAGGTAGCAACGTCTTGAGAAGTCCAGGCACGCACTTCGGCATTGTCGAGGTGGGAAACTGCAAAGGCAATGTTGTTGTACTCTCTTTGGGGAACTATGGTTGCTGGTGTGGATTCACGGAATGCGGTCGGTTGACGGAATGAAGTCTCCTTTGGTAGCAATGGCGACATCTGCATGACTGTATCGTATGCGAAGTCGTTGGATGATTGAGATGCGCGGAACAAATGCGGTCCCTTGGGGCCTTCTACCGACTTTTGCTCTGGCCAATAGGCAAATTGTGGCCGTACATCCTCTGAGGGTGTTCGGACCTCTTCGAATGTTGATATGGTTGTCTGACTTCGCCTGTTTTCACTCTGTGGAAGATCAGTGTCAGACACGGTATTTGGATTAGGGCGAGCATACGGAAGAGCCGCTGAACTCCTCAAACTCCTCAAACTCGCTGGAGTCATCTTCAATGTCGGTGTAAGCAACGCTAATGTGTGAGAGCGGACGCTCCAGCGACGACCGGGCCGTCAGAGCATTTGAAAAGAACGACTGGGCCTTTCCCCTCTCGAACATTTCTACTCCCGGCTCCAGCGGGGTGATGGGTGTCATGGCCTGCTAAAGCGAGGTTAGAAGTGGAATATGCATCAAAACCGGACCCGGGCTTACCATGATCACGGATGTGGTCGGCTTGGTGTCAGAAGTAGGGAATATGGCTGTTCGTCGAACTGCTAACAACTGTGCCGAGCGATTGTCGCGAGCATGGTACACACACTTTAGCAGCACAACGGTCGGAAACGGAGAAAAGGACCCTACGGGTGGAGAGCGCTTGCAAGTCTTTTGTAGAGAGTGCTTGGGCGCCGTTTGAGGGTGGGGAAGTGTGGTTGGACGGTATCACAGTTTCTGTCGCTGCATGGGACAGCGCATGCCTGCTGGCACCGGCCACTGAGGACTCTCGAGTCTGCGACAGACACCGGTCGGCGGCCAATGTGCACCCGGAGCTTTCCCGCTCGCATGCTGGTCGAGGTTTAGGTTGGCGCTTAGACTACAGCGTTGAGAGGCGTGAGACGGCCCCGATTCGCTACTGTGCAGATTGGCTTGCGGGCTAATTTCGCCCCTTTGGGACGAGCAATTGCCATTAATATCGCGAATGGCGGCCCAGATGCAAGCCACAACAAAGGCCGTCGAGGGGTCCGCTCATGATCAATCAGGGCCGACGACGGCAGCGGATCGTGTCGCCGCTTGTCGAGTCGTTGCAGATGCAGCGAAGATCTAGCCCATGGTGTGCGCGCACCGCTGTTGGCCGATCCGGTCCTGTGCGCCGCCCCAGAGTACGCAGCTCGGAGAGATTATCGTCCAGTCGCAGCTGTGAGGCTGTCAAGTGACATTGAAAGACTTTGACTGGGCGGGGGGGGCGTCTGGCGTGGCGTGTCGGTGAAGGCTTGAAAGTTGGCTGGGAGGTGGGTTGGCAGCTGGTAACTGGCATCACGTGTCAGCATGCAGCACGCGATATTGGCACAACCACATCACATGCGGGTGGGTTCCGTGCTCGACGGCTGCTTGCAGCCCCGGACGCCGCCGCCGCCGCTGCCGACTCGAATTGGAGCGGGTATGATTGTCGTCATTGCTGTGATCGCGGGATGCGAGGATAGTAGCTACGGTAAGTTTTCGTGCTTGTCGGGCCTATCCTTCCTCAAATCTCCTGCGCTGTTGTGCTACCTGGCACAAGACGTGTTCCTGGCCAAATACGTGTACCGATAGCGGACCCGTTTTTTCTTCTCAACTCACCACCCTGCTGGCATGGCAGACCGCATTTCCGGCCGTTGCAATGCTACTATGCTAGCCCACGGATAACAGGCAGGGCAGCAGGCCCTCGTGACGGCTTGCGATGGAACCCTCATCAATGCGCCAGCCAACAGTCGTTCAGATGGCCCTCACACAGCGAGCCCGTGACTGCAAAGCTCTGCGGCCGGCCGCACCTTTTTTTTTTCGTTCGCCTCTTGTGGTCCGCTACCACCACGGCCTCGTCGCAGCGTGGTTTGGGCAGGCGAATCAGGTTGGCGACATGGCTTCCAAGGACCGAACTACCAGACCGCAAGTGGTGCAAGTGGTACAAGCATGATGGCGAGCACAGGCGGAAAGACGAGGCCAAGCAGCACGAAAGAAGTGGCACCTTTTGGTGCTATGCTGGATGGGTGGTGGGAAAGCAGCGGAACGGCTGTTGTCCGACCTGGCTTACAGCACAAGCCGGAGTCACAGGGCTTCGGTCGAAAGTTCTGCGCAGAAATTTGTCAAGACAAGGGCTAGCCCCGACGTGTGTCCGAGAAGGCGAGCAGCCAAGCTGTTGAGGAGTGCAGTTCGCGATGATGGTCCAATTCTCCACGATGCATGACTGGGCAAGACGAGGTGGGCGGCGGGCTGCAGCGGGAGCTGGCAATGAGCACAAGCCGCTGCCAGATCTAAGCCAGGCCCCGAGTGATCTGAGATATGACAGATATCAGGCTTGCGGGGCCTCGTAATGAGCAATGAATGCGCGCTGTCAGGTGAGCAATGCCCACGATGGTCTTTGCGACCGAGAAAGTAGCCAGGTACCCAGGTACTCGAGGGCGATTCGTGGATGTGCAAGTATTGACTGCAATTGTCGGTAACCAACCAGGTGGCGGGCAGGCAGTATCACACCCCAAAGCGGCCTCGCTTGCCTGTGTGCACCGGCGTAGGTGAGCGTCCCTAATTATGGGCAATTGGGAAGCGGCGAGGGTAAATTAACGGCCTATACTTAGCACCAGCCTGCCACCCTGTCGCCAGCCGAGCTGTCGCTGCCGGTGGCTTGCCCCGCCATGCGGGCTAGCAGCATCCGCGTCATCATTGGTCCAATCGGCCCGCTACCAAAAGCTTGGCCTGCAAACTCCAACTCCAACGACATGCACAAGCGACTGCTTTGCGTGGGCGCCCACGCTGACTGGACGAAGCCGCCATGTCGTGCCATGCCCTCTGGCCGCGGCACACGAACCCTCACCCACTCGACCTCGTCCGCCCGCCTAGCTCGGAAAACCATCGTCAACCGACCTGCCGTCTTGGGGCGACCTCGCGGTCTGCCGTACCTTTTCGCTCGCCTACCTGGCTAGCTGCTAGCTGCTCAAGTCCTGCGGTGGAAATGATCACGACTGCATGGACACGAATTGGGCGCCGACAAAGTCTGTATGACTCCGTCTTGAGTGCCCCCCAACCTTCTGGCTAACGTGCTACAGGCGAATGGCTGCTCGCCGTCCCAGTCTGCTGCCGTGCCCATGCTACCGTACACACGTGCCCTGGTGTTGGCCTGGTACCGAAACCACGCTCCTGCACCGCCGCGCAACGGGACATGCAAATGCTATGCAATCCTATGCCATCGTTTACACACTTGGCATCTTGCAGTCGGTGATCGACGCATCTGCACAAGGCCACCAGTAACGTCCGGCCCGGCCACTTATCGCAGCCGCTGCAAGTGTTTCCTAAGCTCCTCTGGGAGCCAACTCGATAGTGTCTGCCGGGGGCTGGCACCAAAGCACATGGCCCCAGTCAGCAAAAACCTCTCGTGGTAGGTAGCCTGCTGCCAGTCCTAAACTGGTCAATTAGCTTGCCAAAGCTGTTGCGGGGACCACTGAGCCGATCGATAGCCGTGGAGATGGGCACGCTGGGCGCTGCACTTGGCTCTAGCGCGGCGGGTAAGTGAGCCCCAAAATAGCAGGGTGCACAGAATGACCCCAAATGTCTACGTCAAGCCGCAGGCCAGCACTGGTCCAGCCAATCACCATGCCGTGTCGACGTGCTGCATGGCGTTCGCATTTCCCTCCCGTTGGCCGGCTGCCCTGCGAGATAGTACAGAGTCCAAGAATAGATTGAGCAGTATTTGCCAACATTTTCAACCGTTCGTGGTAGATATAAGGTACATGTCGCTCACTAATACCTCTCCACGCAAACAGGTAGACCGCATAATTTGGTTCCGCTCCTTCCTTCACATCAAGCCCGCTGGTCGAGCTTTGAATACCCATCTTTAATTACGAGCAGCCCGGTCGAGCCCTGCCATCCTGTCCCTTACGAATCGTCCCGTCGCGCGTTAGTCGTTATTGCCGCATTGTTTACTGGCTCTCCTCATATACCACCGCTCTGGGTACATCAAGCGTCCATGTCCTCCTCCTCCGCTCCCGCATCTACTACCAAGCAGCCTTCAACCATGGTAGGCACTACTATTAACGCTGCCAATGCAGCAAAGCAAGCTGCATCGAAAATGCATCGCCGCTCACGAACAGGTAGGGACTGCCCTTCCAATGCACATGCAGGGATCCTGCGCATGGACTTTTTTTGGTTTTGGCTAACCTCACCTCTGCAGGGTGCTTCACATGTCGCCTACGACGAAAGAAGTGTGATGAGGGAAAGTCATCTTGCCGCGCCTGCAAACATCTTGGTCTCAAGTGCGAGTACAAGAGGCCAATGTGGTGGAGCAACAACGAGCAAAGACGGAACCAGAAAGAAGTCATCAAGAACATCATCAAGCGCACCAAGCTCAATGAGAAGACTGCACAAGGCGGCGCAATGGGCACAAATACCCCACCAAGTCTCTGCCACTCAATGCAAACCGCCGATACTTTCTCAGACGGCGTCAGCTGCACTCGCGCGCCATCTGTCGATTCGCAGAACTCGCTAGACTACAACTTCAACCCAGCTGCGACACCCGACTTCTACAACTCGTCAATGCCGCCGCCAATGTTCGCGCCCAGTTTCGCTCACCCAGGACACTACGTCCCGTACGATATCGATATCAAGACCGAGAGCCAAATGTTCATCAACGACATCCCTACTCGACGAGACTCGACGATATCGAGCTACAGTCACTATCAAACCCCACCGGCCGTCAGCAACGTCTTTCCCACCGAAAACTGGATTCAGCAAGACTACTTTGAGAGTCGCCGCGAGTCCTTCACCGAGGAGCCGCTCGAATTCCCCATTTTCGACTACACCACCTACGGTGCTTTCAGCCCATCTCACCAAGCTTCGATTCAAGTGGACGACTGCGACAGGCATCTTCTCAGTCATTTCTTGGATAACATTATGCCTTCGGCTTTCCCAGTCCTCGAGACAAACCAGCCTGGCGCAGCCCAACGCGATGTCATCATCCCTGCGTTGGAATCCAACAAGGCATACCTGCACTGCTGTATGAGCATCTCAGCGCTACACATGAAGACGACCCAAGGCCTCACGGGAGAGCAGATTGACCAAGATATCCAGCGACACCGCGGTGAAACTGTCCAACAGCTCACTGCGGCGCTCTACAGCGACAGCCAGCACGGCCAGACTCTCGAGGCAGCGCTCGGCATGATCTTCTTCCAGTGTTCCGTTGGCAGGTTCAATGACGGTCTTATGGACATTCCGTGGCACGGGCATTTTGAGGCTGTTCAGAACCTTGTTCACAGGCTCGAACTTCCTGCACAGATGTTGGCAATGAATGGACAAGCGAACGCCCAACCTCCTTTCAACATGACTCTCGCTTCTTGGATCGATATTCTGGGCGCCACCATGCTCGGAAGGACACCTTCATTTGCCGACACTTACCGCGAGAAGCTCATCGCTGACGCGCCTTCCGGCCTCGCCGAGCTCATGGGTTGTGAAGATCGCATCATGTACCTCATCTCGGAGATTGCCTGCCTCGAGGCGCTCAAGAACGAGAACATGAACGTTGTGCAGCTTTGCGCGCACATCAAGCTCCTTGGCGAGCAAATCAGCTTGACTGAGCCTCCCCAAGGATCGCTCAACACTGCCTACACGTCGACGGGTGAAATTCTTCCCAGACAGCTCCGCCGAAATATGACCGCAGTATACCGTCTAGCCGCACGCATCTACCTCTGCAGCCTAGTGCCAGACTTTGACCGCACCTCACCCACCTTTGTCAACCTGGTGAACGCACTTTGCAAGGCTATGGAGTACATCCCTGCCGGTCCCGATGGTTTCGACCGCTCTCTCGTGTGGCCCCTTTTGGTCGCCGGCTCAATCTCCGTGCCACAGTCAGGATTCCGCAAGATGTTTGCAGAGCGCTCCGTTCTGTTGGGCGAGGCTGCCAGTTTCGGGTCTTACGGTAGAGTCAAGAATCTCCTCGAGGAAGTTTGGCGAGTCAACGACGACAACCTTGCGAAGGGTAACACACAGAGTGTCCACTGGCGGGACATGATGCGACAGAAGAACTGGGACTTTTTGCTCATCTAAAAGCCCCGGCTCTTCTGCTGGTACGCATCCTGGTCTTGTGTGCCTCTTCGCATGTAACATTCTCTTTTTTCGTCGCGCTCACGGCTTGGGTGTCGGGCCAAACGCACACTTGCTTGTTTCTTTGCATATATTTTTCTTCGCAACGATACCCCCCCTTTTTGTAATTTGGACACTTTTGGCGCTTCGGGCGCTTGGCAGCATTCAAGCGGCGCAGCAGCGTTCGACTGGATGGGAGTTGGGAGTAGTTTTAGGGCTGACGATATCACATCATGGCTGTCAGACTGGGCAAGGGGCCACACATGGCATGGGAAGCTAGCGCAGCACCCAGGCGCCTACATGTAGTAGAGTACAGTAGAATGGGGCTCGAGTAGGAGCTCCATGGATACAGACGAATAGAAGCTGAAACGAGCGTATCGCTCAGCATGACAACGCCTCACTCGTGCATATGCAAATGTGATTGGCGGCTGCCTTGCTCAAGGCCACGGGCTGAGCAACATGGCGTGTGGCGCGACATTCGCCCCTCGCAGTTGCTGAAGAGCAATCGGGTCCAAATTTAGCGAAGAACATCAGAGGTGACCGTGAGGCTGCAGCTGGATGCGTACAGGGCACTGGCGGCGAGCCAGGCACGTCGAGACGATTGTCCATGTCAAAAGAAGATTTGCTGTTGCGTGTCTAGCCGCGTGTCTCGTGTCTCACGCCGTCGAATACGGGCCGTAGATGACCATCAGTTTTGCCGTTATTAGGTCTTGGACCCGATTTCCGCCCCCACCCCTCTGTATAGACGTACCGTCCCGCCAGTATCGCGCTTTCGACCCTCGAACTCCACCTTTCTGATGGCGCCGCCTCCAGCCACGGTCCCGTTCACGTCGGTCAACACAAACACGCTGCAGCCTGCCACAGATGAAGTCGAATCGCCGAGCATTTCCAGCACGAATGCACTCGCCCGCTACGAATACGAAGCCGGCCATGCGAATGCTACAACAGGCACCAAGATCTTGATGGTCGAGTGGGAGGACGACGACACAACGCGGGGCGTGCGGGGAGACTGGCACATATCATGGGATGGCAGCACACGCGTCTTGCCTGCCAACGACCAACCTGCCAATGATGTGAACCGCATGTACTTTCTGCTGCCCCCGGGTGTTGCGGTACCGACGAGCGTCACACTCACGCTACGACCGCAAGACGCTAGCAAAGCCCCCGTAGTATGGCATACAAACCCCCTACCGGCTCTGTTTCCCCCTGAACTTGGTGCCTCAGCACGCGCAGCTGGGAAAAAGGGCGTTCTGCACACCATCTGGGCAAAGAAGAGGCTACAGGTGCTACAAAAGGAGATTGAAGCCGAGTCGAGGAACAATGTGGAGGGTGTTGGGCTGCTCATGGTAGTGCAAGAGAAGGAGTGGATTGAGTCTACCTTTGGAGTCAATGCCAAACCAGCCGGTCTCAGTATCTCGTTGGGAGAGCCTACATTAGCCCCAATGAAGGGTCCGTCTAGCCCGCGTTCACCAGGCGGGGGACGGCTCATGGACAAGCTGGCTGGACTGCGGTTGGGCACGAGCGAGAAGGACCTTACGCCCAACAGCAGTACACCGGGCTTCTCCAATCCCCTCTCGCCCGAATCTTCCGATATTGCTATTAGTTCGTTTTCCATCTTCAAAGGCGCGAATCCATCTGCACTTGCAGCAAAACCGCCACAGCCGCCACAGTCTCAACCAGCAGCAGCTCCGCGGAAAGTCGCTGCACAAGCGCCCCCGCAGTTCATCGCGGAGCAACAAGGCTCTGGCCTGATGGGCTCACTAAACGCACTTTCTGGTCCAGCCCCCATCTTCCAATCCCGTGGTCCATCAGCCCCTGTGGACGAGGACGACAAGGACGACGGGCTGTTTGCGCTGCCTATCAGCCCGAGGAGCCCTGAAGTGGGCAAGAGCCCGTTCTCATTTGCAACTAGTGATACGGCACCTTTTCTGAAAGAAGAAAGTGCTGTTTAAGTGCTGTTATAGAGATGGCTTCATCAGCGTGTTGGAGTATGGAAATGATATTCTTTCGCTTGTGGGAGGGATTTTGCAGCCTGGCATTGTTGAAGTGATACCTTTAGCGGTTTATCTGCCTCTTCAATAACTAGCAATGATTAAAGACGTGGCGGACGCTCTTCACACTCAAGCATTGCCGTCAGTGTC
>Ga0265780_10008711_pt1 | contig 12287 bp, 9 predicted proteins | sample P1T30metagenome_FD_192432 | JGI IMG/M metagenome (GOLD analysis project Ga0265780, IMG submission 192432) | Plant litter microbial communities from East Loma Ridge, Irvine, California - P1 T30 | ecosystem: Environmental > Terrestrial > Plant litter > Unclassified | place: USA: California... | reverse complement strand
CTGTTCCTCGCGCGACGTCGTGACGAGTCGGCGCGACTCGCCGCACGACGGACCGCCGAGGAGTCCGGCTTCTCAGCACGACTCGCGCGGCTGCAACTGCTGCTGGTCGGCGTGGGCGCCGCCGGCGCCGCTACCGTCGCGCTCGTCGGAGTCCCGTTCCTCGTGCTGCCCCTTCAGCAGAGCATGGGCACGATCGAGCACTCCGACGCAGTCGTCGTTCTCGGGCCTGCGGAGCCGGCACGGATAGCTCTCGCCCTGCGGGCCGCGGACGTGGCACCGGATCTCACCGTCGTCATCTCCTCCTCGGTCAGGAACGACCGCTTCGTCGAGGACCGCTGCGGCACGACGGATCCGGTTCGGGTGCTCTGCTTCGCCGCCGAGCCCTTCACGACGGCCGGTGAGGCCTCAGCAGTGCAGGCGCTGGCGTCGAAGGAGAACTGGGACCGGGTGGCGTTCGTCACATCCCTCCCCCACGTCAGCCGGGCCCGGCGGGTGATGGAGCAGTGCACCGCTGTCGATGTCGCCGTGATCTCCGCGAGCTCGCCGTCGAGTCCCGCCGACTGGACCTACGCGTACGTCTATCAGCTGATCGCGACGACGAAGGAAGTGCTCCGGGGAGCCTGCTGACCGGTGTCAGCGCCTGAGAACGGCAGTATCAACGCTCACGAACCCGGAGCAGGGTCCGCTCCGGAGCGCGGAGCAGCGCAACGAGCTCGGACCGGTGCGCGCTCAGCCGGGACACGGACGCCCCGACGGCCGCCCAGTACCGCGAAGGGTCCTCGCGCAGACTCTCCACCTGCGCCATCACCTTCACCGGGTCGAAGTCGAACACGTTGTGGACGAACTCGTCGATTCCGAGGTCCGCGTAGGCGCCGAAGCCCTTGCGCTCGTAGCTGAGGTGCACGCTCGGCACGCCGCTCCGAATGGTCTGGATCGAGCCGTGCAGGCGGACGGAGACGACGACGTCGGGGCGCGCAGACGCTCCAGGGGCGACCACCTCGCGGAGGGTGCGGAACGGGCCACGACGCCCGAGAGACTCGTAGAACTCCGGGTCGTTGTTGCCCCTCGCTGTGGCCTGCGCGAGCAGCTCGACGCCCTCCGATGCGGCGAGGGCGTCGATGCGCTCTCGGTACTGCTTCACGCGCGCCCGACTCGAGGTCAGCTCGCGCGCGACCAGTCCGATCGGACCGCCATGGCCGGCCGGCACTGTCGACTGGGGATCCCACTCCGCGGGTAGACCCAGGAGAGCCATGTCCGGAGCCCGGTGCACGTTGTCGAGTGTGCTGAGCTCCTCGACGGAGCGGTCGTCGCGGACCACCACCGCCTTCGCCATGCGCAGGCGGCGCGAGACGATCGGCAGAGTGCCGACGTTGAGAGGACCGATGCTCTGAGGCAGGTAGACGAACGGGACGGTGTCCGCAGTCACCGGCATCTGCGCGACGTGCGCGAGCACCATCTTCAGCGCTTCGACCGGTGCCTTGCCTCGAAGGTAGCCACCGCCGACCGCGACGACCAGATCCGCCTCCTGGACCGCGACGCGGTAGCCCTCCGCCCTTCGCCCGAGCAGGATCGCTAGGGCTCCCCTCGCCAGGGTCTCCAGGCTGCCGATCCCCCCGCTGCGACCGGTCAGGGGGTGGATCACGTCAGCGAAGCGGGAGGCCTGGAAGCTGTCGGGATCGATCGCCACCAGGGTGATCGCCGCCTCCGGGTGCGCTTCGCGCACGATCTCGACGGCCTCCTCCACGAGCAGTCCGTCGCCGGAGTTCGTCGTGCTGTACGCATGGATCAGAGTCACCTTCATCGAGCGGCCGCCGCTCTCGTGAGAACTCGGGCGTGCTCCGCGATCGATGTCTCCCAGACGAAGCGCTGCACATTGACGAGCCCGCGGCGCCTCAGGTCGGTCCGGAGCTGTTCGTCCTCGGCGACCCGCAGCATCTCCGCAGCGATCGAGTCGGCGTCCAGCCCCTGAACGAGCAGAGCCGCGTCCCCGGCCACCTCGCCGAGCGAGCCGCGGTCCGAGCAGATCACCGGAGTCCCACAGGCCATCGCCTCCGCAACAGGGAAGCCGAAGCCCTCGTACTTCGAGGGGAAGACGAACGCGACTGCTCCGCGGAGCAACGGGACGAGCGCCTCATCGGACACCCGCCCGAGGTAGCGGACTCCGCGGGTGCTCTCCACGACCTGCATGATCGACTCGCTCTCCCAGGCGGGCGCACCGGAGATGAGAAGCGGAATGCCCGTGCGGGCGAAGACCTGCTCGGCCGCTCGGCAGAGCTCGATCACGTTCTTCCGCGGATCGATGTTGCCGAGATACAGGAAGTACGGCCCGTCGAGCTCGAAGCGAGCGCGCTCCGCCTCGTCGGCCGCGCCTTCGTGCGGAGTGAACGTCCGGTGGTCGATGCCGTGCGGGATGACTGTGATCTTCGCCATCGCTCCGGGCACGATCGTGTCGATGTCGCGAGCGGACGAGTTCGAGATCGTGATGATCTCGTCGCTGACCTCCACCAGGCGGCTGACCCGGGCGCGCCAGAGCCGGTCGGCTCGAGGAGAGCGCACCCCCTCGATGTGCAAAGTGGCCAGCCCGTGCACCGTGGAGACGATGGGCACGCGGCCTGGGACGACCGCCCCCGTGTCCGCGGGGAAGTGCAGCACGTCCACGCTCTTCCCGGGCGCGAGCGGCCAGACGACGCCCTCCCATCCCGCGTAGACCGCACTGCGCGCCCGGCCTGAGGCCAGAGGCGGGCGGCCGAGCACGTGCTCGACACCGTGCCGGGCCAGCCCCGAGTAGATGGTCCGCGCGTAGCGGGTGTTGCCGCCGACCTGCTTGTCGAGGACGCGGGCGGAGACGAGCACTCGTGTCATGCGGCTTCTCCCTCTCGGCTCAGTGCGGCGATCCCGTAGACGCGGCGGAGCGCGTCCTGCTGGCGCTCGTCTATATACCCCGCGAGCACCGAGTCGAGTCTGCGGACGAGGTCGATCCGGAACGAGGTGTCGAGCAGCCGGTCCCACAGGTCGGAGAGCTCCCGCGGCTCAGCGATCCGCAGCGGGACATCGACGTCCTCAAACGCCGGGATGTCGCGCACGACGGTGGGAATGCCGAGGGCGTCGGACTCGAGGAGGGCGATCGGGAAGCCCTCCCACTTCGCGACATGCACGTACAGATCGGCTTCGGCGAGCTCCCGGAGGGCGCCCTCCCTGCCCAGCCAGCCGGTGATCCTGACGCCGGCAGCGTCGAGGAGCTCGGCGTACGGGCCGTCACCGCCGCCGATCCACACGGCATCGACATCGCGGCCGTCGTCCTTCAGCTGCTTGATCGCGGCAGCGAAGAAAGCCGGATCCTTCTGCGGCCCGAAGCGGCCCGCGGCGACGACCCGCAGCGGGCCGTCCGTCGACCGAGGTGCGCGGCGGGCCGGCAGGTCGTGCGGGGGCACATTCGGGAGGAGCTCGGCGACGGCAGGACTGCCTCGCCAGTGGGACAGCCGCACCTCGCGGGAGGAGCACCCCGCGTAGACCGCTGTGTTGAACGAGAGCACGCGCTCGATGAACCAGTACGCCGAGCGTCTGGAGGGACTGAGATCACCCCGCTCGAAGGAGTAGCAGTGCGGGGTGTACACGATCGGCCGCGACACCGAGGAACGCAGTGCGAGACGCGCATAGGCACCGCCGAAGCTCGAGTGGGCGTGGACGACCGCTGGGTCGATCAGGTCGACGTCCCTGCGGATCGCCCTCAATCGCTGGCGAAGACCAGACGGGAGCGCCGTGACCCCGGCGAAGCCCTCGAGATCGGAGGGCGCGAGCGGAGCGTCTTCGCGAGGACAGTAGAGGAGGTGGTGCTCAGCGTCCGGCAGGTTCCGCACGTAGTCGTGGATCGCCGCGGCCACACCTCCGCCGAAGCTCTCCGCGATGTGCACGACCGCGGGGCGGTCGGCGGGACGTGCTCGCCCAGGGGCTCGACGCGCGGAGAAGACCAAGCTGAAATCCTTCGTTGTCTGTGCAGAGGGGCACGCGGCGAGCGAAGCCGACAGCGGAATGCAGGCCGCCCCGCACGAGCCGGGGGACGCCTTCTGTACCGCCCTCGGTCACAGTAACGCACACCGGAAACGCCTCGTGGAGGCTCGGGGCCCCCCTATGCGGTACGCCAGCGGAGCGGATCACTCGACCCCACGAGCACGTGCACGACGCAGCCGGCCGATCTCGGTGAGCGCGTCGCGGACCTTGCGCATCGTCGGCGTCCCCCCGTTCGGGTACCCCGATCGCGACGCCGCCACCGCGAGCAGGAGGGCCCGGAACAGCGAGAGCACCAGCCGAGGTTTCTTGAGCATCGGGGCGCCCACGAACGCGACGTACCAGTGCAGTGTCGTAGAGCCCGAGCTCTGCACTTCGAGGTCCCAGTTCTCCCGCTCCTCCGGCGTGAGATCGTGCCCGGGCGGGGTCTCTCCACAGCGCAGGAAGAGCTTCCGGAGCGGGTACTGCGCGCGATGGAGCAGGACCTCGCCTCGGAACCGCTGGGCGAATGCCGGGTCGCGGAGCCGAGCGACGACCGCCGCGAGATCCGTCTCGCTCCGCGGGCGTTCAGGGTCGCGCAGAGCATGCACCGCCAGGATCAGCGCGGTTCCTGTCGCATCCGTCATGCGGACGTCGCGGCCGGCGACCTGAGCGGTCGTCGACGTCTCCCAGAGACGGTCGAGGACGACCTCCGGTGCGGCAAAGAGGCCGGGGTAGCGCCAGTGGATGTCGATGTCGCACGGCCAGTCGGGATGGAAGAGAGTCTCGGAGTGCAGCTCGAACTGGCGCGGGGCCGGAGCGGTGCGCCGCCGGCGCCAGCCTCGGCCCTCGAGCGCGACCATCAGCCGGCCGGCGTCGACCCGCGAGAGCAGCACGTCGACGTCGCTCGACTGGAGCAAGGGCCGGAACCCGTGGATCGTCGCCGCCGAGCCTTTGAGAATCAGGGCCCTCATCCGAAGCGTCTCGGCGAGCGATTGGACCAGCGCCGCACAGAGCTGCACCGCGACGGTCTGGGGCAGCTTCGCCTGTACTGTGTCCTCCTGAGGGACGTCCGAGCTCGGCATGCGATGAGCCTAACGGCGACGTCCCCGTCTTCCCGCCGGTCGACCTCGTGTCGATCCCGGCTCTGCTGCCGATCGCCACGACGCGGACGCACCGACCACCTGCACGCTCCCTGGAGACCGGGAGCCGCGGGTCGGCACGAGAGGAACCCCCTATGGGCTACATCGAGATCATGAAGCAGCGTGCCGGCGAGGCTTTCGGCCGCCTCCACGACGGAGTGCAGAGCGTCGAGGCGACCGACTTCCCGGATCACGCGAACATCGGCGATGCCGCTATCGCCGCCGGGCAGTTCCGGTTCTGGGAGGAAGCGGGGATCCGAGTCCGCGGCGTCTCGAGCTTCCACACGATGCCCCGCCGTGTCTACGACGCGTCGGAGCCGGTGTTCATCAACGGGGGCGGGAACTTCGGCGGCCTCTACCCTGTGCACAGCGCTCATCGGCACGCACTCGCCGAGCGCCTGCCCTCATCGACACTGCTGCTCCAAGGTCCCCAATCCGTGCATTGGCACTCGGACGCTGATCGCGAGGAGTTCCGCCGCAAGATGGCGGTTCGGCCGAATCTCCGGATCGCCGTCCGGGACCACGAGTCGTACGCGGCTCTGGAGAACGACGTCGAGCACCTCTTCCTGTCCCCCGACGCGGTGCATCACCTCGGCCTCCTCCCCTCACCCGATCCCGTGGCTCGCGAGATTCGCCTCGTGCGCCGTGACCCCGAGGCGACCGGGTCTCTCGGGGACGGCATCGACTGGCCGAAGGATCTCCCCCTCGACCGGATGACAGCATGGCTGACGCACCGGACCAAGGAGCTTCCCGCTCTGCGCTCGGTCATCCCTACGACACCCTCGCTCTGGTCGGGTCGGTCCGCACGGCGGCTCCAGCGCGGCGTCGAGATCCTCTCGCGGGGCGAGACCGTCGTCACCGATCGGCTTCACGCGATGCTGATCGGGCTGCAGATGGGACGCCGAGTGGTCGTCAAGGACAACAGCATCGGCAAGCTCCGCAAGTACTACGACACGTGGCTCTCGGACACCGGAGCGGACATCACGTGGCTCTGAGCCACTGCGCCACTGCTCGAACCGCCGCCGTTCCCCTCCGCGGAAGTCGATAGGATCCGCAGGGTGTGGCAGTACAGCGGCGACGTCGCCTTCGTGGACTCGGAGGGGAGCGTCTACTGCCTCTCTCTGACCGATCCTGGGGGTCGCGTCGTCCTTCTCGAGGGGTCCGGCGCCGAGATCTGGCGGGCACTGCCGCACCACTCCACCGAGGACGTCATCGCCCGGATGAAGGCGATCGTCGGGCCGGACGTCGCCGGTCTCCGAGACGCCGTCTCCGCCTTCGTCGAGCATCTCCGCTCGCTCGGCCTCATCGTCGAGACCTGACCACCGCGAGAGCGGACCCGGTCAGCGGCGCCCGATGATGCGTCGGAGGCGGGCGCGCTCACTCGGGGTCAGAGCGACCAGGTAGATCAATGGGAGCGCCACGACCAACCACGCGCCGGCCAGCAGTCCGATCTCCAGCAGGCTCGCCGGCAGGTGGATCCCGACGAGCACGACCGCCACGCCGGGCACCGCGAGCGCGCCGTACGGCCGTGCCAGGCACTCGGTGAGGAAAGCCCGCCAGGTCTGCCCGAGGGCGCCGAGGGTGTGGCGGACGTAGAAGTACTCGAGCAGCACCACGGGCAGGCAGACGGCGAGAGCGATGCCCGCCACGCCCAGCGTCGGCGCGAGCACGAAGGACGATCCCACTGCCGTCACCGCCCAGATCACGTGGAGAACGGCGAATCGCCGGATGTTCTGCTGCGCCGTCAGCACCGGGATCGCCAGCAGGTGGTTGTTGTTGGCGAGCAGCGAGAGCACGAGGATCTGAGCCGCGGCGCCGGCGCCTTCCAACCGGCCGCCGGACCATACGTCGATCAGCTGCGGGCCCATCGCCATGATCGGGACGAAGACCAGGAGCATGAGCATGTTCGCGTATTTGGTGCCGCCGATGTAGACGCGTCCGTTGGCCGAGGACCCGCCCTGGACCTGCCGCTCCGTCACTGCGGGCAGCACCGCGGAGGAGAGCGACGCGGTCACCTCCTTGACCAGGGAGTAGACCCGCTGAGCAGCCGCGTAAGCAGCGACTGCGGTCAGCGGGAGGAGCACTCCGGCGACGATCGAGCCGAACTGGAGGATCACGACCCCCGCGAGGCTCAGCACGAGCAGCTGCGAGCTCAGCGCGAAGATGTCCCGGAAGACGCTCCACTGCGCTCGCAGGAGCGACGTCGACGCCTCGGGGAAGCGCACGTGCTGGAAGACGTACATCCCGATGCCGCCGAGCAGCATCGCGGAGACGTCGATCGCGCTGACCACCCAGAGCGGTAGACCGAGCGCCATCGCACCGGCCGCGAGCACGACCCGGCCGAGAGCCTGGACGGTGAGGAAGCCGTTGACGATGTTCAGCGCTCCGAGCCCGGTGAGCGTCTGACGCACGGGAGCGAACAGCAGAGCGAAGAACACGTTCGCCGTGCCGAGGGCGAAGAGGAGTCCGAGCTGCGGGACGAACTCGGCAGGCACCGAGAGCGTCGGCGCCGTCAGCGAGAACGCCAGCGCGAGGAGCGCTGCCGCCACCACCGAGAGAACAGCGAAGAACGCCTCGCTCGTCGCGATGACCCGGCGCATCCGTTGGAGGTCCCCGCGGGTCCTGGACTCCGCGACGAACTTGACGGTCGCCGCCGTCATCCCGAGGTCCTGCTGGAACAGCAGTCCCATCGAGACGGTGAGCGAGTAGAGACCGAATCCGGCCGCTCCGACTCCAGCTGTGACGATCGGCAGGATCGCCACTGTCGCGATCATCCCTGCGAAACGGGCAGCGTAGGTCGTCAGGATGTTCTTGAGCACCTGCGGAGGTTCCTTGTCGTCAGCGGGACGGTCGTTGCGCAGCGGCCGTGCCGCGACGCCACGGCCGGTCGTCCGGCACCCTGCGCGTGCTCGGCGCGACCGTGATGGGCGCCTGCCGGTCGACGTCCGGGTCGGACACTGCCACGCCGATGTATGCCAGGAAGACCCAGATGGGGAGGAAGGTCCACGACGACTGGGTCCAGAGGCCGACCGCGACGCAGACGCCGATCGCGGTCACGATCGGACTCGCGCGAACAGAGCGCGCCAGGAGGACGACGAGAAGGCCGGCCAGTCCCAGCAGGGCGAGGACGCCCATCTCGGCGAAGACCTGGACGTAGACGTTCTCGGCGATGGGCCGCAGGTCCGTCGTCCGGTAGTAGGCCGGGAGGACCGTGTAGTCCGCGTAGTGGGAGAACCAGGCGCCGAACCGGCCGGGCCCCACGCCGAGCGCGAGATGGTCGATCCCCATCTGCGCTCCGATCGACGCCTTCTCCTCACGAACATCGAAGGAGAGGCCGGCGAAGCGGAACTCGGCAGTCTGAGAGACCAGACCGAGCTTCGCGGCCTGGTTGATCACGAATTGCCGAACCGGTGGGATGAATGCGGCCAGTCCCCCGACGAGCAGTGAGAGCGACAGGATCGCCGCGAGCACACGGACATGCGGACGCAGCAGGAACAGCACGGCCGCGGCGACCACGATCCCGAGGACGGCAGTCGTCGACTGCGAGTAGAAGACGAGGAGTGCGGCGACGATCGCGGGGAACCACGCGCGGCGCTTCAGCGCGATGAGCAGTGCCGCACCTGCGTAGAAGCCGAGATGCTGCCCCTCGAGGAAGGGCCCGCTCCGCAGGTTGACGCCGGTCACACTGACGTTGCTGCCGCCTGTCGATCGGAAGCCGAGATCGGTGAGCAGGGTCTCCAGGCCGAGCAGCGCGCCGACGAACTGGAGCAGGGTCGCCGCTCCGGCCAGCCAGATCGAGAGCACGATCGCCCGCTCGAACCGGTCGCGGCCGAGCTGGGAGAACATGTACCACCCGACGAGAGCGAACAGTCCGAAGGCGGTGTAGAACAGGATGTCGGCGCTCGGCGATCGGGTGTATCCCGTGTAGTCGAGCCCGCGAACCTGCCCGGCGAAGCCCAGCCAGTACAGCCCGGAGGCGACGAGCGCCACGGCCAGCAGTACGACGAAGCCGAACCCCGGAACCCGCACGCGCGTCGAAGCGGGACTCAGCACCCGGGCGACGACCGCGAGGACGAGCAGGATCTCCGACACCTTGACCGGCGACCCGACGTCGATGGTCAGCGCGTACTGGAACGGCACGGTGACGACCGCGAGGAAGACGAGGGTCGACCAGATCGGCTCGCGCTGCACGAGGGCCGGCGCCGCGAGCGGATCACGTCCGCGCCGCACGGAGGCCGCCTGCGACGGCAGCTTGCTCGAGAGAGCCATGTCACCTTCCACGATGAGTCGCGCCGTGGCGCTCGCCACCGGAGACGCGGTCGCGAGGCGACCGGGCGTGGTCGAATGATCCGACGCCCGACGCCAGCCGGAAGTGGGATTTCGTGTGAGCATAGCGCAGGGCTGTCAGCCCGCCGCGGACCCCTGGACGGGCGGATCGGCGCCCCGTTCCGCGATCGCGACGTCCGTTATCATCGCGTCGTGCCCCAGGATCCTGATGCGCCCATGCGCGCGCAGAACGACTCGATCGAGACGTCGATCGTCATACCCTGCTACAACGGCGCCGAATTCCTCTCCGAGCAGCTCGCCGCGATAGGTGCCCAGGCGGACCCGTCGATCGAGGTGATTCTGAGCGACAACGGCTCCGACGACGACTCCGCCGCCGTAGCGATCGCCGCGGCCGAAGCGTGCGGATTGCGCCTCCGGGTCGTCGACTCCAGTGCGCGGAAGGGCATCAACCACGCCCGCAACGTCGGCGTGCTGGCGAGCGACGCGATGTACGTCCTGCTCTGCGACTGCGATGACGTCGTATCGCCGACCTGGGTCTCCGGCTTGGTGGGCGCCCTCCGCAGCGGCGCCCAGTGCGTCGGCGGCCCGCTCGACCGGGTCTACCCGGACGGCCGAGTGCTCGAGCGGGCCGAGGGCGTGCACTTCCGGAGCTGGCCAGGGGCGGGGATCACGGTGGGCTCTCCTACCGGAGCCAATTGCGGCTTCGTCCGCGCGCTCCACACCGAGCTGGGCGGGTTCGATGAGAGCTTCATCGGCGGCGGAGACGAGATCGACTTCTTCTACCGGGCCACCGCCGCGGGCGCGGAACTGCGGAGCGTCCCTGAAGCCTCGATCCTGTACCGGCAGCGGGACAGCGCGAGGGGCGCCTACTCCCAGAACTTCCGATACGGCCAGGGCAGCGTGCGGCTGCACACCAAGCTCGCCGCGCTGGGCATGCCCCGCGACCGTCCGGTCAAGGTCGTCGGCGTATGGGTGCACTCGCTCCTCCGACTGATCACCGGACCGGCGAACGCGCGCCGGATCGCGGTCGAGCGGATCGCGCGCCGCGCCGGCCGTGCCCGCGAATCGGTCGCGACGAGGCACCTCTTCCTGTAAGCGCGCTCACGGCCCGTGTCACCCGGAGTGGGACGGCGTCGAGTCGTGCGCAGAGACTGAGTGTCCCCCGTGGACGTACCAGCCCAGCGGAGAGTTCCTCATCGCGACAGGAACGGGGCACCCTCCGGTGACGATGAGCGCGTGACGAAGACATCAGCGCCCTCGAACCGCCGCTCCTTCCTGTTCACCGCGGGGATGGCTTCCGCGGCAGCGATCGCCGTCGCGCCCGGAGCGGCCGCCGCTCCCGTGGACAGCACAGACCTGGACAACCAGGTCAGCACTCTCCTGGCGAACCCGACCAGCAAGTCCAACAATGCGCTCGTCGGCGGAACGGCGATCTACTACGTGGACGACTACGTCAAGAGCGGCGACGCGTCGGACTGGTACTGCTGGGATCGCGCCCTCGCCGCGGCGAAGGCCGACCCTCGGCCCACGGTCGTCCGGGCCGGCGCCCGTGAGTACGTCCTCAGCAAGCAGTGCTCGCTGGAAGGCCACTCGAACCTGACCATCGAGGGCGCGGGAGCGGGTCGGACGATCCTCTCCGGAATGCTGCACGTCACCCTGGCGGCTCCCTTCGTCCTCCGCTCAGGCACCACCGCGAGCAGCAACATCGTCTTCAAGGACTTCACCATCAAGGGCGGGCTCACGAACGCCGATGCTCTCGGCGACTCGTACTCGCGCGAATCGCGGGAGTTCGTGTCGAACTGGACCATCGCCGCCGGCCTCATCGCCACGGGCACAGGCGGAACTCGGGGCTTCCAGTCGGGACTCGTCATCCTGGGCAGCAGGTACCAGACCGGCGCCTATCCGGTCGTCCGGAACGTGACCGTGGACGGAGTCGAGTTCTGGGGACTCCGGTCGATGCCTGTGCAGCTCTACGGCATCTCGGGCGAGACCCGGATGGTCGACTGCACCGCTTTCCGATGCTTCGACCTCGGCTTCCGGGACGATGAGACCGTCACCTTCACCGGGAACCGGGTCGAGTACAGCGCAGACAACGGCGTCTCCATCTCCCGAGGGACACAGCGCGTGAACTGCTCGGGGAACACCTTCATCGGCAGCTTCTACAACGGTGTGTGGGTCGGCGGCTACGAGGGCGAAGCGGGTCCCGCCGGCGTCGTCGTCTCGGGGAACGTCGTGGACCGCAGTGCCCGGCACGGGATCTGGGCAGCCGGCGGCAGCAAGGCGCTCTCGATCACCGGCAACACGGTCACCCGCGTCGAGCGGACCCGCGAGTGGTGGGAGGGTTGCGGCATCTTCCTCGCGAAGCTCGACGGCGCGACCGTCGTGGACGAGGACGGCGACGGCCAGACGGACGACGATCGCTTCACCGCCAACGCGACGATCACCGGCAATACTCTGATCGACTGCGACCGGGGCGGAATCCTCATCGACGAGGGCTGTGCGAACATCCTCGTGACCTCGAATCTGATCCTCCGGCCGGGACGTGCGGCCAAGCTGAACGGCGCGCCGCCGGACGTCCAGTACGGCGGCGAGAACTTCGGGATCTCGACCCCCGGCACCTCGTCGCAGACCTCGAACGTGTACGTCACGCAGAACATGGTCCTCGACGACCGCAACGGCACGTCCGCCCCGTCCGGATCGCGTCTCTCGAACGGGTCGGTGAATGAGCCCGCCTCGATGGGTTTCGGAATCCACCGCCCGGGCGGCAGCGACACGTGGTACTCGTGGGACAACATCGTCGCTGGAGCGAGCCAGCGGCACATCGAGGTGACTCCCCGCCGCCTCGGCCCTTACATCACAGTGGGCGACGTGACG
>Ga0265780_10008710_pt1 | contig 12287 bp, 16 predicted proteins | sample P1T30metagenome_FD_192432 | JGI IMG/M metagenome (GOLD analysis project Ga0265780, IMG submission 192432) | Plant litter microbial communities from East Loma Ridge, Irvine, California - P1 T30 | ecosystem: Environmental > Terrestrial > Plant litter > Unclassified | place: USA: California... | reverse complement strand
CCTCGTATCGACCAGTTCGGAAGAATCGTTCCAAGATATCATTCTCGTTGGTAGCTACTACCAGGTTACCCATAGGTAGACCCAACTTCTTGGCATACCATCCAGCTAGGATATCACCAAAGTTTCCAGTAGGGACAGTGAATCTGATATCTGAGCGTTCTGACTCGGGAAGTTGGAAGTATGCTGAAAAGTAGTAGACGATTTGAGCGAGGATTCGTGCCCAGTTGATGGAATTGATAGCTCCTAATCGGTGGATCTTGTTGAATTTGGCATCGGAGAATAGGGTCTTGACGATAGCTTGACAGTCATCGAATGATGAGTTTTCGACAGCGACAGTGTAGACGTTGGCATCGGGTACAGTTGCCATCTGGGCTAGTTGGATGGGTGAGATTCGGCCATCGGGGTATAGGATGAAGATGGTGATGGAAGGCTTGGAACGTAGACCGTAGATTGCCGCACTGGAGGTCAGCTTATTGCAGCTCAAATGACCAAGTCAGCTGAGTACGCACCTTCCGGTATCACCACTTGTAGCACCAACAACAGTCAACTCCTCCTTGCCCTCGGTCTTGCCAGCGTTCCTCCTTCCCAAGAAATAAGCGAAAGTCTCCCCCAAGAACTGAAGGGCAACATCCTTGAAGGCCCAAGTAGGTCCGTGCCATAACTCCATAACATACTCCTTCTCGCCAGTCTTCCTAAGGGGGGTGGTCACAGGATCCCGGAATGAAGAGTACGATTTATCGATGATAGTCTTCAAGTCTTCCGATGGGATATCGGCCGTAGGGATGAAAAGCGACAAGATCTCGTGCGATAATTCTGGGAAAGAGAGTTTGGCCCACTTGGTCTCCCAGTCTGCAGGCAGAGTTGGAATCTCAGTGGGAATGTATAGACCTCCGTTTGGGGCTAGACCGGTGAGTACAGCCTAATGGTTAGCTTGTACCTGGACACTCCGACTTCAGACTGCGTACCTCTTCGAAGGTAAGAGTCTCGTCTCCTCCCCTTGTTGAGAAGTATCTAATACCTTGATTCGCCATTGTTATAAAGTGTGCACAATGTAAAATGTCCTGTTCACTGAAAAGTCCGAGTCGTTATGAGATTGTAGATGTTACTCGTACCTGAATTTGATTCCGTCTAATTGTTGTAAAGTATGAGTATCAAGAAATCCTATGCGAACCATCCTCATACAGGTCATCATATACTCTTACTTATTATAGCATTATAAAATTACAATTAAATGCCGCCCAAGAAAGGAAACAAGAAGGGCAAGAAAGGAGGAGACGATGATGACGAGTACTGGTTAGTCTCTCCAAGCGATTGCCACCGAAACGAACTGAATTTCCAGGGCGCAGAAAGAGGCTGCTATAGCTTCACCTGCCCCCGAACCTCAAGAGGCTGAAGATGAGGAGGGCGGTGGTGGAATGGGTGGCTTGATGGTAAGACACCTTGTTATATAATATGTGGAGCTTGCTGATACCGCAGTCGCGATTGAGGAAATCTAAGAAAAAGAGAAATACCTTTGCAGATCTTGATCAGGAAGACGACGAGTCACAGCCAGCAGGGATAGAGGAAGTCCGCGCCAACCCAGATGATGAATGGCCAGAGGAGGACGTGAAGCCCAAAAAGGGCAAAAAGGCAAAGAAAGCAAAGGCCAAGGCTCAAGCCGACACCGATGATGAGGAGGAGGCTGAAGAGGTACCGGAAGAAAAGGCAGCACCTGTCAAGGTGGAGAAGCCAGTCGAGAAGGAGGTCGAGGATAAGGATGATGAAGATGACGAGGGACCCAAGGTCAGTTTGTCGGCCATGTGTCTGTCGTGAAAATGATCAAGTAGCTCCTGACCAAGAAAGAGAAGGAGAAGCTGAAGAAGGAGAAGGAGAAGGTCCGTCATACATATCGATTGTTGGTACTTGACTGATCCTGCAGGAGAAGAAGAAGGCACAAGCAGCTGCTAAGCGAGCCGCCGCAGGTGACTCTGCTCCCGCCACTCCTTCAGCACCCGCTCCCCCTTCAGCCGACTCCGCACCAGCAGCCCCAGCAGACGATGGAGAAGGGGACGATGTCGATGCAGATGATGCCACAGCGGCCGACAAGAAGAAGAAAAAGAAGAAGAAGGCCGCTGCCAAAGTCGAGGCTCCACCCGCTCCTGCCAAGGGCAAAAAGGTACCTGCCCATATTGCTGCCATGCAAGCTGCAGTAGCCGAGAAGAAGCGAATCGATGAAGAAAGAGAAGCTGCTGTAGCCGAGAGAGCAAGGATTATGGCGGAGGAGGAGGCACGTATAGAGGAAGAGGAGGCCAAGATTGAAGCTCAGAAAGCGGCAAAGAAGGCAAAGGAGAAGGAGAGGATGGAACGATTAAAGAAGGAGGGTAAATTGCTTTCACCTGCCGAAAAGCAGAGGAGGGCTGTAGCAGAGGCTAGGAAACAAGCATTGTTGGACGCAGGTGTCAAGGTAGCTGGTCTACAGGAAGGAGGTGCGACCGTGAAGAAACCATTCAACAAGAAGAAGCCTCCACCTAAACCCAAAGCTCCCGCTCCCACCGCCGAGAGCTCAACACCGACCCCGGCCCCCGAGGCTGAACCTACGCCCGAGCCCGCTGCGGCACCTAAAGCAGAAGAGAGCGAGGATGACTGGGATAAGAGCGACGAGGATGTTACGGAGAAGTTGGCGGCCGACGTCAAAGACATGAAGGTACAGGAATCGGAGGATGATTGGGACAAGTCGGAAGACGAGGCGCCAGTCAAGACGACTGCCAAGCCATCGATCGAAGCCACGCCTTCTGCCTCCAAGCAGACAGCTCCCGCCAAGCAGGCAGCTACACCTGCCGCTGCTCCCGCCCCTGCTACCGCTGGCGCTGCCAATGCGACTTCGAAACCTGCTGCGAACGGCAAGGCCTCAACTGCCACCGCCGCTCAGCCCGAAGACGATGATGAAGCAAGCGATGATGACTCTGATGATTCAGATTCCGAGTCAGAATCCGAATCCGATTCCTCCGTCGACTCGGAGGACGAAAGGATCGAAGCGGGACGAGCCAAGTACATGGCACGACGAGATGCCGCCATGAAGGCTAGTGAAGGAAAGAGCGAACTTCGGTCCCCAATCTGTTGCATTCTAGGTCATGTCGATCACGGAAAGACTCGACTTCTCGACAAAATCCGACAAAGTAATGTCGCAGAGGGAGAAGCAGGTGGTATCACTCAACAAATTGGTGCTACCTTCTTCCCATCAGATGCTATTATTGCCAAATCGAATATCGTCAATGTCGACAATTACGAGGTCAAGATTCCTGGTCTATTGATTATTGATACCCCTGGTCACGAGGCTTTTGCCAATCTACGAAGTCGAGGATCTTCGCTATGTAACATTGCTATCCTTGTTGTCGATATCACACAAGCATTCCAAAAGCAGACTATCGAGAGTCTCAAGCTCTTGAAGGAAGGCAAGACACCTTTCGTCGTTGCGGTCAACAAGGTAAGATGGTCCATAAATACCCCAGATTAGTGCTGACAAGCAGATCGATAGGCTGTTCGAGTGGAAATCTACACCCGACAATGGATTCCGAGATTCTTACGAGAAACAATCCAAGTCCACCAAGAACGATTTCGAGAACCGACTATCACAAATCAAGCTCGCACTATCCGAGAACGGTTTCAATTCAGAGATCTTTGATGAAAACAAGAAACTCGGAAGTGTCGTCTCGCTAGTCCCCACCTCTGCCTTTACTGGAGAAGGTATTCCCGACATGCTGCTCCTCCTCGCCAAGTTAACACAGGAGAGGATGAACAAGAGCTTGATGTATGTCTCATCTTTGTCATGTACGATTTTGGAGGTCAAGAAAGTCGAGGAAATGGGTACTACTTTGGATGTCATTCTGTCGAATGGACATTTGAAGTATGGAGATACTATTGTGCTTTGTGGTACCGATGGTCCGATCGTCACCAAGGTCAGGGCTCTCCTGACGCCTCAACCCATGAAAGAGCTACGAATCAAGGTACGTCTGTTGTCGTATGAACGGGTTATACATGCTAATTATCAGTCTACATACGTCAGACATGAGACAGTAAAGGCCGCACTCGGTGTCAAGATCTACGCCCCAGGACTCGACAAAGCAATCGCCGGTGCCCGAGTATATGTCGCCGAAAACGAAGAGGAGGAATCCTACTTCAAGGATTTATGTATGGATGACTTGCAGACCTTGAAACGATTCGCAGTCGGTCAAAAGGGTAAAGGAGTATACGTCCAGGCATCCACTCTCGGTGCTTTGGAGGCACTATTGACTTTCCTTCAAACCAGTAAGATCCCAGTCCACGATTTCGGTGTCGGTCCAGTCTTCGCCAAGACTATCAGAGCACACGCCGCTATGGCCGAGAAGGCTCCGGAATACGCATGTGTCTTGGCTTTCGACGTCAATATCGAAAAGGATGCAAAGGAATTCGCTGCCAAGGAAGGTCTGAAGATCTTTGCCGGTAAGTGATCCGTCTCTCTTTATCAGGTGCGGTCTGACGAGATAGAGCCCGTTATTTACCACCTCTTCGATTCATTCAACAAATACCTCGCTGAGGTTATCGAAGCTCGGGAAAGAGATGCCATGGACTCAGCGGTCTGGCCTGTCAGGCTCTCGATCATCTCATCATTCGCCAACCGTGACCCCATTATTCTTGGATGTGACATCAAAGAGGGTACCTTGCGAGTGGGAACCCCAGTCGGTGTTGTGAAGTACGACAAAGCGACCAAGGTCCGAGAGATCATCAAGCTCGGCAAGATGTAAGCGTCTTTTCACCTCGAGTCGTGTTCCTATGAGAGGATATGTCATACATAGTAGGATAGCTAGCTGACGAGTAGCACGAGTCTTGAAAAGGAACACAAGTCGGTCGACATTGTCAAGAAGACTGCAGTGGGTGGAGGTATCGCCGTCAAGATTGAGAGAGCACCATGGGAGACCGCGAAAATGTTCGGCAGACACTTCGAGCTCACAGACGAGGTAGTCTCGCTCATCTCGCGTAAGAGTATTGACACTCTGAAAAATGTTTTCCGAAAACAAGTCACAAATGACGAGTGGAACATGATACGGAAAATGAAAGACGAGCAAGGCGTTCAGTAATTTCCTATATATGCTTCTGCCTCCATATTGTATCTCGGACTACTGTATAATCACATATGCATCTTTTCAGGTTAATTTGATGTAGAGTCCATTGGTCATATTGCTGGAAATTGTGTGACGGAGATGACCGGCGATCGATGACACCCGAGATCGTTAGTTAATGTTAGTCGATTAAGGTGTACTTTACAATCTAACTTACAACCCCCACTCTGCCAGACATATATTTACCTCACTCAAGATGTCATCTATGTCAGATACAGCCCGACTTTCCTCGAACCCGGAACACGATATAATGTTACAAGAGACACATCCCGACCTTCTCGATGAATCCCCCAAACCCGTACGAATGACTGGAGGTGGAATGCGCGAAGCAATGACTGCAAAATACGATCCTTCTACCAAACTAGCTACTGGAACTACAATGGCGGAATATAAACGGATCAATATGAGAGCTACGACTATTGGAATGTGGGGTGGATTGGCTGCTGGGGGTTTGATTAGTGAGTTCCAATCAGCACATTCAGTACTGGGGACTGATAATAGCAATGGCATTGAAGAGACGTACGAACCTCTCCCGTAATGCTCTGACGTTCTCTTTCTTATGTACGTTGCCCTCATACAGCAGTGATAAGGCGAAACTGATCCTAGTCACGGCCTCATCTCTGTCCTATGGTATATCACAATCTCTAGTCCAAACCCGCTTGCAGGAGGTAGTAGCAAAAGCAAACGATGCCAAACTGCCCCGAGCACCAGATGGTGGAGGATACATGCTCTCCGATCAAGCTCATACCGACTCAAGTTCCGATTATATACAAGAAAAGACGAAAGATGAGGAATTAAAAGATGAATTGAGGACACTTGGGATGAGGAAGGAGAGATCTAGATGGGGTAAAGGGCGAGGACTGAGTGGGGAAGTTGAGGAGGAAGGAGAGATGAGGGATACGTTCTTTAGGCCTGGGGTACCAAGGAGGGAGGTCTAGGTGGGCCGAAATGAATAAAGAGGGGTTGGCAGACAGATGCATCAAGGGCTGATCATCGATCTATCTACGCTCTCCGAGTCCACAGCCGTATCATCTACAGTCCCTGTAGCAGTCTCTGTTTCCGTACCCTCTTCACTTCCACTCGCATCTCCCAGTTCCCGGCCCAGAACGGAACCATGGCTCAATCTCGATCTTCTCGGTCTTCGCTTTTCTGGCGATTGAGCTTCTGGTCCAGGCGATAGAGAATATCTCTGGAACGAGTAGGCTTGGCTTGTTTGTCTTGATGTCATTCTGGAATTCGGATTCGAGAGGTGACGGCGTTGAGGTGGCGGCATTGGTGATGAAAGTGCAAGGAGTAGAGATTTCAGGTTGGGAAGGGTATGGCGTAGATCGACCATTTTTATGGATGCTTCCTGCATCAACTGCCTGTCAGCTAAGTACTCGTTTCGTTGAATTACCATTTCAATATTCTTGTTGAGCAAGAACACGGCGTATTCGTACCGATACCTTTCTACCCCTTTTGCATATAATGGAAACCTTCCATCAGCTCAGCTAGAACCTTAGGGGACGTACGATCTGGGCCCTTGCATGACAGAAACGGTATCTTTGACCAAACTTCGACTCCCGGCACAAGTAATCGGGTAGCTCAATCCACCCTCCTTCCTCACCTCGCTCAAGCCTCCCAGGACCTGGACAAGTAAAGCAACGTACCCAAGTGCAGCCGCGGTAGATTTCTCATCTACTTTACCCAAGTTATCCGGTAATATCATAGTAAGCGGAGGAGCTGGGTCCTTGGGACCAAGGGGAATTGGGAGGGGGATATCGAATATGGAGAATAGAAGAGAATTTGCGTGAATTTGCGTGATAGGGAAGAGGGAATCTAGGGATTGGATGTGTTCTGATCGGGATTGGTGGATAGCGGGAAGGAGTGATGAGCGGTCGATCCTGTTTGTCAGCCTGCATTATAAAGTGGGATGGGAACGTACTCAGCGGTCTCGAGATCTAGTTCGAGGTCTGATAATTGAGATCGCAGGAGTGAATCTGTACTCTCTGATCGTGTAAGGTTCGCACGTCGCTCATCGAGGGCTTTACGCCGTAACGTCACTGCAGCATGGACTGTCATCAGCCTAAAGCTCATGTATCTAAAGGCGACTCACCTTCTTCCGTCTCCTTTTCAACTTCATGGATCTTATTCTCGATCCATTTTATGCGGGTCTCTCGCTCGCTTGTATCTCGCCGCTGGATGTTAGCGAGTCCGAGCCTAAATGTGGGAACGTACTAATGCTCGACCATCTGTATCTCTTCGAAGCAGTTTATCGATTTTAGCTTGTACTTCCGCGATTCCCCTCTGAGTATCCGCAATAACAGCTTGAATATTGACCAATCTGGGAATTAGTGATGATCCATCTCCCTGCTCAGAAATGATGAGAGCTGAATAGACTCACTGATGAAGACCACCAAGCCCTATACCCTTCTTCATCCTCGTCTCACGCCTACTCCTTTCCACCGCGTCCCTCGCTTTTGAGCCATCAACTATGCCAGTCGAATGAGAGATATTGGTTTCGAGGTAGTAGGTCGAATCGGGATCCATCCCCAACGTGATCAAAATAGCATTATCCCCCAATTTCACTCCACCCTCCAATTTCCTCAGATCCGTTAATTTGATAGGTCCACCTATCGTATCTGCTTTACGCCATGTTTCCTTCTCCCCTTCCCCTACTGAGTCTTCGTACCATACTTCCAGGATTGCTTGGCTTGAAGCTGATTCCTCCGTTGTGAGCCATGGTGCGAAATCTCCCTCTTCGAGCTGGAGAAATCGGGGGTTTGTCGATGGATGATGGATTGGGGAGATGAAGAATGGGATCGATTCTGAAGTTCCCTTCTCAGTCTGTTCATCTCGACGACCATTCTTGTGACTGTGGCCGTTTGTAAGCGCTGGTCCGCTTGATTTGGGCACAATACGCCTGACGGACCCCGAGCTGGATTGGGAGTCGTTTCTTTTTCGCTCCGGGTGCTTAGCGGTCTCACTGAACTGTACTGTACCCTTCCTGTGGTTGTCTTTGGCGAGGTCATTGTTTGGAGTGGATCGACCAGAGGCGGAGGAAGTGTACGAATCGACTGACGATTGCGATGAGGATGTCTTGAAGCTCGGACGCCCATTTGTGTTCCCATTTACCGCTCGCTCCTTCCCTTTTCTCGAAGGTGGGAGTACGAACCCTTGACTCTCTTTCGCATTCGCATTCCTGCCGGTCTGATCTTTGTCGTTCGGCAGTCGAAGCAGCAAAAAAGTTCTAGCCAATTTCCTCTCCTCGACCTCACTATGAATATCCTGTTCTTGTATAGCTTTAACAGCTTCATGAGCATGTTCCAACGCTTGACCAGCGAGAGTCGGTGCTCTTGTCCTGCCTAAGCCTGTCGAACTTGATGCTGATGTCGACCGTTCTCGGATATGGTGAAGGTGTGTACTTGAGGGATGACGGCGGTTTGATGGTCTACGGATTATCGATGGTTGGACTGGAGATGGGGGACTGAGTATTGTTTCGGGGCCGGGTGTCTCGGGGAGGAAAAGTTGGTGTATACGTATACTAGAGATCAGCTATAAGCCCCAAGGCGTTCCAGGTAGCGATCTCAGTTCAGTGGAGCTTAGCTTTCGCCAAACTCACACCAACTGCATGCGGTACAGTTAATTTCCTTGTTCAACAATCCAAAGCATGAGAAAGTGGTGCATTTCAAAGTGCAAGCACTCGCCACACTTTCTCACACAATGGCTCCCAGATTTAGTTCTCACAAATCCTTATCCGCATCAACCTGGCCGGAGCCAAGAGGACGTCAAACCGCTCTAACTGATCCTTTCAAAGACAAAGCGACTTACCCGGTAATATGCCTAATTCTCGGAATGTCCATCCCTTCGAATTGTGATCCATCTGCCCCACCATTCTCCGACATGCCGACCTCCTTATCGTTCATATCGTGAAAGCGAGCATCTTCGCTCTTTGCTCCGTGTTTTAGGTCGTTGTCGTTGTTAGTAGAGCGTCATTAACCTGTTGCCCCCATCTCGTCGGTCATCACCGCTTCAATGCTTGAAGCGTGCCTGGCTTGACTTCGGCCCCGGTCATTAATGGAGATGTGTAGACATGCTAGACCATTCTATTGTTCCATATATATACACTCAATCATCCTTTCCAGAACCGCTCATCATAGGAGAGATAGGTACTGAGCGCATAGTAATTATCGGGGTCATTATTGCCAGTTTCATAGACTATCCTCGGACAAGCCGAAAATCACCGATTACTTGGCGATTATCAATCAGCGATCAACGACCAATCGATAGTTGCGAGCGATAACAATTTACCGGCATTTAGGCAAGGCAGGTCATAATGAGTAATGCTCCTGGCCCATCAAGGGGTCTCCCAATATGTATGTTTCACAGCTATATCCTCTTCTACGCAGGCTGACAAAGCAGTATCAGGACCCCCACCCATCACAGAATCAGATAGTAAGTTACGCCCCTCCCCCCTTCTTGGACACAACTGACAATTAGCCTGCAGACAATGTTCCAAAGACTTCAACTTAGTCTGGCGCCGATCCCATCCATGTGGTCATTGTGGATTTGAATACTGTTCATCATGTCTCTCAGATGGTCAGGCTCTTATGCCCCGCCGGCCTGGGCAGTCGAGGGATAAAGGGCCTTTTGCGGAATTGAAAGCTGGTTTAGGGTTAGATGATCGTCAATCAAATGGCAGTGGATATGAGGTTGAGGGAGTCTGTGTACCATGTTTGGGGATGTTGCAAGGTATGTCCGATACTCTGATGCTCGTCAGAAAGGCTAACGAGACAGTCACTTGTGCCCCGATATCGTCATTGAGAAGTCTGCCTCTCAAAAGGCTGAAAGAGTATCTCGCAGCGTATAATATCCCGAATGTTGGACCTAAGGAGAAGGAGGATTTCGTACAGGCTGTGGTGAAGGCTAGGAACCCTCAGACTGGGGCGTTATCACCGGAAGCCGAGGTATGTTGATAATCGGCCTCGCGAGCTATATAGGGCGATGGCTGATCATCAGGCATACTATCGACGTCACTCTGTTCCCAAAAAGGGCGTTTCAACGAATACGAACGGGACCACTCCAACGCCCCGAGCGACCCCAGCTCAAGCCCAACAAGCTGGTCCTCCGACGAATAGCACCTATAACCGCCCACCTCCGCAACAAGCATATCGCCCTCCACCTCCATCCCAGCAGTACCGTCCTCCCCCTTCCGCGAATCAATATCGTCCCCCTCCCCCTGCTAATCAGTATCGGCCACCTCCTCCTGCTAATCATTATCGGCCACCTGCGCAGTCATCCCCACGACCGCGTCCACCAGCCTCAGCCCCTGCCGCGCCGGTCGTCAAGACCCCTCCACCGCCTGTTCCCACTATTATGGGCCTTGTCGCTCTACCAACCTCGTACCTCTCGACTTTAAGTATCGGAACACTCAAAGCTATACTTTACGAGAATCACGTGAAAGTAGACTTCAAACAAGTCCTTGAAAAGTAGGTCCATCATCGTGTGGGGGCAGAGTTCCGCTTACGAGTAGACAAGAACTAATAGGCCGAGTAGCTGAACTTATTACCGCCGAGCGCAAGCGTCTAGAGAGACAGCGGTACGAAGAAGAGAGACTCGCCCAGGGTGATTCAGCAGCGGCAGCTGCTGCTGCTAGTGCTGGCGAGGATGCCCATTCGCACGTCACGGATAAAGCTCAAGTACCGACTGGGCCAATGCCTGAAATTGAGCGAGGATTGTGCGTGGTATGTCAGGACGAAGAAGCGACTTTGGCTGTTGTTGATTGCGGGTGAGTCTTCCAGTATTCCCCATGGCAATCGCTGATATATAGGCATTTGGCAATGTGTCAACGTGAGTCTCGCTTTAGTCCGGATAGTAAGAGGAAGACTGACTTGTAGATTGCTCAGAATTGATCATGGCAACCAGCCAAGAATGTCCGCTTTGTAGAACTAGAATCATCACTTCGTGCGTCCGATCTTACGATTCGAGTATGATAAGGTCAAGAAGCTGACAATTAGGCAACGACTCATTCGTATCTATCGTGTGTGATACCCATCCCATACCATACCTCTGCGCAGTAGGTATAAAGATAGAGAGCCATTTTGGGGAAGTCCATCACCGGATATCCGAAGTGATTTAACAGCAGATGCATAATACTACAGTGAACCATTATATGCAAGAGTACAATTTACAATAAGTACATCAACAGAACCGGATACAACATAATCAGCACTACCAAGGTCTCGTTCTATCAACCATCTCGATAGGACTATCAAATGCCTTCTTCCCCTTTGCACTGCTTCTCAGACTTCCAGTCACACTGGCACTGGCTCTTCTGGGTTCATCAGGCGGGACACCATGTTCCATCCAATTATTAACTCCTTTCTCTCTATCCCTCTCCCGAGTTAACGCATCCAGATCCCAGAATGATGCCGAGGGAGATTGTTTCTTCTTCCCGTCGTCATACCCATATTCCTCGAGGTTCATAGGCGATAGATCAGAACTCATAGACGACTGCCTCATGTTATCCTGATGATGCGTTGATCGCCTCGATGGACCTCCTTCCTGTCGTTTGAGATTATCAATTCCTTTGTGTACAGCCATAGGATGCCTTGTCGGTAATGACCTCGGTACATCTGCCCTAGGTGGAGAAGGGGATATAGGTGTAGGGGAGATGGTGAGAATATCGGGTTGAGCGGAGTTCTGGCGTTGTAGCCCAGGGCGGTTGGGCGTAGTGGATGAAAAGGGGTGATTGTTGTTTGAATGTGAGAATTGAAGCGTGGGTGTACCGAGTTCATGATACGTTCGTAGATTCGTCGAGAGGACGCTCAGCTATCTATCAGTCTCTCTCCTACCGTCTTCATGTAAATGACTCACTTGTCCCATCAACTCATCAACCTCCTTCTCCCTCTTCATCAATGGATCTTCATCTTTACCTTCACTCTCCCGTCTAAGCTTCTCCCCACTCCCATCTAGACCCTCTAAAGCAAGATGCATCCTCCCAATTTCTTTCTGTACTCTCAACACACTTTCCAAATGCCCCTTCAGAGCCTTCACCATCCCTTCACTCCCCTCACTCAATTCCGCATTAAATATCTCGAAAATAGGTCGATGTCCTTCCTTTCCCTTCACCTTTTCTTTTACTTCACTGAACCCCAATCCTCTAAGCGGTAT
>Ga0265780_10008709_pt1 | contig 12287 bp, 16 predicted proteins | sample P1T30metagenome_FD_192432 | JGI IMG/M metagenome (GOLD analysis project Ga0265780, IMG submission 192432) | Plant litter microbial communities from East Loma Ridge, Irvine, California - P1 T30 | ecosystem: Environmental > Terrestrial > Plant litter > Unclassified | place: USA: California... | reverse complement strand
CGAGGCATCGGAAGACGAATCTGAAGAAGAGTAAGGATTGACATGAAGGGGGGATTTTGGACTAAAGATTCGTTGACGATGGGTCTGTTGATGATGAATTCGCTGGAGACAGAAATGTGTATGGAAGAATTTCTAACGACGAAGCTATCGACGAGATGTTTGTCGACTTTGACTAGGAGAGCACTAGACACCATCACCTACCTAAGACTCAATAGCAGACATAGCACGTGACTCCGATATGAAAGTACAACATGCTCGACCTCCTCGGATCTACACGTCTGCTTCGCGGTTCTTCGCCTCTTGCCGCAGTCTCACAAAGTGGACGACTTGATCCTTCGTTCAGGTCTCAATCCCGGATAAATCTAGAACGTGGAAAAATTTCTCTCATGCATATTGCCTGCACAGTCAATCCGTAAGTGTCGCATCTCCACCATGGGCACTACGGTTGAGGCTGCTTTAAGCTTGTTTCCACTCTCCACACCGCATCGATTTTACGTCCCCAGATCTGCCGGCTTTGTTGATGCAGGAACCGGGCGAATCCTTGACTGAGCAAAAGTTGACTGATGTGATTGACTTGAGCAGCAGAGACACATGTCGCGTGTGTGAGAGACGTCGCGTTTTGTCAAATCACGTGCATTTCCTCACCAGTGTTTACACGTATGGTTCTCTAAACCAAACGTACGTGCAGATGATGGAAGAATCATTTTGCAGCTGACAGTCGGTCGGATGCTCAGTCTCACGCTTACAGGCGGACGAGTCCGGCAGGCTCCGGTTCTCGGCGGCGAGCATCAGCCACCGCGGACTCTCTAGGATTGCCCGGGGCGGCGATTGGTTTGAGAGAATGGGTCTTGTCGGTGAAGGTAGCGTCATTCGTTGTCATCTGTTTTGCCGTGGGGCATGTGCTTCGTACTCAGGCATCATCACGAGCAATAATGCGTCGGCTCCAGGTCCTTTCGGTCCCCGCAATCGCGCCGTTGAGTGATTCTTGTCGTGTTTCCAGAGATGAAGTCGAGAGACGTGAAATCGTCGTGTCTACTGTAGTGCATGTGCAGCCAAAGGTAGTCTATCATCTATCTCCATTGCCGAGCCGATCTTTCACTCACTCGTCACTCCTCCTACCTCATACCAAACCTACCAAACCTACCGAGAAAAACTCCAACAAACAGCTGTCAACCTCACTTCCTCTCTTTCAGCTGAACTTCCCATCTTTTGAACTTCAACCGCGGTCCCACCCCGCCATCGGCTTTGAGCTTCCGGTAACCCATCAAACCGCATTTACCTCACGCCGTCGCCCTCAACCTGCGCATTTCAATCTCGACTCGCATCCGACCGATTTTTGGTCTGCACATGAAGTCGCTAGGAAGGAAGGACCACACCACATCTCAGACTGCAAGAACAATTCACTCCTCGCCTGCCGCTATCGCTATCGTCCCCTGATCCAACAAGAAAGTCTCGAAAGTCCCATTACGAACACACCTACAACTCTCGCACCTTCACCTTCACCCCCACACGCAATGCCGTCAGCCATGCCTCCTCCCAAATCCGTCGCAAACACCGCCATCGCGGACACACGCCGCACCAGCACCGCATGGTCTCCCCAGGGCGAATTCATGTTCCCCGCCTCGAGGACCAGGCCCAGCTCCAAAGTCAATGGAGTCGGCGTCCAAGTAGAGGACACTCGGATATGCGTTGTCATGGTCGGTCTACCTGCCAGAGGCAAGAGTTTGATTGCACAAAAAGGTATGCTTCAGTCGTCCAAGGGCGTACATTCGCTGAAGAACTCCCCTCTAATTCCCATCTCACAGTTGTCCGGTATCTGGGCTGGCTCTCGATCACCGCGAAATGCTTCAATGTCGGAAACTACCGCCGCACTGATACTCCGCAACCGACAGCAGACTTCTTCGACACGAACAACAAAGAGGGCGAGCGACTTCGCAGAGCTGCCGCTGAGGCTGCCGTCGCCGACATGCTGAAGTGGTTCAAGGGACAAAACAACCTCATTGCGATTCTCGACGCCACAAACAGCACCAAGAGCCGTCGCCGCTGGATTAAGGACGTCTGCGATGCTGAGGGTGTTGAGACCCTGTTTGTTGAGAGCAAGTGCGAGGATGAGGACGTGATCATGTCCAACATTCGCGAGGTCAAGACGACCAGCCCCGACTACGAAGGGCAGGACCCGGAACAGGCGGCGCTCGACTTCAGACAGCGGATTACAATGTACGAGAAGGTCTACGAGACACTGGACGAGGATGAGGCCGACATGACATACTGCAAGATCATCGACGTTGGCAGCCAGGTCATCATCAACAGGATACACGATTATCTACAATCGCGTGTGGTGTATTACCTCATGAATCTTCACATCAAACCCAGAAGTATCTGGATAAGTCGAGTACGTCCGCCACATCAAGTCTTGCAAATTACCCTAAACTGACCTTCATTACCAGCACGGCGAATCCATGTACAACGTTTCTGGCCAAATCGGCGGAGACGCCAACCTTTCTGCACGCGGCCAAAAGTACGCCCAAGTCTTGCCCGATCTTGTTAAGCAATCGGCCGGCGACCGTCCTCTCACAGTGTGGACCTCCACCCTCAAACGCACGGCTCAAACTGCACACCACCTGCCCTACGAAAAGCTGTCCTGGAAAGCGCTGGACGAGCTGGACTCCGGCGTCTGCGACGGCCTCACCTACGCCGAAATCGAGCAACAATACCCTCACGACTTTGCAGCCCGCGACGCCGACAAGTACAACTACCGCTACACTGGCGGCGAGTCCTACCGCGACGTCGTCATCCGCCTCGAGCCCATCATCATGGAGCTGGAGCGCAGCGAGAACATCCTCATCGTCACACACCAGGCCGTCTTGCGCTGCATCTACGCCTACTTCATGGGTTCCGCGCAGGACAAGAGCCCTTGGATGAACGTCCCGCTGCACTGCCTTATCAAGCTCACGCCACGCGCGTACAAGACCGAGGAAGAGCGTATCTACGCCGATGTACCGGCCGTCAGCACCTGGCGCGAGAAGGGCAGCAAGGCCGAGCACCAGGCGACTCCGGATGTTGGCAGCCCGTCGATCCAGGGCGAAGCAAAGGAGACGCCCAACATTCCTGCTCTGAACGTTACCAGCGCTCCTTAGGGGAGGAGAGACACGGAACCTGTTCTCTGAGCGAGATAACTTTGTAGATGGAAACCTTGCACATACTGCAGAATGTGACTGCACGGGAAAAAGAACATAAGGTAGCTGGAAATGGGTAGCGAGGCACGCGGGAGCAGCAAAGTCATCCTGGTGGTGGTGGTTATGGAAGTATTTCACGCACAGGCGAAAGCGACGAGGATTCTCCTCTGGAAGAAACATACTGGGCTTGGGCAGGGCAGGACAGGGCAAGGCATAGCGAGGAGTCCTCTTTTAACATTTTGCGTCTGTTTGTCCACAATTTTTCTGCCTCCTTTCTTCTTTTTTTTCTTCTTTTTCCTCTCATATCGGTGGATGGGACGGTGACGGCGGGAACCTTGGAAGGCACAAATAAGGTTGTTTTGAAAGTCCTGCATCAAAGCCAGCCAATGAAGAATGCTTCCGATTGCCGTCTTCATTCTCACACCTAACTCGTGGCACGTATGACGAGATGAGCGCGGTAGTGTTGTCCCCGCGGTAAACTAGGTTTGTATCGACTAGAGTATCAGGTACGTGTTAGACCTCATTATTATAGAATGAGACGTATCAACTCATACAGCCACAGTTCATCCAGACTCATCGAGCTAGCAACTACATGTACGGTCTAAAAATCGAAAAGGGGTAAGCTGTCTCGCCTTTTCCTCAAGTCAACTTTCCTGGTCGGCCTAGCCCATTGTTGGTCTCTGTCTCATACTAGATTCTCACTCCAACGGTCTATGGCAAGGGAGACAGACGTGGAGAGAACAGCAGTCAGATCGTCGACTATTTAGACTTGTAGGTACTTACAGCACATGTAAACAAATTCCATGTCAAATCAGAATGAAGCCGCGCAACCAAAACACAGAAAGAACAAAATGCAACATGCAACATGTCATCACAACGTCTATCTCATCAACCGCCCATCCGCTCACCTGGTCTTCACGAGCAGGTCCTCCACGCTGTGCTCCTCCAACGAATCAATCAGCTTGATGATCTCCGCCGCTTTCCCCTTGCCATAGACCGGAGCCGCCAGCGACACGAACTTCTCATCCACGCGGTCGCGCGTGAACGGGTGCTCTGGCTCGCCTAGCGGGAACGCCTGATCGATCGTCTCTGAGGCGCCGTCTGACCAAGTGATCTCTAGCTTCGCGCCGAACTGCTTGATGCTGTTGTCGATTTCGACGGAGATCTTGTCGCAGAGACTGTGGATCTGTGCGTCGCTGAGTTTGTGGTAGGCTTGCATTCCGGTGCCGGAGCCGTAGAGCAGGGCGTTGGCTACCTGGTAGTAGGCTGAGAACTGGGCGTCGATGACGTTTTCTGGGTGGATTTTGTTCGGGGTTGGGTCGCCGACGAGGGAGAAGTTGGCGGCTGTCATTGTTAGGGTTACTCTCTCGATGTCTGAGGGCTTGACGTTGCCGTTGTTGTGGGCGTCGTGGAGGTTGCCTGCGATTTCGATGAGGGCGTGGGTCATGCGGCAGGCTGGGTAGGGCTTCAGGCTCGACTTCAGCCATTCCCAGTCGGAGCCCAGATTCGCTGTCAGGCGGTGCAGGTCTTTGTCTTTGTTCGGGCTGTAGGCGTGCAAGAAGCCCATCTTGCCTTCGATGATCCGAGTGGCGCCTATCACGCCCGCTTCGGCCAGGTTGATGCACATGAAGGCGTCGTGGACGGCAAACCCTGGGTGAAGGCGTTTGTTCCAAGAGCCGTTGTCGAGGTATTGCATTGAACCTGCTGCTTTGCTGCCGGCGAGACCAAAGGCCATTTCGATGGTCTCTGCGGGTAGGCTTCTGAGGACAGCAATAGCTGATACTGCACCGAAGACACCGGCCGTGGACGTGTTGTGCATGCCCTGGCTGTAGGCTTCGTAGCCAAGCTCGTGGGCAAGACGGCATGTTACCTCGTAACCGACTGCGATGGCGAGCATGAAGCGTTCACTACTGGAGTCATCTCCCAGCATCTCGGCTTGGGTCAGGGCGGCTGATATCGCTGTCACGCCCGCGTGGACGGTTCCTGGAGCGTAGGTGTCGTCAAAGTCCAGGGAATGGCCGAAAGCTGCGTTGAGGAGGGCGGCATACTGAGGAAGCATGTGTGGTTTACCTTTTCCGAGGACCGAGCATGTTCCTGTGTTTCCAGCGCCTTGCAGAGTAACGATGGCTTTGTATATTGGCTCGGTAGAATCTGCATTTCCGAGTGCGCCAACAACGACGCCAATAAAGTCGATGAGGACTTCTTTGATTTTGGCTCGAAGTTCTGTCGTGAGCTGTGAGGGTTGGGCATCCGCGACGAAGGAGGCCAGTAGTTTTGTTACGGCTGACTGTGCTGAGTGTCCGTTGGTGTTTCCATTGGTTTGACCGTTGCTCAGCACCATGGTCTAAGATATGTTGTCGACACTCCGATGCAGAGTTGGAGATGCACACGTGGATGGTCTGACCGAGTTCGATCAAGAGATTAGCAGAGGGAGGAAGATTGAAAGTGAAGCTACCTGTTTATCGATCGATATGCAATGGAAAACAAATGTATACAAGTCCAGTAGTGACGCCAGATGCCCCGAGGTCAATCAAGCTCTTCGTACGCTATTCTTGTCGTGAAGGCTATTCCCGGCCTATTCGAGGAGCTTACATGTAATAGCCGAGAGAAAGGATAAGGGTCAGAGTTGGGGTTGATGTGAACAGCGTTTTGCCAAGAAACGTCTGACGCACCTGCCCGCCGCCGCTCATTGACGCGCGACTTCCTCAACTCTCGACTTTTTGCGACTGCGACTGCGAATCGAATGCGACTGAACGCGACCCTCGACTTTTTACGCCCGCGCTCCAACCTGCTCTCTTCACCACACCCAACGAGAACTACATTCATCTCAACCACCGTAACACCGCAACACCACTTCACTCCAGTGTAATCCGCCAATTCCACACACCCGCTTCGGCGCATCGCAATGGGCGACAGTTATCGCCCAGGTGGTGGCGGCGGCGGTGGTCACAACGACCGCAACCGTTACCAAGACTCTGGATACGACAGATCGCGCGACCGCAACTATCGCCAACAGCAATACGATCAATACCCTCCGCCTCCCCCGTCGAATTACTACGATTCGCGCCCGCCGCCTGGCACCTCGTCCTACCGCCCTCCGGGACCACCACCGTCGTTCCATGACCAATCTCGAAGCTCCAGCGGAGGTGGCTTCACTTTCAGAGGCGCCGCTTCTGGCGGTCAGAGCTATCGTCCTGAGCAGAACTTCACTTTCGACGCCCCTGGCCCGAGGGCACCGAACGGCTTCGCACCCGAGTCTGCGCGCGCCACCCACGACAGACCTAGGAGGTTCGACAGAGATGGTGGACGACCCCGCCACGAAGGGCGCGGAAGAGGATCGAACGCTCCGCGTGGTCGAGGAGGCTACCGCGGCTTTGGCCCAAAGCCAGCACATGACCGCGCCATTCTGAACAAGCTGGCCGGATCGCGTGAAACCACTCCGGAACAGTTCGAAGGCATGGACGAAGGCCACCATCGCTTCAAGGACGCTGCAGAGGTCGAGTCCAGTGAGGAAGACAACTCCGACGACGATGGACCTCGCAAGCGCACAAAGGTTGAAGCCTCCGATGCGTCCGCCGCTCCCAAGTGGTCGAACCCGGACCCGTACACAGCGCTGCCTCCGCCAGAGACTCTTGGTGCTCCCAAGAAGGATATTGTTCAAGTTATTCGCAAGGCCAAAAATGAAGCAGCACCCAAAACTGACAAAGTTGCTGACAACGCGGACTTCATCTCCTTCAACTTCGACGACGAAGGCGACGCTGAGATGGATTCTCCTCCTCCTCCACCGGCTAAGTCGCCCGCGCGCACTGGTGAGCCGACTTTCAGTCACCGCGATTCCTTCCACCAGAAGACTTCAGCCGCGACTGCGCCAGAGACGAGCAATGGGTCGTCACATTCACGCACGCCTACGAACAAGCGCCAGCAGGGCAATTCATCGCCCTCCAGTGGTGCAAGCTACAACAGCCCACAACACTCGATCGTTCCAGAGCATGTGTCGCGCCCGCCTAAGCGAAAGTCTCGCGACATCCGCCAATTTGGCGATGTCGTCGAGGAGTGGCAGTCGATAGAAGGCCAAACAGTGGCCCCATGGAGTACCACTAACCACCAAGATACTGCCGATGTTGGACTAAGGTACGTTCAGCAGATCCCTGAGGAACATTTGCGGCACTTACGCCTTTGCAGGTTACACAAAGAGATTTGCGACTTTTACGAGTACGTAAAGCCTCGCGACTACGAGCAAGCTGCTCGTCTTGATCTTGTCGTCAGAGTGCAAGCTGCGATCCGGGCTTGGGGTGGGGCTAACGGCCACGCTGCCAACGCAGAGGTTCACTGCTTTGGGTCTTTCGCATCCGGGCTGTACTTGCCCACTGCTGATATGGATTTGGTCGTGATGTCGAGATCTTTTCTGAGCAGCGGAGTCCGTCAGATTGGCCAGTCTCAGAATCAATTGAGAGGGATCTCTAACCACATGGAGAAGCTTGGAATCGCAAAGCCCAACACAGCCACGTTTATTGGAAAGTCCAAGGTGCCAATCGTGAAATTCACCGACAAGCGCACTGGCATCAAGGTCGACATTTCGTTTGAGAACAACTCTGGCTTCCCCGCTCTCAAAACTTTCGAAGCTTGGAAGGAGCAGTATCCTGCCCTGCCAGTCCTCGTGGCTCTTGTGAAGCAAGTGCTTGTCATGCGTGGGATCAACGAGGTCTTCTGCGGTGGCGTGGGCGGTTTCACGACCATCTGCCTCGTAACGCACATCTTACAGACCATGCCTGAGATTCAGTCTGGGGCCATGGATCCCTCCCAGCACTACGGTGAAATCTTCATGAAGCTCCTGGACTTCTACGGCAATAAGATCGACATCAGAAGCACTGGAATCCTCATGTATCCTCCTTACCATTACGACAAGGACAAGCACCCGAGAATGATGCAGAACAAGGACCGCTTGACCATCATTGATCCAAACAACCCTGACAACGACATTTCTGGAGGCTCGCACAAGATCGACACCGTATTCGGTCGCTTCCGCAGTGCTTACAGTGATCTTCAGCGTTACATGTCGAGCCTCTCATCAGGGCAAATCAGCACCGCCAGCATCCTGGAGTGCATCATTGGTGGCAACTACCAGTCTGTGAATGAACAGCGCGACCGGCTGAGGCGTCTTTATGGCAACGGCGCACCCGCTTCAGCGCCTGCACTTGCGCCAGCTCCTGTCTTGCCACCGGGTGTACAGGCCCCACCTCCGAGGACGAAGCCTAACAAAAAGGCGAAGAGACGCGCTGCCGCCGAGGAAGCCAGCAGGCAGACTGCCATATCACAGAGTCAGTATGCTCCGCTTGATTCGATGTATGTCGCCCAAGCGGCAGATATTCCTTTTCGCACTGATAGTGGCGTTGATCACACCTCCCCTACTCAACTTCACACTGCACCCTTACACTTTCGTTCGAACCCTCCCCGATTCTCATACTCCCCTTCTCCACATCGTCACGGTGTAGGGAGCATCCCTCCTCCACCTTCGGATGGCAATGAGACCCCACCACCGCCACCGCCGCCGCCGCCGCCGCCGTACACATCACATGGAACTGCATCGCCGCAATCGCCGGACTCGTCAGCATCGATGGACATGTCCGATTGAATGTATACTAACCAGGATAGTGTCAACAGTGCCGCACCGCCAACCGCCGCCAACGTTCCAACAAAGGCCGAGGAGAAGAAACTGAGACGGTCCCGCAGACTTGCGCCGGGAGGCGACACGAATGGTCCTCCGGAACAATTCCTGGAACTCGCACCGCTAGCACCCTCTAAGGATGAAAAGGCCAAAGCGAGACGCAAGGAGAAACGTCGCGCCCAGAAGTTGCAGAAGAAGCAAATGAACAAGGGCGCTCCAAACCAAGTTACTGGAGGGAAGGCCTAATACCAAGCAGGAAATAACCAGGAGAGCAAAAGATGAGCGGACCGAGTGATGGATGGGAGGAGAAGATGATGATGAAGCCTGGTTATCCGCTGGTAACGTGGAGTTCCTTGGTCCCCTCCTAGCGACTTGCTTACATGATACCCCTGCACGATTACAGATGACATGCTTCTACTCTTTAGGTGGCACTCGACCAGATGCACAGACATCATGTGAGTGCCAACTTCGAGTCGACGCTCTAACCTAGCACAGAGCGGTCGAGCAAGCAAGCGATGTATCAGAGTGTCTTTTCTTTCTTTTCTTGCTCCAACCCGTTGTCGTGAAGAACATATCAGCACTGGCAAGGTCCACTAACATGACAGCGATCCGCAACACTGGAACACAAGTGGGATTTGGGGGTGGTTGACTCATTGGGGGCCCAAGAAGCAGGTCTAGCAGACCTCAGAAATATCGGTAGTCCTGTCTTCGTTGCGGCTTCGGCTTTGGTTTCGATCGAGCAAGTCCTGACGAACCTGGAAAACCTCGCTGGCAGTTTATCGTCATGCCTTTACGGCTTGACGTGTTGGCTGTCCGGCGTCCTGTTTGTACTTTTCGGTTCGAGAGAGCCGAGATGCGCGGCAGTCTTTTCTCATCGCTTCGTTCGCTCACATGTCGTGAGCGGGCGGGTGGAGAGGGAGTTTGTGTTTGTTGGAGATGGCTGGGTAATGTAATGCTTCGAGTTTACGGGATGAATTTCAATGATACACGAAGTGTTCACGGTTCTTTCGAGAAATGATGTAGTGAATGCATAACGCGAGCTTGGCTTGTAGTGGATAAAGAGTACTTCAAGACCTCAGTTCATGCTAAAGTTTGTCTGTTGATATGTGATAGGGTGGTATCAGCAACTTTCGTGCATCGAAATCATCCTGAAACCAATGAGACACTAGACATAAACCACGGGTATCTCACCGGAGTACAATATCGTAGTTGGTAGTACTAGCAGCTCTAGAATATCCTCAACATGTCAGTACCGGAGAGATCGTGCGTTCGACATACTTCTGCATACACGGAGGGAGGTCACGGCGAAGGACTGCTTCCTGGTTTCGTGGTTCAGGTCAGAGCTCGAATCCTTCAGAAATCCTGCAGCCTAGAATAGTTAGCTTTCAACAACGATATTAAAATGATACAACAAAAATAGACATTCGACTCTACTTCCTTCCAATTCGGGCCGTTCCTTTCACTCCTTTCTGTCGCTAGTCCTGCAGTCGCGTTCACGTTCACCGATCACGGTCCGCCTCCATCGTCGTCTCAATATCAGACAAGACTCCCATCTTTCAATGGCCCTGGATCACACACTATCGTCGCCTCAGAAGGCAGACCAACACCGCGCCCCACGCATCGTGGCAACCTGTGCTTTCGTCCCTGCGGTCGCCCTGCTCCTACCATGCGGTATCATCAGCGCGTTGCCATTGCCAGTCGTTGGAATCGCGCCTATGTTCTTCTCGTCCGCATTCAGTTTTCTCAAGATCAATGGCACACCCCTGTCGCCCAAGACCACTTTTTTCATTGATCTGCTTATCGCGATGTTCTTGATCTCGGTGCTCCTGCCTAGGTTCGTCGGACTTTCACTCCAGTTTTCTCTCATCTCATTGTCGTCCTGGATTGCTAAGAAATATTTCTTTTCTAGTTGGATTTCCATGTCGGAGGGCAGATTGACGGACTTGGAACGCGACGGCTTGCTCATGCTGGGTACGTACGGGACCATGCCTATGATGGTCAACTTGTAAGTTCACCTACAACATTTATCTCTTCCCGTCCAAGGCCGACCTTACTGACTACCTAGTGTCATTCACGTATATCTCGCGCTGCGCACTTTCCCTCTGATCTCTTGGTCTCTGCGATCCGACTCGGTTTGTTGCTGCTACAACCCAGACTGCTGCTCGCGGCGTCCAGACGGGATTCAGGCCTTCGCTGCTGCTGCTGCTGCTGCTGGTGGTAGAGGGAAGACTGACGATGCACATCAGCCTATGATTGGGTTTTATGATGAGCACCCGCGGCCTTCTACTGAGTTTTTGACGAGTGGTTTTAATACGCCGCGGGTGAGCCAGGAGACTTTGGAGAGTGATGGGAGGAAGAGTCGGGGAAGTCTGGTATGAAGGGTCGCGGTGTTGGGTGAGGATCGTTGAAAGGGCTTGGATGTGATATGTGTACAGAGGGGCTAGGTTCTTTCTTCAATGAAATGTCTTGTACATGCTATGGGTGATAGTATGCCACTGTTGGTAGAATGATGTTTGGCGATATGTGAACCAGATGAAGGGTTCCATCGTAGACGGTACATTGTATGAGCGTTGTTGATGTCTATTTTGATATGTAATGATTCGGAGACTCATGTTGCGAAATTGTGAGTTGAGTGAGCGAGTCGTGGTGATGCTGAGTGCAGGCGACAAGACTGGAGCTTTCACCTCGACGTTCGACCCATGACGATGACAAAAACTACAAGTGACGAGCACCTTGCAAACAACATCATTGAACTCTGACTATTCATACTCGCCAACCCCGAACAGCTACAAGGAACATCTCTACACTCCAAACACCACCTCCATCCACACAACACCGCCGCAATGCCCGAATCTCGCTCCAAACACCCTCTAGTCTGGATCGACTGCGAAATGACCGGCCTCGACACCAGCAAAGACACAATCATGTCGCTCGCCTGCTTCGTCACCGATTACGAGCTAAACATGCTGGACGAAGGCTACGAAGCCACCATCCACCACTCGCGCGAACAACTCGACCAGATGGGCGAATGGTGCACCTCGCACCACCGCGACTCCGGCCTCACCCAAGCCTGCCTCGACTCCACCACAACCGCCCAGCAAGCTTCCGACGAACTCCTCGCTTACATCAAGTCGCACTGTCCCGAGCGCAAAAAGGCCCTGCTGGCCGGCAACACTGTGCACGCCGACCAGAGGTTCTTGCGCGCGGACCCTTGGAGGCCGGTCGTGTCGTGGCTGCACCATCGGATTTTCGACGTCAGTGCTATCAAGGAGGCGGCGAAGAGGTGGGCGCCGCTGGAGGTTATCAAACAGAGTCCGGCGAAGGCTGGGAAGCATGAGGCTAAGGCGGATATCTTGGAGAGTATTGCTGAGGCGAAGTACTACAAGGACATGTTCTTTGCGCCGAAGGCGGAGTGAGGGGGATGAATGTTGGACATCTTGGAAAAA